>OJUT01000014.1_pt1 | contig 128388 bp, 130 predicted proteins | sample 1600031 | NCBI WGS metagenome assembly OJUT01 (sample SAMN04436804, study PRJEB24849) | human gut metagenome | biome: human gut; feature: NICU; material: stool | host: Homo sapiens | place: USA: Saint Louis, MO | collected 2011-05-03 | reverse complement strand
TACGATACGTAGGCCCGTGCAAGCGTAGCGCCGCCCAGCAATACCCTGGTATCTACACCATGCACCACGACATTACCCACATCCTGACTGACCTGATCAACGGCACAACGCCGCTGCGTCAGGTGCATTTTGCGAACCCAGCGATCCCCGCCCCCGAACTTGCCCTGCAGGTCGATTTCCCACGTCTGGAGATCGCGATCGAAGGTTCAATGAAAGACCAGGCTGGCTGCGTTTTACAGCAGGGGGATGTTTTATACGTCCCGGCTGGCGGCTGGAATAATCCACATTGGCAAGCACCCGCAACCACGCTGAGTATCCTGTTTGGCAAACAGCAGCTTGGGTTTAGCCTTTTGCATTGGGACGGTAAAGACGTTCGAAATCTGGCAAAGCAGCACGTTGCCCGCCGCGGTCCGCGTATTGGATCGCTACTCTTACAGACGCTCCATGAAATCCAGATGCAACCGCATGAGCAGCAAACCGCGAGGCTGATTATCGCCAGCCTGCTTAGCCACTGCGTGGACCTTCTGGGGAGTCAGATCCAAACCGCCTCCCGCAGTCAGGCTCTGTTTGAAGCGATTCGGGTCTATATTGACGAACACTACGCCACTCCCCTTACCCGGGAATCCGTCGCGCAGGCGTTCTATATCTCCCCAAACTACCTGTCGCATCTGTTCCAGAAAACGGGCGCAGTGGGTTTTAATGAATACCTGACGCATACCCGGCTGGAACACGCGCGCCAGCTGTTAAAAGGGTATGATTTAAAAGTGAAAGAGGTGGCGCATGCCTGCGGTTTTGTCGACAGCAACTATTTCTGCCGGTTATTCCGCAAGAACACGGAGCGTTCGCCGTCAGAATACCGTCGCCAGTATCACAGCCAGCTCACCGGGAAGGGTGCTAGTCCAGAATGATCTGAGTTTGCTGCGGAGCGGATAGCATTTTACGCACCGCGCCCATCACCTTTTGTGGGTCACGTAAAAAGGCGTTAATACCGCACTTCACGTAGCGCGTATGCTCGAAACGTTCACTGCCCGCCAGTTCGATATCAGTAATGAGCAATACGACATCAGCACGCCGGATGTCCTCTTCCGTAAGCTCACTCTCAACGCCCAGCGCTCCCTGCGTCTCAATGTTAACGCTCCACTTCTCCTGCTGGCAGAGCTTTTCCAGCCGTTCGGCAGCCATATAGGTATGTGCGACGCCACTGACGCACGCGGTCACCGCCACCAGATGACGTCCCGCTATCACTGTCATGTTCAGCCTCCCAGGGTAACATTGAAACCTTCGCACTCGGCCAGTTGACGCATCGCTGACACCTCATCTTCTGTCGGCGGGATCGCTTGCCGCATTCCCCACACCTGTCCCAGCAGACGGTATTTTGGCTCCCCATACTGATGGAAGGGCAATAAATGCAGCTGCCGTATTCCTGAAGGTAACAGGAAAGCCAGCACGCGCGCCATGTTCGTTTCGTTAAGCGTATAGCCAGGAATAAGCGGGACGCGGGGAATCACGTTTATCCCGTCAGCCACCAGCTGACGGAAATTATCCAGCACTCTGGGAAGATTCATTGCCACAATTGATTGGGCCAGCGCCGTGTCCATGATCTTCAAATCAAACAGCACTTCATCACACTGGCGGGCCAGCGGCATTAATCGGGACAAAGGCGCATCGCCTGCCGTTTCGATGGCCGTATGCACGCCGAAACGACGCAGCCTCTGTAGAAGCTGTGTCGCGAAAGGCGCCTGCAGCAACACTTCCCCGCCCGAAAGCGTCACCCCGCCTCCCGAGGAACGAAAGAAGACATCATCTTTCATCACCTCGTTTTCAAGCTCATCCAGCGTCACGTCGCGCCCGATGTGCTCGAACGCGCCGGAGGGACACTCCTCAGCGTCCCGCAGGCAGGGAGCACAGTGCAGACATTTACTCTCCCGGCGCACCGTCTCGATTTTCGGGGAGATCGACTCCGGATTCGCACACCACGGACAGCGGTGAGGGCAGCCTTTAAAAAAAACCACCGTGCGGATGCCGCTTCCGTCGTTCAGTGAGTAGCGCTGGATGTTGAAAATACGCGCCACGTCGACGCGCGTTTCAACCACGTCACAGCTGATGTGCTGTGCGGCGGATAATGTCATCCTGGATCTCCTTCGATAACTCGACAAAGAAGGCGCTGTATCCGGCAACGCGCACCACCAGCCCGGCAAAATCCTGTGGACGCTGTTGCGCTTCACGCAATGTTTCCGCGTTCACCACGTTAAACTGGATATGCTGCAGCTTAAGCTGGGTGAAAGCGCGAAGGAAATCCGCCAGCTTTTGCAGCCCGGCATCGCCTTCCAGCGTCGCAGGGGTAAATTTAACGTTTAACAGCGTACCGTTAGATAACAGATAGTTATCCAGCTTGCTTACCGATTTTAATACCGCCGTTGGGCCCTGCATATCTTGCCCAAGCATCGGCGAGAGCCCACCGTCAGCCAGTTGCTCTCCGGCAAAGCGGCCATCCGGTGTAGCTCCCACCACCGCCCCCAGCGGCACGTGTGCCGATACGGTATAAGAGCCTGGCGTGAACTGTCCGCCGCGCGGGTTCCGGTATTTTTCGACCTCTTTACAGTAATGGCGCAGCAGTTCAGCGCTGATATTGTCGACATCATCGATATCATTGCCGTATTTTTCGAAGCGATTGATCAACCTTGCACGCACCTTTTCGCCCTCTGGGGTGGCAAAGTTCGCTTTTAACACGGCTAAGAGCTCATCAAAACTTAAGCGCTGCTGTTCAAAGACCAGCCCTTTCAGGGCGTGCAGTGAATCGCTCAGGTTGGCTATCCCGATTCCCTGAACGCCAGAAAAGTTATACCGCGCCCCGCCGTCGGTAATATCTTTCCCTGATTCAAGACAATCGCTGATAAATGAAGAGAGCAACGGTACCGGTGCCCAGTCTCGATGGCCGATATCGCAGATGTTGCTCCCCTCAACCATCAGCGCAATGTAGTGATTAATTTTGGCGCGAATATGGTCCAGCAAGCCTTCATAACTCAGCGCTGCGTTGCCTTCGTTCTCCTGCATCGCGATTTCCATCACCTTCAGCAGGTTAAACATCGCGATATCATGCAGACCGTAGGTTTTACCCGGAATTGACAGTTCTACACAGCCAACCACCGCGTAGTCGCGCGCATCTTCCAGCGACACCCCCCGATTCAGGAAAGCGGGCACCACCACTTCGTCATTGAAAATCTGCGGGATACCGGTGCCCAGGCGGATCGTCTCCGCCGTTTTAAGCAGAAAAGGACGGTCGATAAGTTCGTTAACCCGCACGCCAAGGTTCGGTTGAGGAAGCTGAACGCTCTGATAAGCATCCAGGCACAGGAAGGAAAGCACATTCACCGCGCTACGACCGTTCTCCGTCAGGCCGCCCAATAGTGCGGTATACCCGGTCGGGAATCCGGCAAAATAGCGGGCGCTGCTGGTCGAGCGTAAAAGCACCACATCATTGCACTTCACCCACAGCGATTCCAGAATCTCTTTCAGGAAAGCGGGCGCTTCGCCCTGTGAGAGCGAGGCCTGATAAAAGGGCAGCATGTACTGGTCAAAGCGCCCGATGGAGAGCGAACTTGCGTTGGATTCATACTGCAAAATAACGTTCATGTACCAGAAGAGCTGACACGCCTGCCAGAACGTTTGCGGCTTATGCTGCGCGTTGTGGCGCGAGATTTCTGCCATCTTCCGTAATTCTTCACGCCGTGCTGCATCGCTGCTTGCAGCCAACTCTTCAGCCAGTGATGCATAGCGCAGTATATGACGCTGGGACGCTTCAAGCAGAATCAGCGCGGCGGCATAGAACGTGTTCTGCGCATCGCGGGCGCAGCGTTCGCGCAATTCCTCCACCAGCACACCCAGGCCGTTATTGAGCAGGCGCGGATAATCAATAATGATATGCCCCTGCCCTTTGTCCGTCTGGTTGACGCTGAAAATTTGCGTCCCCACAGCGGCTTTCACCTCATCCGTCATCTGGCTGTTAATGAAATCCTTCATTGACCGTTTTTCCCAGTAGGGATACAGCACGTCACGGTAGATCTGTTTATCCGCTTCGCCGATCTCGAAGCGGTCCTGTGGACGAGTGGAGAACTGGTCCAGCTCCTTAAGCAGCCAGTACGGATCCATCTCAGGCGACATAATGCCCGCACGCGGTTTAACGGTCCGGTTTCCGGCAATCAGTTCCTCATCACGAATCGCGATGTTCACATGGTCAAGAATGTACGCCGTGGCTTTTGCACGCCTGAGGATAACCGGCTCACCTTCCGTCTTCTGATGGCTGGCGGTATAGAGCAAAGCACGCTCAAGCGAGATTTCACGTGGGCTGGCAAAAAGTGCGTCTTTCAAACGCTGGGTACGATTCGTCATGAGGGAACTCCTGTAACGGAAAACGAGCCCGCCCCGAAGGGCGGGAGAGCGTCAGGCGGTTTGCGCCAGGTGGGCATCAATCTTGTTCATGATGGCGTCGGCGCGTTTTACCGCGTCGCTAATGTTGACGCGCACGATGGTTTTCCCGGCAAAGCGCTCTTCAAATTTAATGCCGATATCTTTGGTCAGGATCACCATATCCGCTGCGGCGATATCCTCAGCATTCAGCTCGTTCTCAAGACCAATCGACCCCTGCGTTTCAACCTTTACTTCCCAGCCTTTGGCTTTAGCGGCGCTTTCCAGCGCTTCGGCCGCCATGTAGGTATGGGCAACGCCAGACGGGCATGCTGTTACTGCGATAATTCGGGCCATCTTCTCTTCCTCACTCAGTTAATTTCAAAATCCAGATCCAGGTCGTCCTCTTTTTCCTCGACCTGTTTTGCATTCTTGCGGGCAATACTCTTCAGCACGTTGACGCTAATGGCCGTCACCACCGCCCCTACGGCAACCGCCGCGATGTAGCCCAGTTTGCCTTCCACCACAGGGAGAACAATAAGCCCGCCCCAGCCGGCATAACATTGCGCCCCCATCACGGCAGCCGTCACTGCGCCACACGCGGATCCCAGCATGATGGAGGGAATAACGCGCAGAGGATCGGCAGCGGCGAACGGAATGGCCCCTTCGGTAACCCCCACGCAGCCCATCACTAATGCAGCCTTACCCGCTTCACGCTCTTCACCGGTAAAATTCTTGCGATTAATCAACGTCGCCAGGCCTAATCCCAGCGGTGGCACACAGATACCGACTGCCGCAATCGCCACCACGGTGTAGACGCCCTGAGCAACGCAGATCAGCATGAAGGCATAGGCGACTTTATTAATCGGGCCACCCATGTCGAAGGCCAGCATCAACCCCATGATGATGGCCAACACAACGATGCTGCCCTGCTGCATCCCTTGCAGCCACTGGGTTAAGCCCGTCGTCAACGCACCAACAGGTTCGCCCAGACCCCACATCATGATGCCTGCGGTAACAAAGGTGCCGATGATAGGGATGATGAAGATAGGCATGACGGAGCGCAGGACTTTCGGGACCGGCAGTTTTTTCAGATACCAGACCACAATCCCGCCGAGGATCCCGGCAATAATGGCGCCGAAGAAACCGGCACCGAAGCTGTTACCTACCCACGCGGCAATAGCGCAGGGAGCAAGCGCGGCGCGCTCGGCAATGGAATAGCCAATATAGGCGGCCAGGAAAGGCACCATCAGCGTTAACCCCGCCACGCCGATATCAAATAGCTTTTTGAGGTTAGGATCGGTTGCGGCATCCGGTACCGCGCCCTTGCCGTACAGCATGACCGAAACCGCCAGCAAAATACCGCCCGCGACCACGAACGGGATCATGTGCGACACCCCGGTCATCAGATGCTGCCGCGTGTTCTTGAGAATATGCACCAACTCTTTCATATGTCGCTCCTGGCCTAAAACCATAAAGATGTTGTGGCAAACAATAGGCAATCAGGAAGGCGGCGGACAGGAGACAAAAAGGCCATTTACTGGATTTTTGTAATATCGAAATAAAAATGCGATCCGCCTCGACATTTCGGATAGACGTTACGCATAAGACAAACCACCATAACCTGTGAGTCAAATCTCACTTTTCACCTGATATTACATTTGTCCAGCTTTTGACAGATTTGTCACATGGCGCGCGCCATCAACACACTCGTATGCTGTTCCCCAATGAATGATGATGAGTTTCAGGAGTGTTTATGGCTCTGGTAGTGGAATTTACCTGTGAATTGCCCAACGGTGTTCACGCGCGTCCGGCAAGTCATGTAGAGACGCTGTGCAATACATTTATCTCGCAAATCGAGTGGCACAACCTGCGCACAGACCGCAAAGGGAATGCCAAGAGCGCACTGGCACTTATTGGCACCGACACGCTGGCAGGCGACGCCTGTCGTCTGGTGATCCACGGTGAAGATGAGCAGAGCGCCCATCAACAGCTGGAACAATGGCTCCGGGAAGAGTTTCCCCACTGCGACGCGCCGCTTGCGGAAGCCCCCAATACCGAGCTTGATCCGCTGCCAGAATCTCTCACGCGCCTTAATCCAACGCTTTTTCGCGCCCTGCCCGTTTGCAGCGGCAGCGCCCGGGGCGTGTTAACCTTGCTGACCTCGCTGGATCTCAATGCACTGACGGATTTACCCGACGCGAAAAACGTGGAAGAAGAGCAGTCAGCGCTGGATAAAGGCCTCACCCTGCTGGTGAAAAACATTGAGCTGCGCGCGCTGGACAGCGACAGCACCGCCAGCGCCATTCTTGAGGCACATCGTTCGCTGGCAACGGATACCTCTTTGCGTCAGCATCTCCTTGCAGGAGTGAGCCAGGGTTTGAGCTGCGCGCAGGCTATAATCGCCACAGCTAACCATTTCTGCGATGCGTTCTCTCGTTCCAGCAGCAGCTATCTGCAGGAACGCGTGCTGGATGTGCGCGATGTTTGCTATCAGCTGCTGCAGCAAATCTACGGTGAACAGCGCTTCCCCGCACCGGGCCAGCTGACGCAGCCGACCGTTTGTCTGGCGGATGATCTTACGCCCGGCCAGTTCCTGGAGCTCGATAAAACCTTGCTTAAGGGGCTGCTGTTAAAAAGCGGTGGAACAACCTCGCACACCGTTATTCTTGCACGTTCCTTTAATATTCCGACGCTGGTCGGCGTCGACAGTGAAAGCCTGCTGCAGTGGCGCAATAAACCCGTATTTATTGATGGCAATGCCGGTGCGGTCGTGGTCAACGCCAGCGATGCGGTGGCACGCTACTACCGCCAGGAAGCACGGGTACAGCAGGCACTCCGCGAGCAGCAGCGCATCTGGCTTGACCGGGAAGCCAGAACCGCCGATGACCTGCGCATTGAGATCGCCGCAAACATCGCCCACGCGGTGGAAGCGCAGGCAGCATTCGGGAACGGCGCCGAGGGCGTTGGCCTGTTTCGCACCGAAATGCTGTATATGGACCGTACCAGCGCGCCCGGCGAAAACGAGCTGTACAACATTTTCTGTCAGGCGCTGGAAAGTGCAAACGGGCGCAGCATTATCGTGCGCACCATGGATATCGGCGGCGATAAACCGGTGGCGTACCTGAATATCCCGGCCGAAAACAACCCGTTCCTCGGCTACCGCGCCGTACGTATTTACGAAGAGTATGCCGCCCTTTTCACCACTCAGCTTCGGGCGATCCTGCGCGCCTCTGCTCACGGCAGCCTGAAGATCATGATCCCGATGATCTCTTCCATGGAAGAGATCCTGTGGGTGAAAGAGAAACTTGCCGAAGCGAAACAGCAGCTTCGCGCTGAACACATTCCGTTTGATGAGAAAATCCCGCTCGGCATCATGCTGGAGGTGCCTTCGGTGATGTTCATTATCGATCAGTGCTGCGAAGAAATTGATTTCTTTAGCATCGGCAGCAATGACCTGACGCAGTATCTGCTGGCCGTCGACCGCGACAACGCCAAAGTCACACGCCACTACAACAGCCTGAACCCGGCCTTCCTGAGGGCGCTGGATTATGCGGTACAGGCCGTCCATCGCCAGGGGAAATGGATTGGCCTGTGCGGAGAGCTGGGCGCAAAAGGTTCAGTGCTGCCGTTGCTGGTGGGTCTGGGACTGGACGAGCTGAGCATGGGGTCGCCCGCTATTCCGGCAACCAAAGCGCGCCTGGCACAGCTTGATAGCCGCGCCTGCCGCCAGCTGCTGAATCAGGCCATGGCGTGTCGCACTTCGCTTGAAGTGGAACACCTGCTGGCGCAGTTCCGCATGAATCAGCAGGACACACCGCTGGTCACACCTCGCTGCATTTCACTGGATAACGACTGGAACAGTAAAGAAGAGGTCATGAAAGGGATGACCGATAACCTGCTGCTCGCCGGACGTTGCCGCTACCCCCGCAAGCTGGAGGCCGATCTGTGGGCGCGCGAAGCCGTTTTCTCCACCGGGCTTGGCTTCAGCTTCGCCATTCCGCACAGCAAGTCTGAGCATATTGAGCAATCCACCATCAGCGTTGCGCGCCTGAAATCCCCCGTCATGTGGGGAGATGAAGAAGCAAAATTCATCATCATGCTGACGCTGAACAAACACGCCGCTGGCGATCAGCATATGCGTATTTTCTCCCGCCTGGCCCGCCGCATCATGCATGACGATTTCCGCAGTGCGCTGGTCAACGCCAGCTCAGAAGAGGCCATCGCCTCCCTGCTGCAACACGAATTAGAACTCTGAAACGAGGAAGAGTAATGGAACTGTATCTGGATACCGCCAACGTGGCGGAAGTTGAACGTCTGGCCCGCATCTTCCCTATTGCGGGCGTTACCACCAACCCGAGCATCATTGCCGCCAGCCGTGAATCCATCTGGGACGTGCTCCCGCGCCTGCAAAAAGCCACTGGACCGGAAGGCACGCTGTTTGCTCAAACCATGAGCCGCGATGCTGAAGGCATGGTAGCGGAGGCAAAACGTTTGAGTAACGCCGTCCCCGGCATCGTGGTGAAAATCCCGGTGACGGCTCAGGGGCTCATCGCGATTAAGGCATTGAAAAAAGAGGGTATAACCACGCTGGGGACCGCCGTTTATAGCGCGGCACAAGGTTTGCTTGCCGCGCTGGCAGGCGCGAAATATGTCGCGCCGTATGTAAACCGCGTTGACGCGCAGGGCGGTGACGGCATTCGCATGGTCCAGGAGCTGCAATCCCTGCTGGAATTGCACGCGCCGGAAAGCAAAGTGCTGGCCGCCAGCTTCAAAACGCCGCGGCAGGCGCTGGACTGCCTGCTGGCGGGATGCGAGGCAATCACGCTTCCCTTAGACGTAGCGCAACAAATGCTCGGCACGCCAGCGGTAGAGTCAGCCATAGAGAAGTTCGAGCAGGACTGGAAAAACGCGTTTGGTAACCTCAACCTCTAAGGGAGAACTGTTATGGACCGTATCATTCAATCGCCGGGAAAATATATCCAGGGCGCTGATGTGCTTACCCGTCTCGGCGACTATCTGAAACCCCTGGCCAATCGCTGGCTGGTCGTCGGCGATAAATTTGTGCTGGGTTTTGCCGAAGAGACCCTGCGTCAGAGTTTTAAAAAAGCCGAACTGCATGCCGAAATCGCGCCGTTTGGCGGCGAATGTTCACAAAATGAAATCGACCGACTGAAAAAACTGGCCGACAGCGCCGACTGTCTGGCGGTGCTGGGTATTGGCGGCGGTAAAACGCTCGATACCGCCAAAGCGCTGGCCCATTTTATGGACGTACCCGTCGCCATTGCGCCAACCATCGCCTCCACCGATGCGCCGTGCAGCGCCCTTTCCGTCATTTACACCGATAGCGGTGAGTTCGATCGCTACCTGATGCTGCCGCACAACCCGAACATGGTAATCGTCGATACCAAAGTGGTAGCGGGCGCGCCGGCACGCCTGCTGGCCGCCGGGATTGGCGATGCGCTGGCGACGTGGTTTGAAGCACGCGCCTGCTCGCGCAGCGGCGCGACCACCATGGCGGGCGGCAAATGTACGCAGGCTGCACTCGCGCTGGCCGAGCTGTGCTACAACACGCTGATTGAAGAAGGTGAAAAGGCCATGCTTGCAGCGGAACAGCATGTGGTTACGCCGGCGCTGGAACGCATTATCGAAGCCAACACCTATCTCAGCGGCGTGGGCTTTGAAAGCGGCGGACTGGCCGCAGCGCACGCTATTCATAACGGAATGACGGCGGTACCGGACGCGCACCACTTCTATCACGGTGAAAAAGTGGCGTTTGGCACGCTGACGCAGCTGGTGCTGGAAAACGCGCCGGTAGAAGAAATAGAGACCGTCACCGCGCTTTGTCACAGCGTTGGGCTGCCAATCACGCTGGCGCAGCTGAACATCAAAGAGGATATTCCGGCCAAAATGCGTCTGATCGCGGAAGCCTCCTGTGCCGAAGGGGAAACTATCCACAACATGCCCGGCGGCGTAACGCCGGATCAGGTGTATGCGGCGCTGCTTGTGGCCGACCAGTATGGGCAGCGGTTCCTGCAGGAGTGGGAGTAAATAGCGTGAATAAAAATCCCCGCATCAGCGGGGATTTTTTTGCCCGTAAGCCGGGTAAGCGTCAGCGCTACCCGGCACAGGGGTTACTGCAGGTCAAACCGGTCCAGATCCATCACCTTCGCCCATGCGGCAACGAAGTCACGGACGAACTTCTCATGCGCATCATCACTGGCATAAACCTCTGCCAGCGCGCGCAGAACGGCGTTAGAACCGAAGACCAGATCGGCGCGGGTGGCGGTGTATTTCACTTCACCGCTGGCGCGATCGCTTCCGGCAAACAGTTCATTAGATTCGTCGGTCGCCTGCCACTGGGTGTTCATGTCCAGCAGGTTCACGAAGAAATCGTTGCTCAGCACGCCCTCGCGGTCGGTGAACACGCCATTCTTGCTGCCATCAAAGTTGGCACCCAGCACGCGCAGGCCACCGATCAGCACCGTCAGCTCAGGCGCGGTCAGCGTCAGCTGCTGGGCTTTATCAATCAGCAGTGACTCTGTCGTGGACACATCCACCTGCGCACGGTAGTTGCGGAAGCCGTCGGCAATCGGTTCGAGCAGGTTAAACATCTCGATATCCGTCTGATCCTGACGCGCATCGACGCGGCCCGGGGTGAACGGAACGTTGACGTAAACGCCTGCCGCTTTCGCCGCCTGCTCAACGCCCACCACGCCCGCCAGCACGATGATATCCGCCAGAGAGGCTTTGTTGGTGGTGCGCTGGATAGCTTCCAGAGCCGGCAACGCGCGAACCGCTGCGGCGTTCACATCCCAGTCGCGCTGAGGGGCCAGCGCCAGACGCGCGCCGTTGGCGCCACCGCGCTTGTCGCCGCCGCGGAAGGTTGAAGCTGACGCCCAGGCAACGGAAATCAGTTCGCTCACGGAGAGGCCAGAGGCAGCGATTTCCGCCTTCAGGCTTTCAATGTCTTCTTTCGACGGATTGAACACCGCCTGCGGCAGCGGGTCCTGCCAGATCAGATCTTCTTTCGGCACTTCCGGGCCAAGGTAACGCGATTTTGGCCCCATATCGCGGTGGGTCAGCTTGTACCACGCGCGCGCGAAGGCTTCGTTGAAGGCCTGCGGATCGTTCAGGAAACGGCGGGAAATTTTCTCGAATTCCGGGTCAAAACGCAGCGTCAGGTCGGTGACCAGCATGGTAGGTTTGCGTTTTTTCGACGGGTCGAACGGGTCAGGCATGATTTCCGGCGCATCCACGGCTTCAAACTGAATCGCTCCCGCCGGGCTGCGGGTCTGCACCCATTCGTATTTGAACAGGTTCTCGAAGAAGTAGTTGCTCCACTGGGTCGGGGTTTGCGACCAGATGACTTCCAGACCGGAGGTAATGGCATCTGCGCCAACGCCCGTGCCGTGCGTGCTGGCCCAGCCCAGGCCCTGCGCTTCAATCGGCGAGGCTTCCGGGTCGGTGCCGACGTGCGTGGCTTCACCCGCGCCGTGGGTTTTGCCGAGGGTGTGGCCGCCCGCGATCAGCGCAACGGTCTCTTCGTCGTTCATCCCCATGTTGCCGAAGGTCGCGCGAATCGCTGCCGCCGCTGACAGCGGTTCACCGCTGGCGTTTGGCCCCTCCGGGTTCACGTAGATCAGGCCCATTTCGGTGGCGGCCAGAGGACGCTTCGCCAGCGCCTCCGGATCACGGTGGGCCAGCCAGGCTTTTTCATCACCCCAGTTTACGTCCAGATCCGGTTCCCAGACGTCTTCACGCCCGGCACCAAAACCAAAGGTGCGGAAGCCCGAGTTCTCCAGCGCCACGTTACCCGCGAGGATAAACAGGTCGGCCCAGGAAATTTTTTGTCCGTATTTTTGCTTGATGGGCCACAGCAGACGGCGCGCCTTATCCAGGCTCACGTTATCCGGCCAGGAGTTCAGCGGCGCAAAGCGCTGTTGACCGCGTCCGGCACCGCCGCGTCCGTCAACGGAGCGATAGGTACCCGCGCCGTGCCAGGCCATACGGATAAACAGGCCCGCATAGCTGCCCCAGTCGGCAGGCCACCACGGTTGAGAGTCGGTTAAAAGGGCTTTAAGGTCGCCTTTAAGGGCGGAGTAATCAAGTTTGCTGAATTCTTTGCGGTAGTCGAAGTCTTCACCCAGCGGGTTCGAACGATTGGAATGTTGATTAAGAAGATCGATGCGGAGTTGTTTTGGCCACCAGTCGCGGCTGCCTGTACCTGCCCCCGCGCTGTGATCGACGCCGCCCTGGTGGAACGGGCATTTGCCGACCGATGCCGCTTTATTGGTCTCGTCTGACGTGCTCATCGCTATGCTCCCTTTTACAGTGTTACCGTTACGATATACACCACTAGCAATAAGTTATAGTTGAATTAATCCACAGATTCGATAGCTAATACCTTTTAACTATTCGCGTGATAAAAAAGCCCTCGTAAAACGAGGGCTTTGTACTTGTTACGCCGGACGAACGCCCAGCGTATGGCAAATGGCGTAGCTCATCTCCGCGCGGTTCAGCGTATAGAAGTGGAAATCTTTCACCCCTTCACGGCTTAAAATTTTCACCATGTCCATCGCGATATTGGCCCCCACCAGCTTGCGGGTTTCCGGATCATCGTCCAGCCCTTCGTACATTTTGGACATCCACAGCGGAATGCGAACATTGGTCATATCAGCAAACTTCTTCGCCTGTTTGAAGTTAGAGACCGGCAGAATACCCGGAATAATTTCAACGTCGATGCCCGCGGAGACGCAGCGGTCACGGAAACGCAGGTAGCTTTCCACATCAAAGAAGAACTGGGTAATGGCGCGGTTCGCGCCGGCGTCCACTTTACGCTTCAGGTTAAGCAGATCGGCCTGGGCGCTTTTCGCTTCCGGATGCACCTCAGGATAAGCGGCAACGGAGATATCAAAGTCAGCCACGTCTTTCAGCAGCGCGACCAGATCGGCGGCATACATGTCCGGCTTACCGCTGCCCGGCGGCAGGTCACCGCGCAGTGCGACGATATGACGAATGCCATTATTCCAGTAATCCTGGGCGATGGCCCGTAACTCGTCGCGGGTCGCGTCGATACAGGTGAGATGCGGCGCCGCTTCCAGACCGGTACGATCTTTGATGCCTTTAATGATGCTGTGCGTACGGTCACGCTCGCCGGAGTTAGCACCGTAAGTCACGGAGACGAACTTCGGCTTCAGGCTGCTAAGACGATCGATAGAGCTCCACAGGGTTTGCTCCATTTCACTGGTGCGCGGCGGGAAAAATTCAAAAGAGACGTTAATCTGGCCGTTTACTTCGGCCAGGCTCTGATTCAGTGCTTCCCGCTGGTTGGCGTGAAAAAAGCTCATACCTTACCTCTATCAATCGCATGTCGTTATTTGTTGTGTTGTGAACTTCTATACGTTTAGACGTCCAGATGTAAAAATGACGGAAAAGCGGAGGGACGTCAACATAAATAATCAACAATAACGGTGAGGTTTGCTCAGGAAAGATGAAGAAAGTTCATGATGGGTGGTAGGGAGTGAGACATCGCCTCCCCAGGACCGTACACCCCTTTGGGTAAAGGGGAAAAAACCGCATCGCGCAGTCCTCTCCCCTATGGGATGTACGGTGCGGTTTTAATGCCAGCAGAAGTGATGCACAACCTGGGTAATCAGTTCGCGGGTTGGCTTGATGAAGCGGGTTTCCAGATATTCATCCGGCTGGTGCGCCTGGTTGATGGAGCCGGGGCCCAGGACCAGCGTAGGGCAAAGCGTCTGAATAAACGGCGCTTCGGTGCAGTAGTTCACCACGTCGGTTTTCTCACCGAGCAGCTTTTCCACCACCTCAACCAGCTGATGGTCCGGCGGGCATTCGTAACCCGGGATCGGCGGATGCAGTTCGGAGACCGTCAGACGGCCCGGCCAGCGCTCGCTCACCGGAGCCAGCGCTTCATTCAGCAGGCCGTCGAGATCGCTGAGGGTCATGCCCGGCAGCGGGCGAATGTCCATATGCAGTTCGCAGCAGGCGCAGATGCGGTTCGAGGCATCTCCGCCGTGCAGGCTGCCGAGGTTCAGGGTCGGATACGGCACGGTGAACGCGTCGTAGTGGTAGCGCTCTTTCAGATCGTCGCGCAGGGTCATGATACGGCCGATGGCGTCATGCATCAGCTCAATGGCGTTCACGCCGCGCGCCGGATCGCTGGAGTGGCCGGACTGGCCCAGCACGCGCACGGCCGTAGAAATATGGCCTTTGTGCGCGCGGATCGGCTGTAGAGACGTCGGCTCGCCGATGATCGCGCAGTCCGGGCGAATCGACGTGTTTTCAGAGAAGTAGCGCGCGCCCGCCATGCTGGTTTCTTCATCGGCGGTCGCCAGAATGTAGAGCGGTTTTTTCAGCTTCGTCACGTCCACGTCACGCAGCGCGTCGAGGATAAAGGCGAAGAAGCCTTTCATGTCGGCGGTGCCCAGACCATAAAGCTTGTTGTCGTGCTCGGTCAGGGTGAATGGATCGCGTGTCCAGCGGCCGTCGTCAAACGGCACCGTATCGGTATGACCGGCCAGCAGCAGGCCGCCCGCACCGGTTCCGGTGCTGGCGAGCAGGTTAAATTTGTGGCGGGTTCCTGGGACGGGCTGAACCTCAACGTTAAACCCAAGATCGCTAAACCAACCCGCCAGCAGATTGATTAAAGACTCATTGCTCTGATCCAGCGCTTCTTCCGTTGCGCTGATGGACGGTGTGGCAATCAGGGCGCGGTAGATCTCGATAAATGGCGGTAAGTTCATTTTCATTGTTGACACACCTTAGGTCGTGATAGTATCAATATTCATGCAATAAATGTGAATAAAAATACACTAACGTTGAGCATAAAGGAAACCGATGTTGAATACGCTGATTGTAGGCGCTAGCGGTTATGCGGGCGCAGAGCTTGTAAGCTACGTGAATCGCCATCCACATATGACCATAACCGCTTTGACCGTGTCAGCGCAAAGCAATGATGCAGGAAAGTTAATTTCCGATTTGCATCCGCAGCTTAAGGGCATGGTCGATCTGCCGCTGCAGCCCATGTCTGACATCAGCGAGTTTACCGACGGCGTCGACGTGGTGTTTTTAGCCACCGCGCACGAGGTCAGCCACGACCTGGCGCCGCAGTTCCTGGCGGCTGGGTGCGTGGTCTTCGACCTCTCCGGCGCGTTCCGCGTGAATGACGGCGCGTTCTACGAAAAATATTACGGTTTCACCCATCAGCATCCGCATCTGCTGGAAACAGCGGTGTACGGCCTGGCGGAGTGGAGCGCAGACAAACTGAAAGAAGCGGACCTGATTGCCGTTCCGGGCTGCTACCCGACGGCGGCGCAGCTTTCCCTGAAGCCGCTGATCGACGCGGGCCTGCTGGATCTGAGCCAGTGGCCGGTGATCAACGCCACCAGCGGCGTGAGCGGCGCAGGCCGCAAGGCGGCTATCTCCAACAGCTTCTGCGAAGTGAGCCTTCAGCCGTATGGCGTGTTTAATCACCGTCATCACCCTGAAATCACGACGCATCTGGGCGCGGACGTCATTTTCACCCCGCACCTGGGCAGCTTCCCGCGTGGGATCCTCGAAACCATTACCTGCCGCCTGAAACCGGGCGTGACTAAAGAGCAGGTGAACGAGGCCTTCAAGCAGGCGTATGCGGACAAACCGCTAGTGCGCCTGTACGATAAAGGCGTGCCGGCGCTGAAAAACGTGGTCGGTCTGCCGTTCTGCGATATCGGCTTTGCCGTTCAGGGTGAGCATCTCATCGTGGTGGCCGCAGAAGATAACTTACTGAAAGGCGCTGCCGCACAGGCAATGCAGTGTGCAAATATTCGTTTCGGCTTCCCTGAAACGCAGGCTCTTATTTAAGGTGTGATGATGAACCCATTAATTATCAAACTCGGTGGTGTACTGCTGGACAGCGAAGAAGCGCTGGAGCGTCTGTTTACCGCGCTGGTGAACTATCGCGAATCACACCAGCGTCCGCTGGTGATTGTGCACGGCGGCGGCTGCGTGGTGGACGAGCTGATGAAAGGGCTCAACCTGCCGGTGAAAAAGAAGAACGGCCTGCGCGTCACGCCTGCTGACCAGATTGACATCATTACCGGCGCGCTGGCGGGCACGGCGAACAAAACGCTGCTGGCGTGGGCGAAGAAACACCACATCTCGTCCGTTGGCCTCTATCTGGGCGATGGCGACAGCGTAAAAGTGACCCAGCTCGACGAAGAGCTCGGCCACGTTGGACTGGCGCAGCCAGGTTCGCCTAAGCTGATTAACACGCTGCTGGAAGGGGGTTTCCTGCCGGTGGTGAGCTCTATCGGCGTGACCGAAGAGGGCGAGCTGATGAACGTCAACGCTGACCAGGCGGCGACGGCACTCGCGGCAACGCTGGGCGCGGATCTGATCCTGCTTTCCGACGTGAGCGGCATTCTGGACGGCAAAGGCCAGCGCATTGCGGAAATGACGGCTGAGAAAGCCGAGCAGCTGATTGCCCAGGGTATTATTACCGACGGCATGATCGTCAAAGTGAACGCCGCGCTGGATGCCGCACGCACGCTGGGCCGCCCGGTGGATATCGCCTCCTGGCGCCACGCGGAACAACTGCCTGCGCTGTTCAACGGCACGCCGATTGGCACGCGTATTTTAGCGTAAGTTTTTATTGAATGACCTTAGGCCGGGTAAGCGAAGCGCCACCCGGCAGAACTAACGAATAAAGGAATCATGTTATGGCACTTTGGGGTGGGCGTTTTACACAGGCAGCGGATCAGCGGTTCAAACAGTTCAACGACTCTTTGCGCTTCGACTACCGCCTGGCCGAACAGGATATTGTCGGCTCTGTGGCCTGGTCCAAAGCGCTGGTGACGGTGGGCGTACTGACCGCAGACGAACAATTACGGCTGGAAGAGGCGCTGAACAATCTGCTGGAAGAGGTACGTCTTAATCCGCAGCAGATCCTCGAAAGCGATGCTGAAGATATTCACAGCTGGGTGGAAGGCAAGCTTATCGACAAAGTCGGCCAGCTGGGTAAAAAGCTGCATACCGGCCGCAGCCGTAACGACCAGGTCGCCACCGATCTGAAGCTGTGGTGTAAAGATACCGTTGGCGAACTGCTGGCGGCTAACCGTCAGCTGCAGAGCGCACTGGTGGAGACCGCGCAGAACAACCAGGACGCGGTGATGCCGGGTTATACCCACCTGCAGCGCGCGCAGCCGGTGACCTTCGCACACTGGTGTCTGGCCTACGTCGAGATGCTGGCGCGTGACGAAAGCCGTCTTCAGGATACCCTGAAACGTCTGGACGTCAGCCCGCTGGGCAGCGGCGCGCTGGCCGGTACGGCGTATGAAATCGACCGTGAGCAGCTGGCAGGCTGGCTGGGCTTTGCCTCAGCCACCCGTAACAGCCTGGACAGCGTGTCCGACCGCGACCACGTGCTGGAGCTGCTATCCAATGCGTCTATCGGAATGGTGCACCTTTCGCGCTTTGCCGAAGACCTGATCTTCTTTAACTCTGGCGAAGCGGGCTTCGTCGAGCTGTCTGACCGCGTGACCTCAGGCTCATCACTCATGCCGCAGAAGAAAAACCCGGACGCGCTTGAGCTGATCCGCGGCAAATGTGGCCGCGTGCAGGGCGCGCTGACCGGTATGATGATGACCCTGAAAGGGCTGCCGCTGGCGTATAACAAAGACATGCAGGAAGACAAAGAAGGGCTGTTCGACGCGCTCGACACCTGGCTGGACTGTCTGCATATGGGCGCGCTGGTGCTGGACGGCATTCAGGTGAAACGTCCGCGCTGCCAGGAAGCGGCGCAGCAGGGCTATGCGAACTCTACCGAACTGGCGGATTATCTGGTGGCGAAAGGCGTACCGTTCCGTGAAGCGCACCATATTGTGGGTGAAGCGGTGGTGGAAGCCATTCGTCAGGGTAAACCGCTGGAAGATCTGGCGCTGGCCGACCTGCAGAAGTTCAGCGCGGTTATCGGGGATGATGTGTATCCGATCCTTGCGCTGCAGTCTTGCCTGGATAAACGTGCCGCGAAAGGCGGCGTGTCGCCTAAGCAGGTGGCGCAGGCGATAGCGGATGCGAAAAACCGGTTGGTTTAATCTGTCCTGACAGGTGCCCTCTCCCACTGTACGGTCCGGGGAGAGGGCCAGGGTGAGGAGTTACAGCAGCTTAGCCAGACGGTTGATGTCGGACTGAATGGCTCCAGCGGTGACATCGCGCCCCGCGCCCGGACCACGGATCACCAGCGGGTTATCGCGATACCAGCGGCTTTCGATGGCGAAGACGTTATCACACGGCAGCAGCGCCGCCAGCGGATGTTCAGGACGCACCGCCTCGACGCCGACTCGCGCTTTTCCGTTGGCCTCGAAACGCGCCACGTAGCGCAGCACCAGCCCCATCTCGTTCGCCGCCTCCAGACGCTGTACCATCTGCTCGTTAAGCTCTTCACCATTTTCAAAGAAATGATCCACAGAACCTTCTTCACAGCCGGCAGGCACCAGCGATTCGACGCGTACGGCATCCGGTTCGATATCGTAACCGGCCTCACGCGCCAGGATCACCAGCTTACGCATCACGTCTTTGCCGGAAAGGTCAACGCGCGGATCGGGCTCGGTTAAGCCCTGCTGCCACGCCTGATCCACCAGGTCGGTGAAGGGTACGGTGCCGTCAAACTGCAGGAACAGCCAGGAGAGCGTGCCGGAGAAGATACCGCTCAGCGCCAGAATGCTGTCGCCGCTTTCAATCAGGTCACGCACGGTGTGGTTGACCGGCAGGCCAGCCCCAACGGTGGCGTTATAAAGCCAGTGGCGCCCCGTTTTTTCAAACGCGTCGTGGATCTGGCGGTATTTATCGGTGCTGCTCGCCCCCGCCAGCTTGTTCGCACTAATAACGTGGAAACCGTGGCTGGCGAAATCCAGATACTGATCCGCAAGCTGTTCGCTGGCGGTAACGTCCAGCACCACCAGATCGTCATACGGGTGCGCGCGCATCCACAGGAACAGCGACTCTTCATCCTGCTCTACGGCTTCATCATTAAAGAAGGCAAGCGCGCGGCTGGCGTCCAGCCCTTCGTAGTTCAGCAGGCTGCGGCGGCTGTCCACCACGCCCGCAAGAACGAATTCGAATCCGGTACGCGCCGAGAGCGTCACCTGTTCGCGGGCAAACAGCTCCAGCCAGCGGGAACCGATGTTGCCTTTCCCGAACAGCACCAGACCGATGCGCTTTTCCGCGCGGAACAGAGAGGTGTGCAGGCCCTGGATCAGGCTCTCGGTTGGCCCTTTACGCAGAACGGCGACCAGGCTGATGCCCTCTTCCGACTGCCAGGTGAACTCCACCGGCTGGCCTTTCAGCTGCTGCCAGAAGCGGTGGCAGTGCAGCGGGTTACGGGTGACGCCCGCGCCCACCATCGCCACCAGCGCCAGCCCCTGACGCAGGCGAAGCTCGCCCGGCAGGCCAGCTTCATCCAGAATTTTCAGCGCGCTGTCCGCCACTTCAGCGGTGTAGCAGAACTGCAGCAGTTGACGATCGTTATGCACGCCAACGGCCAACGGACGCACCTGGGCGCGTTTCAGGATCGTGTCGATATCTTTATGCGCCAGCTTGAAGTCCTGGCCTGCAGGCACCTGGAACTCAATCAGGCAGATGTCGTCGTGGCTGGTGACAATACGCGCCCCGGTACCGGACGCCAGCACGCGCTCAATGCGCGTGGAGCCTTGATCCGGAGTGTAACTGCAGCGCAGCTGGAGGTCGATATCGCTGCCGGAAACCGGCTGCAGCGTGCGCGCGTGCAGCACTGGCGCGGCCAGACGCGCCAGCTCGCTGGCTTCGTCGAGACGCAGCAGCGGCAGCAGGCAGGCATCTTTTACTTTGCGCGGATCCGCGCTGTACACACCGGCCACGTCGCTCCAGATGGTGACGCGGGAGACGCCCGCCAGCGCGCCAATCTGCGTTGCCGAGTAGTCGGAGCCGTTACGGCCCAGCAGCACGGTTTCGCCCGCGTTGCTGCGGCTGATAAAGCCGGTGACGACAATACGTTTGCCCGGGTGCTGCACCAGCAGCTGTTGCAGCAGCGGGTAGGACAACCCTTCATCCACCTGCGGCTGCGCGGCGCGTTCGGCGCGCAGAAAATCACGCGCGTCGAGCCAGGCCGCTTCCACGCCCAGGTGCTGCAGCACGGCGGCCATCAGGCGCGCGGACCACACTTCACCGTGGCCCACCACTTCGGCATACACCGCGTCGGTAATCCCGCTGTCCAGCAGGGCAGCCAGACGCTCAAGGTCATGCGTGAAGGCGCCGATCAGCCCGTCCGCCACGTCCGCAGGCAGCAGGCCGGCAATCAGCTCGCTCTGGTAGCGGCGTAAGGACTGTTGCACCTGATGCGCAGAAAGGCGATCGGTCTGGCTCAGTTTCAGCCAGCTAATCAACTGGTTGGTGGTGCTGCCCGCCGCCGAGACAACCATCATGTCACCCGGCTGTGAATATTCCGTCATGATGCCTGCAACGCGCAGGTAACATTTCACATCAGCAAGACTACTACCACCAAACTTGTGCAGCTGACGACCCTTCGCCCCTGCCTGCGCTATCACACTCATGATTACCCCTTGGCTGCGACCCGGAAGCCATTTTCCAGATCGGCAATTAAATCTTCAGAATCTTCAATGCCGGTTGAGATACGCAGCAGCGTCTCGGAAATTCCGGCGGCGGCACGAGCTTCCGGTGCCATACCTGCGTGCGTCATGGTCGCGGCGTGGGAGATCAAGCTTTCAACCCCACCTAAGGATTCCGCCAGCGTAAACAATGACAGCCCGCTCAGGAAGCGACGCAGCGTTTGCTCGTCACCGTCCAGTTCAAAACTTAACATCGCGCCAAACCCTTTCTGCTGACGCGCGGCAATCTCGTGCCCCTGATTTTCCGGCAGCGACGGGTGATAGAGCTTCTTCACCAGCGGCTGGGTTTTCAGGAAATCGACAATCGCCTGGGCATTGCGCTGCGCCACGTCCATGCGCGGCGACAGCGTGCGGATGCCGCGCAGCAGCAGATAGCTGTCGAAGGCCCCCGCGGTGACGCCAATATTATTGGCCCACCATGCCAGTTCGGTGACAACGTCGGGATCTTTAGCAATCACCACGCCCGCCACCACATCAGAATGGCCGTTCAGATATTTAGTGCATGAATGCAATACCAGATCGGCACCCAGTGCGAGTGGGTTCTGAAGGGCCGGACTGAGGAACGTATTATCCACTACACTTATCGCTCCCGCATCCCTTGCGAGCTGACAAATTTTCGCAATATCGACAACGCGCAACAATGGATTGCTTGGACTTTCCACCAGAACCAGCTTCGGCTTCTCTGCCAGGGCCTGTTTCAGCGCCTGTTCATCGTTTTGATCGACAAACAGCACGCGATAGCAGCCGCGTTTCGCCAGGCTGTCAAACAGGCGATAGCTGCCGCCGTAGCAGTCGTGCGGCGCGACCAGCAGATCGCCCGGCTTCAGGAACACCGTGGTCACCAGGTGAATGGCGGACATCCCCGTATTGGTTAATACTGCACCTGCGCCACCTTCCAGCTCGGCCAGCGCGCGCTGGGTCACGTCACGCGTAGGGTTGCCACGACGCGAATAATCATGCGCGCGGGGTTCATTAAATCCGGTGAAGTTATAAGTACTGGAAAGATGAATCGGCGGGACAACGCAGCCGTACTGCTCGTCATCATTTAATCCGCTACGCACTGCAATAGTGGCCTGTTTACGCGTCATGGTGAGGGCTTCCTGGCGAATGAGGTGAAAAGTCAGGCACCAGAGTAAACATTGAAAGTATGGACGTCAATACATCTGGACATCTAAACTTCTTTGCGTATAGATTGAGCAATGCGCAAATAGCCGTTAAAATTATATGCTTTAGTGCACGCTGCAGCGGCAATATCCGTGCCACGGTATCGTCTCTACGGTAAACTAGACAAGATTGCGGTTCAAAACGGGTGGTTACAGGTTTTGCACCTTTAAATAAATGACTGAGAGGATTAAAGGTATCTCATGGCTGAATGGAGCGGCGAATATATCAGCCCATACGCTGAGCACGGTAAGAAGAGTGAGCAAGTAAAGAAAATTACGGTTTCCATTCCTCTGAAGGTGTTGAAGATCCTCACCGATGAACGTACGCGTCGTCAGGTGAACAACCTGCGCCACGCGACCAACAGCGAACTGCTGTGCGAAGCGTTTCTGCATGCGTTTACCGGTCAACCGTTGCCGAACGATGAAGATCTGCGCAAAGAGCGCAGTGATGAAATCCCGGAAGAGGCGAAGGTGATCATGCGTGAACTGGGTATTGACCCGGAGACGTGGGAATACTGAGAAGCGGATACAAAAAAGGCACCTTGCGGTGCCTTTTTTTCGGGAAACTTATTTAGCGCCCGGGATGCTGAAACGCTTGTTGAAGCGGTCAACACGGCCACCGGTTGCAACGTCACGCTGCTTACCAGTGTAGAACGGGTGGCATTTGCCGCACACGTCCAGGTTCAGATCGTGACCCACGGTAGAGCGGATCTGGATAGAGTTACCGCAAGAACAGTTTGCAGTAATCATTTCGTATTTCGGGTGAATATCTTTTTTCATGGGAGAACCTCAGTTAAGGCCGCGTCGCTCTTCCAGCCCTAACGCCAGACACCACGCGATGTTGATTGTAAGTTCTTTGGCGTAAAGTACACCAAAGGCGGCGAATCATACAGAATTTGACCAACGTATGCAAACTGATCCGCACGCCGCTTTTACTAATGTGTATACTAACGCGCCACTTTTCAAGTCAGGAAGATTCGATGCCCGTCGCTCACGTTGCCCTGCCCGTTCCGCTTCCCCGCACCTTTGACTACCTGCTGCCCGACAGCATGAGCGCCAAAGCGGGCTGCCGCGTGACCGTGCCGTTTGGCAAACAGCAGCGCGTGGGGATCGTCGTCTCCGTCAGCGATAAAAGCGAATTGCCGCTTAACGAGCTGAAGTCGGTCGTTGAGGTGCTGGACAGCGAGCCGGTTTACTCTACCAGCACCTGGCGACTGCTGCTGTGGGCGGCGGATTATTATCATCACTCAATTGGCGACGTGCTGTTCCACGCCCTGCCAATTATGCTGCGTCAGGGCAAGAGCGCCAGCCATGCGCCGATGTGGTACTGGTTTGCCACCGAGCAAGGCCAGGCGGTGGATATCAACAGCCTGAAGCGATCGCAGAAACAGCAGCAGGCGCTGGCGGCGCTGCGTCAGGGAAAAATCTGGCGACATCAGGTCGACGAGCTTGAGGTCAGCGAAACGGCGCTACAGGCCTTAAGAAAGAAAGGGCTGAGCGAACTGGCCAGCGAAGCCCCCGCTCTTTACGACTGGCGGGAGAGTTTCTCCGTTTCAGGGGATCGCCTGCGTCTGAATACCGAGCAGGCCACCGCCGTGGGTGCGATTCATAGCGCCTCCGATCATTTCTCTGCCTGGCTGCTGGCGGGTGTCACCGGTTCCGGCAAGACCGAAGTCTACCTGAGCGTGCTGGAAAACGTGCTCGCGCAGGGCAAACAGGCGCTGGTGATGGTGCCGGAAATTGGCCTGACGCCGCAAACCATCGCCCGATTCCGCGAGCGCTTTAACGCGCCCGTTGAGGTGCTGCACTCCGGCCTGAACGACAGCGAACGCCTCAGCGCCTGGCTGAAAGCGAAAAACGGCGAAGCGGCGATTGTGATCGGCACCCGCTCGTCGCTGTTTACGCCGTTTAAAAATCTTGGCGTTATCGTGATCGACGAAGAGCACGACAGCTCCTATAAACAGCAGGAAGGCTGGCGCTATCACGCCCGCGACCTGGCGGTTTATCGCGCGCACAGCGAGCAAATTCCCATTATTCTCGGCTCCGCCACGCCGGCACTCGAAACGCTGCACAACGTGCGCCAGCGTAAATACCATATGCTGCGCCTGACGCGTCGGGCGGGGAATGCCCGTCCGGCCATTCAGCACGTGCTGGATCTGAAAGGCCAGCAGGTTCAGGCCGGGCTTGCGCCGGCATTGATTACCCGCATGCGCCAGCACTTGCAGGCGGGGAACCAGGTCATTCTGTTTCTCAACCGTCGCGGATTTGCCCCCGCCCTGCTGTGCCACGACTGCGGCTGGATTGCCGAGTGTCCGCGCTGCGACCACTACTACACCTTCCATCAGGCCCAGCGGCATTTGCGCTGCCACCACTGCGACAGCCAGCGCCCGGTGCCGCGCCAGTGCCCGTCATGTGGCTCAACGCATATCGTGCCGGTCGGTCTGGGGACGGAACAGCTGGAACAGGCGCTTAGCCCCTTCTTCCCGGACGTGCCGATTTCTCGTATCGACCGGGACACCACCAGCCGCAAGGGCGCGCTGGAACAGCAGCTGGCGGAAGTGCATCGCGGTGGCGCACGCATACTGATTGGTACGCAGATGCTGGCCAAAGGCCACCACTTCCCGGACGTCACGCTAGTTGCCCTGCTGGACGTAGACGGCGCGCTGTTTTCGGCAGATTTCCGCTCAGCCGAGCGCTTCGCCCAGCTTTATACCCAGGTGGCAGGGCGTGCCGGTCGCGCCGGTAAACAGGGCGAAGTGGTGCTGCAAACGCACCACCCTGAGCATCCGCTGCTGCAAACCCTGCTGCATAAAGGCTATGACGCCTTTGCCGAACAGGCGCTGGCCGAACGCCAGACCATGCAGCTGCCGCCGTGGACCAGCCACGTCATCATCCGCGCGGAAGATCACAACAACCAGCAGGCGCCGCTTTTCCTGCAGCAGCTGAGAAATCTCCTGCAGGCCAGCCCGCTGGTGGATAATCAGCTGTGGATCCTGGGCCCGGTGCCGGCACTCGCACCAAAGCGCGGCGGGCGTTTTCGCTGGCAAATCTTACTTCAGCACCCCTCGCGCATTCGTCTTCAGCACATCGTCAGCGGCACGCTGGCGCTCATCAACACGCTGCCGGAAGCGCGAAAAGTGAAGTGGGTACTGGACGTCGATCCCATCGAAGGCTGAAGACGGATCGAAAAATTTAACGCTCCTCACACTTTTTATGAAAATTCTGTAACCGATTCCATTAACTATCTGTAAAAATGGTGATGTCAGAAGTTCGGTGTTCAGGCGAGGAGAAGACGTTGAAGTCCAGGAAAGAGGTTGCACCGGCGACCATGAAAGACGTTGCCCAGAAAGCACAAGTCTCTACGGCAACCGTGTCCCGCGCATTAATGAACCCGGATAAAGTCTCCCAGGCGACCCGTAACCGGGTAGAGCAGGCTGCGCTTGAAGTGGGCTATTTCCCACAGGCGATGGGGCGTAACGTCAAACGCAACGAGTCGCGCACCATTCTGGTGATTGTGCCGGACATCTGTGACCCCTTCTTCAGCGAGATTATCCGCGGTATTGAAGTCACCGCAGCGGAACAGGGTTACCTGGTGCTGATTGGCGACTGTGCTCATCAGAACCAGCAGGAAAAAACCTTCATCGATCTCATTATCACCAAGCAGATCGACGGCATGCTGCTGCTTGGCTCTCGCCTGCCGTTTGATGCCAGCATTGAAGAGCAGCGTAATTTACCGCCGATGGTGATGGCCAACGAGTTTGCGCCGGAGCTGGAGCTGCCGACGGTCCACATTGATAACCTCACCGCCGCGTTCAACGCCGTAAACTATCTCCAGGAACTGGGGCACAAGCGCATTGGCTGTATTGCCGGGCCGGAAGAGATGCCGCTGTGTCACTATCGCTTACAGGGCTACGTTCAGGCGCTACGCCGTACCGGCGTCACCGTCGATCCGCACTACATTGCGCGCGGTGACTTTACCTTCGCCGCGGGTGGACAAGCGCTGGAGAAACTTCTGGACCTGCCTGAACCGCCAACCGCCGTATTTTGTCACAGCGACGTGATGGCGCTGGGCGCATTATCGTACGCCAAACGCCGCGGCCTGCGGATACCGAAAGATTTATCGATCATCGGATTCGACAATATTTCGCTTTCAGAATTTTGCGATCCGCCGCTCTCAACGGTCGCTCAGCCGCGCTACCAAATCGGCCGCGAAGCGATGCTGCTTCTGCTGGATCAGCTTCACGGTCAAACAGTTAGCAGCGGCTCGCGGTTGCTGGACTGTGAACTGATTGTCCGCGGCACTACCCAGGCATTGACTTAAAGTAAACGTCTTTCGGATACCCTTATCTGGTCAAAGCCCCGCCGCTTAAGTAACATGGCGGACTGACGAACGAATAAATACAGCGAAACGATAGTGGCACAACGAGATTATGTACGTCGCGGCCAGCCGGCACCTTCGCGACGCAAAAAGAGTAGCTCAAGGAAAAAGCAACGTAACCTGCCTGCTGTCTCGCCAGCAATGGTCGCTATTGCTGCGGCTGTAGTCGTCGCCTTTATTGGTGGCCTGTACTTCATCACGCACCATAAAAAAGAAGAGTCTGAGGCGCTTCAGGCCAGTAAAGTTGCCGGAAACGGCCTTCCTCCGAAGCCTGAAGAACGCTGGCGCTATATCAAAGAGCTGGAAAGCCGTCAGCCCGGGGTGCGTGCGCCAACCGAACCTTCTGCGGGTGGTGAAGTGCAGAATGCGAATCAGCTGACGGATGAACAGCGTCAGCTGCTGGCCCAAATGCAGGCCGATATGCGCCAGCAGCCTACGCAGTTGAACGAAGTACCGTGGAATGAGCAGACGCCGGCACAGCGCCAGCAAACGCTGCAGCGACGTCAGGCGCAACAGCAGATTCAGCAGCAGCAACAACAACAGCAGCAGCAGTGGGCGCAAACCCAGCCGGTGCAGCAGCCGAAAGCACAGCCGCGGGTAACGGAACAGCCATACCAGCAGCCGACGCGTACGGCGCAGTCTCAGCCAGTCCAGCAGCAGCCGAAAACGCAGCCGCAGAAACAGACGGCTCAGCCGTATCAGGATCTGCTCCAGACGCCAGCGCATACCACCGCGCAGCAGCCGAAAACGCAGCAGGCAGCGCCGGTGACCAAAGAGACCGAAGCGCCGAAGCAGACGGCAGAGAAAAAAGACGAGCGCCGCTGGATGGTGCAGTGCGGTTCGTTCAAAGGCGCAGAGCAGGCGGAAACGGTGCGCGCGCAACTGGCCTTTGAAGGGTTTGATTCGCGTATTACCACCAATAACGGCTGGAATCGCGTGGTGATTGGGCCGGTCAAAGGCAAAGAAAACGCCGATGGCACCATTTCGCGTCTGAAAATCGCCGGCCACACAAACTGCATTCGACTCGCTTCCGGGGGTTGAAACCCCCAAAATCCCCCCCATCTATCATTTAATTCAGCCCTGAGCACAGGCTCAGGGCTTCTGTTTCCCGATTCTGTAACCAGGGGGTCTGCTCGTGACAACAATAGTAAGTGTACGCCGTAACGGCCATGTGGTAATCGCCGGTGATGGCCAGGCCACGCTGGGTAATACCGTCATGAAAGGCAACGTGAAGAAAGTGCGCCGTCTCTACAACGACAAAGTGATCGCCGGTTTTGCTGGCGGCACGGCGGACGCCTTCACGCTGTTTGAACTGTTTGAACGCAAACTGGAAATGCACCAGGGTCATCTGGTGAAAGCTGCCGTTGAGCTGGCGAAAGACTGGCGTACCGACCGCATGCTGCGCAAGCTCGAAGCGCTGCTGGCCGTGGCCGATGAAACCGCCTCGCTGATCATCACCGGTAACGGTGACGTCATTCAGCCGGAAAATGACCTAATTGCCATCGGCTCTGGCGGCCCTTATGCCCAGGCTGCAGCCCGCGCGCTGTTGGAGAATACCGACATGAACGCGCGTGATATCGCGGTGAAGGCGTTGGATATTGCAGGCGATATCTGCATTTATACCAACCACAACCACACCATCGAAGAATTGACCTCCAAAGCGTAAGGATCTCCCATGTCTGAAATGACCCCACGCGAAATTGTCAGCGAACTGAACAAACACATTATCGGCCAGGATAACGCCAAGCGTTCCGTGGCTATTGCTCTGCGTAACCGCTGGCGTCGGATGCAGCTTGACGAAGAGCTGCGCCACGAAGTGACGCCAAAAAACATCCTGATGATCGGCCCGACCGGCGTCGGTAAAACCGAAATCGCCCGTCGTCTGGCGAAGCTGGCGAACGCGCCGTTCATCAAAGTTGAAGCCACCAAGTTCACCGAAGTGGGCTATGTGGGTAAAGAAGTGGACTCCATCATCCGCGATCTGACCGATTCGGCGATCAAGATGGTGCGCGTCCAGGCGATCGAGAAAAACCGCTATCGCGCGGAAGAGATGGCCGAGGAGCGCATTCTCGACGTGCTGATCCCACCGGCAAAAAACAACTGGGGCCAGGCAGAGCAGCAGGCGGAACCGTCCGCTGCGCGCCAGGCGTTCCGCAAAAAACTGCGTGAAGGCCAGCTGGACGACAAAGAGATTGAGATCGATCTCGCTGCCGCGCCAATGGGTGTGGAAATCATGGCACCTCCGGGCATGGAAGAGATGACCAGCCAGCTGCAGTCCATGTTCCAGAACCTGGGCGGCCAGAAGCAGAAAGCGCGTAAGCTGAAAATTAAAGACGCGATGAAGCTGCTGATTGAAGAAGAAGCGGCGAAGCTGGTGAACCCGGAAGAGCTGAAGCAGGACGCTATCGACGCGGTTGAGCAGCACGGTATCGTGTTTATCGACGAAATCGACAAAATTTGTAAGCGCGGCGGCAACAGCTCCGGCCCGGACGTGTCCCGCGAAGGCGTTCAGCGCGACCTGCTGCCGCTGGTTGAAGGCTGCACCGTCTCCACCAAGCACGGCATGGTGAAAACGGACCACATCCTGTTTATCGCTTCCGGTGCGTTCCAGGTTGCCAGCCCGTCGGATCTGATCCCGGAACTGCAGGGCCGTCTGCCTATCCGCGTTGAGCTGCAGGCGCTGACCACCGAAGATTTCGAACGTATCCTGACCGAGCCAAACGCCTCTGCTACCGTACAGTACAAAGCGCTGATGGCGACCGAAGGCGTGAACCTCGAGTTCACCGAAGACGGTATCAAGCGTATTGCCCAGGCCGCATGGCAGGTCAACGAAACCACCGAGAACATCGGTGCGCGTCGCCTGCATACCGTGCTGGAACGCCTGGTTGAAGATATCTCTTACGACGCGAGCGACCTTAACGGTCAAACCGTTACCATTGACGCAGAATATGTGAGTAAACATCTGGATGCGTTAGTGGCAGATGAAGATCTGAGCCGTTTTATCCTATAATCGCGGTTACTGGATTCTCATCACGTTTAATGGGGGCTAATGCCCCCATTTTTATTGGCTAAATACTTATGACTGACATCAGCCGTACTCAGGCGTGGCTCGAAAGTCTGCGCCCTAAAACGCTTCCTCTGGCCTTTGCCGCAATTATCGTCGGCACCGCCCTTGCCTGGTGGCAGGGTTATTTTGATCCGCTGGTCGCCGCGCTGGCACTGATTACCGCCGGCCTGCTGCAAATTCTCTCCAATCTCGCCAACGACTACGGCGACGCGGTAAAAGGCAGCGACAAGCCGGACCGCATAGGGCCACTGCGCGGAATGCAGAAAGGGGTGATTACCCAGGCGCAGATGAAACGCGCGCTGATTATCACCGTAGCGCTGATCTGCGTATCCGGCCTGGCGCTGGTGACGGTGGCGTCTAAGACCACCAGCGATTTCATTGGCTTCCTGGTGCTGGGCTTACTGGCCATTATCGCGGCCATCACCTACACCGTCGGCACGCGTCCTTACGGTTATATTGGGCTCGGGGATATCTCCGTACTGGTGTTCTTCGGCTGGCTGAGCGTGATGGGAAGCTGGTACCTGCAGGCGCATACGGTGATCCCTGCCCTGTTCCTGCCCGCGACCGCCTGCGGCCTGCTGGCGACGGCGGTGCTCAACATCAACAACCTGCGCGACATCGACAGCGATCGCGAGAACGGCAAAAATACCCTGGCGGTTCGTCTGGGGCCGGTCAATGCGCGCCGCTATCACGCCTGTCTGCTCATTGGCGCGCTGGTTTGCCTGGCGCTGTTTAACCTGATTTCCTTGCAGAGCTTGTGGGGCTGGCTGTTTGTGCTTGCCGCGCCGCTGCTGATTAAGCAGGCCCGCTTTGTGATGCGTGAACTCAGCCCGTCCGCCATGCCGCCAATGCTGGAACGTACGGTAAAAGGCGCGTTGCTGACTAACCTGTTGTTCGTCATCGGGATTGTTTTAAGCCAGACGCTGCGTTAGCTGACAAATATCAATTAACAATTGATGATTTTGCCAACAACGCATTTCGCACGATATACTGAACACATTCGCAGCAACTGAGCGTTAAACCTATGAAATACGATACCTCCGAGCTTTGTGACATCTACCAGGAAGATGTCAACGTCGTTGAACCGCTGTTCTCCAACTTTGGTGGGAGGTCGTCGTTTGGCGGTCAAATCGTCACGGTGAAATGTTTCGAGGACAACGGGTTGCTGTACGATCTGCTCGAACAGAATGGCCGCGGCCGCGTTCTTGTGGTCGACGGCGGCGGTTCCGTGCGCCGTGCATTAATAGATGCTGAGCTGGCCGGCATTGCCGTTCAGAATGAGTGGGAAGGCCTTGTGGTGTACGGTTCCGTACGTCAGGTGGACGATCTGGAAGACCTGGATATCGGGATTCAGGCCATCGCGGCCATACCGGTAGGGGCGGCAGGTGACGGCATCGGCGAAAGCGACGTGCGCGTCAATTTCGGCGGCGTGACCTTCTTCTCCGGGGATCATCTCTACGCCGATAATACCGGCATTATCCTTTCCGAAGATCCGCTGGATATCGAGTAGTAAAAAGTCAGCGAGAACCATAAAAAAGCCGGGTGGCGGCGACGCCTTACCCGGCTTATTTCATCTGTATTTCCCGAGAGAAATTAGACTTCTTCCATACGTCCCAGCAGCGCCTGCAGGCGATCCTGCCAGCCGTTCTGCTGTTCGCGCAGCTGGTTGTTTTCGCGCTCCAGCTCTTCGCGGCCGTGCTGAGCGTTCTGAACTTCCTGCGCCAGGCTGTTGTTCTTTTCTTTCAGCTCTTCAATTTCCATCTGCAGCAGGGTGATGGTGTCAATCGCCTGCTGTACTTTCGATTCCAGTTTCTCAAACACTTCTAAAGACATGATGCTACCTCTCCTGAATTGCAAGGCGACGCTTTAACATAAACGCGCACGACATATACCGTCGATTGTATGGAGCGCGGCGCTCTGTGTCCAGCGACACACCGCGCAGATCGCGGTTTGCAACACTTTTAGGTCTGGTCCTGGTGTGTTCGCGTCATATACCCCTAAATTGTTAACTGATTCGTTAATGAAATGATTCAGCTCACATTCCTGTACTGATGCTAAAATGTGCTTTATGGCGCGAAAACGCTCATTTTATTGACACAGACCACACATTTTGATTTCGATATTTCTCGTTTTTGCTCGTTAACGATAAATTAACACTATGTCTACAGGGCATCGTGGCTGTCACGGGCGGCCATGCTAACAATAAACATCAATTTCTTCAGGATTCCGATTATGAGTCAGACATCAACCTTAAAAGGCCAGTGCATTGCCGAGTTCCTTGGTACCGGGTTGTTGATATTCTTCGGAGTGGGCTGTGTTGCTGCACTGAAAGTGGCGGGTGCCAGTTTTGGTCAGTGGGAAATCAGTATCATCTGGGGTCTGGGCGTGGCGATGGCCATCTACCTGACTGCAGGGGTTTCTGGTGCACATCTTAACCCGGCGGTGACAATCGCACTGTGGCTGTTCGCGTGCTTTGACGGACGCAAAGTTGTTCCTTTCATTCTTTCTCAGTTTGCCGGCGCGTTTTGCGCAGCGGCGTTAGTTTACGGGCTTTATTACAATCTTTTCATCGACTTCGAACAGACGCATCATATGGTGCGCGGCAGCGTCGAAAGTCTGGATCTGGCAGGCATCTTCTCAACCTACCCTAACCCGCATATCAATTTTGTGCAGGCGTTCGCAGTTGAAATGGTGATTACCGCTATTCTGATGGGCGTTATCCTGGCGCTGACCGACGACGGAAACGGCATTCCGCGCGGCCCGCTGGCACCCCTGCTGATTGGTTTGCTGATTGCGGTGATTGGCGCATCCATGGGCCCGCTGACCGGCTTCGCGATGAACCCGGCACGTGATATCGGACCAAAAGCCTTCGCCTTTATCGCCGGCTGGGGCGACGTCGCTTTCACCGGTGGCAAAGACATTCCTTACTTCCTGGTACCGCTGTTTGCGCCGGTTGTCGGGGCTGCGCTGGGTGCGTTTAGCTACCGCAAATTAATTGGTCGCCACTTACCGTGCGACACCTGTGTGGAAGAGGAGAAGGAAACGACTTCTACCGCACAACAAAAAGCTTCGCTGTAATCTGACTACGGGACACATACCATGACCGAAAAAAAATATATCGTTGCGCTCGACCAGGGCACTACCAGCTCCCGCGCTGTCGTAATGGATCATGACGCGAACATCGTCAGCGTGTCACAGCGCGAATTTGAGCAAATTTATCCTCGTCCAGGCTGGGTAGAACACGACCCGATGGAGATTTGGGCGTCACAAAGCTCCACGCTGGTCGAAGTGCTGGCGAAAGCCGATATCAGTTCCGACGAGATTGCCGCGATTGGTATTACCAACCAGCGTGAAACGACGATTGTCTGGGAACGTGAAACCGGTAAGCCCATTTACAACGCTATCGTCTGGCAGTGCCGCCGTACATCCGAGATCTGCGAACAGCTGAAGCGCGACGGTATGGAAGAGTACGTGCGCAGCGCCACCGGTCTGGTGGTTGACCCGTATTTCTCCGGCACCAAAGTGAAATGGATCCTCGACCACGTAGAAGGTTCACGCGAGCGTGCTAAACGCGGCGAGCTGCTGTTCGGTACCGTCGATACCTGGCTTATCTGGAAGATGACCCAGGGACGCGTTCACGTCACCGACTACACCAACGCCTCGCGTACCATGCTGTTCAACATCAATACCCTGGAGTGGGATGACAAGATGCTGGACGCGCTGGACATTCCGCGCGCGATGCTGCCTGAAGTGCGTAAGTCTTCAGAAGTGTACGGTCAGACCAACATCGGCGGTAAAGGCGGCACCCGTATTCCTATCGCCGGTATCGCCGGTGACCAGCAGGCGGCGCTGTTCGGCCAGCTGTGCGTCAAGGAAGGGATGGCGAAGAACACCTACGGCACCGGCTGCTTTATGCTGATGAACACCGGCGAGAAGGCGGTGAAATCAGAAAACGGCCTGCTGACCACCATCGCCTGCGGTCCGCGCGGCGAAGTGAACTATGCGCTGGAAGGTGCGGTGTTCATGGCTGGTGCATCCATTCAGTGGCTGCGCGACGAAATGAAGCTGATCAGCGATGCGTTCGACTCCGAGTACTTCGCGACCAAAGTGAAAGACACCAACGGCGTGTACGTGGTGCCTGCGTTCACCGGTCTGGGCGCACCGTACTGGGATCCGTATGCACGCGGCGCAATTTTCGGGCTGACGCGCGGTGTGAACTCTAACCACATTATTCGCGCCACCCTGGAATCCATCGCCTACCAGACGCGCGACGTGCTGGAAGCGATGCAGGCTGACTCCGGCATTCGTCTGCACGCCCTGCGCGTGGACGGCGGTGCGGTAGCGAATAACTTCCTGATGCAGTTCCAGTCCGACATTCTCGGCACCCGCGTTGAGCGCCCTGAAGTGCGTGAAGTCACGGCGCTGGGCGCGGCGTACCTTGCCGGTCTGGCGGTAGGCTTCTGGCAGAACCTGGACGAGCTGCAGGAAAAAGCGGTTATCGAACGCGAATTCCGTCCGGGCATCGAAACCACCGAGCGTAACTTCCGCTACAGCGGCTGGAAAAAAGCGGTGAAACGCGCCCTGGCGTGGGAAGAGCACGAAGAGTAATCCCCCTCACCCCGGCCCTCTCCCCAAAGGGGAGAGGGTGTTTTAGGTCCCCTCGCCCCTTTGGGGAGAGGGTTAGGGTGAGGGGAGTACAGACCGCACCTTACCCACTCTGTGATAAACTTCGTGCAATTCCTTTTGATTGCACGAGTACCTCATGAAACGTGAACTTGCTATCGAGTTTTCCCGCGTCACCGAAGCAGCAGCCCTTGCAGGCTATAAATGGCTGGGCCGTGGCGACAAAAATACCGCAGACGGCGCTGCCGTCCATGCCATGCGCATAGTACTTAACCAGGTCAACATTGACGGCACCATCGTGATCGGCGAAGGCGAGATCGACGAAGCGCCGATGCTCTACATCGGTGAAAAAGTCGGTACCGGCAAAGGCGATGCCGTGGATATCGCCGTCGACCCGATCGAAGGCACCCGCATGACGGCGATGGGTCAGGCCAATGCGTTAGCGGTGCTGGCCGTAGGCGATAAGGGCTGCTTCCTCAACGCGCCGGACATGTATATGGAAAAGCTGATTGTCGGTCCAGGCGCGAAGGGCGCAATCGACCTTAGCCTGCCGCTGGAAGAGAACCTGCAAAACATCGCCAAAGCCCTGGGCAAACCCCTTAGCGAACTTACCGTGACGATTCTGGCGAAACCGCGCCACGACGCCACCATCACGCAGATGCAAAAGCTCGGCGTGCGCGTGTTTGCTATCCCTGACGGTGACGTTGCCGCCTCGATCCTGACCTGCATGCCGGACAGCGAAGTCGACGTGCTGTACGGCATCGGCGGCGCGCCGGAAGGTGTGGTCTCTGCGGCGGTGATCCGCGCGCTGGATGGCGATATGCAGGCCCGTCTTCTGCCCCGTCATGAGGTGAAAGGCGACAGCGAAGAGAACCGCCGTATCGGGGAAAACGAGCTGGCGCGCTGCGAAGCGATGGGCATCGAGGCCAATAAAGTGCTGCCTCTGGACGAAATGGCGCGTAGCGATAACGTTGTCTTCTCGGCGACCGGCATCACCAAAGGCGATCTGCTGGACGGCATCACCCGCAAGGGTAATATGGCCACCACTGAAACGCTGCTGATTCGCGGTAAATCACGCACCATTCGCCGCATCCAGTCAATCCACTATCTCGACCGCAAAGACCCGGACGTGCAGACGCACATTCTGTAAAACCGTTTGATCGATAGAGCTTTCCGGCCCTGACGGGCTGGAAATTATCACCACAAGTACGGAAGATAGAACAGAGAAACAGCACAGGAGAAGATCATGGCGGACTGGGTAACAGGTAAAGTCACAAAGGTACAGTTCTGGACCGATGCGCTATTTAGTCTCACCGTACATGCTCCCGTTCACCCGTTTAAGGCCGGGCAATTTGCGAAGCTGGGGCTGGACGTCGACGGCGAGCGCGTGCAGCGCGCCTATTCTTACGTTAACGCGCCTGATAACCCGGATCTCGAGTTCTATCTGGTCACCGTTCCTGACGGTAAGCTCAGCCCGCGCCTTGCCGCCCTTGAGCCCGGCGACGACGTGCAAATTGTGAGTGAAGCGGCAGGCTTCTTTGTGCTCGAAGAGATCCCTGACTGCGACACGCTCTGGATGCTGGCAACCGGTACGGCCATCGGCCCTTATCTCTCTATTTTGCAGTACGGCAAAGATCTGGAGCGCTTTAAAAACATCGTGCTGGTGCACGCTGCGCGCTACGCCGCAGACCTGAGCTATTTGCCGCAGATGCAGGCGCTTGAACAGCAGTACGGCGGGAAGTTAAAGATTCAGACGGTGGTCAGCCGCGAAACCGTAGCAGGAGCGCTTACCGGCCGCGTGCCGGCGTTAATTGAGAGTGGAGCCCTGGAAGACGCGGTGGGTTTGCCGCTGAACGCTGAAACCAGCCACGTCATGCTGTGCGGCAACCCGCAGATGGTGCGGGACACGCAGCAGCTTCTGAAGGATACCCGGCAGATGACGAAACATCTTCGCCGCCGACCGGGCCATATGACCGCCGAACACTACTGGTGATCAGCGGTATTTCACCTCAAGGGTGTCTTTACCGTATTTGTTTTCGCTCTGGGTGCCAATAAACGCGCCCAGATCGACAATCATCATCACGAAGATGACCGACGGCAGCAGCCTGCCTACGACCCACGGCAGGATGGACGGAAGCATCGCCCAGTTTCCCGCCACCAGCATCCACGCCAGAATAATCAGAAATGCCCACGCGCCGGAACGTCCGCGATCGTGCAGCCGTTTTACGACAACCGCCGCCGTTGGCCATAGCAGACAGACCAGCGCGAAGGCCGCCGTTTGCGTGCTCAGCCAGGCGTTGTAAGCAACGAAAAACAGAAGCAGCATGGCGACAACCCACGTCACCATCCAGATCCAGAAATCACGGCGTCCAATACGCCCTTTGAATGAAAACAGCCACTGCTGTATGGTCATGTAAGGTTCCTTATTATCGTATAGTGCGCATTTTATCCTGGAGTTGTGACCTTTTGACAAGCCGACCAGATATCGTTTTAATCATGAGCACTTACGGCCAGGGGCAATGTTGATGAAAAGTTCGGCACGTTCTCTTTTCCTGTGTTTAGCGCTGCTCAGCGCGGGTTATCCCCTGCACGCCGCCGAAACCACTGCCCCGACCACAGCACCCTATCTGCTGGCGGGCGCACCGTCCTTCGATCAGTCCATCAGCCAGTTTCGTGAAACCTTCAATCAGACCAATCCAACGCTGCCGCTGGATGAGTTTCGTGCCATTGATGGCTCCCGCGATACCCCTACACTGACCCGTGCGGCAAGCAAGATAAATGAGAATTTGTATGCTTCCACGGCGCTGGAGCGCGGTACGTTAAAAATCAAAAGTATGCAAATCACCTGGCTGCCGATACAGGGGCCAGAGCAGAAAGCCGCTAAGGCGAAAGCGCTGGAGTACATGAGCGCGGTACTGCAGGCCTTTACCCCTGCGCTGACGAAAAAACAAAGTCAGCAAAAGCTGCAAAAACTCCTTACCGCCGGGAAAAACAAGCGTTACTACGCTGATACCGAAGGCGCGATCCGCTATGTTGTGGCGGACAACGGTGAAAAAGGACTGACCTTCGCTGTTGAACCGATTAAGCTGGCACTATCTGACACCCTCGGCGGGGCGAATTAATGACAAAAAGCAAAGCCTTTCGAGGGAAAATCTCTATACTGATTCACAGACCATGCTGCCCGACAGGGTGGCCATATTCCTTAATTCGCTTATTTAGCGTGGAGAATTGAAATGCGACATCCTTTAGTGATGGGTAACTGGAAACTGAACGGCAGCCGCCACATGGTAAACGAGCTGGTTGCGAACCTGCGTAAAGAGCTGGCTGGCGTGACGGGCTGCGCGGTTGCTATCGCTCCGCCGGATATGTACCTGGATCTGGCTAAACACGCCGCTGACGGCAGCCACATCATTCTGGGCGCGCAGAACGTTGACGTTAACCTGTCTGGCGCGTTCACCGGTGAAACCTCCGCTGAAATGCTGAAAGATATCGGCGCAAAATACATCATCATCGGCCACTCCGAGCGTCGCACCTATCACAAAGAATCCGATGAGTTCATCGCGAAGAAATTCGCCGTGCTGAAAGAGCAGGGTCTGATCCCGGTTCTGTGCATCGGTGAAACCGAAGCGGAAAACGAAGCGGGCAAAACCGAAGAAGTATGTGCACGTCAGATCGACGCAGTGCTGAAAACCCAGGGCGCGGCAGCGTTCGAAGGCGCGGTAATCGCTTACGAGCCAGTCTGGGCGATCGGTACCGGCAAATCTGCAACCCCTGCGCAGGCTCAGGCGGTTCACAAATTCATTCGTGACCACATTGCTAAAGCCGACGCGAAGGTCGCTGAGCAAGTGATTATTCAGTACGGCGGTTCCGTAAACGCCTCCAACGCTGCTGAGCTGTTCACCCAGCCAGACATCGATGGCGCGCTGGTTGGCGGTGCATCCCTGAAAGCTGACGCTTTCGCGGTGATCGTTAAGGCAGCAGAAGCGGCTAAACAGGCGTAATTGCCTTTGTGGCGGGTGGCGCTTGCGCTTGCCCGCCGCTCTTCTCCTCCCTCTCCCTTTGGGAGAGGGTTGGGGTGAGGTGAAACCGCTCGCACCGAACTACACTTTCCCCAGCAAACTAAACCACAGATAATCCAGCGGCAGCAGCACCAGATACGTTGCGATAGCCAGCGCCAGACAAAGCACCATCCCCGCCCTGGCAGGCACCTTTCCTAGCCCCATCGCCACCACGATCGGCGACGCCTGATACGGCAGCAGCGGCGTGGAATAGCCCAGCACCTGAATCATGATCACCGACAGCAGCGGGAAACCGGTCGCGTCCGAGAAGCTCTGCGCCAGCGTGGTGTAAAGCGCCGGCACGCCGTTGGCGGTCATAATGAAGTTGAGCGCCGTGGTAATACCGGTCAGCGCCAGGAAGCTGGTGAACGGTCTGTCTGCATCCAGCGGCATAATGCGAAGCAACGCCTCGCCCATTGCCGTTCCGATACCGGTTTGCGTCACGACGATCGCAAGCCCAAGAATCCCCGCGACGTAAATACAGGTGCGCATGTTCACCCCGGCAGAAAACTCTTCCCCGGTAATGAAACCAATGCGCGGCAGCATGACGATGATCGACGCCGCCAGCCCCGTCCACGCCGGCCCAACGCCGTGCCAGCTCTCCGTGACCCACATCCCCAGCACCACCGCCAGGAGCCAGGCAAGACGCTTTTCATCCCGCCCCATCGGCTCAGACGGCGCCTGTTCCTTCGGCGGTTTTGGGCTGCCGGGAAATAGCCAGCAGATGAGGCCAATCAGGATCAGGCCTTTGAGAATACCGAGCACCGGCGTGTGCAGCAGCAGATACGGGACATAGTTCAGATGGATGCCGTACGAGCCTTCGGCCGCACCGCTCATCACCAGGTTAGGGACGTTAGCAGGCAGGATCGTCGCCGAAAGCTGGAAAGTCCCGAACCCCACCGCCAGCGCCAGCCCGAACCAGGCGCGGGAGCCGTCGGCGATACCGGCGCGTTTTGCCATCGCCGCGACAATCGGCATCAGCAGCGCAATACGTCCCATGTTCGACGGCATCACAAACGCCAGCGCGTAGCTCAGCAGCACCACGCTCGCCACCATCAACACCCAGGAGTCGGTGAGCTTTGCCGACAGCGCCCGGGCGGCCCTGTCCGCCAGTCCGGTTTTACGGATCGCCACGCCAAGCACAAAGCCGCTGAATACCAGCCAGAAAGCCGACGAGGCAAAACCGCCGAAGATGACCTCCGGCGGAGCGATTCTGGCGGTCATCGCCGCCGTGAAGAACAGCAGCGCGGTGATAAATTCCGGCAATAGCGACGTCGCCCACAGCACGATGGTGACGCCAACAATCAGTGAGGGCAGCAGCAGAGGATACGTTAACCAGAGCGACATACCTGTCTCCTGTAGAATTTTTCAGCAAGTCTACGGTGACAGGCAGCCCGAGTAAACGCGATTTATGGTGGGGTTACTTCAGGATAGCGCATTGATGATCCTGCAATTCCTCCGCAGACGCGCGGTTAAGCGTGAGCAGGTTACGCTCGGTCGCCAGCAAAACAAAAGAGCCATCCGACTGCTGCGCCATCGCCAGCGCGAAACGCCCCATATGGTCGCGCGCTTCCGGCAGCTCTTCCGCCAGCATCATAAACGGGCTGCGCTGGACCAGTTCATTCTCCGTCACGCGGCGAGCAAGATACTCATGTCCTTCCAGTCCCCCGGGCAGAGGCAGCCACTGGGTGCTGATTTCTCCCTGTGCCGCGTTGAGCTTCTCGCGCACGTCCGGGCGCAGGCAGGAGATATGAATATGAAAATGGTTCTGCGTGCGGCCAGTCGGCGAGTTAATCGTCAGCGAAATGGCGCTATCAGGCACCTCGGATCCACGCTTCAGGGTCATAAAGCTGCGCGACTGCCACGCCAGCCAGAAAAAGTTCGGCGTATGAGCGTCGGTCAGCAGCGGGCTCTCGGTACCGTTGATGCGATATGTTGGCATCAGCAGGTATTGCAGCGGCCCGTTGCGATCTTTAAATACCACATAGCCTGCATCCGTTTTCACCTGCGCACAGGGTGCCGGGTTACGGTTCTGGATCTGATTCGGCACACACTGGTCGAGAACGATATGGCGCAACGCATTCGGATTACCCGCTTTCATCCAGTACACGCCGCCAGCGGCAAGGGCGATGACAATGAGGATCAATAAGATAATTTTTTTCACAACGCGTTCCCTGTTTTCAATAGAGGCAAAAGAGTAACGCAAAATGATGACCAAATAAAAAACCCGGCGGATTTCTCACGCCGGGTCACCGTGTCACAGGCTAATGGTTAGCGCTGGCTAATTTGGTCGAAGGTACCGCCATTGGAGAAGTGCTCTTTCTGCGCTTTCGTCCAGCCGCCGAACACATCGTCAATAGTGAATAGCTTCAGTTTTGGGAACTCCCCTTCGTATTTCTTGGCGACCGCCGCATCGCGTGGACGATAGAAGTTTTTCGCCGCAATTTCCTGGCCTTCTGGCGAGTACAGATACTTCAGGTAGGCTTCCGCCACCGCTTTGGTATCTTTCTTCTCAACCACTTTATCGACCACGGAAACGGTCGGCTCAGCCAGAATCGATTCGCTCGGGGTCACGATCTCGAATTTGTCTTTACCCAGCTCGTGGGTCGCCAGCAGAGCTTCGTTTTCCCAGGCAATCAGCACGTCGCCAATCCCGCGCTCAACGAAGGTGTTGGTGGCACCACGCGCGCCGGAGTCCAGCACCTCAACGTTTTTATACAGCGCCTTCACGAATTCCTGAGCTTTGGCCTGGTCGCCATTGTTGTGATGCAGTGCATATCCCCACGCGCCGAGGTAGTTCCAGCGAGCGCCGCCGGAGCTTTTCGGGTTCGGGGTAATCACAGAAACGCCCGGTTTGATCAGGTCGTTCCAGTCTTTAATTTGTTTCGGGTTGCCTTTACGCACCAGGAAGACGATGGTCGAAGTGTATGGCGCAGAGTTATCCGGCAGGCGTTTGATCCAGTTTTTGTCGATACGGCCACGCTCGGCGATCGCGTCGACGTCGTAGGCCAGCGCCAGGGTCACCACGTCGGCTTCAATACCGTTTATCACGGACGTCGCCTGCTTGCCGGAGCCGCCATGCGACTGGCGAACCACCACGTTGTCACCGGTTTCCTGCTTCCAGTGTGCCGCGAACGCTTTGTTGTATTGCTCGTACAGTTCACGCGTCGGGTCGTATGACACGTTCAGTAACTGGATATCCTTAGCCAGAACGCTGGTCGATGCCAGCAATAATGTTAAACCCACGCCCCATTTATTCATCGCCCAGCTCTCTTGTGTAGTGTTTTGATGAATGCAGCGTGCCAGAAAGCGAATCGAGGAATAAAGAATAAAAAAAGATTGGCTATAACGTAGTGGAATAAAAGAAGTGGATGAGCGGCCTGATGCCCTCACTCCACCCCTCTCCCACGGGAGAGGGAGCAACCATAAAAAAACGGTAACCCAAGGGTTACCGTTTTGCATTTACCTTGCCGCCACCGGGCAACAGAGCCGATCAGTACAGTTTTTTCGCGCAGTCCAGCCAGTCACCTTTGAACGGACGCTTCATGTTTTCAATCGCGTCGATGATGTCGTGGTGAACCAGTTTTTCGTTCTGAATACCGACGCAGCGGCCGCCGTGGCCCTGCAGCAGCAGATCGATAGCGTACGCGCCCATACGGGACGCCAGAATACGGTCGTAAGGGCCTGGGGAACCGCCGCGCTGGATGTGACCCAGTACGGTCGCGCGAGTTTCGCGTTTGGTTTCGGCTTCGATGTACTTCGCCAGCTCGTCAACGTCACAGATGTGCTCGGTGATAGCCACGATTGCGTGTTTTTTACCTTTCGCGATGCCTGCTTTGATTTCAGCCACCAGATCTTCACGGCTAAATTCGACTTCCGGCACGACGATAAATTCACAACCGCCCGCAATGGCTGCCGCCAGCGTCAGGTCACCGCAGTAACGGCCCATCACTTCAACGATAGAGATACGCTGGTGAGAAGAAGAGGTGTCACGCAGACGGTCAATCGCTTCAACAACGGTACCCAGCGCAGTAAAGAAGCCGATAGTGTAGTCAGTACCTTTGATGTCGTTGTCGATGGTGCCCGGCAGACCGATGCACGGGAAGCCCATTTCGGTCAGACGTTTTGCACCCATGTAGGAGCCATCACCACCGATAACCACCAGGGCGTCCAGGCCGCGTTTCTTCATGTTTTCGATAGCCACTTCACGAACGTGTTCATCACGGAATTCCGGGAAGCGCGCGGAACCGAGGAAAGTACCGCCACGGTTGATCATGTCAGACACGCTGTAACGGTCGAGCTGAACCATACGATCTTCATACAGGCCCAGATAACCGTCATAAACGCCAAAAACTTCCAGGCCTTCCGTCAGCGCTGCACGGACAACACCACGAATTGCCGCGTTCATGCCCGGCGCATCACCGCCGCTTGTCAACACACCGATTTTCTTAATCATGACTACCTCTGAACTTAGGAATGCAAAATTGAAATCTGTTGCCGGAAGAAACTTATCGACCAACGAATACTGCAAATAGTATATCAATCCCTTCCAGCTGAATTGATTCAGGTCAGACCAAACGGCGGTAATTTATACACAAAATGCTGGCCTGGCTCACTTTTTTACAACGAATTACGAAAGCCCAACATGACCGGGTACAACCGAACAGGGATCCTGGTGAATGATGACGTCTGAACCAGGAAAACGCTGCAAAATCGCCTGCTCGACCTGTTCAGCAATAACGTGAGCCTGAACCAGTGGCAGGTTGTCTTCCATTTCAATATGAATCTGAATAAAGCGGGTCGGCCCTGACTGCCGCGTTCGAAGATCGTGTGCACCGCTGACGCCGGGCCAGGAGGTCACGATAGAAAAAATTTCATTACGTTCTGAGTCCGGGAGGGCGCGGTCAAGCAGTGATTGCACCGCTTCATACCCCATCCGCAGGGCGCTATATAAAATATAGATACCAATCCCTAACGCAAATAACGCATCGGCGCGATGCCAGCCATACCAGGCCAGACCGAGCGCAATAAGAATAGCCCCATTCATCATAACATCAGATTGATAATGAAGCATATCCGCCCGTACGGCCTGACTTTGCGTTTTGCGAACGACCCAGCGCTGGAACGTTACCAGAACAAGTGTGCAAATAAGCGCAACGATCGTCACAACGACGCCGACGCCGGGATCGTTCATCGGTGTCGGCGAGACGAGATGCTGAATGCCGGTGAGAAACAGGAACAGCGCAGAACCGGATATAAACATACTTTGCGCCAGCGCGGCCAGCGACTCCGCTTTACCGTGCCCAAAGGTGTGCTCTTCATCCGCTGGCTGCAGCGAGTAACGCACGACCAGCAGGTTGGTCAACGAGGCGGCAATGTCCATTAGCGAGTCCACCAGCGCCGCCAGAATACTGACCGAGCCGGTGTACCACCAAGCAAAGATTTTAATCAGCAACAGGCTGGAGGCCATGACGGTCGCCGCAATGGCGGCCCGGCTTACCAGTCTTCCATAGGATTGATTCATAAACGCTCCTGTCATGTCATGCCGCTATTATAACGGAAGCATGGGGAGTCTAAGGATGAATAAACGGTTAACAGGGCGGATGCGGGGCAAAAAAAACCCCCACATCATGTGGGGGAAGACAGGGATGGTGAAGAAATCCGGTCAGTAACACAATGGAATAAAAGGATTTATTCTAATCTTCGTCTACATTTTGACTACACTTCGACAAAGAAGCAGCCAGGCGCACCGCGCTTGGCTGTTCCGTTTTTGAGCACCATCGACAATAATACCCGCCTTAATACGGAGGGTACTCAATGGAAACAATCATCACCGTTATCGCTGCTGTTGCTGGGATCGCTTTTTGGGTTGGGCTAATCAATCCCAAATGGGTTTTTATGCCAAATCGAAAGCGCTCATCTGCTATCTACTTCGGGGTGTGCCTCTTGGCAGCAATCATAGGTTCAATGGTTGCACCAGTCGCGCCGAAAGCTGTTGCTGATAACAAGCCTCAGCCAGCAGTGACAACCGCAGATCAAACACAACCCGCGGCTAAACCCAAAGAACAATTAACAACCACTATCGACTTTTCAGAAGCGGCCAATCAACTTCCCCCAGCTTTATCTAAGGCGCTCGGTAAGTTGAACCTCACAGTTAAGCCCGTCATTTACAACAAAGCTTTAGTGGTCGCATTCAATTTTGACAGCATAGAAGAATTACAGGCGACAAGCGCCATCCAGTCCGTATGTCTCAGCTACTTCAATCATGGGGAATCTAACAGGGCATGGAAGGCTAGTTTATTCGATCATATTTATGTGACTAACGACATTTTAACCAAAGGCTACGTTTTTCAAGGTGGCGAATCTTCGTGTGATATCTGGGGCAAGAAGGCCGGGGATAGTGGCGATCAATATTTAAGTGAAAACCTTACACGCTCAAGGTTTGTAGCCATAAACATGAAATAAATAACGGCCCCATTTAGGGGCCGCTTTTATAATGCCAGCGATAGCTGATCTTCGCCGTGGTGACTTCGTGGAAAAGCTTCTTGTGGCACCATCGCGCCTGGCGCTGGCTGGGTCTGGTTTAGTGAACCGTCTATTTCCGTCATGCTGGTGAAACAGTACCCGCACAACATATTTTGACACTGGTGATAGCTGCGCCGTACAAGCAAACTCAGCTCAACGCTGGTTCTGGTTTTTGCTATTGCACGGCAGCGAGGACAGCGCATTGCCATACGCGGGCCTCCTTTCAGGACTGGTTAATATCAACGCAAGTATAACGCTTAAGACGTTGAATCGTCACTCTCCGCTGTCCAGTCGTCGATTTTTACTTCCAGTTCCAGTGACGTGGTAAATCCTCCCCCGCCAATATCGTGAACGCACCGCGTTATCGTCCAGTTTCCACTGTCGATCGTGGACTTAAAACCGTAGACGCTGGCGGGCTGTTCCGGGTACAAATCTGCGCGGCCACGCGCCAGGGTGATGCTGAACGTTGCCGCCCCGCGCTGTAACTCCCGCCACTTAGCCGCAGCGGCACGCTTCGCCGCCTTTTCCGTCTTGAAGGTTTTACGTATAACAAAAACGTTACCTTCGGCCCCGGCCAGATAATCACCCTCTTTTTTGCTGGATGCAGGCTCTTTCTTTTTGGCCTGGCTGGTTCGTCGCCTGCGGGCTGTTTTCTTCACGGTAGTGGATGGTTTCTTGCCAAAGTTGAGATCAAGCCAGTATGCAGTTACGCCCGTGTACGCGTCGCGGTCAGCTACGTTAAAGCTATGTTTATCACCGCTTGACCGGACTATCTCGATCACCGGCAGCGGCTTGCCGCTCTGCGTCACTCCCTTGCCCGGCGTGATAAACAGAAGCATACCGTTTTTAATGGTTGCCACCGCGCCCAGCATTTCGGCCATGCGCGTTAAGAAGCTGATATCTGATTCACTCGTCTGATCGGCGTGGTCTATCTCAATCTTCGCCAGTTCTTCGCTGACACCCGCACGCAGATCGTAGCGGCTGGCAATGCTGGCGACCACATCCCCCACGGTAATATCGTGCCAGCTATATTCCCTCTTCACGTTGAAGGTATCGCGGAAATCTGCGCTTCTGGCACTGATCGTTAACTGGTCAGGCGGGCCAGCGTGCCCAATCTCGTCAACCGTATAGACGCCCTTAAAAACCAATGGATCATTATCCCAGCCCAGCGCCACCGATATCTTTGCGCCGCGTGGTGGTAATGCTACCTGCCCATCTGCATCATCCAGAGTCAGATCCAGCGTGTCAGCTTCAAAGCCCCGGTTATCTGTCAGGGAAAGAGAGATCAGCCGGTTATCCAGCGCCGTAAGCTGATTACCTTCAATTTCTATACTGAACGCCGGGCGCGGCGAATATCGGTTTTCTGTCGTGTCCATATCAACCCCTTCATCATGATGGGGTACATCGTCGCCACGCGCGCGCGCATGAACAACGCCCCGTCATTGTTGCAGGTTGCTGACAACCCTTATTCATCGCATCAGCCTGCCATTGCCGCAATGATATTCGCAGTCATTAAACTGGCGAGGCAAATACATGGCCACTAACTACCATCACGGTGTAACCGTCACGGAAACCACCGACCTTAGCACGATGATCACCGACATTGATTCGGCGGTGATCGGCGTTGTCTGCACCGCTGATGATGCGGACGAAACAGCGTTCCCGCTGGATACCCCTGTACTGATCACCCGCGTGGCTAACATGCTGGGCAAGGCAGGTAAAACCGGTACCCTGTTTACCACCCTGAAAGCGATTTCAGACCAGACCAGCCCGCAAACCATTGTGATCCGCGTTGCTGATGCTGCAAATATCGAACCGCCAGAAGGCGGCACCGCACAGACACAGGATCAACTGGTTATTGGCGGCACCGATGCAAACGGACGCTTTACCGGCATGTACGCGCTGCTGTCTGCCGAAATGCGCGTAGGCGTGCGCCCGCGTGTGCTGGCTGTTCCCGGTCTTGATACGGAAGCGGTGGCCGCACAACTCGGCGTCATTGCCGAAAAGCTGCGCGCGTTTGCTTACGTGGCAGCGAACGGCTGCAACAGCATCGCCGAAGTGAAGGAATACCGCGAACAGTTCTCCCAGCGTGAAATGATGGTTATCTGGCCTAATTTCATCTGCTACGACACCAACGCCGGGGCGAATGCCACCGTGCCCGTGGGTGCCCATGCGGTTGGGATGCGCGCCAAAATCGACGCAACGCAGGGCTGGCATAAAACCATTTCCAACGTGCCCGTTAATAACGTGCTGGGGATGGATCGGGATATCTATTTCACGTTGCAGGGCACCGATACCGACGCCGACGAACTGAACGCAGCAGGCGTTACCACGCTGATCAAGCAGGACGGCTTCCGCATCTGGGGATCGCGTACCTGCGACGCGGAAACGTATATCTTCGAAAGCTATACCCGAACCGCGCAGATCGTTGCGGATATCGTCGCCGAAGCACATTTCGCCTATGTTGATAAACCGCTTACCCCGTCACTGGTAAAGGACATTGTGGACGGCATCAATAAGAAGCTGACCTCATATGTGACGGCTGGCAAGCTGCTGGGCGCCCGCTGCTGGTATGACCCGGAACCGAATACCTCGGAAACCCTGCGCAATGGTCAACTGACCATTAAGTACAACTACACCCCTGTTCCACCGCTGGAAAATCTCAGCCTGGTACAGGAGTTCACCGACGAATATTTCGCTACGTTTTCCAGCGCAGTGAATAACTAACCGGGGGCGCTTATGGCACTGCCTAAGAAACTCAAATATTTCAATATGTTCTTTGACGGGGATAACTACTTCGGCATGGTGCCGGAAATCACCCCCGCCAAACTCACCAAAAAAACCGAAGACTACCAGGCGGGCGGTATGCCGGGTTCGGTTGCGGTGGATCTGGGCTTCGACGCTGGCGCCCTGGATATGGATATCACGCTGGGCGGCATGGATGCCGGGCTAATGAAAAAATGGGGCGTTACCACTGCGGACGGAATGCAGGTGCGCTTTGCTGGCTCTTACCAGGACGATGCGACCGGCGACGCCGTACCGTGCGAAATCCAGACGCGTGGCCGCTTCACTGAACTGGATCCCGGTTCGGCAAAGGTTGGGGATGATACTTCGCATAAGTACACCCTGAAAAACACCTATTACAAGCTGACCATCAATAGCGAAGAAATTATCGAAATTGATGTGCTCAACATGATCTACAAAGTTGCCGGTGTGGATGTGCTGGAAAAACACCGCGCTAACATCGGCTTATAAGGAAACCCGGCACCATGAGCAAGACCAAAGAAAACACCGTTATTCTTACCGCCCCTATTACGCGCGGTAAGACCAAAATCACCGAAGTGGCGATCACTTCCGTGCTTAAACAGGCTGGATCACTGCGCGGCTTAAAAGCCTATGACGTGCTGACGTCCAACTATGACGCGCTGGTTATTCTGCTGCCCCGCGTTACCGCTCCGGCATTAACCGCCGATGAGATTGCCCGAATGGATACCTGGGATTTTTGCCAATTAGCCAACGCGGTGGTTGATTTTTTGCAACCCTCTTCGGATCTGACCGCGACGGATACGGGCAACGAATCATCCGATGCCCCTGCGAACGCATAGAAGACCTGATGGCAGATATCGCCGTCATATTCCACTGGCGGCCGGTAGAGATGGACGCCATGACGGTACAGGAAATACTGTTATGGCGTGATCAGGCGGCTGCGCGCAGTGGTGGAGATCACTAAATGGCAGACCGCAATTTAAATATCAGGGTGGCATTCAGCGCCCTGAATAATATGTCCCGCCCTGTCAACGCGGCGCGCCAGAGTGCCGCCGCGTTGGCGTCTCAAATCAATCAGACCAAAACCAGCATTAAAGGACTTGAGCGTCAGGCAACCAGCTTCGACCGCCTCACCGCAGCCAATAAAAAAACCACCGAACAACTGGCCCAAGCGAAAGAACAGGCCCGGCAAATGGCGGCGGCTTATGGCCCGTTACGCCAGCGCAGCGCCGAACAGGTTGCCGCCCTCAATCAGCAACGTGCAGCCATTCGCCAGTTAACCCAGCAGCAGAAAGGCGAACAGACGCAGCTTAACCAGTTGCGCGCCAGCTTCTACAGCGAAGGCATTGCGATCAGCAGCGCCAGCCGGGCGACGGAACAGATCAACCAGCGCACTGCGCAATACAATCGCCAGCTTGCCGAACAGCAGCGACGGCTTGACGCTGTAAACCAGGCGCAGGCCCGTTACAGCCGCGCCAAAGAAACCGGCGAAAAGATGATGAGCGGGGGAATGAAAACCGCCGCCGTGGGTGCAGCAACCCTCGCACCTGTCGCCGCTGCGGTGAAATCCTACAGCAGTCTTGAAGACGCGATGAAGGGCGTAGCCAAACAGGTAAACGGCTTGCGTGACGACAGCGGCAACCGCACCCCGCAATATGAAGAAATGCAGCGGGCGATCATGGATGCCAGCGAAAAGCTGCCAATGGCTAACGGCGCTGTTGACTATGCCGCCCTGGTCGAAGGTGGCGCGCGCATGGGCGTGGCAAACAGCGATGATCCGTGGGAAAAACAAAAAGCCGATCTGCTGGCTTTCGCCAGCATGGCGGCAAAAGCTTCGGTAGCCTTTGAACTGCCCGCCGATCAGCTTTCTGAAAGCCTGGGTAAAATTGCCGGGCTGTATAAAATCCCTACCCAAAATATTGAACAGTTGGGCGACGCCATAAACTACCTGGACGATAACGCGAAGTCGAAAGGCTCCGATATTATCGACGTACTCCAGCGCGTTGGCGGTCTTGCCAGCCAACTGGATTACAAGCAAGCCGCCGCGCTGGGTTCCACCTTTCTGACGCTTGGCACCCCTGCGGAAGTTGCCGCCAGCGCCACCAATGCAATGGTGCGCGAACTCTCAATCGCTACGGTTCAGGGCAAAAACTTTATGCAGGGTCTGGACGCCCTCGGCCTCAGCGCCGAAAAAGTCCAGAAGAGCATGTCAGTGGACGCGATGGGCACAATCATTTCAGTGCTGGAAGCGTCCAAAAAACTGGCCCCGGATCAGCAGGTAGCCAACCTTACCCAGATTTTCGGCAAAGAGTTCGGCGATGATGCGCAGAAACTTGCCAACAACCTGCCCGAACTACGCCGCCAGATAGAACTGACGCAGGGCGCAGCCGCTAAAGGATCCATGAATCGGGAATCTGATATCAATAAAGCTTCCCTTTCTGCTCAGTGGCAACTGACCAAAACCGGCGCGGTTAACGCATTCAGTTCAGCAGGGGAAACGCTCCGCGAACCGCTGATGGATATCATGCTTACCGTCAGTAAGGTGGTTGGCAGCGTCCGCCGCTGGGTTGAGGCTAACCCTGCTCTGGTTGGCTCAATCATGAAAGTCACCGCAGCCATAGGCGCGTTGCTGGTTGTCGTGGGTGGCCTGATGCTGTCCATCGGCGCAGTGCTCGGCCCGATGGCACTTGTTCGCCTCAGCTTCACCACGTTGGCCGGTGAAGGAGGAATAGCGCGGCTGACTGGTGGAGTAATGCGCCTGGGTGGTGCGTTCCAGTGGCTTGCTGGCTCGCCTATGCAGGCATTGTTAAGCGCCGGTCGCATGGTATTCGGCCCGCTTATCACGCTACTGGCTGGCATTTCTGCGCCCGTCTGGGGGCTGATTGCTCTCTTTGCTGCGGCAGCAGTGGCCGTCATTAAATTCTGGGAACCAATACAGGCATTTTTCACTGGTTTCTTTAACGGCATCATGACGGGCTTACAACCTGTATTTGATGCTTTCAACGCTGTTTTCGCTCCATTAGCCCCAATCTTTGACGCGATAGGCTCCGCTATTAGCGGCGTTTGGGATTGGTTTACAAAATTGCTTGAACCGATCAAATTTTCCAGCGATGCGCTAGAAACTTGCACTACTGTTGGCGAAACATTTGGGAGGGTTCTGGGTACTGCAATAAGCGGTTTGCTTTGGCCGCTACAAAAACTGATGGAGGGTGTCGGCTGGGTACTGGAGAAACTTGATCTAATTCCTGCTGGACTTGATGCAGCAAACGCCAAAGCAGAAAGCCTTAAAAAAGATCCGGTTGTCTGGGAGTGGGATCCGCAGCAAAAGAAAATGGTTAAAAAGGATTGGCACTGGTCGCCGGATAAACCAAACCAACCTAAACCGCCAAAACCACCAATAACGCCGAAGCCAGTTGGCATCCCAGACCTTATGGGAGCGCCAAACTTAACGCCGAAGATGAGCAAGAGTCTGGATAAAATCGCAGACAACACGGGAAAAATGGCGGCAAAAGACGGCCCCGGCGAAATCGTCTTCAAGAATAAGCAGCCCTATATCCCGATCCGTGGCGGATATTCGGAACCGCTTAAGCAGGCACAGCGCCAGCTACCATCCCTTACCGATTGGGTGACGCAGCAGGCCGGATCGCTGATCGCTTCCGTTACTCCGTGGCAGGTTGAGAAGCCCGCCGCACGGGTGCCCGTTTCGGCGTCGCCGTCTGCGGCTTCCGTCGCCGCGCTCATGCCTGCGCCTGGCGGCGATGTATATAACCTTAACTTCGACTTTAGCGGCCAGAAACTGGATGAAGAAACCATTATCAGGCGCGTGCGCGAAGAACTTGCGTTAGCGAAGCAGCAAGCCGACCGGCGCAAGCGTTCCCAACTGACTGATCACGTCTAAGGGCAATATCATGATGATGATTCTGGGGATGTTCCCCTTTTCACTGCAAACCACGCCTTACCAGAGTGCGAATAAAACCAACTCCTGGCGGCACGTCAAAAACGATCGCGTGGGGAAATCCCCGCGCTATCAGTTCATCGGCGCAGATGAAGAACCGTTCGTACTCAGCGGCACGCTGTACCCCGAAATAAGCGGCGGTGATGTGTCGCTTGTCATGCTGGAAACTATGGCTTTTTCCGGGCGCCCGTGGCCCCTGATAGAAGGCACAGGCAGGATCTACGGCATGTATGTAATTGAGCAGATCACACAAAACCGGACGGAGTTTTTTAAGGACGGGAAGGCAAAGAAAATTGATTTTACGCTCAACCTGAAACGGGTAAGCGAGGACATACGGGAAAAGCTGGCCGAAACGACCACCGACGATCTCTTCTCTCTGGTGAAAACCAACCTTTCGATATAAGAAAAGCGGGCCTTTGCCCGCTTCGTCTTCCGGAACACACCGCCATAACTGACCGTGCTACAGCACCGTTAAAAATGACTGTACTCGATACGCACGGCCAGCACGGTCAGAACCGGCCATGCGTGCCGGAATGAAAACTTATTCCGGCTTATCCGGCCAGGTGATATCCGGCGCTTTCGAAGTATCAACCGCCTGCACGGCTTTGATGTAGTTCATCCAGGCGATCAGGCTGGCTTTATCTTCATCGCTGATAATGCCTAACTGTAGCTCTGTCTGCCAAAGGCTGATCGTTGCCTGCGCCTCAAGCAATAGCGCAGATTTTTGCTGTTCTGCTACAGATACTAACTCTTCCTGAGTTGGTAACGGTGCAGCCACCCACGCCGGATATCCATCAACCGTATCAATTATCTGTCCGTCAGGGATCGGGTATAAGGCATCGTGATCTAATTCTGATACTTCCACACCATCATTGGGCCACGAACCTGCTTTTTTAAACTGATCTTCTTCCGTCAACGGAAAAAAACCTTTCTGGGAAGGACTCCATAGATAATCCATTTGTTAATACCCTATTGCAACATAATCAAGGTTGTACCCACCACCACCATTTTGCCAGGCGGTGAAGCCCGTTGCTGTTTTAGAGGTTGAAATGACAGCAACTGAAGCAGGTTCACTCGGTGGAGTTCCCACGTTATTTCGGTCGCTCCACGTTTCGACCACTCTATAATTGGTACTGGTAAAAGCTCTTGGAAGCGTCACAGCCCTTTGTGTAACACCCACACTAAATCCAGCCGTTCCCATCTGAATTATTAATCCCCCTGGAAATTTCACCCAGTTCGTGCCTTCCTGAAAACCCAGATTTTGTACAAATGCGGTCACGTTCTGAATATCAGATCCGTTTTTCGCAATAGACATTTTTCCGGCAAGCTCATTTGTCACCGTTGTAGCAAAGTTAGGATCGTTACCTAATGCCGCTGCAAGCTCATTTAGCGTATCCAGCGCCTCCGGTGACGAACCCACCAATGCAGCTATTGCAGCCTGAACAAATGCGGTATTCGCTATCTGGGTCGAATTATCTTTATCGGCGGCCGTTGGCGTTGTTGGTTTTCCTGTCAGTGCCGGACTTGCTTTCGGTGCGTATTGTTTATGAGGATCCGCTGCTGCAACATGCGCCGCCAGTTGCTGATCAACATAGGCTTTCACCTGGATTATCTGATCATCCACATACTGGCGGGTTGCCAGCACTACCGAAGGGTCAATTTTCAGCGTCACGGCGCTGGTGCTACTGACGATCAGGATCATGCGGACAATCTGAACGCGCCCGCTACCCTCCTGCAACTGCGGCTTATAGGTTTCCGCACAGTTGGCGATGGCAATCATATCGCCGTTTTTATCGAATAATCCGATTTCACGGATCCACCACCCGCCCACGTCTTCGGGGATCACCTGTTCGGCAATAATCTGGTTGGCGTTGTTCGGATCAATGCTCATGGTATTGAGTGGCGCGCGGCGCAACTCATGAACCAGCGCCGTTTGTGCCGGGTTCGGTGTCGGCAATGCGCCGTTACCATCGCCTACAGCCATCTGGGTGATCTCAACATGCGCACCCAATGCCGTGGCATTTGCCAGTTTCGCCGCGCCCACATTGGTTAGCACGGCATAATATTTAGTCGCCACTTGCGATCTCCACGGTGTCAATTAAATGGATTGCCGCCCCGGTGTAATCATCACCGCCCACGGCTATGGTTTCAGGGAAATACGGGTACACGGTCAGCGTATCGCCGGAATAACTACCCGCGCCGATATACAGATCGCCGGTTGTTTGCAGGTGAAGAGACATTCCCAGCATATGACGGCTGCACGGTTTCACATCGGCGATCAGGCGTTCAAGCTCCTGATAGTTTTCTTCACTAATGCCCTGGTCCTCCACCCCAATATCCAGCGTGAAGGTGCCCGGTGAGGTGTCGATGTTCCACCACTCGTTAACCCGGATGAAGAAGCCGAACGGCTCCACAACCCGGCGCATGGCGCCCGTTGTTCCCTTGTACTTATGCAGGTAGAACGCATCGGCCACCGCCTTTCGTTTTGTGCTGATCGGCCAGGCCTCATCCCAGCGATCAACGGAGAAGGCCCACGCCAGATAGGGCAACAGATCAGCCCGGCACGTCCACGGGTTCCACAACTGGCGCAGCGGCACGGGCACTTCACCCAACGACGCACAGACGCGCGCGGCGACTCGCTCCATTCGGCTGGCGCTGGGTGGTAACAGATCATTACTCATCGTAACCACCCACCGTTATGGTGTATTCGGTGCAGTGCGATGCCTGGTAGTCACTCAGCACGATATCCGCAACAGGCTGCGCCAGTTCCACGCGCTGGACGCCTTCGACGTGCAGGGCGGCGTAGATAGCTGAAAGACGGATATCGCGCCCTAAGCGATTCTGCGCGGCAATATACGCCTGTAACTGTTGCTCCGATGCCTGCCGGACGGGTTCGGCTTCCGGCCCTGGATAGATGTAAAGCGTTGCATCTATCTGATACGGTACGATCTCCGCAGACTGCACCGTTACCCTGTCGGCCACCGGGCGCACCTCTTCATCGTTCAGGGCAGTAGCGACCACGGAAAGCAGATCATCGCTGGCCGTTCCGTCACCCTCGCGCGACAGCACCGAAATGGTGACGCAGGCAGGTGTAGGACTGACCGCCGAAATATCAGCTACGCGCCCGTCTGCTGAACGCCCCCAAAATTCATACGCCGCCGTTGGCCCGGCGACGCTCAGACCTTCAAACGCCTGCTGGGTACGCGTGCGTAAATCCGCGTCTAACTCCATCACGGCTTCAATTGGCGGGGTAACGCTGTCGTCTTCTTCCTGAATGGTCAGACGTTCAACGTTGAAATTGACTGCCAGATTATCCAGATCGCTATCCGTGGAATAAGCCAGCATCACCGCGCGGGCCGCTTCATTCACCCGCTGGCGCAACAGCAATTCGCGATAGCAATTTTCTTCCAGCAGCATGGTGATCGGCTCCGATTCAAGCTCAAGCGTGCGGGCGATCTCTTCCTGTTCGTCTTCCGGGTACATCGCAATAAATGCGGCCTTGCGCTGCGCGAAAAGCGTTTCGAAGTCCAGCGGTTCAACCACCACGGGCGGCGGTAGCTGCGATAAATCGATCGTGCCGCTCATGCCTGGCCCCTCAATGTAATATCGGCGTTAAATGGCGTCTGATTGTCGGTGCGGTTGGCCTGGATAGTGGCAACCAGCCGACCGGCACCCGGCTCGCTCAGGGTGATACTGGTCAGAGAAATACGCGGTTCCCATAAATACAGGGCGCTGTAGATGGCAGACATAACGCGCAGCTTCGTTATGGCGTTATCGACCGGCTGATCTATCAGGTTGAAAAGCTGCGAACCATAAGCACGGCGCATTACACGGGAACCGATCGGCGTTAACAGAATATCGCCGATAGACTGCGCTATATGCTCGTTGTCGGTAATGGCATGGCCTGAACCGGCATTCATGCCGCTGTAACGGACTGTACTCATACCGGGCCACCTGTATTACTGCCACCGTACTGGACGCCGCTATGTTTGTGCGAATGGACAACGACACCATTAGACGAAAGCGATCCGCCTGAATGGGTAATGTTGCCCTTCATTTCCCCGCCGTTTTGTACTTCCAGCGTGGCGGTGATCAGCTTGTTGGTGCAGACCACTTCCGGCGTGTCCAGGGTAACGCGCGTATCTGCCTTGACCGTTACCACCGGCACGGTGGCGGTAATGGATTCCGACGCGGTGACGCTTGCCGTTTTCACCCCGCTGACAACCAGCGCGCTGGCCTCCGGGTCATATGAGATACGGGCGCCATCCGGGTGCAGGATCACGCAGGTGGTAGCGCCAGCATCTGGCGGCGGTGCGTCTTCGCTGTAAAGGCTTCCGGCAATGAATGCCGTCTCCATCTCACCGCAGGGGCACAAAATATAAACCTGTTCGCCCACTGTCGGCGCCCACCACGTCACGGCTTCACCGGCGCGCGGCACCGCCCAGCGGATCCAGTCGGTTTTGTTCTCGCCGGTTTCGACGCGCGCAAGGTAATTTTCCGTGTCCACTTCCAGCACGGTGCCAATGCGGGCGAGATTGCAAATAAGGCGGTAGAGTTCGTTTAAATTCATAGTGCTGACTGTTTCCCGTGGTGCCGGTTACGCTGTCCGGCGTCGCTTCCACCCGGTAGCAGGCTTTACGACCGTTTCGGCTTTTGGGTTATGCAGTCAGTATCAGGAGTCGCGCGCGCGCAAACAACGCGGCGCCATTGTGGCGGGTTGGTGACAATCAAATCTCTTGCATGAAGGTAACAACTGTATCGGCCAGCCAGTCTAAATCCCCCTCGGTCATGCCCAGGAGTTCACGCACCGGGTAGCGCGCACGGGCACCCGGCACCACGTTATCAACTTCACCGTACTGGTGAACGCTGGCAATTTCGGCGGTATGCCCCTGAAAGCCAACCACGGCCATGCCGCCCGTACCGTAAGCCTTAAGAAAGCGTGCGGTACGCAGCTTGCGGAACATCGGATCTTTTCTGGTACGGTTCTGCTTTGACTGGTTGAGATTGATTTCAATATAGCGCTGGATATCGCGCTTATAGAACGTGCGCAGGGCACCACGATCCACGTCATAGCCGGTGATTGCGCGGTGCTCTCCCCTGCCCGTGGTTCGCCAGTTGCGTAACTCCCTGGCTTCATCATTCCATATGAACTTTATCCCGCCCTGGGTGCGCAGGATTTTGCGGCGGCGGGCCTGATAGCTTTCGCCGCTGGGGTTCTTCTGGCTGGCGATACGCTTTTGCTGGCGCTTACGCAGCCCGATCGCAACGTCGCGCGTCAGCTTGCGACGGTGCCCCGGCGAAAGCTGCGCGGCCACACTGGCTAGCCAGTCGTCTAACTGCTGGAAGAGGGGATCGGTTTGTTGTCCTGCCATGTTTCGCCGCTGACCTCATCAACAAATACCAGTGACCACGCGCCAATTTCTGGCCCCGGCGCAGGGTCAGCACGGTGACGGGTGACGATCTCGCCATCTTCACGGGTGACGATCACCGCTTCATCAGCCTGAATCTGGATCAGCACGTCCATCGTGCTGTTACTCAGAATATCGGCTTCAAATGTTATGCCGTTCTGCTGCCTGTCCGGGTTAAACAACAGATCAGGCTGATATAAGCGCGCCCATGCCAGCACCGGCACGCTGATAGTATCCAGAGATTCAGGGTAATCCATCACCAGCACTTCCAGCGTATAGCGATACTCAAACGCAGCAGCACGCTGGCCGGTGCTGACCATACGGCCTTTACGCAGGTAAACCGCCAGATTATCGGGATTCTCGCGCAGCCAAGGCACATGCTGGCTTATCATCTGGCGCAGTAAATCGGGTTTAAGCATGGCATCCCCTCGCGAAATAGCATTATCGCAGGCACCCGCAGACGCCTGCTGGAATGCTTATTCTTCGACTACTGCACCTTTGGGCAGATCGATAGCACCAAATACCGGGCAACCCGGATGTTTATCATCCTCCACCGCATCCAGTACCGATTGAGTAAACCACTCAGTACGGGCGCATTTATCTGCTGCCTGGTAGTGAATGAGATATTGATTCTCGCTATTTGAATATTGAGCGCGGGCCTGTACCTCTCCCCATTCATCGCTAATACGAATATTCACCAGTTGCGAGAGGCTAAATTTAAATTTCTGCTGTTCAGCAGCATATTGCATTTTCTCTTCCATCATTTTTCCTTACTTATTGAGTTATAAGCAGCTTCACAGGCTAGCCCTCTGGCTCTTGCCTCGTCAGCATCTTTTGCCAGTTGCCCCGCTCGATCGTCAGCGCGGCGGAACAGGTCGGCGAGCAGTACGGCGCCGCTGGTTTCTGCCTCGCTTCTGCCGGGAGTTCCGGCACCGCAGGCGCGTTCACGGTCTGCCAGTTGCCTGGCGAGTTTGTCGGCCCTGTCGTGCAGCCCACGAGAAGCAGCACGGGCACGATCGGCATCAGCCTGCACGCCAGCAAGCTGCTGGCTGGCTTGTTTTCTGATCGCATCAATTTCACCTTGTCGGCGTTGTTCTTCTGCCCTGGCCTCAGCCTGCCTTTGCGCCAGCGCGGTGGCGTCGCGTGCATCACGTTGTGCCCACTTTTCACGCCAGTGCTGATTGGCATCACCGTAACCGACGCAGTAACGCCAGTGGCTAAAACCCCATACAGCAGCAGCGGTCAGCACAAAACAAACGATCACTTTCCAGCGTGATAACAGCCCCATTTCAAAACCTCTCGCCAGCTCGCACCGTCAATACCGGACGTGCTGGAGCACTGTCAAAAATGACCGCGCTCGATACGCACGGCCAGCACAGTTAAAAATGATCAGGCCAGAAATAACGTGCGCTCGGCTTCCCGACGCTTAACCAGCCCCGGCAACACCTTGCCGCCTGCTTTATTCCATTTCGGAAACTCAGCCGCAGCCCCGGCGAAATCGCCAGCATTCATCTTTTTCAGCAGCGTGGAACCTTCCAGCGCCTTTACGCCCAGGTTGTAGGCAAAATCAACCAGCGCATCGAACTGATTTTGATTGATAGTGACTTTAACCAGCCCCGTAACGCCTTTTTCATACTGCACCAGACCGCTACGCAACAGGCTATCGGCAGTTTCCTGCGTAATGGTCATGCCCTTGCCAACCGGCACGCCGTTGACGGGTTGAGTCCATCCATAACCGATCGTCCAGACGCCTACAGAATCCTGATAAGCGGCCAGCCTGCACCCTTCAAAGCCTTTCAGCATGTTGATGCCGTTATTGCTCATCTCCACCTTTCATCCCTCCGATTCGGTTTTCGATAAACCCGGTAACTTTGTTGCGGACTTTATCCGCGCCCATAAATCCGATTGAGGCGCCCACGAATGTTACTGCGTTGGACGGAAGCCCCAGATATTCCAGCGAACCAGCCACAGCAAGCGTGACAATTCCACATACCAGCGACCCGGTGGCGGTTTTAAGCAAAGACTGCCCATCGTAAAGGCTCATTAGCGCCGAAATACTCAGCGCCGCACCAGCCGCAAACAGTGTCGGCAGATAAGGAGCGATCCATTTCATTGTTTGTTCGAGTAACCCCGGTGGTGTGTCGTGCATACCCTCCCCCTTAATCCCATAGCTGCACGGTTTCCCGCTGGGCTGGCGGCTGGATCTCTGGCAGGTAGACAATCTGCCCGGCCTGCAACTCAGTGGCGGCGGAAATGCCCTTATTGGCATCGATCACCGCCTCGGTAACGCCTGCTGTTCTGCCGTAATAGCGCCAGCAAAGCAGGTCGATCGTGTCGTTTTGCTGCGCCTGAACGTTCATTACACCAACTCCGCCAGGCCCCGGCTTTCGTCCTGGATATCACGGATTGACCAGCGCGCATCCCGCCACAGCGTATCGATCTGCGTGCTCAATGCCGCCGCGTGGTCTTCGCCTTTACTGGTGGTGTCAATATCGCGGTAGCCTTCAATCAACAGCGCCTTAGTGAGTGAATACACGGCGTTTTTATAGCGCCATACCTTCACGGAAGTGCCATTCACCGGACTGGCCGGAATTTCTGCCAATGACTCATATCCCGCATCAATCTGCACCTGGCGCCACAGGAAAAGCTGATCATTAACATGGGCCACCGCTTCCACCGTTCGCGACATCAGGCGATCGGTTGTCACCTGCCCATCAAGACGCATCGCGCGGCGTAGTTCAGCCAGCGAAATGACCGGCCAGAATGGCAGGCTTTCAACCTTCGCGCCGCCATCATCAGGCACTGGATCGGATGGTGGCCGTACTGGCTCAGTGGCTACCAGACTCATGATCTCTACTCCGTATAAGTCAGGCGGTGGACGGCAGGACGAAGACGCGGCGCTGCCTGTTTTCGCCTGCCGTGCCGCCTGGGTGCGCGGGGGCACGTTCGGTTATGACGCCGCCTTCTGGCGGGCTGTCGTGGTTCTTTTCTTCGCTGCCGGCTTGCTTTTAGCGGCGGGCTTTTTGGTTTCCCGCTTCGCTTTTGGCTGGGCTGGCGGCGTTGCCGTCTGGGTTTCGGTGCTGTTTGCTTCTGGCTTGCCGTCTGCGCCGTCACCGTCAGCAGGTTGCCCGGACTTCTTAAGCGCACGTTGCAGAAGCTCAATATCACGGGTTACGCCTGCTTTTTTCGGGTTCAACACTGCCGCCTGACGCAGGTATTCAACCGCAGCGGTAAGCGATTCAACGTTGTCAGTCAGGCGCAGCGTATACCCCAGCGCCTTAAGCAGCTTTGAGCGCACCTCATCCGGCATATCTTCGTTCAGGGTTAAACCCCGTAACGCTTCCAGCAGGTCAGCAGCGACCGGCGCAACAGCCGGGTTAGCTTTGAATGCAGCCAGGACGGGATCGCAAATTTCTTCCACCAGTACGGTGGCGGTGGTGCGGCGATACTTATCCGGCATCGGCAACTTATGGCGCAATACGTACTGACCAATGCGCAGGGCTTCGGCGATGTTTCCGCAGTCACAACACCAGATCATGACAGTGGTTAACACGTCGTCAGACTGACCGGAATCTGCCGTAAGTACGCCTTCGATCCACGGCTGATAGTCCGGCAGCAGTTCGCGTTTTAAATCCGCTTTAGCCTTCTGGGACTGGACACGGCTCAAACGTGCTTTATCCAGTCGCAGGCGGTGAAGCATGGTTTCGTAGGCCGTCATTTCAAGCTGCGACGGCTCACGGCTGGCGTGGCGGCGTTCTGCCATCACGCGGTTAAAATGTTGTTGAGCAGGTGTCAACATGATGCCCCCAAAGCGGCCAGCAGTTAGCTGGCCTGCGCTGATTTATGGTGCCGGTGCTGGTTCTGCGGCGGTAATGCCTTCGATCAGACAGCCGAAGCCGTAATCTTCAACAACATAGGCATCATTTGACGAACTGTAGGTAGAGACACGGTTATATTCCGGCTCTTCCACAATGCGGCGGCGGTGCGCACCTTCCTGCCAGTAAATCGACAGGTTTTCCCACGAAGTGATAAACATGCTGCCGTCAGGGAAGAAAGGCGCGATGAACGAAGGCAGGTTGCCGATCGTCTTACGCGAGGCAATCAACTGACCGGCCAGTGCTTCGGAGTTCGGGTTATTGGTGCTGACGGCGTTGATGATCGGGAACGAACGGCTAACCGTCAGGTTACGACCAGTGATCACCACCAGATTGGGCGAATCTTTGTACCATTCGTCCATCAGTGAGTTAACCGCGTCATAAACCAGCGAGTCGTAGTTACCGTAATCACCTTTAGCGATCACCTGGTTGGAATCGTCGCGGCTGGTCACGGTGATATCTTTCATGACTCGTTGCGGCGCGTTCGCGCGGTACTGTTGCAGCCAGCCGATACCACAATCCTGCAAAAGCGGGTTAGCGTTGCGGTCGGACTTATCCGCATAGCTGGTTCCGTTAAAGCCGATCATGATGCGGTCAAGCGCGATACGCTGAATGATCTGATTGCTCAGACGCTGCTGGAAATCCGGGAATTTAGCCCACGCATCAAGCTGCGCATAAGAGGCGAAAGTATCCGCGTTCACCTTATTACAGGTGTACTTGTTCGAATCCAGCGCCGTGACGGAAACAGGCTGACGGCGATCGGTGGTGGAATTGTTGGTGCTGGAAATCGGGCCGCTCACACCCAGACCGATTTTTTCGCCGGTCTGATCGTTAACGCCGTAGATGTTAATCAGCTTCAACATTTCGGAAGACTGCTGCACCTTGTCTTCAAGCGTCTGCTCAACGCTTGGATCAATGCTGAACGACTTTGTTACGTGGGACTTATTGATGTGATTCAGTTCAGCCTGTCGCTCAAGATACGCATCAAACAATTCACGGGTAGAATTACGCATAGTTATATTTCCTGTACTGTTCCTTCGTTACTGGCGGCGATCAGCAGTCAGCAAGCTGGGCGTTAGATTGTTCAGTTGCGCCGGTCGCTTCCGGGCGGCGGAATTTGCTGGCGTCCTGGGTAGAAAGCTGCGCTTTCATCTCGTCGAACTCAGAGCGCAACTTCTCCACCGCTTCGGCGGTCTGCTTGTTCTTAAGCTGCCCTGCGCTCAGTTTTTCCATCTTGTCCAGCAAATCACCCTGGCTTTCCGCTACCAGTTCAACCGCCTGGCGGATATCACCATTTTCACGATCGAAGTGCTGGCGGGTTCCGGTCAGCATTTCCTTGATACGGGAAAAGAAATTCTTCCCGGTGTCGGACGCTGGCGGCTCTTCCTGCGCAAATTCGAGGGATGATTCCAGGGTTTCAGTGAAGAAACATTCAGGTGCGTAGTGACGCGCGGCCAGTGGGTTGGCGCTGGCGTTCTGGGTGCAAAACTTCATCATTTCGGTGCCCAGGCTCGCCGGGTTATCGGTACAGGCCAGCCCCATAAGGTAGGCTTTGCCGGTGTCGGCAAAGGACGGATGCACCTCAATGCTATGGTAGATTTTCTGGCGTTTGCCTTTCAGTTCTACCAGTTCGTCCGTGGCGTCCACCTTCACCAGAAGCGCCAGTTTGCCCTTTAACGGGCCCTCGGCAATCTCTTCGGCTTTGGCTTCAACCACGTCACCATACGCGCGGAAATCGCTTGTCGGCGACCAGCCTAAAATGTGCTCCAGATTGACGCGGGCACCATAGACCTGGGGATCGTACTGTTCGGCCATTTCGGTGATGTGCTGACGTTCCAGCACGCGACCGTCACAGGTTGCGCCCTCTACTGCGGCGCGGAAAAAATTTGTCATTGGCATGGTGACAAAGCTCCGGGTTGGTAAGCGATTGATATTAACCAGTGCCCCAATCATTCCCTTTGCAGCCGGAAGGCGCAAAGCCTTCACTTTGTCGGACTCAGGCGACAACCAGCGGCGATATTGTTGCGCGCGCGAGCGCGATAGCCTGTTGCCATGAATACAACCGAAGACCTCAGCACAAAAGCCAAAAGCCTCTACTGGCAGGCGTTTAGCATCACTCAGATTTCTAAGGAAATCGGGGTGAGCATTAACACGATCTACAGTTGGCGCCGCCGCTATGAATGGGATAAAGCCACCCCCATGCAGCGGGTGCAGGATCGCACGCACGTTCGTTACCTGCGCCTGGTGGAAAAGGACGACAAAACCCCGAAGGACTTCAAAGAAATTGACCTGCTGGCGCGCCAGCTTGACCGCTTTGAACGGCATGAGCGACGCGACCAGGAGAAAGAGAAGAAGGCGAAGACCCCGAAAAACCATTTCACCGAAGAACAGATAACCCAGCTTCGCGCCCTGGTCTTTGATTCGCTCTACGAGCATCAAAAACGCTGGTTCAAACAGTGGAACCGGCGTAACCGCTTTATCCTCAAATCGCGCCAGATTGGTGCCACCTGGTACTTTGCCCGCGAAGCGCTGTTGCGTGCGCTGGAAACCGGAAATAACCAGATATTCCTGTCAGCCAGCCGCGCCCAGGCGTTCCAGTTCAAGCGGTTCATTCAGAAGCTGGCACAGGAAATCGGTGTAGAACTCAAAGGCGGCGATGCTATCGTATTGAGTAACGGCGCAACGCTGTACTTTCTCGGCACCTCTGCCGCGACAGCACAGAGCTACACCGGCGATCTGTACATGGATGAAGCCTTCTGGATCAGCAACTTCATCAACCTGCGTAAAGTCGCCGCAGGCATGGCGACCCACAAAGGGCTACGCCGCACCTACTTTTCGACGCCTTCCAGTGAAGAACATGAAGCCTATCCCTTCTGGACTGGCGATCAGTTCAATAAGCACCGTTCACGGGCCGATCGGGTCGATATCGACACCAGTTATAAGGCACTCAAAAACGGCAAGCTGGGCGGGGATAACATCTGGCGCCAGATAGTCACTCTGGAAGACGCCGTGAAGCTCGGCTTCGATCTGGTTGATACAGATGAAATCCGTAACGAGAACTCCCCCGATGAATACGCCAACCTTTACGGCTGCATGTTCGTTAAAGCAGGGGAACGCGCCTTCGACTACAACGCAATTCTGGGCTGCGGCGTTGATGGCTACATGCCGGACGCATGGCCGGACTGGAACCCGTTTGCACCCCGTCCGCTGGGTAATCGCCCTGTCTGGGTTAGCTATGACCCCAACGGCAGCAGCGGTAAAGGCGACAGCGCCGGGCTGGTTGTGCTGGCTCCGCCAGCCGTGCCGGGTGGTAAGTTCCGCGCGGTAGAGCGCCACCAGTTACGCGGCATGGAGTACGAAGAGCAGGCCAAATTTATTAAAGAGATCACCACCCGCTACAACGTGCAGCACATTGCTATCGACGGCACAGGGATCGGCGATGCGGTTTATCAACTGGTGATCAAGTTCTTCCCGCAGGCGGTTAAATACAACTATTCACCGGTTCTTAAGCGGTCGATGGTGCTCAAAATGTTGATGGTCATTCGTGCCGGGCGCTTTGAGTTCGACGCCGGAATGATGGATCTCGCACAGTCGTTTATGACCGTGCGTAAAGTCACCGCAGGCGGCGTTATTACCTACCAGTCGGATCGGGCCCGTGGCAGCAATCACGGCGATCTGGCATGGGCAACTATGCAGGGCATTTATAACGAACCGATCGGCGCGGAAGTGACCGGCGATAACGGCAGTTTTGTGGAGGAGTTTTAATTGAGCGGCAAAAAGAAATTCAGGGCGCCAACTGCTGCGCCAGCCAGCACGGCCAGCAACGCAGCCACCCCGCTGGAAAGCGTGGAATCTTTCAGCTTTGGCGACCCGATCGCAGTCAACGATCGCGCGTCTCTTATGGAGTGCCTCGAATGCCATAACAATGGCCGCTGGTATGAACCACCGATCAGCCCCTACGGGCTGGCGCGCATGTTCGACGTTGCCGCCTATCACCAGTCACCGCTGATATTTAAACGCAATGTTATCGCCAGTTGCTACATACCGCACCCGCTGTTGACCCGGCAGGAGTTCACCGCCTGGGTGCAGGATTATTTAATTTTCGGTAACTGTTACATGGAATGCCGCCGCAACCGACTCGGCCAGCCGATCGAGCTGCGGCACAGCCAGGCAAAATATACGCGGCGCGGCATAGACCCGGCGCAATTCTGGTTTGTTCCGCGCTACGTTGACGATCACGCGTTCGAACCGGGCAGCGTCTGCCAGATCAAGAACCCCAGCCCGCACCAGGAGATCTACGGCGCGCCGGAATATCTGGCCGCGCTACAAAGCGCCATGCTGAACGGTGAAGCAACGGTATTTCGCCGCAACTACTACATTAACGGCAGTCATGCGGGGGTGATCGTCTACCTCACTGACCCGGTAGCGAATAATAACGATGTGGAAAAGCTTAAGAAGTCGCTGAAAGATGCACGCGGCAACGGTGCTTTTAAAAACCTGTTTGTCTACGCGGCGGGCGGGAAAAAAGACGGCCTGCAAATTATGCCGTTCAGCCAAGTGGCGGCGAAGGATGAGTTTACCGGCATCAAAGACGCCACCCGCGACGACCTGTTAGCCGCGCACCGCGTGCCGCCCGTTCTGATGGGGGTAATGCCGAATAACTCCGGTGGCTTTGGCGACGTAGAGAAAGCGGCGAAGGTGTTTTCCATCAACGAACTGGCCCCGATACAAGAAAGCCTGAAAGAGTTAAACGACTGGCTGGGGATCGATGTGGTGCGCTTCAACCCTTACGCACTATTGCAGGCAGCAATCTGACGCCAGCCCGGACACACTCACCACCACCGTAGAACGGCCAGCACGGCCGCAACTGACCACACCGCACATAAGCCCCTCAGCAGCCCGCTGGCAGGGGCTTTTCTTTTGCCTCAAACCACCACGGCGAACCGAAAACGACGCAGCAGCGAGGCGCAACGGCGCGAAAATCGGCGCAGATAATACCGACCCTATCCCACCCCTCAGCGCGCGCTCATTCCCCCGCCTCGCCCGCACGCAGAAACCCCGCTTTTTTGTGCAAATGTGCAGACCACCGGAAGGCCCGCCCCGCTTGGTCTTGCATGGCACAACCTTACTAAAAAAAATTGTGCATCATTGCGCACTTTTGCTCAACGATTCAGACCCCATCTATTTGACTACCGATTACCTTTATGGTAATTTTCTACCAATACTTCACTATTGTGTGAACCTTCATCAATCAGTGAACTGAAAAATGCTTTCAAAGGGGGTTAATATGAGAAAATTATTTGATGAGTTCGACGGCTTCTAAGCTGAATCTAACCTCTACGAGGCGGGGAAATTTACCCCGCCTTTTTTATGGATGAAAATCATGACATTAGATGCCACAACACTACAAATCATCAGTAATGCCATCGTGCTTCTTGGCGTTATCGTTGCCATCGGAACGATTGTCTACAACGTCCGTACAGCAAAGAAAACGCAAACGGCTAACTTTCTCTTCGAAAGTCGCCAGGATACGCAGTACATAGAGTCGCTACATGTCCTTAAGCAGGTACATCGTTCAGGAAAATCCTTCCGTGCCTACGTCTTCCCGTGCGACGGCAACAAGATCACCGAAGACGAAATGGCCGAACGCCGCAAGTTTCAGTACATCCTGAACTTTTACGAAAGGGTTGCCGTAAGTATCCGCGAAGGTATTTATAACGAGCAGATGATCAAGCGGACTTCATATACCACCGTGATAGAAACCTACGATATTGCCGAACCGCTGATCAAAGCCATCAGGGAACACATCAAATCAGAGACAACCTATCAAGAGTTTGAATGGTTGGTTAAGCGGTGGAAAGCCAAACCGCTTAAGAAGAATAAGTAACTATCGCTATTGAAGAAGCCGCCAGCCAGGCGGCTTTTTTACTGCCCTGCGTAAACCTCGTTAAGCTCCACCATGGAAATGTATCATTACGCCTCCTGCTTCGGTGCTGCTGCGAGCATTGCCTGCCATTGGTGGTCTGGGCTCCATAATCCATCGGCATCTTCATACTCCGCCTGCGCCTGATGGTATGCCTCACGCATATCTGGCGTAGGCTCAACCGGCACCATCACCCAACCATCCGGAATCACCGGAGAGTTGCCATCGGCCTTTTGTTTGGCAGCACGCTCAGCCTTAAGCGATAGAGCAAGATACTGCTCCATTGATGTTTTAGCGCCGGCAATAATCTCTTCCAGTACATCATCACTCAGGTCTTTATCTGGCATCATCGCAGTATATCCTCCACGCCAATTAATCCCTTCCGGCTCAAGTAGTCCATTGCATCGCTTTGTAACTTGCTATCAGGGTTTGATTTTCTGAGTGAGTGTGCTAAACGCTTAACCCACATGACCAACTCGCCCACCCGTTTGGTATCCTCATTAGTGAGGGCACCATCTGCACTCTGGAGCATGGCGGCGCGGCAGGCTTTCACAATGCTAGTCCGCAAAGAACTTAGTGTGGCTACGCTGTGACGCTCGCCAGTTATCTTGTCGATCCTTTCCATCAGGTCAGTTACCAACAACTCAACCGCCGACTCATCAGCCACAGATACCGGCGCTGGCGGGGTAGTATATATCTCACGTATCGAATAGCCTGGGTTGAACGGTTTCGAAACGATGAATTCTGCCTCTGCCCTTGTTTTACAAAACGACTGCCAAACACCAACACTCGTAACGACCACATAATAATCTGGCTCCGCTTCGAGCGATGCCAGCGCGATACGCGCCAACTCCTCCACCTCATCAAAGTTATATCCGCCGCCTGCTGCAATTTGTGCTGCGCGTTCTCTGGTAATTTTGCTCATGCTGCCGCTCCTGTTTCGTCTGAAAATGAATAAGCGAAGCCCCGGCGAATCATGACGCACCGCTATAGGCTTTTTTCATTCGGTTAATAAGGCTGTTTGTCTGTTGCTTCGCCGCCATCACCTGCGACGGCAGCTTATCCAACCCGGACGCTGCGCGGTTGCGCGATACTAATCGCCCGTCCTGCACGGTCATAACAAGATCGCCACACGCCACTGACGCACCGGCCATCATCGATCTGACCATTCCGGCGCTGGCATCAATACCACGCAGCGCCAGCAGTTCACTGATCTGCTGCTCTTTCACGGATAGCCCGGCCCTCTCTTCCCGTTCCGGTGGCCGTTTTTTACGCTTACTTCGCACATCGTCACTTAGCCTCTGTGCCAGTTCTCGCTTTTCCTGCCGTGAAAGCGCATCAAAATTCACCGTCTCGCCCACTTCGTGATCGGCATGTTCAACACCGTCAGCACCTGCCGCGGGATCCCGCGTACAGTTATTGACAGAACTCCGAGGGGCGGCGCTGCCGCCTGAAAAACCAACGTCAACGGCCACACCGTCAGCGCTCTGGCGCTTCGGCACGATTTTGTATTGAGTTGTGCGGGTGAAGATCAAAGAGTCATTGCCCGTAATCGGGCAGTAAATACCAGTGATTCGCTGGACGTTATCACCGTAGGCGTTGCCGTTTTCAGTGGTTTCATAGTTCAGACGGATGCGCAGCTTATCGCGCTCAACCAACGGGCCACCCTGGGCTAATACGTAGTTATCCCATTCGCCACCGTTAGCGGCCTGCCGGGCGGTTTCCAGTTCAGGGTGTAACACCATTTCGCGATCGCCCAGGCGGCGAAGTTCCCGATATACCGTGACCGGCGCACCGCCGATCTGCTGAAACTGGCGAATAGCCCAGCGCGATGCCCACGCACTAACGCGGAGTGACATTTCTTTCAGGTCTTCCCCGGTTTCGTCGTCCTTCTCACCATCCAGCGCGAAGCCGTCGATATTCTTCGAAATGTATTTCGCTATGTAGCCGGTTGCACTGCCGTGGGCATCGTCGATCGGCACAACCTGAAAGCGGTTTTCCTGCGCTCCCGGTTCGTTGCCGTCTTCTTTCAGGGCATATTTACGGAAGATTTCGCGCGCCTGCTCGACGCATTCCGGGCGCATAAAAAGAAGTAAATGCCAGTGGGGCGTTGCATCGTGGTGCGGTTCGACCACGCGGAAACCAAAGACGCGGATCCCTTTTCTCTTCCAAGCTGCGCGGGTTCTCGCCCAGACTTTGCAAAGATATTGCTGCGTCTCGCGCGGCGACGCGCCACAGTATTTATTATTGCGGCGCCCGTTATGCTGCATGGAGTGGTAACGGGAAGGTGCCGTCAGCGTGTAGAAATCACCGGCCAACCCTTCCAGCTTCGCCAGATCTTCAAAGCCGCGCATTCTCGTCATGAGTTCGCGGCGACGGTTGGCCGGATTGGCAACACTGCCGGCGACTTTATCGATCAGTGAAATGCGCTCGCCCGTGTCCTGGTCTTCCAGTTCCATAGCCTTGAGGTATTCACGGTTAGCCTTTTTCTGGGCCAGCCATTCCGTAAGGCACGGGGCGCTACTGTATGGGGAAGATTTTTTCTGGACGTATCCCGCTGCGATCATCAAATGCTCACGCCACCGGGCATGGATACGGCGCAGGCGGTTTAACCACCACTGCGGTGACTCAAGACGGAGAACCGCGCGTAACGCGTCCTCCGCTTCAAGTTCTTCATTGCAATATGCTGTCCAACCTGGGATCGGCGTTTTCAGATGCACCGCCAGCGACGCAATACGGCCATAGCCAGAAAGCGCCGCGAACTCAGGATCGCCGGTGCGCGCCAACTGGTGATCGGACTCGCGTATAAACTCGCTCGTAAAGATATCGGCAAGCGTATAAGCCAGTCTTTTTAACTCTTTTTTCCCTGCCCAAAGCATACGGAAAAGCTGATCGCGGATTGGTAGCAGAATGCCGGGCATCACAGTGTCAGGCTGGTAAACACTGTTGACGCTATCAATACGCGTTAATACGTGGCGCTCAAAGGTATTAACCAGCCAGAGATCTGCCGCTTTACGGTCTTTCGCGTCCAGCGCATCCAGCTTCGCGGCAAAGTGACGGCGGATATACTGCGGAAGAGAAGCCAGACGGCGACGCAGCAGCTTACTGCGTTCCGGCTTTTCGTCTTCCGCTACCAGTTCACTGAACGCAATATGCTTACGCGTGCCGTCCGGCGTGAGATAGTCGAAACCATCCAGCCCCGGCGCTACATCAACGCCAATCGGCTGGTATGGTTTGTTCCCGCCATAAGCGTAAGGGATAGCATTGTCAGCGCTACCCGGATACGGTGGAGGTGGAGAGGGCGCGCGACGGCCACGTGTTACGGCGGTCATTACGCCCCCGTGAACCGATCGATCGTCTGGTGCTGGATCTTCAACCCCAGCTTTTGAGCTAACGCGTATTCTGCTCTTGCCCCGGCAGACTGCTGCCAGCCATCCAGCAAGAAGATCTCGTCAGCACAACGCAACATGGCGAAGCAAATATCCATGTATTCCGCCTGCTCTAATCCATCCGGCAAAATCGCCGGATTAAGGGCAACGTTTCCGCGTCGCACTACGTGCCCGGCTGCACGGTTAAATGCCTGCCGATTGAATCCAGGCAAACCGCTCATCGGGCCAGCGATATAGATTTTTGCCATTAAAAAGCCTCCAGATCGTCAAACGTGCCCGCCGCAACCATCGTGTTGTAAGTCGCATCACCCATCACGGCGCCACAATCAGGGCAACCGCCGCCGTAACGCCCGCAGCAGTCGCAGACAGGCAGCACGCCGATCACTTCTTTGGCCTTCTGTCGGTTGTCTTTGTCAGTGCTGACGGAACGTTGCACGCTGATTTCGTGCATCTTGAAGGGCTGATAAATCGCGCGGGTGGCTTCGGTGTCGCTGTTGGAAATGACGACCTTCACGCCATGCTTACGGTTAACTTCCAGCAGTGCCTGGACTAACTGGCGGTGGTTGTCTTCCGTGAATGGTTCGGTGTGGTATTGGGTAAAATCGGCTGTTTTGCTTTCAGGCAGGTAAGGCGGATCGCAGTAAACGAGAACATCGCCACCCGTGACGACCTGTAGAGAACGCTGGAACGGCGCGCAAAGAAATATTGCCTTTGTATCGTTGGCCTTTTCGGCAAACAGGCGGATTTCATTTTCTGGAAAGTAGACGCTCTTATACTTGCCAAACGGCACGTTAAAGCCGGTCTTCCGGCTGTATCGGCATAAGCCGTTATAACCGTGGCGATTCAGATACAGGAATTGAGCAGCGCGCATAATGCACGCCATTTCAGCGCCATAACGCAACCCACCGCTTTTTACCGTACCCACCTGCTTATTGAACGCGGCGCGGACTTCGTTGTATCCCTGCGGGCTGTTCTTACTGTTGAACAGTTCGCGGGCCGCATCGATCACTAAGTCCGGGTAACGGGTGACTTCCCGATACAGGTTAATAAGATCCGGGTTGATATCAGCCAGCACATAGCGGCGGTATTCAGTCGCCAGAAATACCGACGCGCCGCCTACGAACGGTTCGATCAGGCAGTCGGCTGTAGGAAGGTGTGGCAGCAGGTCAGGAAGGACACGTGTTTTACCCCCTGCCCATTTGATGAACGGGCGGATCATTTTACAGGACTCCGTAAGGGGAAGATGGAACAGCCGGACGCTGCAACGCCGTGGTAAGGCGCTGGCGCATGTCGTCGATAAAGCAGGAAACAGAGGGATCGTCAGAAGAAAGGGTTAACTCACCATCGCGGCGGGTTTTAATCGTCAGCCCTTCACGCTCAACAGCAGGTAAGAGAACGTGCAGGATGAAGTTATATTGATCGCGTTTAGTCATGATTCGAAGCCTCAGAAATTGCCGGGTTTCCCCGGCAATCTGTTACTGGTGATCCGCTGATTGGTTAGCTGACTTGAGGGCAGGCCAGACAAGGAGAAGAAGAGCGCCAACGAAGAAGGCGTCGCCAATCACCGAAAGCAGGTAGCTGGTGAAATCCACTGCTACGACCATGAAGGCCAACAGCAGGGCCAGCGCCGGACGTAGTGAATCCAGCACGCGCAGCATCAGAGATAATCCTCAACACGCAGCCCCAGACGGCGCCCGACCTCTTCCAGCACCTTCTGTTCTTCTGGTTCGATCTGGCCGTCCGCTTCGGCGATAGTCAGCATGTTGACGAAGACTTCTTCGGCTTCTTTCGGATCGTTTTTGATGTCGTCGATTTCGCGCAAAATGTTCATGCGGCCAACGCGGAAGCCAGCTTCAAGCTGTTCCGTATAGCGGTTGATGGTGGATGTAATTTCATTGCCGAAATGCGCAAGGCGCGGGTTAGAGCGGATAAGCTGATCCAGCTTGCTGGTTTCTTCTTTTTCGATCTCGCCATCGGCGGCAGATACCAAAAGACAACCGCCGACAATAGCTTCCATAAGATCGCGATTTTCCACTTTCTTAAGTTCAACTTTTGCCGCTGCTACTTTTTTTCCAAACAGTTTATTAAACATTCTATTTATCCTTTTTAGGATGAGTGAAAGCGCCATCACTTAATTAAGTGACGACAGTGAAGACTGTTTTTTAATTACTATTTAACTGGCGTGGTTATCCGATTAAATTTCTCAAAGAATTAACAAGGTTAAAAAGCAATCCTTTGTTTATCTTCTTCGTATAAACAAAGGGCTTACTCATTCCCTTAATAAATTGAACCTTGCTAGGCTCAGGTTTAAAGAATTGCCCGTCTGGTGTTTCCAGCCAGCCGCGTGAGTTTTTGAAGTGTGTAACCTGGCACCCGTGCTTAAGCAGGCTTGCCAGTGATGGGCCTTCATCGTGCATTACTGCCCCCTTGCTTATACATCTGATCAACCGTGCGCATGGCTTCCGCTAAAGCAAAGTCACGCCCGTAATAATCGCCATTGCTGGAAATACGATAAGAGTGCTTAAACGTAAATGGATTACGCGGGCACTTTTGAATCGTGAAGCCACGATATAAATATGAGTGACGACTTAACTGTATTAATTGCACAGCCACAAAAGCCCCCTCACATTCCCAATTTAAGCAATTCACCATCAACATGGCGCGCCACGTCTTTGGTTATTTTCTTAATCAGCTTTTTATCCCTGATCATAAACTCGCCGCTATTGGTGCGAATCATGAAGCCCGTTTGCATATCTTTTAAATGGGTGTCCAGAATATTGTTACATTCACGCACCCGGTTTTCGTGGTTGGCTGTTTTCTGGCTCATCGCGATAACCTCAAAGACCGATCCACAGCAACCAAGCGTCGCGCTGCTCTCTCGGACGGTTGTAGTAGGCGTCACGCATTGCGCGGTTGAACTCAGGAATATAGATCCAGTTCTCAGCACGGGCGCCCAGGCTTTCCGGGTTCTTCCACGGGATGATCGGCAACTTACCGTCTTCAATCATGCTCTTAACCGTGGCGGGCTTCTTACCGATTAACTCGGCGAATTTTGGGTATGGAACTGCGTCAACGGCGTGACGCACTTCAATGATCCCCTCTAAATCTTTCTCAGTCATGTGTCATAATCCCCATTGGCGCTAGGCGCTTATTTCGGCTTGTAACTGCTTATATTGGCGGTTGCCATTTCATCTTAATGGTATCAATTGAGACCCAACAAGGAGAAGGATATGGTATCAAATGAGACCCAGTCAAGCGGGATTGGGGAAAAAATTCGAGCTATAAGGGATGCAGAAGGGCTATCCAGAACTCAATTCTTTGAATTGACAGGTATTCCGGCAGGCACTCAAAAGCATTACGAGATGGGGAGAAGAGAAGGCGTTGGTAGTGAAATCTTGTTAAAGATCACACAACATCCCCGCTTTGCAAAATACACGCTCTGGCTCATGACAGATAAGACCGCCCCTCAAGCTGGTCAAATCGCACCGGCCCTCGCACACATTGGGCCAGAGTCAACTGGATCAGACCGCTCCGAGAAACAAACTGGTTAACCGTTTATAAACATTACATTTTCACTATCTGTTATCAGGATGGAGAAATAAACGCCAGAGGGCTTTCTTATGTCGATTAAGAAGCTCGAAGGTGGTCAATATGAAGTGGACGTATGGCCGCGCGGACGTAACGGAAAACGTATCCGCAGGCGATTTGAGAAGAAACAAGAGGCAGTTCTTTTTGAGCGTTATGTACTAGCCAACGCCGACAAAAAAGAATGGCTGGGCGCGAGCGTTGACCGCCGCACCTTAAGCGAGTTGTTAGATACCTGGTGGCTGCTGTATGGACAGACTCAGGAAAATGGCGAGATTGAAAAACGGCACCTGAATAAAACGATCAGGGCGTTGGGTGATCCAGCCGTTAACCGACTGAACAAGCGAATGATTGCACAGCACCGAAGCCAAAGGCTGGAAGACGGTATCAGTGCAGCAACGATCAATCGGGATATTTACCGTTTGTCCGGGATGTTCAGCACGTTGATAAAGCTGGAAGAGTTCAGGAAGGATAACCCCTGTAAGGGTCTGGAACCACTGAAAGAAGCGCCCCCAGCTATGACCTATCTCGCCAAATCAGAGATCAGCAAATTACTGGACACTCTGACCGGCGACGATCGACGCGTAGCACTGCTATGCCTCAGCACTGGCGCACGCTGGGGTGAAGGCAGCACGCTGCGCGGTGAGCAGGTTAATCACGGGCGCGTGACGTTCCTTAAGACCAAAAATGGGAAAAAGCGCACGGTTCCCATATCGGAAGAACTGGAGAAAGAGATCAAGACCAGCGACACCGGGCCACTGTTCAAAGTTGACTATGAAAACTTCTGCGAACGGCTCAGACAGGTTAAGCCCGATTTACCACGCGGGCAGGCCACGCATGTGCTTCGGCATACATTTGCAAGCTGGTTCATGATGAACGGGGGGAACATTATTGCGTTACAGCAAATTCTGGGGCACGCCAGCATACAACAGACGATGGTTTATGCTCACCTTGCACCTGATTACCTGCAACACGCAGTAACGTTAAACCCTCTCGGCGGCGGGTTGGCGGTGTGACAATGTTGTCTACATCTTGTCTACACCCGTAACGCTATATCCTTCTTGTAACTGCTTATGGCTGTTGCAAGAAAGGTTGATTTATAAGGGATTTTTTCTAAGTACCTGATAAAAAAAACCCCCACATCATGTGGGGGAAGACAGGGATGGTGTCTATGGCAAGGAAAACAGGGTTTACTGGTTACTACGGGTACTGCTATTGCTACTGAAAAACGACGTTTCTGAGCTTCGCTGCATCCGTGCAACCTCACGCAGCTGGTCCATTCGCTGCTGATGTTTAGTGTTCAAAACCGCTTGCTGCTCAGGCGTTAGCAGATGGAACATCTGGTTGCGGACCTTCGCCATCTCTACCTGGCGGGCAACCTGTTCCTGTGCCATTTTTTCGGCCTGAGCGCGTACAGCGCTTTCGTCAAAATTTTCTGCGGTGACAAGGCGATGCATTGTCTCCATTTCGCTAACATTAACAGGGGGCTGGTCGTGTCGTGCCCTCTGCATCAGATCTCGCATCTGTTGACGCTGATGTTCGGTTAAACTTATGCCGTCAAACATATGGCTTTGGCTGCTGTTCTGCGTTGCACCCTCTTGTAAGGGACTGTTATCGCTGATGATAGCTTCAGCAGCCTGGCTAAACGCACTGAACGCCAGCGTTGAGGCCATGACGGCAGCGGTAACTTTGCGCATCACTTGCTCCCAAAATCTTTCGTGTCGCGATTCAACGAGAGACAGTCTACGATTCAGGCTGCAAACATGCGTCAGGGGGTGTAAAACAACGTAAAGTCATGGATTAGCGGGCCTTGATGACGTAATTTCTGCCTCGGAGGTATTTAAACAATGAATAAAATCCTGTTAGTTGATGATGACCGAGAGCTCACATCCCTTTTAAAGGAGTTGCTCGACATGGAAGGTTTCAACGTCCTGGTTGCCCATGATGGCGAGCAGGCGCTGAGTCTCCTTGACGACAGCATCGATTTACTTTTGCTCGACGTGATGATGCCGAAGAAAAACGGTATTGATACGTTGAAAGAGCTTCGCCAGACACACCAGACTCCCGTAATCATGCTGACCGCACGCGGCAGCGAACTTGACCGCGTACTCGGCCTTGAGCTGGGCGCGGATGACTATTTACCGAAGCCGTTTAACGACCGTGAACTGGTTGCCCGTATTCGCGCTATCCTGCGCCGTTCGCACTGGAGCGAGCAGCAGCAAAATACCGACAACAGCTCACCCACCCTTGAAGTCGATTCCCTGAGCCTGAACCCGGGCCGTCAGGAAGCAAGCTTTGATGGCCAGACGCTGGAACTGACCGGCACGGAGTTCACCCTGCTGTATCTGCTGGCGCAGCACCTCGGCCAGGTGGTTTCGCGTGAACATCTAAGCCAGGAAGTGCTGGGCAAACGCCTCACCCCGTTTGACCGCGCCATCGACATGCACATCTCTAACCTGCGCCGTAAGCTGCCGGAGCGTAAAGACGGTCACCCATGGTTTAAAACCCTGCGTGGTCGCGGTTATCTGATGGTTTCTGCTTCATGATAGGAAGCTTAACCGCCCGCATCTTCGCCATCTTCTGGCTGACGCTGGCACTGGTTTTAATGCTCGTACTGATGTTGCCAAAACTCGACTCACGCCAGATGACGGAGCTTCTCGACAGCGAGCAACGTCAGGGCGTGATGATCGAGCAGCACGTGGAAGCCGAGCTGGCAAACGATCCGCCGAACGATTTAATGTGGTGGCGCAGGCTGTTTCGCGCTATCGACAAGTGGGCGCCGCCCGGACAACGCCTGCTGCTGGTGACCAGCGAAGGCCGCGTGATTGGGGCCGATCGCAATGAAATGCAGATTATCCGCAACTTCATTGGCCAGGCGGATAACGCCGATCATCCCCAGAAGAAGAAATATGGCCGCGTAGAGATGGTGGGGCCTTTCTCCGTCAGGGACGGAGAGGATAATTATCAGCTCTACCTGATCCGTCCGGCGAGTAACTCCCAGTCTGATTTTATCAACCTGCTGTTTGACCGCCCTCTCCTGCTGCTGATTGTCACCATGCTGGTCAGCTCGCCGCTGCTGTTATGGCTGGCGTGGAGCCTGGCAAAACCGGCGCGTAAGCTGAAGAATGCCGCCGATGAGGTGGCGCAGGGTAACCTGCGACAGCACCCTGAGCTGGAAGCAGGTCCGCAGGAGTTCCTTGCCGCCGGAACCAGTTTTAACCAGATGGTGAGCGCCCTCGATCGCATGATGACAGCGCAGCAGCGTCTGCTGTCGGATATCTCGCACGAGCTGCGTACCCCGCTTACGCGCTTGCAGCTTGGCACCGCGCTGCTGCGCCGCCGCAGCGGTGAGAGCAAAGAGCTGGAGCGTATTGAAACGGAAGCGCACCGCCTGGACAGCATGATCAACGACCTGCTGGTCATGTCGCGCAATCAGCAGAAAAACGCGCTGGTCAGCGAAACGGTGAAGGCGAATCACCTCTGGCACGAGGTGCTGGACAACGCGGCGTTCGAAGCGGAACAGATGGGTAAATCCTTCACCGTCAACTTCCCGCCGGGCCCGTGGCCGCTGTACGGTAACCCCAACACGCTGGAAAGCGCGCTGGAGAACATCGTGCGTAACGCTCTTCGCTACTCGCATACGAAGATTGAGGTGGCGTTCTCGGTGGATAAAGACGGGATCACCGTCATTGTCGATGACGACGGTCCTGGCGTCAGCCCGGAAGACCGCGAGCAGATTTTCCGTCCGTTCTATCGTACCGATGAGGCGCGCGACCGGGAATCAGGTGGTACGGGACTGGGTCTGGCGATTGTTGAAACTGCCATGCAGCAGCACCGTGGCTGGGTGAAAGCCGATGACAGTCCGCTGGGTGGACTACGGTTAACGCTGTGGCTACCGTTGTATAAGCGTTCGTAGGTGTTAGTGCCGGGTGGCGGCTTCGCCTTACCCGGCCTACTTTCTGCGGAGGACTATTTCCCCCACAATCTCCGCGAATTATCTTCGATCTTGCTGCTTAAACGCCGCTTCTGCATCGTTCTCGTCCAGCTGGTCGATAGCCCCGCCGCCGACAGCAGGCGGTGATACTGTTCGTCGTCAAACGGCATATGCCAGGCAATGGCGCAGGCGTCATAAACAGACACATCGCTCAGGCGCGACGCCAGTTCAAGCGGGGCGTCCGCTGAAATCTGCCCAGCCAGCACCACACGATACAGCCAGCCGGTTTTACCCGCTTTTTGCAGCTGGGCCGACATATCCTGAATACCGAAATGGTAGTTGAGCTTGAAGCACGGCGAGCGTGGCTGCGTCACCTGAATCAGGGCATCGCCCCAGCGGTAGATATCACCGATAAACACGTTCTTTTCGGTGAGCCCTTCGGTGGAGAGATTCTCGCCAAACGCGGGGGCAACGAAGAGGTCCGCCTGCTCGGGGAATTCGGTTTTCCAGTGCTGATAGTGTTCACGCGGGTAGTGGCACAGCGCGCGATCGGGCCCGCCGTGGATTTTCTTTTCGGCCTGCTCGTCACCCGCAAGCCCGAGGTCGGTTAACGTCAGCTCACCGTCGACCTGAATTTTGGCGATGGCACTCGGGCGGCTGCCGTCGTACTCCCTTACCTTGCCTGTAAATACATTCACCGGATAATGCATCGCTGCTCCTTTTATGCCCTAAATAATTCGAGTTGCAGGAAGGCGGCAAGAGAGTGAATCCCCAGGAGCTTACTCAGGTAAGTGACTGGGGTGAGCGAACGCAGCCAACGCACCTGCAACTTGAAGTATGACGGGTATACAGATACAAAAAAAGCGAGTCATAAGACTCGCTTCTCACAGGCGTCAATGCAACCTTATTTTTTAGCGGCGAAACGCGCTGCTGCTTCGTCCCAGTTCACTACGTCCCAGAACGCTTTGATGTAGTCCGGGCGACGGTTCTGGAATTTCAGGTAGTAAGCGTGTTCCCACACGTCCAGGCCCAGGATTGGGAAGCCGGATGCGCCAGAGATTGCTTCACCCATCAGCGGGGAGTCCTGGTTAGCAGTAGACACTACCGCCAGCTTGTCGCCTTTCAGAACCAGCCACGCCCAGCCAGAGCCGAAACGGGTTGCAGCGGCTTTTTCGAATTCCGCTTTGAAGTTGTCAACGGAGCCGAAGTCGCGCTCGATAGCCGCTTTCAGGTCGCCCTGCAGGGTGGTACCGGTCTTCAGGCCTTTCCAGAACAGGCTGTGGTTAGCGTGGCCGCCAGCGTTGTTACGCAGAACGGTTTTCTTGTCCGCTGGCAGCTGGTCCAGCTTGGTGATCAGCTCTTCAGCAGACAGGTTAGCGAACTCTGGCAGGCTTTCCAGCGCGGCGTTCGCGTTGTTCACATAGGTCTGGTGGTGTTTAGTGTGATGGATTTCCATCGTCTGCTTGTCGAAATGCGGTTCCAGTGCGTCGTAGGCATACGGCAGGGATGGCAGTGTATAACTCATAATCCTCTCCATTATTGTCGGGCGGCACAGCTGTTAATGCCGCGTAAGCAGTTGGTTCATTATAGTTAATTAAATGATATTGAAAATGATTATCAATGCCGTAGTTTTTATAAGGTTATTTGATTTTTGCCTTATCACAAAATTGTGAGTCTGCTCACCCGGTTAACGTGTTGATTGCCATCCAAAACTAAATTGCGGCAACAGTCTGAAGGTTCCTGAACTGCCTAATTTTTACACTCATCAAGCCGGGGGGAAGCCACCGGCTATAAAAACGATGAGGACGTAAAAATGAATCATGCGATTACGATGGGTATCTTCTGGCATTTGATAGGCGCGGCCAGTGCAGCCTGTTTCTATGCCCCGTTTAAAAAGGTGAAAGGGTGGTCGTGGGAAACCATGTGGTCAGTTGGCGGTACCGTGTCCTGGCTGATTTTGCCGTGGACCATTAGCGCCATGCTGCTCCCGGATTTCTGGGGCTACTTTACTTCCTTCAGTGCCTCCACCCTGCTGCCGGTGTTTCTTTTCGGTGCGATGTGGGGCATCGGCAACATCAATTACGGCCTGACCATGCGCTACCTCGGGATGTCGATGGGTATTGGCATCGCAATTGGCATTACGCTCATCGTCGGCACGCTGATGACGCCCATTCTTAACGGCAATGTCGACGTGTTGATCAACACCAAAGGCGGGCAAATGACGCTGCTTGGCGTGCTTGTTGCGGTGATAGGCGTGGGTATCGTCACCCGCGCGGGACAGTTGAAAGAGCGCAAGATGGGCATCAAAGCCGAAGACTTTAACCTGAAGAAGGGGCTGCTGCTGGCAGTGATGTGCGGCATCTTCTCGGCGGGCATGTCGTTCGCCATGAACGCCGCAAAACCCATGCACGAAGCGGCCGCCGCGCTGGGCGTCGACCCGCTGTACGTGGCGCTGCCAAGCTACGTGGTGATCATGGGCGGCGGCGCGTTGGTAAACCTCGGCTTCTGCTTTATTCGTCTGGCAAAAGTGAAGGATTTGTCGGTAAAAGCCGATTTCTCACTGGCAAAATCCTTAATCATCACCAATGTGCTGCTGTCGATGCTGGGCGGCCTCATGTGGTATCTGCAGTTCTTTTTCTACGCCTGGGGCCACGCCAGCATCCCACCACAGTACGACTACATAAGCTGGATGCTGCATATGAGCTTCTACGTGCTGTGTGGCGGACTGGTTGGGCTGGTACTGAAGGAGTGGAACAACGCCGGGCGTCGTCCGGTGGGCGTGCTGAGCCTGGGCTGCGTGGTGATTATTATCGCGGCCAATATCGTGGGCCTCGGCATGGCGAACTGATTACGCTGCCTTTCGACTGCGATGACGCCACTGAACCGGCGTCATCCCCACCTCGCGGTTAAACACCACCGAAAAGTAATTACTGTCCTCAAATCCGCTGCGCATCGCCACTTCACTGACCATCAGCTCGGTATGCTGCAACAGGTACTGGGCGTGGCAGATGCGCAGCTGACGCAGGTAGTGGTTCACCGTCATCCCAGTCTGGGTGCGGAACTGCTGGCGCAGCGCGCGCTCGCTGCACTGCTCCTGCTCGCAAAACTTTTCCAGAACGAAACTTTTGTTCAGGCTGCCCGCAAGCCGGGCAATCAACTTGTCCAGCAGCGCTTCCTGGACGGTTGCGGAGGGGTTATCGGTCGCGTAACGATGACGTTTGAGGGTCATCACCAGCTGGGCGAACAGCAGTTCCGCCATCGGATTTGCCACGGGATCGTGCTTCTGGCTCTCCTGCTCCAGCTGGGCGATCGTCTGGCGCACCTGAGCCATGCCGTTGCTGCTTAAGCGCCAGTGGGGTTCGCCTCTGGCATTGAGAAAACCGGGGATATGGGCCGGCCAGTCGACATTCAGTTTAAGCCTGTCCGGACAGTAGATAACGTTCTGCAACACCAGATCGTTAACCGAGGCGTAAGCGTGTTTGTCTTCGGCGCGGATGTAAAACAGATCGCCACGCGTGATGCGGTAGGGCCGGTCGTTGAGGATGTGTAAGCCGTTGCCGCGCCATACCAGCACCAGCTCGCAAAACTCGTGGGTATGCTCGGCAAAGACATTTTGCGGGTAGCGGTCGGCCACCGCGACGGCCTGACTCGCGGAGGCAAAAAAATCATCTTTGCGAAGAATTAACTGAGCGGCCACACCACCACCTCTACGGTGAATAACCGGATATTATTAGCCTTTTTGCGGCAATAAAACGGTGATTGCATTCGCGTTACTGGAGTGAAGCATCCTTTCCCTGACGGATATCGCGCGGCGACCAGCTAAATTCCCGGCGAAACAGCGTTGAAAAGTGATTGCTGTCGCCAAAACCACAGCAGTAGGCAATATCCGTGACGCTTTCGTCGGTGTGACGTAAAAGATGACGCGCTTTGATCAGGCGCAGACGGTTAAGGTAGCGCTGCGGCGTCAGCCCGGTGTGCTGCTTAAGCTGGCGATGCAGGGTGCGCAGGGACAGTGAAAAATCATCCGCCAGCGTCTCCCAGCAGACATCCTCGGTGAAATGATCTTCCAGCCAGGCCATCAGATGGTTCAGGCGCGCGTCGTTATTTTCCAGCCCTTCCACAAGGCTGCTGCGACGCAGCAGCACCAGCAGTTGCATAAACAGCAGTTCGCGGGAGGCAATAGCATACGTCTCCTGCCCGCGCTCGCTCTGCTCCAGTTGATTCACCAGCTGGCGCACCTGCTGCAACGTGGACTGATTGACCCGCCAGTGAGACGGGTAGTATCCATCCTGCTCCTGGGGCAGTAGCTTGTTCAACCCCGACAGAAACTGGAACGCGTCCGGCGAACGATAGAGCACGTTGGTCAGGCACAGGTTGTCGGTATGTTCATACAAATGCCTGTCGTGATCGCGCACGAAGCACACCATACCGCCGCTGATGGTGTAGGGCTGGCCGTTGAAGACATGAATACCCGTTCCATGCTCGACAATCACAATTTCATGAAAATCATGATGATGTTCAGGAAACGCAGCCTGCGGGAGCCGGGGCTCTATCGCAACCGGAGACGTTCCCGACGGGAAAAAATCGACGCTGTGCAATACGGTCATAACGGCCCCCACCAATGAGGAAAGTTCTCGAATAGTAATTAAGGCCTTCCGCACTCACCTTAAATTTTTGACAGCAAACGGCGCAAAAGCCGTCAGTTTTTCAAGAAACAGACGGAAAAATCGGGAAATGCGGTCAGCGTCACATTGCCAGAAAACCCTGCCATAACAGGAAATTGTGAACTTCCTCACGATCATCTTTGCTTTCTTGCCAGCGCGAGATTCGTGCTGTCAGTGACGAGAAGGTGGTCTTTTCGTCCCTTTTTTACACTCAGCACCAATGACTTAAGAAGGGACCTGACCATGACTTTTCGCCATTGTGTGGCTGTCGATTTAGGCGCATCCAGCGGCCGCGTAATGCTCGCCACCTGGGACTGCGATCGGCGCATACTTACGCTTCGCGAAATGCACCGTTTCGCCAACTGCCTGCAAAAACAGGACGGTTTTGATACCTGGGATATTGATGCCCTGGAAGCGGAGATCCGCACCGGGCTGAACAACGTCTGCAATGACGGCATTCGCATCGACAGCATCGGCATCGATACCTGGGGCGTGGACTACGTTCTGCTCGACAGCCGCGGCGAACGCGTCGGCCTGCCCGTCTCGTATCGCGACAGTCGCACCGACGGGCTGATGACACACGCCATCGCACAGCTTGGCATGGACAACATCTATGGCCGCAGCGGTATTCAGTTTCTGCCGTTTAACACGCTCTATCAGCTGCGCGCGCTGGTTGAGCAGCAGCCGGAGCTGGTCAAAAAGGTGACGCACGCGTTACTCATTCCGGACTACTTAAGCTATCGGCTGACCGGCAACATGAACTGGGAATACACCAATGCCACCACCACGCAGCTGGTCAACATCAACACCGATAGCTGGGATGAAACCCTGCTGACCTGGACGGGCGCCTCGCCCTCCTGGTTCGGCACGCCAACGCACCCCGGAAATGTGATAGGTCGGTGGATTTGCCCGCAGGGGAATGAAATCCCCGTCGTTGCCGTCGCCAGTCACGATACCGCCAGCGCAGTAATTGCATCCCCGCTGGCCAGTAGAGACGCGGCCTACCTCTCGTCCGGCACCTGGTCGCTGATGGGTTTTGAGAGCAAAACGCCGTACACCAGCGACGCCGCGATGGCGGCGAACATCACTAACGAAGGCGGTGCCGAAGGGCGCTACCGCGTTCTGAAGAACATCATGGGCCTGTGGCTGCTTCAGCGCGTGCTGAAAGAGCAAAACGTTAACGACCTGCCCGCGCTTATCGCAGAAACCGAAAAGCTGAAGGCCTGTACGTTCCTGATTAACCCGAACGACGACCGCTTTATTAACCCGGTGCATATGAGCGCCGAAATCCAGTCCGCCTGTTTCGAAGCCGGGCAGCCGGTGCCTTCCCGTCCTGCCGAGCTGGCGCGCTGTATTTTTGACAGCCTCGCCCTTCTCTACGCGGATGTACTGAGCGAGCTGGTCGACCTGCGAGGCGCACCGTTCAACCAGTTGCATATCGTGGGCGGAGGCTGCCAGAACCAGCTGCTGAACCAGCTCTGCGCCGATGCCTGCGGCATCACCGTGGTGGCGGGTCCGGTGGAGGCTTCGACGCTCGGCAACATCGGTATTCAGCTGATGACCCTGGACGAACTTTCTGATGTCGATGAATTCCGTTCGGTGGTCACCGCGAATACCTGCCTGACCACCTTCACCCCCAATCCCTGCCATGAAATAGCCCGCTACCGGGCGCAGTTTCAGCAAAAACGACTGACTAAGGAGCTTTGCGCATGACCACTCAACTTGAACAAGCCTGGGAGCTGGCTAAACAGCGTTTCGCCGCCGTCGGCGTGGATGTCGAAACGGCGCTGCGCCAGCTCGACCGTCTGCCCGTCTCTATGCACTGCTGGCAGGGTGATGACGTCGCCGGCTTCGAGAACCCGGGCGGTTCTCTGACGGGGGGGATTCAGGCGACGGGTAACTATCCGGGCAAAGCGCGCAACGCCACCGAACTGCGTGCCGACCTGGAGCTGGCGCTGAGCCTGATCCCGGGGCCAAAACGCCTGAACCTGCATGCGATTTATCTGGAGTCCGACGCACCGGTAGCGCGTAACGAGATCAAACCGGAACACTTTAAAAACTGGGTGGAGTGGGCGAAAACCAACAATCTTGGTCTGGACTTTAACCCGTCCTGCTTCTCGCACCCGCTGAGCGCCGATGGTTTTACCCTCGCGCACGCCAACGACAAAATCCGTCAGTTCTGGATCGACCACGTGAAGGCCAGCCGCCGCGTTTCGGCGTATTTCGGCGAGCAGCTCGGCACGCCGTCAGTAATGAACATCTGGATCCCGGACGGCATGAAAGACATCACCGTCGACCGCCTGGCCCCGCGTCAGCGCCTGCTGGCCGCGCTGGATGAGGCCATCAGCGAGAAGCTGGACCCGGCGCACCACATCGACGCCGTGGAGAGCAAGCTGTTCGGCATTGGCGCCGAGAGCTACACCGTCGGCTCGAACGAGTTCTACATGGGGTACGCCACCAGCCGCCAGACCGCGCTATGCCTGGATGCCGGTCACTTCCATCCGACCGAAGCGATCTCCGACAAAATCTCCGCAGCCATTCTCTACGTGCCGCGCCTGCTGCTGCACGTCAGCCGCCCGGTGCGCTGGGACAGCGACCACGTGGTGCTGCTGGATGACGAAACCCAGGCGATTGCCAGCGAAATTATCCGTCACGACCTGTTCGACCGCGTGCACATTGGCCTCGACTTCTTCGATGCCTCCATCAACCGCATCGCGGCGTGGGTTATTGGCACCCGCAATATGAAAAAAGCCCTGCTGCGCGCGCTGCTGGAGCCAACCGCAGTGCTGAAAAAGCTGGAAGAAAACGGCGACTACACCGCGCGCCTGGCGCTGCTGGAAGAGCAGAAATCCCTGCCGTGGCAGGCCGTTTGGGAGATGTACTGCCAGCGTAACGACGCTCCGGCAGGCAGCCAGTGGCTGGAAAACGTGCGCGCGTACGAGAACAACGTGTTGAGCAAGCGCGGGTAATTTTGCCCTCACCGCGATAACTGGAAAATAAAGACTATGCAGACTATCACCCACTCCTGGTTCGTTCAGGGCATGATCAAAGCCACCTCCGACGCCTGGCTGAAAGGCTGGGACGAGCGCAACGGCGGCAACCTGACGCTGCGTCTGGACGACGCGGATATCGCGCCTTACACCGGAGATTTTCACCAGAAGCCACGCTATATTGCCCTGAGCCAGCCCATGCCGATGCTGGCCAACACGCCGTTTATCGTCACCGGTTCCGGCAAGTTCTTCCGCAACGTTCAGCTTGATCCACAGGCCAACCTCGGCGTGGTGAAAGTGGATAGCGACGGCGCGGGCTACCACATTCTGTGGGGCCTGACCGATGAGGCGGTACCCACGTCTGAACTGCCGGCGCACTTCCTCTCTCACTGCGAGCGCATCAGGGCGACTAACGGCAAAGATCGCGCGATCATGCACTGCCACGCCACCAACCTGATCGCCCTGACCTATGTGCTGGAAAACAGCGCCGATTTCATCACTCGCAAGCTCTGGGAAGGCAGCACCGAGTGTCTGGTGGTGTTCCCGGATGGCGTGGGCATTCTGCCGTGGATGGTGCCGGGTACCGACGAAATTGGCCAGGCAACCGCCAGAGATATGCAAAAACATTCGCTGGTGCTGTGGCCGTTCCACGGCGTGTTCGGCAGCGGTCCGACGCTGGATGAAACTTTCGGCCTGATCGACACCGCCGAGAAATCGGCTGAAGTGCTGGTGAAAGTTTATTCCATGGGAGGAATGAAGCAGACCATTACCCGCGAAGAGCTTATTGCGCTCGGCAAGCGCTTCGGCGTGACCCCGCTACGGTCAGCGCTGGAAATCTATGCATAAACCCTCGCTGACCGGACGGTACGGGCGATAGTTAAGGAGAATTATCATGAGCTTTATGTTGGCACTTCCAAAAATCAGCCTTCACGGCGCGGGCGCTATTGGCGATATGGTTAACCTGGTGGCGAACAAGCAGTGGGGAAAAGCGCTGATTGTCACCGACGGTCAGCTGGTAAAGCTGGGCCTGCTCGACAGCCTTTTTGTCGCGCTGGACACCCATCAGATGTCGTATCACCTGTTCGACGAGGTGTTCCCGAACCCGACGGAAGCGCTGGTGCAAAAAGGATTTGCGGCATACCGGGACGCGGAGTGTGATTACGTGATCGCCTTCGGCGGCGGCAGCCCGATTGATACCGCCAAGGCGATTAAAATCCTCACCGCCAACCCCGGGCCGTCCACCGATTATGCCGGCGTCGGCAAGGTGAAAAACGCGGGCGTGCCGCTGGTGGCGATCAACACCACCGCAGGCACGGCGGCGGAGATGACCAGCAACGCGGTAATCATCGACTCTGCGCGCCAGGTGAAAGAGGTGATCATCGATCCGAATATCATTCCGGATATCGCCGTGGACGATGCCAGCGTGATGCTGGATATTCCGGCCTCCGTGACCGCCGCAACCGGCATGGACGCGTTAACCCACGCCATAGAAGCCTACGTGTCCGTTGGCGCGCACCCGCTGACCGATGCCAACGCGCTGGAGGCAATCCGCCTGATCAACCTCTGGCTGCCGGAAGCGGTCGAAGACGGCCATAATCTTGAGGCGCGCGAGCAGATGGCGTTTGGTCAGTATCTGGCGGGCATGGCGTTTAACAGTGCGGGGCTCGGCCTTGTGCATGCCCTGGCGCACCAGCCGGGCGCGACGCACAACCTGCCGCACGGCGTGTGCAACGCCATCCTGCTGCCGATCGTCGAAAGCTTTAACCGCCCGAACGCAGTTGCCCGCTTCGCCCGCGTGGCGCAGGCGATGGGCATCGATACTCGCGGCATGAGCGTTGAAGCCGCCAGCATGTCCGCCATTCAGGCGATTCGCGACCTGAGCGCTCGCGTCGGCATCCCTTCCGGCTTCAGCCAGCTCGGCGTGACCAAAGCCGATATTGAAGGCTGGCTGGATAAAGCTCTTGCCGACCCGTGCGCGCCATGCAATCCGCGCACCGCCAGCCGCAACGAGGTTCGCGAGCTGTATCTGGAGGCATTATGATCCGCAAAGCCTTTGTTATGCAGGTTAACCCGGACGCGCATAAGGAGTACGCGCATCGCCACAACCCCATCTGGCCCGAGCTGGAAGCGGTACTGAAAGACCATGGTGCGCACCGCTACGCCATCTATCTCGACAGAGAACGCAGCCTGCTCTTTGCCACCGTGGAGATTGATTCGGAGGAGCGCTGGAACGCGGTCGCGAGTACTGACGTCTGCCAGCGCTGGTGGAAACACATGCGTGATGTCATGCCGTCGAACCCGGACAACAGCCCGGTGAGTACCGGGCTGGAAGAGGTGTTTTACCTGGACTGACCGGTTAACGCTGCCGCACCCGCGGCAGCGGCTATCTCCTGCCTGCTGCTCAGCGTAAACGCCGACACTACCGTAATCGCCAGCACGAAACAGCCCAGCATCAGATACGTCTCCTGGAAGCCGATCCGGTCATACATATTCCCGGCAAAAGCGGAGAGGAAAATGGCCGCCGACTGCTTGGCGAACTGGAAGCCGATCAGATAGATAGTCGCTGACAGTCGGGTATCAAACACCCCGGTGATGTACTTGAATGCCCCCACCAGCAGGAACGGCACCTCCAGCGCGTGCAGCATCTTCAGGGCAATCACTTCTACAGCGGTGGTGGCAAATGACGAGCCAATGATGCGCGTCGCCATAATCACCCCGGCGATCAGCAGCGTGTTTTTCGCGCCGATGCGGTTAATGATCCACGGCGAACAAAACATGATGATCGCGTTGCAGATTTCCCCCGCCGTGGTAGCGAAACCAAAGGCGCGAGTACCTTCCTGAGGCGTGGCGAAAAACGTTTTGAAGAAAGTGGCAAACTGCTGGTCAAATACGTCATAGACGCAGGCTACGCCAATCACGTACAGAATAAACATCCACATCCTGCGCTGACGGAACAGGCTAAAGACCGTTTTCGCAGTGATCTGCGGCTGGTTGGCACCCAGCGCATTCATCACCTGCGCCGTCTGGTTGGGTTTTGGCTTCGCGACCACCAGCAACAGCATCAACAGCAGCGCCGCCGCAGACCCCATCCAGAAAACATATGACGGATCGATGCCGAACAGGATCCCGCCCGTGGAGGCGCATAGCCCCCAGCCGAGGCAGCCAAACATGCGCGCCTTACCGTATTCAAAGAAACTGTTACGGCTCACGCGTTCAATGTAGGCCTCAATTGCCCCCGAGCCCGCCGAAAAGACAAAGCCGATATACAGGCCACCGCTCAGCGCGCCCAGCCAGATGTTGGCTTTCAGCAACGGCGCAAAGACGTAGAGGAAGAAAGGGGCAAACAGGAACAGCAGCACGGAGATGATCCACAGCAGGTGTTTTTTCAGCCCCAGCTTGTCCGAGATCACGCCAAGCACCGGCTGGAAGGCGATAGCCGACAGTGAGATGCAGGAGAAGACAATCCCGGTATGGGTTTTATTCAGGCCGATGATGTCCGACAGCCAAATCGGCAGGAACGGAAAGCAGGTGGCCATGATGAAGAAGTAGAGAAAGAAGAACAGCCCAAAGATCCAGAAGTTAGGGTTGTCTTTGTGGGTACAGGTTGTTGTGTTCATTATTTTTATCCTCAACGGAGGGCCGGCTGCCCGGCCCGTCACCCTTACACGCGTTCAACGCCAATCAGAATGGCGGTTTCCGGATCCAGAATCGGCAGCGCAATGCCCGCCTGCATCAGCCACTCGCCGCTCACCGTTTGCGGCGTTTCCATCCACGCCGGTAGCTTACGCATGGTGTGCCCTCCCTTGCCCGTAATCTGAATATTCGGGTGATCGAGCAGCGTGACGCGGTACCGCGCGCTGGCCTCCAGCCCCGCCATGCGCAGCGGCATCATCAGGCTGTAGTCCGGCATCGCGAGCTGGCTGACCATAAACAGCCCCTGCGTCTTGTCTTCGCTCACAATCCCCTGCGCCAGCGTGGTGGCGTCCGGCATATCAATTCGCCACTGGGTGCCGTGATGAATGACGTCGCGCCACTGCTTGTGCAGCGCGGCGTAATGACGATAGCCTTCGCACTCCTGTTCGTCCACGGTGAGCGGATCCAGCTCCAGCCCCATATGGCCAAACAGGGCCGTTAGCCCGCGGAAGGCGATGCCGTGCTGGCGGAAGGTGGCGTGGCATTTATGATGACCGATATGCGCGCCCATTACCTCCGGCGGGAAGAAGTAGCTCATGCCGCGCTGAATGGTACTGCGCTCCAGCGCGTCGTTGTTGTCGGACGCCCAGAAGCGGTGGCTGCGGGTCAGTACCTCATAATCAATGCGCCCGCCGCCGGAGGAGCAGGATTCAAACTCAATATGCGGGAAGCGCTCGCCCAGCACGTCCAGCAGGCGGTAAAACTGGCGGGTCTGGGCGTCGGCGGCGGCTTTACCGTTGTGTCCAGGCTGCACCAGCTCGCGGTTCATGTCCCACTTCACGTAGTCGACCGCATGTTCGCCCAGCAGCCAGCTCATGCGCTCCACCAGGTAATCAAAGGCCTCAGGGATGTTGAGATTAAGGACCAGCTGGTGTCGCCCGGTCGCCTGGGGATAGCCCGGCAGCGCCAGTACCCAGTCAGGGTGCGCGCGGTACAAATCTGAATCCGGGTTGATCATCTCCGGCTCAACCCAGATGCCAAACTCCATGCCCAGCCGTTTGACGTGGTCGATCACTGGCGTCAGGCCATTCGGGTATTTTTTCTCGTCCAGATACCAGTCGCCCAGCGCGGCATGGTCGTCATTGCGGCCTTTGAACCAGCCGTCATCGATGATGAAGCGCTCCACGCCCAGCGCGGCGGCCTCGTCGGCCATGCGCATGATGTAGTCCGGATCGTGGTTAAAGTAGATCCCTTCCCAGGTATTGAGGTGCACCGGGCGCGGTTTGTTTTCCGGGAAGCGGATGATGTTGTCGCGCAGGTAGCGGTGGAACGGCTGGCTCATGCCGTTCAGGCCCTGCGTGGAGTAGCTGGCATACAGGCGCGGCGTCCAGAGCGTATCGCCCTTTTCAACCGCCATTTCACCCGGCAGGTAAAGCGCTTCGGCCTGTAGATAGCGACGACCGTCGGTTTTCGCTTCCGCGCGCAGGCGGTGATTACCGCTCCAGCCCAGATGCACGCCCCAGACGTCACCCTGCATTTCGCTGAACGACGGCGTACCGGCAATCAGCGCCGGGAAATGCTCGTGGGAGGTTTTACCCCGACGGTTTTCAATCACGAAGCTGTCATGTTCAAGCTTTACGCGGTGCGGCTGAAACTCCCTGATCCAGCGACCGTGGAAGGCCATTACCTCCTGCGCGCGCTCGGCCACCGGCAGCGTGACGGCAAAACGGTCCACCTGCCAGGGGATCGCTTTCAGGTTCGTTAAACCGTGACGAACCACCAGCACGCCGCTGGCATCCAGCGCCAGCTCGCTCGTCAGGCGCAGTCCCGCGCATTCATCTTCGGCGGTAATCGTCAGGGTGTTAACGCCCTGCTGCACTTGCGTGGTTTTGAACACCGGGGAACCGTCCAGCCCCTGGCGATGCCCCTCAATGCCAGGCGAGCCAAACAGTCCATGCCCCAGCTCGGCCATCAGCGTGACCGGGGAGTCGACGTCAAGTCTGCCGTTGGCAACAGGACGCGCGAGCATAGCAACATCCTGCGACGAAAAGTGCTGAAGGTGCGGCCCCCAGTAGAGAATTTCGGCGAAAGGGTACGTTTTTATCACCACGTCTACCGTATTGCTTTCAAGTCGTAAAACGGAATCTTGCATCAGACATCTCCTGTCATCGGGAAGATCTGAGTGTTGATCCGAAACGTTTCGGATACAAACCAAAACGTTTCGGTTTTGTGATCGACTTTAGAAAATGGAGAGATTCAGGCCGTCTTGCCGGGAGAGAATTCGGGCTGCCAGAGCACCTGAAGTTGTTCAATATCGTCGCCGCTAATCAGCTGGCGCACCATATCGGCAATCTGTTTCCCGACGCCCTGGCGGGTGGACTGGATCACCGACGCCACGTCAATATCGACGATGCTATCCTGCGGCAGGCCGTCATAGACCACCAGCGAGACGGCGTTGTCGCCGGATAAACGCCCCAGCTGCGCCAGCGCCATCGCCGCGCCGTCGCCGTGGGTGTTACAGTCGGTGATGATGGCCGTGGGCGGCTGCGGCAGGGCAAGCAGTTCTTTGGTGGTGGCATACCCGACTCGGCGCGAAGGCGGCATGGCGCGCAGCCATTCGCTGGAAAGCCCGGCTTCCCGCAGGGCGTCCAGATAGCCCTGACGGCGCTGGGTGATAAACGCCTGATTGTTGCTTTCGCCCAGTAGGGCAATGCGCTGATGGCCTTTCCCGATCAGCCAGCGGGTAGCATTGTACGTACCGGCATAGTTGTCGAAGTCGAACCACGCGTACGGCTGCGGTAGCTGGCTTCGACCAAGCGCCAGAAAGGGGAATCCGGCCGCCTGCAGCTGCTCAAGTCGCGGATCGCGATCCAGCGTGTGGGCCACAATCAGCGCGTCCACGCGGCGGCTTTGCACCATGCGCATATAGCTGTGCTTATCCGCCAGATCGTCGTCGGCGATGAGCAATAAGTCGATCTCATGTCGCGCCAGTTCGTGGCTAATTTCGCCGACCATGTCCATAAATACGCTGTTATTGAGCGGAACAGGATGTACGGGAAACACCAGCCCGACGGCGTCAATTTTGCCCATCTTCAGGCGGCGGGCGAAGGTGTTAGGCCGATAGCCGCGTCGCTGGGCTTCCGCTTCAACGCGAGCGCGCGTCTCGTCAGAAACGTCGTCATATCCGTTGAGGGCGCGGCTGACGGTGGTAACAGAGAGCCCCAGTTCTTTGGCAATGGCTTTAAGCGACATGATTTTCCTTATCTTCGTTAGTTTTGTTCCGCCACCAGCAGCGCGTAAGTGTCTGGCTCCAGGGCCTTGAAGATATGCGGCTGGTCGGCGGGATAACAAATGTAATCCCCTGCGCCTAGCTCTTCTGCCGCGTCGAGCAGGCCGACCAGCGCCCGCCCCTGCGTCACAATAATATGCTCAACCGAGCCCGGCGGATGCGGCTGGGAAATACGGTCTGCGCCCGGTTGGGTCATCAGAAGATAGACATCGCGGCGCGCGCCCGGAGGGCATGCCGCCAGCAAAATGGCTTCATAATTAGCCTGTCCGGCAACCACTTTCGTCCCTTCACCACGGCGGATCACCTGCGTGGTCGGCAACTGCGGCTCCAGCAAGCGGGCGAAAGGAATATCCAGCGCCACGCAGAGCGACCACAGCGTTTCCAGGCTAGGGTTACCGTTGCCGGACTCCAGCTGGGAAAGCGTAGATTTTGCGATCCCGGCACGGCGGGCAATTTCCGCCAGTGAAAGCCCGGTTCGCAGGCGTTCTCGCACCAGACTTTTGGCGATCAGGCTGATCGGCTGCGTCATATAACGGCCTCTTGTTCTATAAAGCGAACGAATCGTTCGTCTTGAAAATCAGTTTCGTTGCGTTCATTATAATGGATACACGTTCGATATGGCTAAAATTGTATGAAGCATCATCTCTCTTGCCTGAAAGGCGACACCATAAAAGCAATCATCCTGGTCTGCCTCGCGGTCGGCGTGGTCGGGATGTCATACGGCTCCCTTGCGATGGCCTACGGTTTCCCGGTCTGGGTACCGTTTGTACTCTCCATCACCGTACTCGCGGGCGCGTCAGAGTTTATGTTTATCGGCATTGTGGCAAGCGGCGGTAACCCGCTGGCGGCTGCGGCCGCGGGGTTGCTGGTCAACGCGCGGCACGTGCCGTTTGGCGTGACGGTCCGTGAGCTGGTCGGCAAACGTGGTCTGAGCCTGTTGGGCTGCCACATCATGAATGACGAAAGCGTGGTGTTTGGCCTGTCTCAAAAAACGCCCGAACAGCGCAAAGCGGCGTACTGGCTATGTGGTTTAGGCGTGGCGATTGTCTGGCCGCTGGGGGCCCTGCTGGGCGCTATGGTCGGTAAACTGCTGCCGGACCCGGAAACCATTGGGCTGGATGCGGTATTCCCGGCCATATTGCTGGCGCTGGTGGTGCCCGCGTTTAAAAACCGCACCACGCTGATCCGCGCCTGCAGCGGAGCCGCGCTGTCACTGGCCGCCGTGCCGTTTGCCCCGGTGGGATTACCGGTGCTGCTCTCTTTACTGGGTCTTGCTGCGAGGAAAAAATAATGGGAAATATGACGATTTTTATTCTCGGCATCGCCATTTTGTCTGCGGGAACGTATCTGATGCGTCTTGGCGGGGCAAAACTGGGCAGCAGGCTGGCATTGTCAGAACGTTCACAGGCGCTGCTGTCAGATGCGGCAACGGTATTGCTGTTTTCCGTGGCGCTGGCGACCACGTTTTATGAAAGTGACCACTTTGCCGGCATGGCGCGCGTGCTGGGCGTGGCGTTTGCGGTATTTCTGGCCTGGCGAAAGATGCCGTTAATTGTGGTGATCGTGGCGGCGGCAGTGGTAACCGCGCTGCTGCGCGTGGCGGGCATAAACTAAAAAAGCGCCCCGGGGGCGCTCTTTCGACGGTGTGACAGCTTATTTCGTCAGTTCAGCAGTCATGTGTACGCGGTTACCTGAGAACGCCTGGGTAATTTTGTAAGATGACGCGCCGGCTTCCTGAGCCTGAGCCGCGATTTTCGCTTCTGCGCCGTCAATGGTTGACGCGGTTGCGGTCACGGTCTGAGCAGCGAAAGAACCGAAAGAAGTAGCCAGAGCGATTACAGCGACAAAAGTTTTGATGCTTTTCATAATATAAACCCTTTCATTAAGTTGTTTAGGTAAGGCACCGTGCCTTGATGAGATAAATACTAGACCTCATCATGAACAACTAAAAGCGGAAGGATTTGCTATTATCATTCAAAATTATTGATCAACTATTAATCGCTGAGGATGGGTATAAACGGTCGCCCTTCCCGGCTTGCAGAAGCCCACCAGCGTCAGGTTGCAGCGCTCCGCCACCTCCACTGCCAGCGTGGTCGCCGCCGATACCGCAAACAGAATTTCCACACCGCACATCGCGGATTTTTGCACCATCTCATAGCTGGCGCGGCTGGAAACGAGTGCCGCCCCCTGCTTCCACACGTCACTTTCACGCGCCCGGCGACCGAGCAGCTTGTCCAGCGCCACGTGGCGGCCCACGTCCTCGTGTCCCCCGGCAATATCTCCCGACGGCAACACCCATGCCGCCGCGTGCGTGCAGCCGCTCAGCTGGCCGATGGGCTGTACATCATTCAGGTGCTCGAGCGCATGGTCGAGGTGCGCCAGATCAAAGGTCTGAGTAAACGGCAGTGGCGCAACGGGTTTACCAATATCATTGAGCTGCTCAACGCCACACACGCCGCAGCCGGTACGCCCGGCCAGCGCGCGGCGGCGCTCTTTCAGCCCCATAAAGCGGCGGCTGGAGAGTTCGATTTGCACTTCAAGACCGTTGCAAGCCTGCACCACGTCCATGCCGTAGATCTCCTGCGGATGGTCAATGATGCCTTCCGAAAGGGAGAACCCTATCGCGAAGAGCTCAAGATCTTTCGGCGAAGCCATCATCACCACATGCGAGATGCCGTTGTAAACGAGCGCAACGGGCACCTCTTCCGCCAGATAATCGGGCGTGGCATGGGTAATGTGGGGCGGTCTGTGTACCGACAGTTCCACAATACCCGCAGGCAGTGGCGACAAGTGGGGAGCACGGTTTTGTTTAGACACAGCGGTATTCCTGAACAACCACAGAGGTGAGCCTGCTATTGCATCACAAACAACAGGGCTTACGCATAGTATGGATCAACTTTTCGACAACCATTCTCCTACTCATTTAGCAGGGGTGCAACCTGCCACCCGCTACACCGCTTTAACATGCAGAGCTGTTAATGTGATAAATATCACACTTTATAATCAACATGGTGATAATACGTTCACTTTGTATTAACGCCATTAGAACAGCGGTACCGACAATGTGGTATTCTGATGATATCCCTCGTGGAATTGAGGGATTAACGCAAATTTTTCTCCTTTGCGGTCAATTCTCAACCGCGAAGTTAAAACTACATATGTAAGCAATGTCGAAACAAGGAGTGACCCATGCAGGTCAGCAGAAGGCAGTTCTTTAAGATCTGCGCTGGCGGTATGGCAGGCACCACGGCAGCGGCACTGGGCTTTGCGCCCGGCGTAGCGCTGGCGGAAACGCGGCAGTATAAACTGCTGCGCACCCGTGAAACCCGTAATACCTGTACGTACTGCTCTGTCGGTTGCGGGCTGTTGATGTATAGCCTCGGCGACGGTGCTAAAAACGCCAAAGCGTCTATTTTCCATATCGAAGGCGACCCGGATCATCCGGTCAACCGCGGCGCATTGTGCCCGAAAGGGGCCGGTCTGGTGGACTTTATCCACTCCGAAAGCCGCCTCAAATTCCCGGAATATCGCGCGCCAGGCTCCGACAAATGGCAGCAAATCAGCTGGGAAGAGGCGTTCGACCGCATCGCAAAACACATTAAAGAAGACCGCGATGCCAACTTTGTTGAGAAGAACGCCGACGGCGTTACGGTCAACCGCTGGCTCTCCACCGGGATGCTGTGTGCCTCTGCTTCCAGCAACGAAACCGGTTATTTAACCCAGAAATTTACGCGCGCACTCGGTATGCTCGCGGTCGACAACCAGGCGCGTGTCTGACACGGACCAACGGTAGCAAGTCTTGCTCCAACATTTGGTCGCGGTGCGATGACCAACCACTGGGTCGACATCAAGAACGCCAACCTCATTGTGGTGATGGGCGGTAACGCCGCTGAAGCGCACCCTGTCGGGTTCCGCTGGGCGATGGAAGCCAAAATCCACAACGGTGCGAAACTGATTGTGATCGATCCCCGCTTTACGCGAACTGCGTCAGTGGCGGATTTCTACACCCCTATTCGTTCAGGTACTGACATCACTTTCCTGTCAGGCGTATTGCTGTACCTGATGACCAACGAAAAATATAACCGCGAATACACCGAAGCCTATACCAACGCCAGCCTGATCGTGCGTGAGGATTACCACTTCGAAGATGGCCTGTTCAGCGGTTACGACGCCGAAAAACGCAAATACGACAAAACCAGCTGGAACTACGAGCTGGATGAGAAAGGCTTTGCGAAGCGCGATACCACCCTGCAACACCCGCGCTGCGTGTGGAACCTGCTGAAAGAGCATGTTTCCCGCTATACGCCGGAGGTGGTTGAGAATATCTGCGGTACGCCGAAAGCAGACTTCCTGAAGGTGTGCGAGCTTATCGCCGAGACCAGCGCGAAGGACAAAACCGCGTCGTTCCTGTACGCACTCGGCTGGACGCAGCACTCCATCGGCGCGCAGAACATCCGTACCATGGCGATGGTTCAGCTCCTGCTCGGCAACATGGGGATGGCAGGCGGCGGCGTGAACGCCCTGCGCGGTCACTCCAACATTCAGGGTCTGACCGACCTCGGCCTGCTGTCTCAAAGCCTGCCGGGTTACATGAACCTGCCAAGCGAGAAACAGACCGATCTGCAAACCTACCTGACGGCCAGCACGCCTAAACCGCTGCTCGAAGGTCAGGTAAACTACTGGGGCAACTATCCGAAGTTCTTCGTCTCAATGATGAAAGCCTTCTTCGGGGATAAAGCAACGGCGGAAAACAGCTGGGGCTTTGACTGGCTGCCGAAGTGGGACAAAGGTTACGACGTTCTGCAGTATTTCGAGATGATGCATCAGGGCAAAGTGAACGGCTATCTGTGCCAGGGCTTTAACCCGGTTGCCTCGTTCCCGAATAAGAACAAGGTTGTTGAGTCTCTGTCGAAGCTGAAGTTCCTTGTGACGATTGACCCGCTCAATACCGAGACTTCAACTTTCTGGCAGAACCACGGTGAATCGAACGACGTCGATCCGTCGAAGATTCAGACCGAAGTGTTCCGTCTGCCGTCGACCTGCTTCGCGGAAGAGAATGGTTCTATCGTCAACTCCGGACGCTGGCTGCAGTGGCACTGGAAAGGTGCGGACGCCCCGGGCATCGCCATGAACGACGGCGAGATCCTGGCCGGTATCTTCTTACGCCTGCGTAAGATGTATGCGGAAGAAGGCGGCGCGAACCCGGAACCGGTGCTGAACATGACCTGGAACTACTCGACGCCGGAAAACCCTGCGCCGGAAGAAGTGGCGATGGAGAGCAACGGTAAGGCGCTGGCGGACGTTATCGACCCGGCCACCGGTACCGTGCAGGCGAAGAAAGGCGATCAGCTCAGCACCTTCGCGCACCTGCGCGATGACGGTACCACGTCAAGCGGCTGCTGGATCTTCGCCGGTAGCTGGACGCCAAAAGGCAACCAGATGGCCAACCGCGATAACGCCGACCCGTCGGGCCTTGGCAATACGCTGGGCTGGGCATGGGCGTGGCCGCTCAACCGCCGCATCCTCTATAACCGCGCATCCGCTGACCCGCAGGGCAACCCGTGGGATCCGAAGCGTCAGCTTCTGAAGTGGGACGGTGCGAAATGGGGCGGCGTGGATATTCCGGACTACAGCACTGCCGCACCGGGCAGCGACGTTGGGCCATTTATCATGCAGCCTGAAGGGATGGGACGTCTGTTTGCTATCGATAAGATGGCGGAAGGTCCGTTCCCGGAACACTACGAGCCCTTTGAGACGCCGCTGGGTACCAACCCGCTGCACCCGAACGTGGTCTCTAACCCGGCAGCCCGTATCTTTAAGGGCGATTTCGAAGCGCTGGGTAAAAAGGACAAGTTCCCGTACGTGGGTACCACCTACCGTCTGACCGAGCACTTCCACTACTGGACCAAGCACGCGCTGCTTAACGCCATCGCGCAGCCGGAACAGTTTGTGGAGATCGGCGAGAAGCTGGCGGGCAAGCTCGGCATCGCCCATGGCGATACCGTGAAGGTTTCCTCTAACCGCGGCTATATCAAGGCCAAGGCGGTGGTGACCAAGCGTATTCGCACGCTGAACGTTCACGGTCAGCAGGTGGATACCATCGGTATTCCGATCCACTGGGGCTATGAGGGCGTGGCGAAGAAAGGGTTCATTGCGAACACCCTGACGCCGTTCGTCGGCGATGCGAACACGCAGACGCCGGAGTTTAAGGCCTTCCTCGTGAACGTGGAAAAGGTGTAACGGAGACGACTTATGGCTTATCAATCTCAAGACATTATCCGTCGTTCCGCGACTAACGGTTTCACGCCCGCGCCTCAGGCGCGGGACCACCAGCAGGAAGTGGCGAAGCTTATCGACGTGACCACCTGTATCGGCTGTAAAGCCTGTCAGGTGGCCTGCTCTGAGTGGAACGACCTGCGTGACGAAGTGGGTCACAACGTCGGGGTGTATGACAACCCGGCGGACCTGACCGCCAAGTCCTGGACGGTGATGCGTTTCTCGGAAGTGGAGCAGAACGACAAGCTGGAATGGCTTATCCGCAAAGACGGCTGTATGCACTGTGCGGATCCGGGCTGCCTGAAGGCATGTCCGTCAGAAGGGGCTATCATTCAGTATGCCAACGGCATCGTCGACTTCCAGTCCGAACAGTGCATCGGCTGCGGCTACTGCATCGCTGGCTGTCCGTTCGACGTACCGCGCCTGAACCCGGAAGACAACCGCGTTTACAAATGCACGCTGTGCGTTGACCGCGTCACCGTCGGCCAGGAGCCTGCATGCGTGAAAACCTGCCCAACCGGCGCGATCCACTTTGGTTCTAAAGAGGATATGAAAACGCTGGCGGCAGAGCGCGTAGGCGAGCTGAAAACCCGTGGTTACGACAACGCGGGCCTGTACGATCCGGCCGGAGTTGGCGGTACGCACGTAATGTACGTGCTGCACCACGCCGACAAGCCGAACCTGTATCACGGCCTGCCGGAGAACCCGGAAATCAGCGCCACCGTGAAGTTCTGGAAAGGCATCTGGAAACCGCTGGCAGCGGTCGGTTTTGCTGCCACCTTCGCAGCGAGCATCTTCCACTACGTCGGCGTTGGTCCGAACCGCGCGGAAGAGGAAGACGACAACCTGCATGAAGAGAAAGACGAGGTGCGCAAATGAGAAAACGTGACACCATCGTGCGCTACACCGCGCCGGAACGCATCAACCACTGGGTCACCGCCTTCTGCTTCATGCTGGCGGCGATAAGCGGGCTGGGGTTCTTCTTCCCGTCCTTCAACTGGCTGATGCAGGTACTGGGTACGCCACAGCTGGCGCGCATCCTGCACCCGTTTGTGGGCGTCATCATGTTCGCGTCGTTCATCATTATGTTTTTCCGCTACTGGCACCATAACCTAATCAATCGGGATGATATCTTTTGGGCGAAGAATATTCGTAAGATCGTCGTCAACGAGGAAGTGGGTGATACCGGGCGTTATAACTTCGGCCAGAAATGCGTATTCTGGGCGGCGATTATCTTCCTGGTCCTGTTGCTGGTGAGCGGCGTGATCATCTGGCGTCCGTACTTTGCGCCTGCTTTCTCAATCCCGGTGATCCGATTCGCGCTGATGCTGCATTCATTTGCCGCAGTGGCGTTAATTGTGGTTATCATGGTGCATATCTACGCCGCCCTCTGGGTGAAAGGCACCATTACCGCGATGGTGGAAGGCTGGGTTACCAAAACGTGGGCGAAGAAACATCACCCGCGCTGGTACCGAGAGGTCCGCCAGAAACAGGAAAAGTCATCTGAATGAGTATTCGCATAATCCCGCAAGATGAGCTGGGGTCGAGCGAGAAACGCACGGCGGATTATATTCCGCCGTTGTTATTCCCCAGACTCAAGAACCTCTACAACCGCCGCGCAGAGCGTCTGCGCGAGCTGGCAGAGAACAACCCGCTGGGCGATTTTCTGCGCTTTGCCGCTCTGGTTGCCCACGCGCAGGAAGTGGTGCTGTACGACCACCCGCTGCAAATGGATCTGACCGCGCGCATCAAAGAAGCCAACGCGCAGGGCAAGCCGCCGCTGGACATTCACGTCCTGCCGCGCGACAAGCACTGGCAAAAGCTGCTGCATTCGCTCATTGCCGAGCTGAAGCCGGAGATGAGCGGTACCGCGCTGGCTGTCATCGAGAATCTGGAAAAAGCCTCTGACCTGGAGCTGGAAGAGATGGCGAGCGCGCTGTTTGCCTCCGACTTCGCTCTGGTCAGCAGCGATAAAGCGCCGTTTATCTGGGCTGCGCTGTCGCTCTACTGGGCGCAAATGGCAAGCCTGATCCCCGGTAAAGCCCGCGCCGAATACGGCGAGGCGCGCCAGTTCTGCCCGGTCTGCGGCTCCATGCCGGTATCGAGCATGGTGCAAATCGGCACGACTCAGGGGCTGCGCTACCTGCACTGCAACCTGTGTGAAACCGAGTGGCACGTGGTGCGCATCAAGTGCAGCAACTGCGAGCAGACCCGCGATCTGAATTACTGGTCGCTGGAAAATGAAGAAGCGGCGGTGAAAGCCGAAAGCTGCGGCGACTGCGGCACTTACCTGAAGATTCTGTATCAGGAAAAAGACCCGAAAGTCGAAGCCGTGGCCGACGATCTCGCCTCGCTGATTCTGGACGCGAAGATGGAGCAGGAGGGCTTTGCCCGCAGCTCGATCAACCCGTTCCTGTTCCCGGGTGAAGGGGAGTAATTTCCTCTGACAGTGCCGGGCGGCGCGAGCTTGCCCGGCCTATAGTTGGTAAGGTGAAACGACTCCAGTAATGCCCGAAAAGTCTTTCGTGTTTCGAGAAATCAACGGACAATTTCTGCTCTGAGCTGTGGCCAGAATGATAGCATCAGGCAGTTTCATTCCATACTTCTCGCGCAGAATTACACTTCTTTCAGCGATATCTCGGGTGATATCAATAATCTCAAATACGCCCATCACTGTCGCAGTTTTCGCTTCGTGACCATGTTTGCGGGCACCCACCATGACTTCCATCCATGTGATCAGGCTAATGGCTCGATGCGAAGCTGTGCGATCAATTGCATCCGCAGCCTCAACGCGATTATTAAATAGATCAATGAGTATATTGGTATCGAACACCGCCATGTGTTCCATAATTACCACTCCTCACGCAGCTTGCGTTCATACTCAAGCCCATCTTCCTGCTGGTTTCCCCACAAGCCAAGCGCATCGCGGATAACCGATGAACTCTGCTGGTCGAGATATTGCTCAATGGCTTCCCGAAGCAATTCGGCACGAGGCCGGTTACGCAGCTGCTTCAGATTATCCAGTCGTTGAATTACGTCATCAGACAAATCGATCAGAATTCTGCCCATATCAAGATCCGCGGAAAGACTCATATATCACCTTAGTATATCACCATTGTCTATTTTTAAGGCAACATACGCTTTTATTCAGAAGGGTTAAAGCACGTAGCTATAGTTTTCCAGCTATTTGCGAAGCGCTTTCCAGATTTTTAGTACTCGACAATTTTCTTATTTTCTTTTGAATTAAACCAGGTTATAAAGCTGTATATCCATACAGTTAAAGGGGATTTTCATGGCACTGGAACAGGGTATTGCGCAGCTGGTTCAGGGATTTATCGCTGCAGGCCGGCCTTCGTCACGTCGACAGACCATTGAGGTACGACGAGCAGGGTACATTGCCAGCGCGGGGCTTGCCGGGAAGATAGAAACGCGCGTTCAGGTGGAGACGCTAGTGCTTGAGGGCCTTACCATTCGAGTATTTTCACCTCTTAATGCCCCTGAAATATTGCCTGCTGCCATCTACTATCACGGCGGATGCTTTATCAGCGGCGGCTTTGATACCCATGACAACCAACTCCGCCAGTTAGCCTGCTACGGCAATTGTCGGGTGATCGCCGTTCAGTACAGGTTAGCGCCGGAGCATACCTTCCCCGCCGCACATGACGATGCTGAAAGAGGTGCAGATCTGGTCTGGCAGTATGCGGACAAATTAGGCGTGGATAAGAATCGGCTCACCCTCTGTGGAGACAGTGCAGGAGGGCATCTGGCGCTGGTAACGGCGCTGAGGCTTAAGGTTAAAGGGCTGTGGCAACCTGTACAGCTTATTCTTATCTATCCCATGCTCGACGCCACGGCCAGCTTTGAAAGCTATGCCCTTAATGGCACGGATTATATTATCACCCGCGATACCCTGCTCAGCGGGTATGAAATGTATCTCGCAGAGACTGACCGCCAGCATCCGGAAGCCAGCCCGCTATGGCGCGATGATTTTCACGGGCTTCCGCCAGTGCACATCATTACCGCAGAGTACGATCCGCTGTGCGATGAGGGAGAAATGTTGTATCAGCATCTGACTGAGCAGGGTGTGAAATGTACTGCTCAGCGCTGGCTGGGCGTCATCCATGGCTTCTTTCAGCTTGGCGGCGTCAGCCAGTCAGCGCGAGACCTAATGCGGGATATCGCCGGGCGGTTTAAGCACGCCCGAGGTGAATGAACAGAAGATTATTCCTCCTCGTTCCCACCCTCTTCATACGCACCGAAGGGCTTCGCCGGAAGAACAATGTAGGTGCCTTCAAACACCGCACCCGGTGTTTTATCGCCAAACAGTTCAACCTGCATTTGTACGCGGGCTTTGCGGCCGCGTGCCAGGCGGTCGAGATCGCCACCCAGTGACCCCAGATCGGCCACGGCGCTCGGCTTGCCGCTTATCGGTGCGCTATAGCGAATGTGGGCATCGGCGAGAATGATGGTTCCGCCCAGATGACGCTCGCGAAGCATCAGCCAGATGAGACCCCACCCGGTGAGCGTCGCGAGGGAAAACAGACTTCCGGCAAACAGGGTGTGGTGCGGGTTCTGATTGCCGGTTTCCGGCATGGTGGTAATAAATTTTTGTCCGGTGTACTGCTGAATGCGCACGCCCATTTTTTCGCTGAGCGGAATGTGCTGATACCAGGCCTGCTGCAGCTGTCCACACCAGTCGGCGCGATGAAGAATATCATCCAGAGTGGCGATGGGTTTAATCATCAAGAAATGACGAATCGGCGTGGTTTGCGGGGTCGTGATCTCCCCCTGATTCACAAAACCGAGCTTGGCGAAGAATTCTACGGCATCTTCGCGGGCGCTACAGGTGACGCGCTTAACGCCTTCCTGACGGGCGACGGACTCAAGGGTCATCGCCATTAGCGTTCCCAGACCTTTGTCCTGAACGGAGGGATGAACCGCCATAAAGCGAATCGACGCTTCGTTATCGGCGTTGATATACAAGCGCCCGACGGCGACGAGGTTACCCTCTTCGTCCATCACCATCTGATGGTGGGCCATCGCATCCCAGGCGTCGCGTTCAGATCCTTTTGGCTGATGCAGTGGCTTGCGCAGCATTTCCCAGCGGAACTGGTAATAAGCGTCTAACTCTTCTTCCGTTTGCGGTACTCGAAGGTGATACATAGCTGTACTCTCTCTTGTTACCCGCGGCCACGCCGCCAGTTGGCTCATACCTGGAGCCAGAATGTGACGGGGCCATCGTTCACCAGCGAAACCTGCATATCTGCAGCGAATCGTCCGGTTTGCGTATTCATTTCCTGCTGGCGACAACGCTCAACAAAGTACTCGTAAAGTGCTTCCGCACGATCCGGCGCGGCGCCTTTAGAGAAGCTCGGGCGCATGCCGCGCTCGGTATCCGCTGCCAGTGTAAACTGGGAAACCACCAGCACGCTGCCGCCCGCCTGCTGGACGTTCAGGTTCATCTTGCCTTCCGCATCGCTGAAAATACGGTAGCCCAGCACGCGCTCACACAAGCGGTTGGCTTTTTGTTCGTCATCATCCTTTTCGACACCTAACAACACCAAAAGTCCTGGGCCAATTTCACCCGTCACCTCTCCCTCCACGGTGACGCTGGCACGGGTTACGCGCTGTATCAATGCAATCATGGTTGGTCTGCTTCTAATTGTTTTTCAGCTTCTGCTGCTTTTTTAAGTTCGCGGTATACACCGAGAGTGACAGTTATTTCGGCACCAAGCAAGACGATACACCAGGTCCAGTAGACCCAGACAAACAAAATGGGGATCACTGCCAGCACGCCGTAAATCAGCTGATAGGACGGAAACATGGTGATGTAGAGGGCAAACCCTTTTTTACCGAGCTCAAAAAGCAACGCCGCCACCAGCGCTCCCAAAACCGCATCTCGGTTAGGCACGCGCGTGGTCGGCACGACGCTATAGAGCAGCCAGAACGAGAGCCACGACAGGATCAGCGGAAAGATGCGAAGCACATTATCGATCACACCGTTTAAATCACTCGCCCACCGTAGGGAAAGCAGATACGAACTGATCGCCAGGCTCGCCCCGGCCAGCAACGGTCCCAGTGTGAGAATCATCCAGTACACGGCAAAGGAATAGACCTTTGGCCGCGCTTTTTTACTCCGCCAGATCGTGTTCAGCGCGTTATCGATGGCGTACATCAGCAGCAGCGCGGTAACGATAAGACCGCATGCCCCCACTGCCGTCATCTTATTGGAGTTGGCAACGAACTGCTCAATGTAGTTCTGGATGACATCCCCGGTTGCCGGAATAAAATTCGCGAAGACAAAATGGCGAAGCTGCAGGCTGACGTCCGCAAACATCGGAAAGGCCGAAAACAGGGCAAAAATGACCGCCACCAGCGGCACTAATGAGAGCAACGACACGTAGGCGAGGTTGCCCGCCAGCGTGGTCATGTTGTCCTCATCAATACGGTGCCAGAGCAGTTTCAGCCATGCCCTCAGCGGGCGAGTATGATGCGTGGCTTTTTGATGAACGGTTTTTAGCATAGCTGCTTCGCAAAGTAGTTTGGTATCGTCTCTTTTCCGGTCACCAGAATTGACGTTATACCTAACTGGTTAGCTCCCTCTATATTATCGGCGTTGTCGTCGAAAAAGACCGCATCGGCCGCGGTGAATCCCTCTGACTGCAGAACAGCCTGATAAATTCGCGCTTCAGGCTTACGCATACCCATCTCCTGCGAAAGATAGATCTTGTCGGCCGCCCCCTTAACTTCAGGGTATTCCTCAGGCCAGAACGTGGTGTGCAGACGGTTGGTATTGGACAACACAACGACCCGATGGCCCTGCTCGCGAAGCTTATGCATGATGTCGATCACTTCAGGCCTGATGGCGACAAATACTGCCTGCCAGCCGTGTGAAAACTGCTCGTAGCTCAACGGTAGATCCATCTCCTGACAGAAACGTTCAGCGAATTCTTCATCACCGATCTCGCCGCGTTCATGCTGATGGAAGGTCTCGCCCATCGCGAAATTCTGCTTCAGTGTCGCCAGCGGAACGCGACTAAAGTCGCTCCATGCACCCAGCACGCGATTAAAATCGATATCGACGATTACGTTTCCTAAATCAAAGATATAAAGCATGGTTATCTCCTGCTCGCCGTGGAGAGGTAACTGTAGCGGGAAAGATAAAGTTTGGCTATGCACGAGATTCAGCTGAGAGGGAGCAGTATGAAGAACAAAAATTTAGCAAGGAAGATGATATTGGCTTTCGGGCGATAGGCTGGGATGAGTTTTATTTAAGTGCGTTTTTCCGAAGATATACGTTTTAGTTCATTTTGCAAAAAATTATAGAAAAACGCTTCCATAAGCTTTTTCTCATCACCATATTCCGCCCAGTTTTTGCCATGGCAATCCCATTTCTCGCGGCTTTGCGAGAAATTGCAACAAGTTCACTTTACTTAAATTTACATTTAGATACAAATACTCTATTTATCTTCTTTTTTATAATGCTAAGTTTACATTACTTTACACATGGAGCTGCACTTTCGTGAAGATTAAAAAGGGATACGTCCTCAGTGCCGTTTTAATAGCAATACTCTGCGCATTCGCTATTTATTCATACAATGCCTACCAATTTAAAAAAGCCAGCAGAGATATTTTATATCAACTCTCTAGCCAATTAATTGTGAAGCAAGGGCTTGAACCAAAATCTTCAACCCACCTCGTTTTTGATACGTTATATATCGACGGAAACATATCCAAAGATGATGACAAAATCATTGTGGGACTTATCAAAAAAAACCTTATCCCTGTCAGAACAATATCGATAAACAGTGGTGGTGGTGATGTCGAAACTGCAATCAATATAGCACGAATTATTCATGATAAAGAAATTAACATTGAGGTCAGGCGATTATGCCTTTCTTCCTGTGCTAACTATCTTTTCCCAGCGGCAAAAAACAAAATCATCAACTATGGTTCGATTATTGGTTTCCATGGGTCACCTAATTCTGATGACAATAAGTTAACAACTACAGTTAACGGAGAAATCAATACAGACACAACGATAACAGATCGCATTTTCTCAGAAATAAGAAAAACGGATAAAGCATTCTACAAAGAAATAAATGTGTCATGGATGATGCCACTTTGCGGGCAAAAAGAAAATATTGGTGATCCAGACACAGGTCTGTCGACGTACAGCGAAAAGGATTTTACGCGTTTTGGCGTAAAAAACATTTCATTCACGGATGGTGAAATGGTATGGAAAAAGTCTATGGATATTATGGGTATACCTTTTGCTCACTATTGCAAGGAACATTAATAATGCGTGAACTCAATGAAAGTGAATTAAGTAACGTCAGCGGTGCAGGAATGTGGGGTTCTATCGGTAGTGCGATTGGTGGGATGTTCGGTGGTGGTAGTGCTGGTTGTAATGGCAGCTATTCTCACACCAGCACCACTAATAAAGATGGTTCTCACTCTGAAAGCACATCCTTTAGCGGTGGTTGCTCGGTTAACGTTGGTGGTAAAAGCGGTGGTTCATCAAAAGGTAATGGTGGTTCGAAAAGTGGTGGCGGCCGCCAGGGTAATGATCACGGTAGACATTAATTCCTGAATCAATATAACTCATAGCCGCTGATATTTAGCGGCTATTTCCACCCTGCAAGAGGCCAGATATGTTTCGCAAGGAAGCTATTGAATATCAGAGTACCCGGTGGGAAGGGAAAGCCGTTCTTCTGCCGGGCATCCCTTTTGCTTTTATCATATTGCTCAGCACTGTTTTTATTGCTTCCATTTCTATTTTTATTACCAAAGGTTCCTATACCCGTCGCGTCATCGTTCACGGTGAGGTAACCACTTTCCCTGGCTCAGTGAATATCTCTGCATCAATGCAGGGTACAGTCGTGAAGAGTTTTGTTAATGAAGGCGATCGCGTAAAAAAAGGTGACGCTCTCTTTCTCATTCATTCGGGTGTATCGACACAATCAGGCCTGGTTGATGAAAATAAAAAAAAGGAGATCGCACTACAGATAAACAGTATCAGCGTAATGATGGCAAATTTGAACTCTTCAAAAAAACGTACTCTCGCTGCGCTAACAACTCAAAAAGATCATTATCAGTCCAGTTTTAATACCTCATCTGGGTTACTCGTGCAGGCTGAACGGGAACTGAATCAGATTGAGAAGAACGTTAACGATTACCGTAGTTATCAGGAAAAAGGTCTGGTCACCAAAGACCAAATGAGTAGTCAAAACGCACTACTCTATCAACAGCAGAGCAATGTTTCTGACCTGGTCGCCAGAAAATCACAAGACCAGGTTCAGGTCGATACGCTCAATCAGCAGATCCAGTCCCAGGGCGCTGATTATGACCATCAGATTTACCAGCTTGAGCAACAAAAATACGAGCTGGAAAAAGAAAAGTTAAATACAGAAGCGGAAGGTAATTATGTCATCGAGGCAACAGCCGATGGCTTAATCGACTCCATCAATACGGCGCAAGGTAAGATGATCGGCGCAGGCGATGTACTGGCGCGAGTTCAGCAGAATATCCATTCACCATGCTATCTCGAAACCTGGGTTCCCGATGAAGTTCTTCCTTATCTGGCGATTGGCCAGCGCGTTAATGTCAGTTACGACGCCTTTACTTATGAAAAATTTGGTCAGTTCAGGGCATCAATATCAGCAATATCCAGGCTTCCGGCATCGAAGCCAGAACTCCTGTCAAAACAGACCATCGCACACGAATTCTATGACGATAAAAAGTCCTGGTACAAAATCATGATCAAACCTGACCTACAGTCTGTGCAAGTTCATGGAAAACAACTCTTACTGAGCCAGGGAGCCAAAGCGCAGATTTCTCTTTTCCTTGAAAAGAGACATATCTATGAGTGGTTATTATCGCCCTTTTACGAAATGAAAATGAGCGTAACGGACGCGGGTAATGAATAAACTTTATACACTTGAGACGCTGCTGCGCAAGTTGGATCTGAGGATATTTAAACGCATCCCAGTTGTCTTTCAAACTGAAGCGTCCGAATGTGGCCTGGCCTGTCTTTCAATGATATGCAGTTTTTATGGCAAGCAGGTCGATCTACTGCAACTCCGGCAACAATTCAATTTGTCATCACGTGGGGTCAACCTCCATGCGATAAAAGCAATTGCCAGTGAACTGGAGATGTCGTCACGCGCATTGTCCGTGGACCTTCAGGAATTACATGCCGTGCGTAAGCCCTGCATATTGCATTGGGATTTTAACCATTTTGTCGTACTGATTAAGGTCGATAAGAACAGCGCGGTGATCCACGACCCTGCGTTTGGACGACGGGTGATTAGCATGCCTGAATTGTCCCAACATTTTACTGGTGTTGTGCTTGAGGTATGGCCGGGAACCACTTTCTCAGTTCAAAAGAAGCAAAACAGGTTAAAAGCCTCCACGTTATTAAAGAATATCAACGGACTGATGACATCACTGGCGAAGATATTTTTCTTATCGCTGGTGATTGAGTTGATCAGCCTGCTGTTGCCTGTGGGAACACAATTAGTCACGGATAATGTCATTGCATCCGGAGATTACGGTTTACTTAATATCATCTGTCTTGGGCTGTTTATTCTGATTCTGTTACGTTTGACGGTCAGTATCATTCGCTCCTGGACCATGCTGATACTGGGAACACTCATCGACGTCCAGTGGAGTTTTAGCCTTTTTTCTCACCTTATTAAGCTACCAACCACCTTTTTTGAAAGACGCAAACTGGGGGACATTCAGTCTCGTTTCCACTCGCTTGATGTTATACGGGCCACTTTTACCACAGGTTTAACTGGTAGCATTATTGATACGCTAATGCTCATGGGTTTGCTGGTAATGATGTTTTTATACAACCTTCAGCTCAGCATGATAGTGGTCTCTTTTACCGCAATATACACCTTCATTCGGTTTGCTACCTATCGATACTATCGCCAGTTATCCGAAGAAGAGTTAATCAAGGAAGCACGTCTTAATTCTTATTTTATGGAAACCCTGTACGGTATCGCGACGATTAAGATTCAGGGGATGACTGACCTGAGAATCAATAACTGGTTTAATCTTTTTTCAGATAAGGTCAATACCGGCATTCGTTTGACGCGAATGGATCTCTTCTTTGGTGGTGTCGTCTCTTTTATCGCCGCCTGCGATCAAATTGTTATCCTGTGGGTTAGCGGCAGGCTGATGATGGATAGTCATTTAACCATCGGTATGTTTATCGCGTTTAATACCTTCAGGAGTCAGTTCTATGACCGAATAAATGCCCTGATCAACTTTATCATTCAGCTGAAGCTCATCAACTTACATAATGAACGCGTTGCCGATATTGCGCTGCAGGAAGCATCTTCTTCAACGGCCACCAGCCCGCTGCGTTTACCACACGGAGCCTTAACGCTCGAAACTCAGGATTTGACCTACCGTTATGATAACCATGCGGACCCTATATTCAGCAAACTGAATCTGACCATTCATGCCGGGGAGAGTATTGCTATTACGGGCGTATCGGGTGCAGGTAAAAGCACCTTGATGAAAGTGTTGTGCGGTTTATTCGAACCGTCGAACGGCTGCGTCCGAATTAATGGCATTGATATTAAGCAACTTGGTTTTGAGCATTATGCTGAACGCATTGCCTGTATCATGCAGGAAGATAAGTTGTTTTCAGGCTCTATCAAAGAGAATATCACCGGTTTTCGGCCTGACATTGACGAGCAGTGGATGGTGCAATGCGCCATCGCAAGCCATATTCATAATGACATTTTAAAGCTACCAATGGGTTACGAGACACTGATTGGTGAACTTGGGGAAGGGTTGTCCGGGGGTCAAAAACAGCGGATTTATATTGCCCGGGCATTATACCGCAAACCGGGTATTTTATTCATGGACGAGGCGACCAGCCACCTTGATAAAACCAGTGAAAGTCAGGTCAATCAGTCTATACAGGAGATGAACATCACCAGGATTATTATCGCGCATCGCGAAACCACGATTTCATCTGCAGATCGGGTGTTCGTGATAAATGGAGCAGAGTTACTCTAATCCCTGAATTTCGCAGGAAAGAGATAGCTTCGGGACATAACGCCCCAGGTAATGAAGAATTCTGGCGAACATCGAATAAAAAAGCCGCTGAGAGATCAGCGGCTTTTTAGTTGTCGGGTGGCGCTCACGCTTACCCGGCCTAGAGATTGACCGTATTACTCTTCTTTCGCACCGCGCATAGCACGTTTACGATCGTTCTCGGTCAGGTGACGTTTACGGATACGAATTGACTGTGGAGTCACTTCTACCAGTTCGTCATCATCGATGAATTCCAGAGCCTGCTCCAGAGTCATCTTGATCGGTGGAACCAGAACCGTTGCTTCGTCAGTACCGGACGCACGCATGTTGGTCAGTTTCTTACCGGTCAGGCAGTTTACGGTCAGGTCGTTAGAACGACTGTGAATACCGATGATCTGGCCTTCATAAACTTCAGCACCGTGACCCAGGAACAGCTTACCGCGATCCTGCAGACCGAACAGCGCAAACGCAACAGCTTTACCCTGACCGTTGGAGATCAGTACGCCGTTGTTACGCTGGCCCACTTCGCCCGGACGAACGTCGTCGTAGTGGCTGAAGGTGGAGTACAGCAGACCGGTACCGGAGGTCATGGTCATGAACTCTGAACGGAAGCCGATCAGGCCACGGCTTGGGATCACGTAGTCGAGACGTACGCGGCCTTTGCCATCTGGATTCATGTTTTTCAGGTCGCCTTTACGCTCACCCAGAGCCTGCATCACAGAACCCTGATGCTGCTCTTCAACGTCCAGCGTTACGTTTTCGAATGGCTCTTGTTTACGGCCGTCGATCTCGCGGAAGATTACTTTCGGACGGGAAACCGCCATTTCGAAACCTTCACGACGCATGTTCTCAATCAGAACAGACAGGTGCAGCTCGCCACGACCAGAAACGCGGAATGCATCAGCATCTTCGGTTTCTTCAACGCGCAGCGCAACGTTGTGCACCAGCTCTTTGTTCAGGCGGTCAAGGATCTGACGAGAGGTAACGAATTTACCTTCTTTACCACAGAACGGAGAGGTGTTGACGTTGAAGAACATGGATACGGTTGGTTCATCAACGGACAGGGCTGGCAGCGCTTCGACGTTCTGCGGATCGCAGATGGTGTCGGAGATGTTCAGTTCACCCAGACCGGTGATAGCGATGATGTCGCCCGCTTCCGCAACGTCACTCTCGATACGCTCAAGACCCAGGTGAGTCAGTACTTTACCGACTTTACCGTTACGGGTTTTGCCTTCGCTATCGATGATAGTAACCTGCTGGTTAGGCTTCACTTTACCGCGCTTGATACGACCAATGCCGATTACGCCAACGTAGTTGTTGTAGTCGAGCTGAGAGATCTGCATCTGCAGGGTGCCGTCGAGATCGACGTTTGGTGCAGGAACACGGTCAACAATCGCCTGATACAGCGGGGTCATGTCTTCAGCCATGTCTTCGTGGTCCAGACCTGCGATACCGTTCAGCGCAGATGCGTAAACGATAGGGAAGTCCAGCTGCTCGTCGGTCGCGTCGAGGTTAACGAACAGGTCGAAGACCTGGTCAACAACCCAGTCAGGACGCGCGCCAGGGCGGTCAACTTTGTTGATAACAACGATTGGCTTCAGACCATGGGCAAAAGCTTTTTTGGTCACGAAGCGCGTCTGTGGCATTGGGCCATCCATTGCGTCAACGACCAGCAGAACGGAGTCTACCATGGACATTACACGTTCAACTTCGCCACCGAAGTCGGCGTGCCCTGGGGTATCAACGATGTTGATACGGTAGTCATTCCATTTAATCGCGGTGTTTTTCGCGAGGATGGTAATCCCACGCTCTTTCTCCAAATCGTTGGAGTCCATCACGCGTTCTTGGGTTTCGGCACGCGCATCAAACGTACCGGATTGCTGCAGCAGCTTGTCTACCAGGGTAGTTTTACCATGGTCTACGTGCGCGATGATGGCGATGTTACGCAAATTTTCGATCACAACTTTGCCTCAGGCATTTAGAAATAGCGCGTTATTGTACACGGATTAATCGCACTACAAAACAGGATCACAAACATCCCCCGCAAACAAGTATCGCAGAGATGCTTTGTGATCGCTTTCACGGAGCGGTAAAAGGGCACTTTAACGTAAATTGCACCAATATGGTGCTCAATGTTCACATTGAAGCACTATACTGGTGCAACAAATCCATTGTGGTGCAGCCCTTTTGCACTATGGTGCGCATGATAACGCCTTTTTGGGGTGATTTAAAAGTTGGCACAGATTTCGCTTTATAAAAAATACATGGCACCAGCCAGTACAAACAGAAATTGAAGACCTCGTTACCACGACGACAATGACCAATCTGGAGAGTTAAGTATGTCCGCTGAACACGTTTTGACGATGCTGAACGAACATGAAGTGAAGTTTGTTGATCTGCGCTTCACCGATACCAAAGGTAAAGAACAGCACGTCACAATCCCTGCTCATCAGGTGAACGCCGAATTCTTTGAAGAAGGCAAAATGTTTGACGGCTCCTCCATTGGTGGCTGGAAAGGCATTAACGAATCCGACATGGTTCTGATGCCAGACGCGACCACTGCGGTCATTGATCCGTTCTTCGAAGAACCAACCCTGATCATCCGTTGCGACATCCTCGAGCCAGGCACGCTGCAGGGCTACGACCGCGACCCGCGTTCTATCGCGAAACGCGCTGAAGAGTACCTGCGTTCTACCGGCATCGCAGACACCGTTCTGTTCGGGCCAGAGCCAGAATTCTTCCTGTTCGATGACATCCGCTTCGGTGCCTCTATTTCTGGCTCCCACGTGGCTATCGACGACATCGAAGGTGCATGGAACTCCTCCACCAAATACGAAGGCGGTAACAAAGGTCACCGTCCTGGCGTGAAAGGCGGTTACTTCCCGGTTCCTCCGGTCGACTCTGCACAGGACATTCGTTCCACTATGTGTCTGGTGATGGAAGAGATGGGTCTGGTTGTTGAAGCTCACCACCACGAAGTGGCTACTGCTGGTCAGAACGAAGTGGCAACCCGCTTCAACACCATGACCAAAAAAGCGGACGAAATTCAGATCTACAAATACGTTGTGCACAACGTTGCGCACCGTTTCGGTAAAACCGCGACCTTCATGCCAAAACCAATGTTTGGCGATAACGGTTCCGGTATGCACTGCCACATGTCTCTGTCCAAGAACGGTACCAACCTGTTCTCTGGCGACAAATATGCCGGTCTGTCCGAGCAGGCGCTGTATTACATCGGTGGTGTTATCAAACACGCTAAAGCGATCAACGCCCTGGCGAACCCAACTACGAACTCCTACAAGCGTCTGGTCCCGGGCTACGAAGCGCCAGTGATGCTGGCCTACTCTGCACGTAACCGTTCTGCTTCTATCCGTATCCCGGTGGTGGCTTCTCCTAAAGCGCGTCGTATCGAAGTTCGCTTCCCGGACCCAGCGGCTAACCCATACCTGTGCTTCGCAGCACTGCTGATGGCCGGTCTGGACGGTATCAAGAACAAGATCCACCCGGGCGAAGCAATGGACAAAAACCTGTACGACCTGCCGCCAGAAGAAGCGAAAGAGATCCCACAGGTTGCTGGCTCTCTGGAAGAAGCCCTGCAGGCGCTGGACGCAGACCGCGAGTTCCTGACTGCAGGTGGCGTATTCACTGACGACGCTATCGATGCTTACATCGCCCTGCGTATGGAAGAGAACGACCGCGTGCGTATGACTCCACATCCGGTTGAGTTCGAACTGTACTACAGCGTTTAATAAAAGTTGTTTTACCCGGCGTGATAAACGCCGGGGGTAGTTGCCGTGGAAACTTTTAGCCCATCTCCGGATGGGCTTTTTTCTCCACCAACAACCTGATCTCACGCGCTTTTTACGCCGAAAACGCTATACTGCACTAAATTAGTGCAAACGACTCCAGGAGACTGCTGAATGGCAACTGGCACGCTGCCCGATGCTGGGCAGATCCTCAATTCTTTGATTAACAGCATATTGCTGGTCGATGACGAGCTGGCCGTTCATTACGCCAACCCGGCCGCGCAGCAGCTGCTCGCCCAAAGCGCACGTAAACTGTTCGGCACCCCGCTTCCTGAACTCCTGAGCTATTTTTCGCTGAATATTGGCCTGATGCAGGAAAGTTTGCAGGCTGGCCAGGGGTTTACCGATAACGAAGTCACGCTGGTGATCGACGGGCGCTCGCACATTCTGTCGTTAACCGCGCAACGTCTTCCCGAAGGTCTGATCCTGCTGGAAATGGCGCCGATGGATAATCAGCGTCGACTGAGCCAGGAGCAGCTTCAGCATGCGCAGCAGATTGCCGCCCGTGATCTGGTGCGCGGTCTGGCGCATGAAATCAAAAACCCGCTGGGTGGATTACGCGGCGCGGCGCAGCTTCTGACCAAAGCGCTGCCCGATCCCGCGCTGGCGGAGTATACCAACGTCATCATTGAGCAGGCGGACCGTCTGCGGAATCTGGTAGACCGTCTTCTTGGGCCACAGCAGCCGGGAATGCACGTCACAGAAAGCATCCATAAAGTGGCTGAGCGGGTGGTGAAGCTCGTCTCAATGGAGCTGCCAGAGAACGTCACGCTGGTACGTGATTACGACCCAAGCCTGCCGGAACTGGCCCATGACCCGGACCAGATTGAGCAGGTCCTGTTGAATATTGTGCGTAATGCCCTGCAGGCGCTGGGGCCTGAAGGCGGTGAGATTATTTTACGCACCCGCACCGCCTTCCAGCTCACGTTACACGGCGCGCGCTACCGGCTGGCCGCCCGAATCGACGTTGAGGATAACGGGCCCGGCATTCCATCGCATTTGCAGGACACCCTGTTCTACCCGATGGTAAGCGGTCGCGAAGGCGGGACCGGCCTGGGCTTATCCATTGCCCGCAGTTTGATCGATCAACACTCCGGGAAAATTGAATTTACCAGTTGGCCGGGACATACCGAGTTTTCGGTTTTCCTGCCGATTAAAAAATAAAGGTGACGTTTATGCAACGAGGGATAGTCTGGGTAGTCGATGACGATAGCTCCATCCGTTGGGTGCTTGAACGCGCGCTCACAGGGGCAGGATTAAGCTGCACGACGTTTGAGAGCGGCAGCGAAGTGCTCGACGCACTCACCACCAAAACGCCAGATGTTCTGCTTTCGGATATTCGTATGCCGGGCATGGACGGGTTGGCGCTGTTAAAGCAGATCAAACAACGCCACCCTATGCTTCCGGTCATCATAATGACCGCGCACTCCGATCTGGATGCCGCAGTGAGCGCCTATCAACAAGGGGCGTTCGATTACCTGCCCAAACCGTTTGATATCGACGAAGCGGTGGCGCTGGTTGAGCGCGCGATTAGCCATTATCAGGAGCAGCAGCAGCCGCGCCACGCGCCCGATTTTGGGCCAACGACAGATATCATCGGTGAAGCACCGGCGATGCAGGACGTGTTTCGCATTATTGGTCGTTTGTCCCGCTCGTCCATCAGCGTATTGATTAACGGTGAGTCGGGAACCGGTAAAGAGCTTGTGGCGCATGCATTGCACCGCCACAGCCCGCGGGCAAAAGCGCCGTTCATCGCCCTGAATATGGCGGCGATCCCGAAGGATTTGATTGAGTCCGAACTGTTCGGCCATGAAAAAGGGGCATTTACCGGCGCCAATACCATTCGCCAGGGGCGGTTCGAACAGGCCGACGGCGGTACGCTGTTTCTGGATGAGATCGGCGATATGCCGCTGGATGTCCAGACCCGCCTGCTGCGCGTGCTGGCCGACGGGCAGTTTTATCGCGTGGGCGGCTATGCGCCGGTGAAGGTGGACGTGCGTATTATCGCCGCGACCCACCAGAACCTGGAACAACGCGTTCAGGAAGGAAAATTCCGTGAGGATTTATTCCACCGTCTGAACGTCATCCGCGTTCATCTGCCGCCGCTGCGTGAGCGTCGGGAAGATATTCCCCGCCTGGCTCGTCATTTCCTGCAGGTGGCCGCCCGCGAGCTGGGTGTGGAAGCCAAGCAGCTTCACCCGGAAACCGATGCCGCTCTGACGCGTCTGGCGTGGCCGGGCAACGTGCGTCAGCTGGAAAACACCTGTCGCTGGTTAACCGTGATGGCCGCCGGGCAGGAAGTGCTGATTCAGGATTTACCGGCCGAGCTGTTTGAAGCAACCGCGCCTGAAAGCAGTACCGGGCACGCGCTGCCGGACAGCTGGGCGACGCTGCTGGCGCAGTGGGCCGACCGCGCGCTGCGTTCCGGTCATCAAAACCTGCTGTCTGAAGCTCAGCCGGAGATGGAGCGTACGCTGTTAACTACCGCGCTTCGTCATACGCAGGGTCATAAGCAGGAAGCCGCTCGCCTGCTGGGATGGGGACGTAATACCCTGACGCGCAAGCTTAAAGAGCTGGGAATGGAGTGATCGCACGCCGCTGTGTAAAGGTTATTAATTGAGCGCAAATTGCCGTTATTTTGCGCTTTACTGTTCCGATGAGTTTTGTATGATCGTGCCCGGAAATTGGGGGTGAACATCATGCTGGAAACAATCGTGAATATGCTCTCTAGCGGAGCCGCTGAAAGCCACACGCCACAAACAGCCGTTGCGGCTATGTTGTGTGCGGCGCTGGTTGGGCTGTTTAGCTAGCGAGTTGAACGTAAAAGCCGGGTGGCGGCTTCGCCTTACCCGGCCTACGTTTAGTGCTTTTGGCAATGCGCCTTAAATCACCCGCGAGAACTGCTGCAGTCGCGCTTTCTGACGCAGATACGCGTCAAAGCACATGCAGATATTACGGATCAACAGACGCCCTTTCGGCGTGACCTCAATCGCGTTCTCCGACACATCCACCAGCCCGTCTTTCGCCAGCGGTGCAATCAGCTTCAGGTCTTCCGCAAAATAATCGCTGAAGTGCAGATCCCACTGCGACTCAACGTCGCTGAAATCGAGACGGAAGTTGCAGATTAGCGCCTTAATCACATCGCGCCGGATGCAGTCGTCGCGCGTTAACGCGATGCCTCGCCACAGCGCGTTGCCCGTTTCATCAACCTGATGATAGTAAAGCTTCAGCTCTTTCTGATTCTGCGCGTAACAGTCACCAATCATGCTGATAGCAGAGACGCCCATCCCCAGCAAATCGGTATCGCCCTGGGTTGTGTAGCCCTGGAAGTTACGGTGCAGAACGCCTTCACGCTGAGCAATCGCCAGCTCGTCATCCGGACGAGCAAAGTGATCCATCCCGATAAACTGATAGCCGGTTTCGGTCAGCGAGGTAATGGTTTCCTGCAGAATATCCAGCTTCTGCTGGGCAGAAGGAAGATCGGCATCTTTTATTTTGCGCTGAGCGGCAAAGAGCGTCGGCAGATGCGCATAGTTAAAGACGCTCAGGCGGTCCGGGTTGAGTTCGGCCACGCGCTTCAGGGTGAAGGCGAAGCTTTCCGGCGTCTGCTTTGGCAGGCCGTATATCAGGTCAATATTGGTCGAGGTGAAACCAATCTCACGCGCGTGATTGAGTAAGGCAAAGATAAATTCTTCGTCCTGCTCGCGGTTCACCAGACGCTGAACCTCTTTATTGAAATCCTGCACGCCCATGCTCAGACGATTGAAGCCTTCGGCGCGTAAGTGATCCAGTACATCGAGCTCAATTTCACGCGGATCGACTTCGATCGAGATTTCAGCGTCGGCGTTAAAACTGAAATTGCCGCGCAGCAGGGTCATCAGGCGGCTTATTTGCGCTTTATTCAGATAGGTTGGCGTACCGCCGCCCCAGTGAAGCTGGCTGACGTGACGGCCAGCAAACAGCGGCGCGCGATGCACAATTTCTTGTTCGAGCGCATCAAGATACTGGTCGGCTTTGTGCTGCTGACGGGTAACGATTTTATTGCACCCGCAGAAGTAGCAAAGCTTGTGGCAGAACGGAATATGGACGTAGAGCGACAGCGGACGCTCAGGATAGCGCGCAACAGCCTGCTGGAAATCAGCCTCGCCGAAGGCATCGGAGAACTCCAGCGCGGTGGGGTATGAAGTATAACGCGGCCCGGAATAGTTATATTTCTGGATTAGGGCCAAATCCCAGTCGATAGTTGGTGCTGACATGCTCACTCCTTCCGTTGGTGTCGCGTTCGTATACGGCGGCCCGTTCTGGCCCCATCGCGGGCCATCATTCGGGTGCGCAGCCACTTCTGTCGCCGCGACAACCGCCGTAGTTTAACGAATAACCACACCAGATAACATATAACCGGAAGGGTTATAAGCAGGACTATCGTGCCTGCCGGGTGCAAATGTTAGTTTCCACCCTTCAGAAGACGCATCATATCTTCCTGCTTCTCGTCTTCTTCTTCATCTTCGTCATCGTCGTATGACAGGCCCAGCTTCTGCATCAGTTCATCGATACGATCCAGTTTGGCATCCACCCATGACTGCTCTTCAGCGGTCAGGGTTTCACCCTCTTCAAGACGTTCCAGCAGCGCGTCCAGGCGCTCATCGTTCTCCAGCAAATCCAGCTCAGCCTGCGGTGAAAGCATAGGTTTCTCGCTCTTTGGTTTGTGCTGCTTAGTGACCGGGGTGTCTGTCACGCCCAGTGGAATGGGAGTTTTACTGCCGATACGAGGGTCTTTCTGCTGTTTGCCTTTCGCAGAAGCACCCGCTGCACCACCACCGTTGGCACGGCTACCCGCAGCATGACCGCGATGTTTTTTATCGCGTTTGCGATCGCGCGCTTCCTGGTTCAGTTCTTCGCGCGTTTTGCGGCGTGCTTTTACAGGGCGTTTCGCGCCTGCAGCGGAGGTTGGTTTTTTCATGATGTTTTATCTTTAAGTCGTTTTCTTCAGTATAGAATTGCGGCGAAATCTAGCAGAAAGCAAGCAAAGAAAAAAGGCGACAGAGCAATCTGTCGCCTTTTTTCCTGACTCACAACCCTTAGCGGGTCAGACATTCCGTGTTTGCCAACAACAAACCCTGTTTATCCCTTGGCTAATACCGTCCGTGATACGGTTCCATTTCCTGTAAAAAACGCCTCCAGGCGCTGGTCATCCTGACAATCCTGCGTCTTCGCCTCCTGGCGCTCCTGACCCTCATCCTTAAGTCGATTTCCTGTTGGCTTCCTCGCCCTGACGCACACTTTACCTTGTTCAGTTAAACTAACAAGCAACGAAACGGTACAAAAAGGGATTTTCAGATAATTACCTGGAAATAAGCTTATGATTTAAAACAGTTTGAATTTTTTTACGCCTGCGAATTCTCTGAAATCTCGCATAGCATTACTGGCCGATCTCTCACACCGGTTGTGGCATTCGTCTACTGCTCATAGCAATCAGAAAAGCCTTTTGCCTGCATTCGGGTATAATCCCCTTCAGATTACGATTTTGGAGACGACCACGTGACTACCTGGAACTACCAACAGACGCATTTTGTCACCAGTGCGCCCGATATTCGCCACCTTCCTTCTGATACCGGTATTGAAGTGGCATTTGCTGGCCGCTCCAATGCGGGGAAATCCAGCGCCCTGAATACGCTGACCAATCAGAAGAGCCTGGCGCGCACCTCAAAAACACCTGGCCGTACCCAGCTGATCAACCTGTTTGAAGTCGCAGAGGGCAAACGCCTGGTCGACTTACCGGGCTACGGTTACGCGCAGGTACCGGAAGAGATGAAAATCAAGTGGCAGCGTGCGCTGGGTGAATACCTGGAAAAACGCCTGTGTCTGAAAGGTCTGGTGGTGCTGATGGATATTCGCCATCCCCTGAAAGATCTGGATCAGCAGATGATCGACTGGGCTGTAGCAAGCGATATCGCCGTGCTGGTGCTGCTGACGAAAGCCGATAAGCTGGCGAGCGGCGCGCGCAAAGCGCAGGTGAATATGGTTCGCGAAGCGGTGCTGGCGTTCAACGGTGATGTGCAGGTTGAGCCGTTCTCCTCGCTGAAAAAGCAGGGCGTGGACAAGCTGCGTCAGAAGCTCGATACCTGGTTTAGCGAGCTGGAACCCGCGACGGAAGCGGAAGAAGAGTAATACGGAGCGCGGCGATAGCCGCGTTTTTTTTGCCTGAATTTTTCTTTGCCGCAATAAAAAACGCCCCAGTCATTACTGACTGGGGCGGCTAAAATATTCAGCCAAATCCGATTACGTGAAGTAAAAGGTCTGAAAGATAGAACATCTTACCTCTGTACCCTACGCCGACAACTCTACCCCTTTTTGTGCTGCAGAAAAAGCACTTTTTGTAGTTTTTTTTCATTCTTTACATAGGGAATTCTAATGATTGTCACAAAACGCGCGTTGTTATGTTGCAAACTTACATAAAAAGCGCGTTATGCGAAGAACCGTTAGTGAGCCTGATCCCAGTTTTCTCCACTTCCCACTTCCACCAGCAACGGCACGTCGAGCGTCATGCTGCTTTCCATCAGTTCGTGGATCTTCTTCGACACGGCGTCGAGGTCGTCTTTGTGCACTTCAAATACCAGTTCATCGTGTACCTGCATGATCATTTTCACGCGAGGCTTCTCTTTTTCCAGCCAGGCATCAACGGCGATCATTGCACGCTTAATAATGTCCGCCGCGGTACCCTGCATCGGGGCGTTGATCGCCGCACGCTCTGCGCCAGCGCGACGAGCCGCGTTGCTGGATTTGATGTCCGGTAGGTAGAGACGGCGGCCATCCAGGGTTTCGACGTAACCTTTTTCCTTCGCCTGCGCGCGGGTGCGTTCCATATATTCCAACACCCCCGGATAACGCTCGAAATAGAGATCCATATACTTCTGCGACTCTTTGCGTGGAATGTTGAGCTGGCGCGAAAGACCAAATGCGCTCATGCCGTAAATCAGACCGAAGTTGATCGCCTTAGCACTGCGGCGCTGCTCGTTGGTCACGCTGTCCAGCGGCAAGCCGAAGACTTCCGCCGCGGTTGCCCGGTGGATATCCTTTCCTTCGGCAAACGCGGTCAGGAGGCCTTTGTCGCGGGACAGATGCGCCATAATGCGCAGTTCGATTTGCGAGTAGTCAGCAGAGACAATCAGATAATCCTCTGGTGCGATGAAAGCCTGGCGAATACGGCGGCCTTCTTCGTTACGTACCGGGATGTTCTGCAGGTTGGGGTCGGTTGATGAGAGACGACCGGTCGCCGCAACAGCCTGATGGTACGACGTGTGCACACGACCCGTTTTCGGGTTGATCATCAGCGGGAGCTTGTCGGTGTAGGTAGACTTCAGCTTCGCGAGGCCTCGGTACTGCAGAATCACTTTTGGCAGCGGGTAATCCAGCGCCAGCTCTTCCAGCACCTCTTCAGAGGTTGACGGTGCGCCGCCAGGGGTTTTCTTCAGCGGCTTGATGCCCTGCTTTTCAAACAGAATGGTTTGCAGCTGCTTCGGTGAAGAGAGGTTAAACGGCTCGCCTGCAAGCTCATGCGCTTTTTGCTCGAGCTCGGTCAAACGCTGCGCCAGCTCCCCGGAGTGGTTATGCAGCACCGTTGGGTCAATCTTCACGCCGTTGCGTTCAATGCGGGATAGCACGGGCACCAGCGGCATCTCGATATGCTGGAACACGTTCAGCGGACCTTCATGCTTCTGCAGTTTTGGCCACATCTTCAGGTGTAGCTGCAGCGTGACATCAGCATCTTCCGCCGCATAGCGCCCCGCTTCTTCCAGAGCAATCTGGTTAAAGGTGAGCTGATTTTTCCCTTTACCGGCAATCTCTTCAAAGGTGATCGTTTTGTGCTTGAGCCAGCGGTCAGATAAGGAATCCATATCATGGCGGCCCGCGACGCTGTCCAGAATGTAGGATTCAAGCATGGTGTCGAAGGCAATCCCGCGCAGTTCAATGCCGTAATTTTGCAGAATGCCTCGGTCGTACTTGAGGTTTTGCCCAACCTTGAGCGCCTTTTCGTCTTCCAGGATCGGCTTCAGCAGTTCGAGCACGCGTTCACGGGAGATCTGCTCCGGCGCATCCAGGTAATCGTGCGCCACAGGGACGTAGGCGGCAATACCCGGCTCTGTCGCAAATGACAGGCCAACCATATTGGCAGAGATGTTATCGAGGCTGTCGGTTTCGGTATCAAAGGCGAAGACCGGCGCCTTTTTCAGTTTATCGATCCAGGCGATCAGCCGTGACTCTTCAAGAATGGTTTCGTAGTTGTCGAAGGAAAGCGCCACGGCTTCTTCTTCCGCCTGCTCTTCTGCGTCAACGACGATTGTCTCCTTCGGCTTTGCAGCAGGTTTAGCCCCTTTCGCCTGCAGCCATTTACCGGCTTCCACGTCAGCGGTCCAGCGCTTGAATTCGTATTTCTTAAACAGGCTCAGCAGATCGTCAGCGGAAGGCTGTTGCACTTCAAGCTGCTCACAGCCCAGCTCCAGTTCGACATCGGTTTTGATTGTGGCCAGCTTATAGGAGAGATAAGCCACCTCTTTGTTCTCTTCCAGTTTTCCGGCCATGGTTTTTGCACCACGGAAGGAGAGCCCGGCGATTTTGTCTGGCTCCGCGTAGAGCGTATCCAGACCACCCAGCCCCTGGAGCAGCGCCTGCGCGGTTTTTTCACCGACGCCAGGGACACCCGGGATGTTATCCGAGGAATCGCCCATCAACGCGAGGAAGTCGATAATCAGCTCAGGCGGCACGCCATACTTTGTGACCACTTCTTCTGGCCCCAGAATGGTGTTGGTCATGGTGTTAATCAGGGTGATGCCTGGCGTCACCAGTTGCGCCATATCTTTATCACCGGTGCTGATCAGCACAGGACGCCCCATCTTTTCTGCTTCACGCGCCAGCGTGCCGATAACGTCATCAGCCTCAACGCCAGAGACGGCCAGCAGCGGCAGCCCCATCGCTTTTACCATGGTATGCAGCGGCTCAATCTGCGCACGCAGATCGTCAGGCATTGGCGGACGGTGAGATTTGTAATGCTCAAACAGCTCATCGCGGAAAGTTTTACCTTTCGCATCAAAGACTACAGCCGCATGGGTTGGCTGATACTGAAGGATCAGGCTGCGCAGCATGTTCAGCACGCCGTACATTGCGCCGGTAGGTTCCCCTGCGCTATTGGTCAGAGGAGGAAACGCATGGTATGCCCGATACAGGTAAGAAGAGCCATCGACGAGAATAAGAGGGTTTTCTGGGATCTGAACCATAATGTCCGTGCCTTTAATCAATTTATGGGTAAAGGATGCCACAGAAGGATGAAAACATCAGGTATTAGCACCAGATACAGGAAAAGATTTTGCGATCGTGAGGATCGCTCGCAAAAATCAAACTGTGGATAAGTTTGTGCATATTTTCACTTCATATGAATAACAGACGTAAAAAATACATATGAGTTAATTTTTAGATCTTAATTATCATGCTGTTATCACCTTAGATCTTATCTATATGGCCAACCGATGGCAATTTAGTCTATGTGGATATAAGCCTTGATAAGCGCGGAATCACAGTGAAATCGTCTACGGCAGGGTAAAAGCGGCCAAATCATCACATGAAAGCGCCATTAATTTGTCCGTTTTCTGGTAAAATCAGCGCCCAGCGTCGAATAGCCGGCCGCTCACTTACAGCTAACCATTTGAAAAAGCTCATCATGTCGAGATTGCTCGCTGCAATAACATTACTGTTAAGCATCATTTTAACTATCCTGGTGACTGTCGCCTGCTCTGTGCCGATCATTATCGCCGGGATCGTTAAACTGCTGTTGCCTGTCCCTGTGGTGTGGCGAGCCGTGTCCGCATTTTGTAATTTCATGATGTACTGCTGGTGCGAAGGACTGGCGATCCTGCTGTGCCTGAACCCGCATCTGAAGTGGGATATCAAAGGGCTGGAGAGTCTTAGCAAGAAGAATTGGTATCTGCTGATTTGCAATCACCACAGCTGGGCGGACATCGTGGTGTTATGCGTACTTTTTCGCAAACAGATCCCGATGAACAAATACTTTCTGAAACAGCAGCTCGCCTGGGTGCCTTTTATCGGGCTGGCCTGCTGGGCGCTTGATATGCCGTTTATGAAACGCTATTCGCGCAGCTATTTGATTCGTCATCCCGAGCGTCGCGGCAAAGATGTGGAGACCACACGCCGTTCCTGCGAAAAGTTTCGCGCGCATCCTACGACCATCGTAAACTTTGTTGAAGGCTCCCGATTTACGGAGGAGAAGCACCAACAAACCCGCTCTCCTTACCAGCACTTGCTGCCGCCAAAGGCTGCGGGTATTGCGATGGCGCTTAACGTGCTGGGATCGCAGTTCGATAAACTCCTGAACGTCACGCTCTGCTATCCGGAAAACGATAAGACGCCGTTCTACGATATGCTCAGCGGCAAACTGACGCGCATTGTTGTGCGTGTCGATCTGGTCCCGATAGATGCCGGGCTGCACGGTGATTACGTTAACGATAAGAGTTTCAAGCGTCGTTTCCAGCAGTGGCTTAATACGCTCTGGAAAGAGAAAGACGAACAGATAGACAATATTAAATCTTTATACAAAAACGCCGGTCAGTGACCGGCGTTTTTACATCAGCGAAATTACTTCTTCTCAACCAGGTATTTCACGGTATCAGCATACTGCTGTACGAAGATATCCATGCTGCTGGTGTCCATGCCCTGCATATTCAGCTGGTATTTGCCGTTAACAAACATCGCCGGAACGCCCTGAAGCTGGAGGTCAGCAGCCGCTTTTTCCTGCTGAGCAACCAGAGATTTCACCACAAAGCTGTTCCATGCAGCGTCATACTCTTCACCTTTCACGCCGGCATCAACGAACACTTTACGGATATCCGCAGTGGTCTGAACGGTCTGGGTTTTCTGTACGGCTTCAAACATTGGCGCAGTGATCTTATCTTCCACGCCCAGTGCCATCGCAACCGCCCACGCCTGGGTCAGGTCTTTACCCAATGGGCCCAGGAACTCGACGTGGTACTTGGTCATTTTGGTGCCTTCTGGCAGCTTTTTCTTTACGCTATCCGAAACATGCAGCACCTGCTCGAACTGATAGCAGTGTGGGCAGTAGAACGAGAAAAACTCCAGAACCTGTGGCTCGCCAGCGACCGGTTTGTCCAGCGTGGTGTACTGTTTGCCGTCGGTAAACTGCGCAGCAGAAGCGCTAAATGCCAGAATTATACCTGCCAGCGCCAGCCAAATTTTTTTCATGATTAACTCTCTCCTGGGTGTGTCCAATTAATACATCGGCGTTAATTGCAGAGGGGGTTCCTGAAGAACCTTGACCTGCTCAGTAAATGTAGATATCTGGCTACGCCAGTAATCCTCTCCGGTAAGCCACGGGAAATTCCGGGGAAATGCGGGATCGTCCCAACGCCTGATTAACCATGCGAGATAATAAACAAAACGCATCGCACGTAAAGGCTCAATCAGGGCAATTTCGTCTGAATTAAACGGGCTAAATTCTTCATAAGCTTCAATAATGGTTTCAAGCTGCATGCGTTGCTCGGCTTTGTCGCCATTGAGCAGCATCCACAGGTCCTGAACCGCGGGCCCCATACGCGCATCATCGAGATCGACAAACAGCGGGCCATCACGCCAGAGGATATTTCCGGCATGACAATCGCCATGCAGGCGCAGGACGGAAATATCGTCACGCCAGCAGGTTTTAACAGCAGCAATGAGCTTATCGGTGGCGTTGAGGAAATCATCCTTTAACGCAGCGGGGATCATGGCAGACGTTTCGAATATTTCGCGTGGCTCAAGAAGGTATTCCTGAATTCCGATAGTCGGGCGGGCAATAAAGGCTTTTTTGCGTCCCGTCTGGTGTATGCGCCCAAGATAGCGGGCAACCCACTCCATCTGATCGATATTATCCGCTTCAAACTGGCGGCCACCCAGGCTTGGGAATACAGCGTAGTAAAACCCTTCGTGCGTGAGGAGCGTTTGATTATTGAATTTTAGCGGCGCGGCAACGGGAACATCGTCATCCAGCAGATCGTGAGCAAACTGATGCTCTTCCTGAATTTGTTCTGCGGACCAGCGTTCAGGACGATAGAACTTTACGACGAAGCGCTGACGATCCTCGTCCTGAAATTGATAGACGCGGTTTTCGTAGCTGTTTAACGGTGTTAGCCCGGAGTCCACCCGAATACCCTGTTCAAACAGGGCATCCATAATGGTGTCCGGGTGTAATGTCTGGAAAGTAAAAGCCTGGTCGTTCATCCGATCATCCGGAAATTATACGAATGATTCAGGATATCATCTTGTGGCGATTTCGGTGCCGCCGCTTACAAGCTTTTACTCTTTAATTACGCCTCGGGCGCGCAGTAATGCGGTCTTAAAATCTTCCTCATAATCCTTCTGAATACCAGGAATAACAGCATCTTTGGCAGAGTCACGCATTTTAAGGTGGTAGATCAGGATGTCGTCAGAAAGGTCTGCCAGTTCGCCGTCAAAACCTGACTCTTTCGCCAGTTTCTGTAAAAATTGCATCAGATTTAGCTCTGGCTCTTTTTGCCAGGCGGGCTGGAGGAGTTCAATAACTTCATTCAGACGTTTACATTTCATGGTGGTGCTCCTTTCATTTAGAGTGACACGTTAGCAGGGTCAATCCCACAATAAAAGAGGCGATATTCGTGAATCTTAGCCAGGAAATCATTGGGGTCGTTCTGGCAGGTGGCAGAGCGACGCGAATGGGGGGAAAAGATAAGGGGCTTCAACGCCTGAACGGCAAACCCTTATGGCAATGTGTCGCTGATACGCTCGCAGGCCAGGTGTCGACAATGGTCATCAGTGCTAACCGGCATATCGACACTTACCAGCTCAGCGGGTACGCCGTTTACCAGGATATCCTTGAGGATTACCCGGGACCGCTGGCTGGTATGCTTTCGGTCATGCAACAGTCTCACGGAGAGTGGTTCATCTTCTGTCCCTGCGATACCCCGTTTATTCCGTCCTGTCTTGTCGAACGTTTGTTGCTGCTTCGGGGTACGGCTCCTGTGGTTTGGGTACATGACGGCGAGCGTGATCATCCTGCTATCGCATTGATGCACCGATCCCTGGCGCCAGCCCTGCAGTCCTATCTGGCTGCGGGAGAGCGCAAGGTGATGGCTTTTATGCGCGAGTCTGGCGGTCATCCCGTTGATTTTAGCGATTTAAAATCAGCTTTTGTGAATGTGAATACGCCTGACGATTTGCAGATGATGCAGGAGAAAAAATGATACCTGTCGTAGCCATTTCCGCCTGGAGTGGGACCGGGAAAACCACGCTACTGAAAAAGCTCATTCCTGCGCTTTGTGCCAGAGGTATCCGTCCAGGATTGATTAAGCACACCCATCATCATATGGATGTCGATAGACCGGGAAAAGATAGCTATGCATTGCGTAAAGCGGGTGCAGCGCAAACGATGGTGGCAAGTACTCAACGCTGGGCGCTGATGACAGAAACGCCGGATGAGGCGCCGCTGGATCTCGCTTATCTGGTCAGCCGGATGGATCATACCACGCTGGATCTGGTGCTGGTTGAGGGATTTAAGCATGAGGCAGTGCCTAAGATCCTACTGTTCAGAAGCGATGCCGGGCATGATTTCAGCGAATTAACGCTGGATGAGCATGTGATTGCGGTGGCCAGTGATGTTGTATTGCCGCTTGAAGTTCCGGTGCTGGACTTAAATGATGTGGAAGGGATTGCGGAGTTTATAGTGGAGTGGATTGCGATCTGACTTACCGGGTGGCGGTTTCGCCCTACCCGGCCTACAAATCTCTGTGATGCTAAAACGCAAAAAGGCCATCCTTTCGGATGGCCTCTCTACTTATTTGATGCCTGGCAGTTCCCTACTCTCGCATGGGGAGACCCCACACTACCATCGGCGCTACGGCGTTTCACTTCTGAGTTCGG
>OJUT01000007.1_pt1 | contig 193486 bp, 178 predicted proteins | sample 1600031 | NCBI WGS metagenome assembly OJUT01 (sample SAMN04436804, study PRJEB24849) | human gut metagenome | biome: human gut; feature: NICU; material: stool | host: Homo sapiens | place: USA: Saint Louis, MO | collected 2011-05-03 | reverse complement strand
CGGACATCGTTAACTTAAGATACAAAAGCTGTCCGGAGATGGAGGGTCAAGATCACATTTCACCGGACTCCCTGAGAAGCATCACGATAGTTGAACGGGTCTCGTCGGCGAGCAGTTTAAAAAGCTGAACAGGCTGTAGCATGCTTAACCTCGTAAAAAAATAACAATACATATGGTATTTCATATGTGATAACTTTTAAAGCATAGCTTATGAAATGGAGATTTTTTATGACCGACTTACCAGCAATCGAACCGGCTTATTTTGATGATGCGCTTGCCAGCAAACTTACGGGCAACAACGAAACCATGCCGCGAATTCTCATCCTGTACGGTTCAGTACGAGAGCGGTCCTACAGTCGTTTTGCAGCGGAAGAGGCCGGGCGGTTGCTGGCAAAGATGGGGGCTGAGGTGAAAATATTTAACCCATCCGGTCTGCCGTTACCCGATGATGCGCCCGAAAGTCACCCCAAAGTGCTTGAACTCCGCGAGCTGGTCAGGTGGTGTGACGGAATGGTCTGGAGTTCTCCGGAAAGACATGGCGCCATGAGCTCGGTGATGAAGGCCCAGATTGACTGGATACCCCTGAGTGAAGGTGCTGTTCGTCCTTCCCAGGGTAAAACGCTGGCCGTCATGCAGGTTTGTGGTGGTTCACAGTCGTTTAACACGGTCAATCAGATGCGGATACTTGGCCGCTGGATGCGGATGTTCACCATCCCCAATCAGTCGTCAGTGCCAAAGGCATGGCAGGAATTTGATGATGAAGGGCGCATGAAACCCTCACCCTGGTATGACAGGATTGTCGACGTTACCGAAGAGTTGTTCAAAATGACGTTACTCCTGAAAGGGCACACAGCCTACCTGTCCGACCGCTACAGCGAAAGGAAAGAGAGTCATCAGGAGCTCGCGGCACGGGTCAATCAGGCCAAAATCTGACAGCCAGGCATGCCCGGATGGATTACCGGGCTTTAAATCGGTTTCTTCCCAAATATCTCTTCAGAGCGTGACTGAAGTTTCACCAGGGCATTGAACATATCGTCCTGATCCAGGGAACGCTGGGATTTCTTCGTCGTGGGAGCTTTACGCCTGCGAGAAGGGCCGTCTCCGGATGGTACGGATTGCGACCGGTTATTATCCCGCTCGGCCTGGACCAGCTGCGCCATTTCCAGGGCCCGCCCCAGACGTTTGTTATCCACAATGGCCCCCTGATCGATTTCAGAAAGCTTGTCATAGGTGGAGTAGGGAAGTGATACGCCATTAAGCCGGAGCTCTTTATGTCCATCCGGGTAATGCCAGACATCGATGTATTTACCAATCGCCCGACGACTGAATTCGCTGTCTTCAATCAGATAAAGGACTTTGTCGTATTGCACTGTGAGTGATTTCGACACTTTACGAGCTTCACGCCAGTTAAATACCATATCAAGATCGTCATCGACATCCAGTTCCCGATGAACATCAAACGCCTGGCGAGGCGCTTTTGCGAAACGACGGTTGTAATCGTTCATGAACTCTTCGGCAAATGCGTTCGCAGCTTCCATGGAACTGATGCCCTGGAGCCTGAGCTCCTTGACCAGTCGGTCCTGAAGCGTCAGGTGCGCCCGTTCAACGCGGCCTTTGGCAGCACTGGTTTCTGCACAAATGGTCTGAATGTTCAGTTCATGCATCGCACGGCCAAACTGGGTATCGCCGTCGCCGCCGGTTGCATTTTTATTGTTGATCCTGAATACGCTGGCTTTGTCGCTGTACAGCGCAAGCGGTTTGCCATGTTTTTCAATATAGCCCCGGGTCGCTTCAAAATAGGTGAAAGTAGACTCAGATTTCACGAAAAGAAGCTGCATTAAACGACTGGTTGCGTCATCAACGTAAACCAGTGCCGTACACTTAGGTCCCCGATTTTCAAACCAGTGGTGGTCGCAGCCGTCGATTTGTATGAGTTCACCGGCACAGGCACGGCGGTAACGAGGTTGCTGAATTTTTGGCGCACGTTGCTTACGTGGGACCCACAGACTGGCCTGAGTCATCAGCTTACGGACGGTTTCTTTGGAAAGATGAACACCGTGCACCTCAGACAGTTTTTCACAGGCCAGCGTCGGACCGAAATCGTTATAGCGTTCGCGAATAATGTTCAGCGCGTATGCGGCCAGTCCCTGAGGCAACTGGTTGTTACTGGATTTACCACGACGGCGGCTGGTCATGCCAATCGGACCATCTTCACGATAACGCGCAAGCAGACGACGGCACTGACGGTCGGAGATACCAAGCCGCTGAGCTGCCATTTGTGTTGTCAGACGCCGGTCGATGACATCCTGAATGATTTTGAGTCGGTTAACTTCATCCAATGTGAAAAACTCCGCTGCGAGAGCCGTCATGGTAATCCTTACTTGATTATACACGCCGGACATCTTAACTTAGCCATTATCGGACATTACAACTTTGCTACTACAATATTGGTGCGCATAATGTATATTATGTTAAATTGAATATGGGCATCAGAGAATTAGCCATAAACCGTTCAGTCAAAACCCTCATATGCGCTTTTTCGCCGTGAATGAACAGGACTGGACGCGGAGAAATTTCCTTAATGTAAGTCATCAGCGGGAAATTCATGAAGGACATCGAAACTCAATGAAGGTGTATACAGACTACCTTCCCGTCATCAACATGCTCCATCAAATGACCAATTTCGTTGATGAGATGTCTGGCACCATGCTCCGTTAACAATACTAGTAACGGGTCGATACCCCCTCTCTGACTTGGACCTTTAAGGAACATCTTTATGATTTGATCACTGAGTTAACGCTGCTATTATCTAAGTCTTAATGTTCGAATCATAAATTCTTTTTATTAATTACCTTGCTGTCTAATTGTCCTCACGGAATGAAGGAGCTCTCTGATGAACTTACCCGGTCAACAGTCGCCTGACACCACCCTCCCCGGTTATGACCTCTCGCGTAGCTTAGGCCTTCAAGCGGGTACTGATATCGATTTTAAAAAGCTGGCCGCCCAACTCGACTGCACGCGTAATTTTTACAATGTCGGCATCATTTTTGATGATGGAAAACAACGCTGGCTGGTACGCCCTTCACGCCGCATTGCAGATGTGAATCAGAGCACCGTCAGCCATGTGGTAATCAGTAAAATTCCGGATGCTAAGGAAATCAGTGCAGAAAAAGCTGTGGTGGCGACGCTAACGACTCCCTCACTTGCTACGGAAATTACTTCAACCGGTTTTGCCTGTGGCGCGATGCTTGTTACGCTTGTTATGGCGTTTGGTGCCGGTGCGGCAGTGCCTTTTACCGCTGGCGGGTCCGGTGTGATTGCCGCGATTAGCCTGTCCGGTACGCTGGCAACTGGCGCACAATGCATGATTGGCGCGGGCCGTCTGCTGGCAATCCATAACGATCATGGTTCTGATGTTGCCTGGCTCGACAGCCAGGACTGGTATGTAGCTACCACGACGGTTCTGGATGTCATTTCGCTGGCTGCGGCAGGAACCGCACTGCGAAGTACTTTAGAAACGTACAAGCTGATGAAAGCGGCATCCTCAAGTAAAGTTACCGCCTGGTTCCAAAGCCTCAGTCGTGCTGAGCGTAAGCGCATCACGGAAGAGATCATCAAAGCGCAAAATCCAGGTATTTCCAGCGCCGGCGTGAAGGCAGCGATCCGCGCAGGCGTCTACCCGAAACGTTTCCCCAGCGAATCATTACAAAAATCACTGCAACGTGAGCTGATGAGTGCCGTGAACAACGCATCGGCCTTTGTGGGCAGTTCACTCACGGGGACGATCCGCAATCCTCAAAACACCGTCCAGTCCGGGCGCTATGTAGTCGGTCTGTTGCAGTCATTTTCGCCTAACTAAACGCTGAGTATTCAAATGGTTAAAGTTTTTTCCCGCCGCCTGCAACACTGTAACGAGGTGGCTACCAGCATAAGCAATGCCTCCCCGACACAGCTGCAACAGCTAAAAACTGTGTTGGCTGACGAAATGGGCAAACCTGTAGGTCTACACACCATGGGTATTCCAGCGGCGATCAGTACCCTCGGGGTAATTGTCAGTTTCGCTATTCCTCAGCTGTGGCTGGGGTATGGCATACTCGCCGGACTCGACCAGCCAGCGGAACACGTATTCGTCTGGGTTGTCCTGATCGCCCTTCTGTTCGCTGGCCTTAACGGCGTGACGATGTTTATGATTGGCAAAGGCAGCATGCGCGCCGTGCGGTTACACCTTACGCTGGCGGTGATAAGCCTGGTATTAACGGCAGCCTATCTGCTGGTCGCGCTGAGCGGTAGCGCTGCTCCGGGCGTCAGTCTGACCGCGGCGCTAGTGAGTATCGTCATGCTAATGCTTAGCGGCAGCTGTGTACTTTCCACCCCCTTCTATAAGATGCTGCTGTTTACTCTACATAATCGTGCCTGGCGCAAGCTTCTCAGCCAGACGCGTGCTAAAACAGCGCGCTAAGCGTTCATCTCGTAAAAAAACCGCCGCTACCGGCGGTTTTTTTTATGGCTTTTTATGCCTGCGCAACCAAATTAACTTGTACGCCGCCGGAATAATAAACAGCGATAACAGCGGCGCCGTGATCATCCCGCCAATCATAGGTGCCGCTATCCGGCTCATGACTTCTGACCCTGCGCCCGTCCCCCACAGAATGGGCAGCAGACCGGCAATGATCACCGCGACGGTCATTGCCTTTGGCCGCACGCGCAGCACGGCGCCATGGTAAAGGGCGTCATCCAGCGCCTGTTCTGTGAACGTGTCCCGATGGGACAACGCTGGCTGAGCCTCAACGGCATGACGCAAATACATCAGCATGACCACCCCAAATTCTGCTGCCACCCCGGCCAGAGCGATAAAACCGGTGCCGGTTGCCACAGACATATGGAAGCCCTGCCAGTAAAGGAACCAAATTCCCCCGACCAGGGCGAACGGCAGACTCATCAGGATCAGCAGCGCTTCATCCACGCGACGGAACGCCAGATACAGCAGAATAAAGATGATCATCACCGTCATCGGCACCATCAGCTTCAGTTTCTTGTTGGCGTGTTCGAGCAGCTCAAACTGCCCGGAGAATGAGACGCTGGTGCCCGGCCTCAGCTTTACGTTCTGACTAATAGCCGTCTTAATGTCGTTCACCACCGACACCATATCCCTGCCGCGGGCATCAATATAAATCCAGCTTGCAGGCCGGGCATTCTCCGTTTTCAGCATCGTGGGGCCGGAAACCACGTTGATATCCGCCACATCGCCCAGCGTGATCTGCTGTTTCATCGGCGTCAAGATCGGCATCTGCTTTAACGTGCTCGGGCTGTTCCGGTAGTCCTGAGGATAGCGGATATTAATCGGGTACCGGGCGACGCCTTCCACCGTTTCCCCTACCGTCGCGCCGCCGATGGCCGAGGAGACAAAGAGCTGCACATCGCCTACCGTCATCCCGTAGCGCGAGGCTTTTTCCCGGTTGATATCGACGTCAATGTAGCGCCCGCCCTCCAGACGTTCAGCCAGGGCAGACACCACGCCCGGCACCGTTTTGGCTACCGTCTCGATGCTCTGCGCCGTGGCGTCAATATCCGACAGAACGGTACCTGACACCTTGATACCAATCGGGCTTTTGATCCCGGTCGAAAGCATATCGATGCGGTTACGAATGGGCGGAACCCAGAGGTTCGCCAGGCCGGGCAATCGAACGGTCTTATCGAGCTCGTCAATAATCTTGTCAATCGTCATGCCGGGCCGCCACTGATCCTCAGGCTTGAGCTGAATCGTGGTCTCCACCATTTCGAGCGGCGCGGAATCCGTTGCCGTTTCGGCCTTGCCGGTTTTGCCAAACACCGAGGCCACTTCAGGTACGGTTTTGATGAGTTTGTCCGTGGTCTGTAACAGCGCGGCCGCTTCTGCCGGAGAAACGCCCGGCAACGTTGACGGCATATACAGCAGATCGCCTTCATTAATCTTCGGCAGGAATTCGCCGCCCACCTGGCTGAGAGGCCAGATCACCGTGAAGATGGACAAGGCCGCAACCAGCAGGGTTGTTTTTGGCCAGCGGAGCACCTTAATCAGTAGCGGGTGATAGGCTTTAATCAGTAGCCTGTTCAACGGGTTACTGGTCTCAGCGGGAATCTTACCCCGGATCCAGAACCCCATCAGGATGGGGATAACGATGATGGCCAGCGCAGCCGCACCCGCCATGGAGTACGTTTTGGTGAAAGCCAGCGGACCAAACAGCCGCCCTTCCTGCCCCTCAAGAGTAAAGATGGGAATGAAGGATAAGGTGATGATCAGCAGGCTGATAAACAGCGCCGGGCCAACCTCGACAGAGGCATTGGTGATCACCTTCCAGCGGGTGGCGTTATCAATCTGCTCTTCCGGATGCTGGTGATCCCACTCTTCGAGCCGTTTGTGCGCGTTTTCAATCATGACGATGGCGGCATCCACCATCGCGCCGACGGCAATGGCAATGCCTCCCAGCGACATAATGTTGGCGTTCAGCCCCTGGAAATGCATGACGATAAAGGCAATACACAGGCCAAGCGGCAGAGAGATAATCGCGACCAGCGCAGATCGAACGTGCCACAGGAACAGGGCGCAGACGATGGCCACCACGATAAACTCTTCAAGCAGTTTGGAACTCAGATTGTCGATTGCCCGATCGATGAGCTGGCTGCGATCGTAGGTGGTCACAATCTCAACGCCTTCCGGCAGGCTGGCCTTCAGCGTCTCCAGCTTATCTCTCACCGCCGTGATGACTTCGCGCGCATTTTTGCCCGAACGCAGGATCACCACGCCACCCGCAACTTCCCCCTGCCCGTTCAGCTCGGCAATACCGCGGCGCATTTCCGGACCCGTTTGTACGCGGGCGACATCGCGAAGGTAAATCGGTACCCCGTTCTCGCCGGTTTTCAGGACGATGTTATTGAAATCGTCCATCGTCTGCAGATAGCCGCTGGCCCGGACCATATACTCCGCTTCCGCCATTTCAACTGACGATCCCCCCGCCTCCTGGTTAGACGACTCAAGGGCCTGCTTAACCTCCGGCAGGCTAATGCCGTACTGAGCCAGTTTTAACGGATTAACCTAGATCTGATACTGCTTCACCACGCCGCCGACGGAGGCCACTTCGGCCACGTTCGGGATAGTTTTCAATTCAAATTTCAGGAACCAGTCCTGCAATGAGCGCAACTCAGCGAGATCGTGTTTTCCGCTGCGATCCACCAGCGCATACTCAAATATCCAGCCCACGCCCGTGGCATCTGGACCAATTTCAGAGCTCACGCCGGCAGGCAGCTTGCCCTGAACCTGGTTCAGATACTCCAGCACGCGCGAACGGGCCCAGTACAAATCGGTGCCGTCTTCAAAAATGACGTACACGTACGAATCGCCAAACTGCGAAAACCCGCGCACGGTCTTTGCGCCGGGAACCGACAGCATGGTGGTCGTGAGTGGATAGGTGACCTGGTTTTCAACAATCTGCGGGGCCTGGCCGGGATAGCTGGTTTTGATAATCACCTGAACGTCAGAGAGATCGGGCAAGGCATCGACTGGCGTGTTAATAATCGTCCAGGTGCCCCAGACGCTGAGGAACAGCGCCCCCATCATGACCAGGAAACGGTTGGCGACCGACCGCCGGATAATCCATTCAATCATCATCGTCTCCTTAATGGCCAGAGTGCGCGCCGTCAGCAGCTTCAGCGTGACGCATGCGCTCCAGCGCGCCGGTAATATTGGCCTCCGAGTCAATCAGGAACAGACCGCTGACCACTACCGACTCCCCCTCTTCCAGTCCGCTACCAATGCCGGACTGCTGCTGAGACTCATGCAGAACGTGGATCCTTTTCGGGACAAAATTCCCGTCCGCATCAACCGTAATAACGCGCTGTTCTTTGCCGGTATCGATAACGGCCTGGGTGGGGATCAGCAGCATTTCCTGGCTTTGGGTGTTCAGCTTCAGGTAGGCATTCATGCCCGGTTTAAGCAGTTCATCCTTGTTATCGACCTGCAGGCGCACCTGCAGCGTACGGGTGGTTGGATCCACGCTCGGCAGAAGACTCCATTTTTCAACCGGGAAGGATTTATCCGGATAAGCCGGTATCGAAACAGCAAACTGCGAGGTCTCTTTCAGCAGATAAGCAATGGATTCAGGCACTGCCGCGCCGATCCAGACCGGATCCATCCCCTGAATTTGCGCCACCACCTTATCTTTGGAAATATTCATGCCGGTACGCAGGTCAAAGGCCGTGATCGCTCCGTCGATCGGCGCCCTGATGGTAAACCGGGTCTGGATAGTGCGGGTCGCACGCAGTCTCTGAATATCCTCATCCGGCATACCCGCCAGCCGAAGCCGTTCGAGAACCCCTTTGATTTGCGTCGGCGTTCCGCCGGTACCGGATAACAGCAGAAACTCGCTCTGCGCCTCTACCCAGTCAGGAATGGTTATATCAACGAGCGGCGTGCCTTTCTTCACCTTATCGCCCGTCGTCAGCGGGTACACTTTCTCCACGAAGCCTTCCGCGCGCGCCTGCACAATGACAAACTGATAGTCGTTGTAGCTGACGTTGGCCGGGATGGTCTGGGCATAGTTCAGCGTTCCGCGCGTCACCTTTTGCGTTTTTAATCCCAGGTTCTGAACCTGTGTCGGATCAATACGGATACCGGCACTGCTTTTATTGTCGTTTTCATCCGCATATTTCGGTACCAGATCCATATCCATAAACGGCGATTTACCGGGCTTATCGAATTTTACGTCTGGCTTCATCGGGTCATACCAGAAAAGTACCTTTCTTTCTGGTGCGCTATTTTCCGTTTTTACAGATGAATGAAAAACCTGCCATGCCGTCACCGATATCAGCCCTCCCGCAATAAGGCTGCTGACTATCACGGCAGCATATTTTATTTTTAATGAGGCCATGCCGCGTCTCGCTATTTAATGCTCTTGAGTAAAGAGAGATTGCCCTGCTGAACAAACGAGAAATTCACGTGGCTGCCGACTTTTAAGGCATTAATACTCTCGTCAGCCTGAATAAAGGTAAAACGCATGGTCATCGCGGGCCAGCCAATTTCCGGGATCGCTTCATGGGAAATCGTGACTTTTTTATTCGTGAGATCAATGTCCTTCACGATGCCGGTCCCCGTGATGACCTGCTCTGAGGTCCCTTCGCTGGCAGCACTCATCATCTCGTGCTGATGAACCTCAGCCTGGAGGCTGGCAGAAAACACAATGGAGAACGCACCAAATACAACGGCCTTAAGTGAATTGCGCATGGTTATTTTCCTGTTTAATTAAATAAGGTTATTCGACCCAACCGCCGCCGAGCGCGGTGAAGAGATTAATTTCATTAACCTGCCGGGCATAAATAAGGTCGAGAATATTTTGCTGGGTAGAGAAAAGAGAACGCTCCGCGTCAAGCACTTCGATATAGCTGACCGCGCCGCTGGAATATAACCCTCTGGCACGTTGAAGCGTGATGCGGAGCGAATCCAGATACCGCTGTTGTGCAGCAAGCTGCTGGTTAATGCTGTCCCGCAGCGCGAGCGCATCGGCAACCTGTTTGAAGGCGGACTGAATTTTTTGTTCGTAATTAACCACCGACTGCTGCTGGCGAATTTCGGCCAGCTTCAGGTTGGCCTTATTTCTGCCCGCATTAAAAATGGGAATTTCGATTTTAGGAATAAAATTCCACATCCCGCTCCCTGACGTGAACAGGCTGGACAACTCCGTGCTTCCGGTTGAAATCCCGCTGGTGAGTGATATGGACGGGAAAAAGGCGGCGCGCGCCGCGCCGATATTCGCATCGGCCGCTTTAAGCTGATACTCCGCCCCCATAATATCCGGGCGCTGCAGCAGTATCGCGGAGGAAAGATGGGGAGGCAGTTTTACCGGGGCGACATCGCTGGCGTTCATGCCGCCGTCGCCCGGGAGCGCGCGATACGTGCCGAGGACCAGCTGCAGGGCATTATTGGCCTGCGCCAGCTCCCCCTCTCTTTTGGCAATCTCTGCCTGCGTGCTTTCGATCTGTCCCCGGGCCTGTTCCAGCGCCAGGACGTTCGTACTGCCCGTCACCAGCTGCTGCTCAACGAAAGCATAAGACTGCTGGTAATTTGTCAGCGTATCCTGCGCGATGCGCAGCTGTTTATACGCCAGCTGCTGGTTAAAATAGCTCTGCGACACGTTAGAGACGAGCAGGATATGCACCGCGCGGCGGGCCTCTTCGCTGGCGAAAAAGTTTTGTCGGTCGGCATCGCTCATGTTCTTCAGCTTGCCGAAGAAATCGAGTTCATAGCTAAGCGCAAGGCCCGCGTCGTACTGCTGCGCGGTGGGTTTGTCACTTTTCAGCCCGCCTCTGTATGTGATGCCCGAGGAGGCATTCAGCTGAGGATAGCGATCCGCATCCGTCACGTTGAACTGCGCCCGGGCCTCTTCGACCTTCAGGGCGGCCATTTTCAGATCGCGATTGTTCTTCAGGGCCTCCGTAATCAGCCCGGCAACCTGAGGATCGACGAAAAAGTTGCGCCAGCCGGTGTCCTGATACCCAGCCGCCGCGGGCGTCAGGCCGTTACGGGAAAGCGAAAACTGCCGGGGGACAGGTGCTTCCGGCCGCTGGTACTCCGGGGCCAGCGAGACGCAGCCTGCCAGAATAAATACCGTACTGATGCTTAGTCGTTTTAACAGGAACATAACGGTTCAAATAAAGTCCAGAGTAGTTTTAGGGCTACTCTACGCAACGCATCCTGTTTGACGGGTGACAGGATAATGACAATGTTGTCATTTTTAACGTAAGTCATTGTGAACGGCGGCGGGCGCCATAGAATGTCCTCAGCAGCCAGTCAGGGGAGCACGATGAAAATACTGATCGTCGAAGACGAAATGAAAACCGGTGAGTACCTGAGTAAAGGGCTGACGGAAGCGGGGTTTGTTGTAGACCACGCGGATAACGGCCTGAACGGCTACCATCTCGCTATGACCGCGGAATACGATCTGCTGATTCTGGATATCATGCTGCCCGATGTGAACGGCTGGGATATTGTCCGCATGCTCCGCTCGGCCGGTAAAGGGATGCCTATCCTGTTACTCACGGCCCTCGGGACGATTGAACACCGGGTTAAAGGACTTGAGCTGGGCGCGGATGATTATCTGATTAAGCCTTTCGCCTTTGCGGAGCTGCTTGCCCGGGTAAGGACGCTGTTGAGGCGCGGAAATACGGTTATTGCGGAAAGCCAGCTTCAGGTGGCTGACCTGACGGTTGACCTCGTGTCGAGAAAAGTCAGCCGGGCCGGGAGCCGCATCCTGTTAACCAGCAAAGAGTTCAGCCTGCTGGAGTTTTTCATGCGTCATCAGGGTGAGGTGCTTCCCCGCTCCCTGATTGCCTCCCAGGTGTGGGACATGAATTTTGACAGCGACACTAACGCGATTGATGTGGCGGTAAAGCGGCTGCGCGCGAAAATCGATAACGATTTTGAACCGAAGCTGATCCAGACGGTGCGCGGCGTGGGCTATATGCTGGAGGTGCCGGATGCGCGTTAAGCTTGCCAGGCGCCCTTTTTCACTTGCCCTGCGGCTGACCTTCTTCATCAGCCTCTCCACGATACTGGCCTTTTTCGCCTTTACCTGGTTTATGCTGCATTCCGTTGAAAAGCATTTCGCGGAGCAGGATATCAGCGATCTGCAGCAAATCAGCACCGCGATGCACCGCATCCTGCAGTCTCCGGTCGATCCTGACCAAAAGAAAATCAGTAAAATCAAAGAGTCGATGGCCAGCTACCGCAACGTGGCCGTCCTGCTCCTGGATCCGCAGGGAAATACCCTGTTCAGCTCGACGCAAGGGGCGACACTGCGCCCTGCGATGAACACGGCGGATTTTAGCGAACACCGCCGCGCGCAGGATGTGTTTCTCTGGACGGTTGAAGACCCTGCCGAAAACATGCACGCCGGGTCCAACATGAAAATGGAAACGTACCGGATTATCGCCTCCTCAGGCACGGCGACGCTTCAGGGTAAACCCCAGAACTACGTTATGCTGATCGGGCTCTCCATTAATTTTCATCTCCACTACCTTGAGGCGCTGAAAAAAAACCTTCTGGCGATTGCCGCCGTTATCAGCCTGCTGATTATTCTTGTCATTCGCATCGCGGTGCGTCAGGGACATTTGCCTCTGCGTAACGTCAGCAACGCCATTAAAAACATCACCTCCGAAAATCTGGATGCACGACTGGAGCCGACACGCGTTCCGATTGAGCTGGAACAGCTGGTCATCTCCTTCAATCATATGATCGAAAAGATTGAAGATGTCTTTACCCGCCAGGCCAATTTCTCTGCCGATATCGCGCACGAGATCAGAACGCCTATCACCAATCTGGTGACGCAGACTGAAATCGCGCTGAGTCAGAACCGCTCGCAGAAAGAGCTGGAAGATGTTCTGTACTCCAGCCTTGAAGAGTACAACCGGATGACCCGGATGGTCAGCGACATGCTTTTCCTGGCGCAGGCGGATAATAATCAGCTCATCCCTGACCGGGTGATGTTTGATTTAAGTGCGGAGGTCATGAAAGTCTTCGATTTCTTCGAAGCCTGGGCCGAAGAACGCAATATTGCGCTCAAATTTAACGGAATGCCCTGTCTGGTTGAAGGAGATCCGCAAATGTTCAGAAGAGCGATCAATAATCTTTTATCCAACGCCCTGCGTTATACCCCTGAGGGACAGGCAATCACCGTTTCAATAAGAAATCAGGGAAGCTTTTTTGACCTTGTGATTGAAAATCCGGGGAAACCAATCCCTGAAGATCATTTATCAAAGTTGTTTGACCGTTTTTATCGGGTGGATCCGTCCAGACAACGAAAAGGAGAAGGCAGCGGCATCGGTCTTGCGATTGTGAAGTCAATCGTGGAAGCACATCACGGAAGAGTGCATGTGGAATCGGATGTACGCTCGACGCGTTTTATTTTATCCCTACCCAGACTGGAGAAAATAATTCCGGATCCCCAACACTGAGAATAAATATTTAAATGACAGAGATGTCATTAGCATGTCGTGCTGCAAACAGAAGCCATTCGATAAAATCAGTGCGACTTATCAGGAAGATCGGCGGATGCGCACCGCCGGATTATCAGTGCAGGCTGAATGCGATTGTTGTATCCGTGCTTTTACCCTTTCATTGCGACGCTATAATTTCACGCACGTAAAGCGGATATCCTCTGGCCACAGTGCGTTGCTTTGCATACATATCTCTTTAGCGTTTTCGCTGTTTTGCGCCCTGTAGATCATCATCAGGCTGAAGTTGACATCAGGGCTATTGTGAACCTTCCTATAGTGCTCGGCCCAGGACTGGAAGCGAGTTAATAAATCAGGATCTCTTGTCAAATTGAACCGCAGCAGCAGCGCAACGTGGCGGTCAAAATCCAGCCTGTCATGTTGACTCCAGGGATTGAGTAATGTTCCAACAGCCGTGCTTTCATCCCTGGCAAGCGGTGCAAGCCCATGTTGCTCAATAGTGGTCATTTGCACTTCGGTTACGACACCGGTTGCCATAAATATCAAAACGGCACCCGCGGCCAAAACGCGTACAATTCTGTTGAACGTCATCATGTTGCCCTGAGCGGCATTTTTCACCGGCGTCGCTGTTGGGCCGTTAATTCCCAGCAGGATGACAAGAGCCAGACCATGCGTCACTGATTGATAGAGCGGATACTCCAGATTCATGTGTAGCGCAATGGGTAATAACATCGCCAGACCAATCCATCGACGCCCTCCCCGACTCCACAGCCTTTTCAGCATGCCGCCGATCATCAGAATCACACCCGCGACGGCAACGAGCCCCCCTTCCATCCAGGTATAGAAAAATTCATTGTGTGGATAGAGAATCGTTTTGCTTTCCAGTCCTCGAGTCGCCTGTTGCGCCAATTGGGCGAGTAATGCTTCAAAACTGCCGTAGCCATTGCCGATGACAGGATGGTTCTGGATTAGCTGCCAGGTCAATTGCAATATATACCAGCGTTGACTATCGGAATCACCTTTATCAACCACGCCAGGCGCAAAACCAGGAAATAACCGTGGACCAACATGAAGCGCGACAAGACCCAGAACGATACCCGCTAACATCAGCAACAGAGAAACATAGCCGTGGTGACGGCGCGTTTTGTTTGCTGCTACCAGCACGAGCAGGCAGCCCAGGATAGCGCCAAGATAACCTGCCCGGCTTTGCAACAACACCAGCATGGCCGGTAGCATAACCAGTGACAGGGAACAGAAACGCGTTACCCACTTCTGGCGCGCCGTTGTATTAAGCCAAAGGGCACAAACCGTGCCGGTGGCTAAAAAAGAAGCCAGAACGTTTACCTGCTGGAAGATGCCGTACGGGCGTCCGCCGGGCAGTGTCGCCATATCAGTCAATTGATACAGACAGAAAATGGTCTGTAAAAAGGCCGATATCACCATAATCAGCAGCCAGTGACGTCTGATAATGGGCGTTATGGGGCTTTTAAGCAGTTCCAGCCAGACGATGAGCAGCCCCCACAGCGCCATCACTTTCGTCGCGGCGTTCCACTGCCAGGCGGAAGACGGCGACCATAGCAGCGGCAGTGACCAGAGAATGGCTCCCGTTATAATCAGTTGGGTGCCAGCAGGATAAATAAATTTCATCCTTCGTTCGGTGAGTGAACCCCACAGCACCATGAGCGCCATCGCGCACCAGGCCAGCAGATTTTGGGGTAACGCCAGTCCGGAGCCCCCCTGATTCGGTAATAGCCAGAGCAGACCACCGCATAACCAGACGCCAGCGATAAAAAGTAGACCGCGGCGCGGTGAATGATAATTACAGTTTATATTTAACATGACTATTTTCATAAAAATCGGGGCGGAAATAATTTCCGCCCCGTTAAAGGAAAGCAGGATTATTTGGGCATTACTGTTGGGTCATGACCATGACCGCGCTGGCGGTGAACGCGCCGGTGGGAATATCTTTCACCGCCACCGCTGAATCACGGATAGCCTGAAAACCGAGGTCGACCGTATTCGATCCGCTTTTCAGGTTAATTGTGGCTTTGCTGGTTGGAGATACGGCAGCGTTGTTATAAATAATCGCCGTGCCTACCCCATTTGCTGAGGTTTTTACTGCCTGCGTGCTGCCAATGGTAATCGCCGTATAGGTGATATTCATTGAGACGGTGACGTCTCCACCTGTGCAACTTACAGGGATCTTTATGTGCTTCGCGCTACCTGAACTGGGTGTGGTGGGTAGTGTGGCGCGATCTAACGAGCCTAACGAGACGCTTAAGGCGTTACCGCTGTTGATGGTACAGGAGGTATTTACCACGGGGGTTGGCGGAAGTTTTTGCCCGGTACATTTTCCGTAAGTGTTAAGATAATAAACCTTTCCATCCGGGGCTTTTAATATATCGCAGGCGTCAAAAGATTGTATACCCGTGCCGCCTCCTTCCCTTGATCCAGGATTCACATCCTGACTGTTTAAGGATTTTGAGGCATCAATATAGTTTACACGGTTCGCGTAAATAGCTGTTCCACTTCCACTACTCGATGTAACCATCAGTCCAACAGTATAATAGCCTGAAACCGGGACGTAAAACGTCGACTGTAAATTTACCGCACATCGACCTTGTTGAAAACTATGTGACGCTGATGAAGGGTTCACCGGAACATAGCGTGGCATACCGCAGGCGTTATCAACGGAAAACCCCATGACCGTCGCTGTCGCACTACCCTGATTCATTAACATCAGGATGGCAAAAGCAAAGATATTTATCATCACCTTAATATAAGGATGAAATTGTTTATATATATTCACTCTATTATCTCTTAATTAAGGATAGGCCAGCATAAAGGTAGACACCGCGGTAAAATTCCCCGGTGTAATGGTTTCCTGCCGCAGATGGGTCGGTTCCCCCTGAATATAGGCCATCAGGGTGAAGGTATTGTCACCGCTGTTCAGTACATGTTCCGGTGTCGGTTTATTAAACGGTACCGCGATGCCGTCTTCGGTCTCCACACCAATTGCGATCCCCGCCGCTTCCCCTGTCACCGCTAACAGCCCGGGCAGTTCCGTGCTCTCTGTGCCTTTAAATGTGATCGAGGCTTTACTGGCTATCGATAAATCACAGTCCGTCAGGGTAATGGTGAACGGTACGCCTTTGGTTCGGGCATAGGCATACAAATCCGGTTCCATGATCATGTCAAAATCGACGCTCAGATCGGTGGTCAGTGGGTCCAGCCCGCAGGGCGCGCTGGTCAATGTCCCGCTAAAGTGCAGGTTATCCTCAATCGCCAGAGCGGGCGTGATGGTCAGGCCGGATGCGACAAGTAATGCCGCTATTCCCCGGCTTGTCGCCTTCACGAGTCGTATGTTCATGGTTGTGCCTCAGAAATAATCCGCGGTTAATGTCGCAACGGCCGTAAACGTCTGTTCGCTCAGCACTTTATTCGGATCTTTAACCGGTACAGCGCTCAGCACCAGGGATTGCAGGCCGCCAAGCGTTGTTTTCAGCGGCTGGTTGAGCTTCATCGGCACGCCGTTAGCCTGAATCTGGATACCCAGCCCGTCAGCAGATGTCGTAACGGCGGCGTCATCGAAAATTTCGGCCACCCCGCTCACCTGAATATTGAGTGCGGAATCATCCGGCGCGCCGTGGCAGTCAACGGTATAGGGAATGTCCTGTTTATTGTCGATGCCGTTCACTTTACCCACGCTGATGCTGCCAAACGACACATCGATCACCTCATCGCCCGAAACCGTACAGGGCGTGGTAATGATAAATGTGCCTTTAAAATTGACAGACATCTGATCGCCAACCTGTGCGGCATTCGGCGTCCCGGTCAGCAGCAAACCAGATAAGGTGACAATGTGGAGTATTCTCTTCATAACCGTCTGTTCAATTAAACGAAAGTTGCAATGTGGCAGAAGCCGTGAACGTATCGCCATTTGTCACCTGTTTACTGTTTGTGGTGCTGACTTGCACCAGCTGCGCCTCAAGCGTGGGTGGCTTGCTTTGGTCGATGGTGAACCACTTCCCGGAAGCTTGCGGGGCGCCATTGACTAACAGTTCGACGCCAAGCATCCCTTTGTCTATCTCAATCACGTCGGTTCCGTTGTAAGCTTTGTAGCTGCCCGATAGACTGGCCAATTGCATTTGAAGAAGCCCCGCGGTATCACCGGTACAGGTAAAATCGCTGGTAATCGATTTACGGTAATTCCCATCCAGCGTCATGGTGTCCGTCCCCTCCGGGAGCAATTTCACATCACCAAAGTCGACCGTCAGGCTGTCGCCCTGATTAAACTGACAAGAACCGTTTGCCACCAGAGTGCCATCGATATTGATGTTTAATGAGTAGGTGTCGCCTTTATTTGCCTGGCTTACCGTCGGGACCAGCAGCACCAGTGCGAGGAGCGGTGTACGGGCAAGGCGAATAAACGTCATCACGCGTGAACTAGTCATAACTGATTCCGAAATCAACTGAGGCGCGAAATTCTCCCGCAATCAGCGGGGCGATGGTACGAACAGGGATAACGGTATAGGTCAGCTCATCACTGCCCGTCGTCACAAACTGCGGCTTGCCCCGCATCCCGGGAATAACGATTCTGCCGTTGTTATCCAGAATGCGAAGGCCGACGCCAGACATTCCGGCGATCAGTAATAACGTGGGATCGTCAGGATCCGTCGCGCCCATGAAGCTCACGGTGACCACCGGTTGGGTTTCATCCCATGTCGATGGCCCTATTCGACCGCGACGTTGCAGGCCACCGGTGCTTTCGCAACCCAGAAGACGAAAAACGATTTGTGTCGGATTGCCGGTATCGCCCGGACGTTTCATCGCCCCCAGCGCCGAGTTATCCATTACCACATCCTGCAGTTTTGAACGCATGCTGATCAGGCAACTTCCGTTACGCAGAACGCCATGAACGTGCAATTGACCATTCTCACCCTGGACATTCCAGTCATCGACAGCCAGAGCATTATTCGCCAAGCTGCCGCTCAGAAGCAGACTCAACGCACACGTGCGCGAGTAGCGGTAAATTGCTTTTCCGTTCACAGGTTGCTCTCCTTAACCCGCGTTAACATGGTCCACTGCACAGGTATTCCCCGCACAGTTAAAAACAAGTTTCGGCCGACCACCGTAATCATTTACGGAAGTCAGTACCGGGTGTGCGCCCAGTGAAGCCGCGGTTGCGCCCAGCGCAATGCTTTCTTTAGGCGCGACCATTACAGGTTTAAAACTCTCGATATCACCGCCCTTCTCTGACGTCGCTGCCGCGACAATCGTCAGGTAGTAAGGCGTGGGATTGCTTAACTGGAATCCTTCACCCTGACGAGTTAAGGTGAGTTTTTTCGCGGCCTCGTTCTCCATCCCGTTTTGTAACTGCAACGCTTCCGGGCGGTAAAAGAGTTTGACGCGGGTTTGCAACGCAAGCTGAAGCGTATTGGGTTTAGAACTCTTCGGTGGAATTTCGCGTACGTTAAAATAAAACAGCGATTCTCTGTCCTGCGGTAACGCCTGGGCGTTATTACCCTGAATTTTCACCTGACCTTTAGCGCCTGGCTCAACGCGTTGCACCGGCGGTAATGCCATAAACGGCGTCTCGGTTTTATTGCCGTTACTGTCCTCAATCCAGGACTGGGCCAGATAAGGCAAGGATTTATTTTGATTCGTTACGGTCACACTCATTGATTTCTGATTGCCGCTATAAATCACCCGGGTGCGATCCAGCGCAATGGCTGCATTTACCTGCTGCGCGACCAATGCCAGTGCGAGTACACCCAGCGTTAGACCGATCTTTTTCTGCACAAAACACATAACTCACTCTCTTTATTACAAAATGATAATGACGGTTTTGCCTGATCCCATCACCACGATCAGCGTGAGAGGCAAGGCAACAACAGATTTTTGATTGTTTCCGGCAGCGATGGCGGCAACTCGATGTAACATTGCACGTCGTTGCCCCAGTACACGTCCATGCGCTCTCCAGGACGTATACCTGAAAGCCAGACGCTGCCGTTTTCGGCGACAATCCCTGTTGTCATGTTGTCTCCATTGCGTACTTCTGCGCCAAACGGCGGTTCGCTGCCGTCAGCCAGTTTGATCACCGCCATGCCCTTCTGCCCGGCGAGAATGCCAAAGGCACGGTAGCCAATCGCGCCTTCCGTTAACGTGTCCTGCACAACTGAACGTGTGGCATCGACGTTTTCCGGCAGGCTGTCCAGATCAACGCTCACGCTGCTTCGGTAGTAGCTGCTAACATCCGCAACGACCGCCTTACCGAAGGCATTGGTACGAACGATCCCCGCCATGCCCTGCACGGGAACGCCTTCCACTCCTGCCGTATCGACGAGCATTCGGGTTCCTCCCGTTGCATTGGTTCTGTGTAGCGCCGCCCCCCTGGCGGTAGCGGTAACGCCTCCTTGTAGCGACAGACTTGCGGCGCTGGTTTTGCTGCCGGTATAGCTGGCATTGGCGGTCACACTTGCGCTATCGCCATCATGAGTAAAGTACCCGCTCCCGGTACCTCGGCCGTCAGTCGTGCTGCCGGCATTAACCTGGTAATAATTGTTGGCGTCAATGCGCTGGTAATAACCCACCGTATTGCTACTGCTGTCTCCGCTGTACTGGCCGTTGTAGCTCACTGTTGCGCCGTTGGACCACGGCACAGACAAGCTCAGATAGACGCCATCATCTTTAGAGTCGTCATATTCTGTTCTGTAGGCAGACAGTGTCAGGCTAATGTTCTTAAACCGACTGACGTCAAAAAAGTTCGATAGCGAAACGTTCCATGTGTTCGTCGCTTCCCTGTCCCAGTATGTCTGGTGGCTATAGTTCAGAAACGCGCTCATGTTCTGTTCGCGGAACTGTTTATTCATGGTGATGGTGTACAGTTCTTTGTCGCGCCCACCGTTATCGCCGTTGTGATAGCGGCGGTCCAGATACTGAGACATGCTCATAAAGTCACGTTCTGAGAAACGGTAACCCGCAAAGGTCACCTGACTATCAAACTCATCAAAGCGTTTCGAATAGCTGACGCGAAATGATTTACCGCTTAATGTGTCCTGATTCGGAATCGCGGCCCGGGACTGAGTGACGTCAAAGGAAATTGCCCCAAACATCAACAGATCGCGCCCGACCCCCAGGGAGAGCGCGTTATAGTCCCCTGCCAGTAGCGTTCCGCCATATAATGACCAGCCGCTATTCACGCCCCATGATGCTTCGCCAGTGGCAAAATTTGGCCCCTGAGAATGGTGGTCATAATCAGAGGGTTTCCCCATAGCGACCCGGTAACGTACCAGGCCTGGCCGCGTCAGATAAGGAATGGAGGCGGTATCGACCTGAAAGGTTTGGGTTGCGCCATCCTGCTCTTCCACTTTGACATCCAGTTTTCCGGATACGGCCGAGTTGAGATCCTGAATACGAAACGGACCTGGCGCGACAGTGGTTTCATAAATCACGCGGCCCTGCTGGCTGATAGTCACTTTGGCGTTCGTCTTCGCGACACCTACCACTTCCGGTGCATATCCGCGGAGATTGGGCGGCAGCTGGTTATCGTCAGTAGACAGGCTGGCGCCGGTAAAACGGAAACTGTCAAACAGTGAGGAATTTAAATAGTCTTCTCCCAGCACCAGTTTTGCCCGCAGTGCGGTGATGGCCCGATAGGTATAAACCCGGCTCCAGTCCCAGCTTTGCTGTTTTTGACTCTCATTTCCTGTGTTGCGTATGTATTGCGCTTGCCAGTCACCCCGAAGGCGCCAGGCACCCAGATTCGCGCCAGTCGTGCCGTTACCCGTGACGGAATTGGAACGTTGTTCCTGTTGTTTCGACGACGTTGCATTGACGGTGTAATCAAACAGTACGCCCGGAATTCCCTCATCCCAGCGAGAAGGCGGATCCCAGTTTTCGGCCGTATACTCCAGGTATGCCTGAGGAATGCTGAGATAGAGTGTACTTGTCCCCAGATCGGCTCTGGCTACCATTCCTTCCAGAGAATGAAGATTCAGACACTGTCCGTTATGCCACCATGAAACACCTTTAACGATGGACTCTTTCAGGCCAATTTGTAAGACATGCTCGGCTGTGAGGCAAACTTCGCTCCCTTTCGGATCATCTTCAGGCGGGAAATACTCTACCGTCTGATCCGGTATGTCGGTTTTATTGACCTTTAGCGTAAGCTGATACTTGCCGGGCATTAAATAACCCGCCCGGGAAAACTGGCTTAAATCAACATTATTCCGCTCTTTAATGTCGAGTACATCAGTATTAAATTCGACATTATCTTCAGCGTGAACGCCTTTTACTGCCAAAAACGCAAGAATTACACCAACCGCTACAGGGTGTAACTTGCCCAGAAAGATGGTTTTATTGACTTTTTTCATTTTCAAAAGTAATCAACTTTGAAACGTATCGTGGCCGTATACTCACCCGCTTTCAGGCGGTCGCGATTACCCATAAGACGCAACTGGTATTTAAGAATTTGTGAACCGTTGCTCAATGTACCCGGAGGGAGCGCTTTCCCTGGTTGCGCCACATTTCCGGCGTCATCCGTAATTTCAAGCCCTACGCCTGATGCGCCGTCAACGGAAAAAAGTCCATCTGAAGATGGACCATCAAACGTCGTCTGGAAATGGGATGACAGGGTTTGCGCATCCTTATTTATATGCAGATTGCAATTGACCAGCGTTAACGAAAAGGGATTTTTATTTCCACGACCGTTGTGAATAATTTCACCCACGGTCGTGGTCATTATTTCAATGCTTTGCTCACGATCGACGGTGGCGATAGCGCATGGTGTATCAATTATACTTCCCTGCATATTGACAATGCCGTGGCCTTGATCGGCCTGTGCATGGCGAGGGTTATGTGCCGCCGCCACGCACGGTATCAATATACAGGGAAATATAATCACTCGAAGTCCAGATAATAATATCATTAAAATACACTCTGGTTTCATGAAAAAAAGTGCCAGTGATTAAGACAATTAACTAATCACCGGCACAATAACAGGGTTAATTACTTGCGTAATAAGTCATGCCGGGATTATGGGTAATCCAGTGCGAAGCTGGCAATGGCCTGGAATTTACCCGGGACGATTGTCGCAGACGCGCCATCACCCTTAAGGAAAGCAGCAAACGTCAGGTCGTTATCACCATTCAGCAGTGCCTGCGCCGGAGAAGCCTGGCCCAGTTTAATCGGAGTACCGGTGTCCGTCGTAATTGCAACAGAAGCACCTTTTGCGGTGCCCTGAATACCGAGCAGATCCGGGTTAGCCGCAGATGCGGTGCCAGAGAACGTGGTGGTCACTGTCTTTTTGGTTGTCGTATCACACTGTTGCAGTTTGATAGCGAAAGCCTGTGGAATAGATGTGCCGCCATCTTCCAGCGCCAGGTTAGAGATCTGACCCAAATCAACGGTTTGATCAGCACTGTCTGGTGTAATGGAGCAAGGCGCATCAATAATAGAACCCGTAAACGTAACGGTACCATGTCCCTGATCTTTTGCATTCGCATTTGCGATCATAGCACCAGCTATCATCGCAATCGCGAGAGCGATTTTCTTTGCCTTCATATAAGAACTCTCTTCAATAAGATATTGCCCATTTGGGTTCATTGCTTTCTCAGTTTTCTGACAAGAGCAATGTGTATATATTCTTTCTTTTCGATGGGGTCGCTTCAACAACAACACAGTGTCAAATGAGACTCAAAAAAGATTATATAATGGCAAGATATGCAGGCTTGAGGGTTTCAATCCATCTCTGTTCTCGGGCCGCTTATTTCAGAAGAACAAAAAGAATTGACGTTATTTTAGTTACAGGGGAATTGATATGGCTTATTTATATTAGTGGTTAATTTAATAAGATGCAATACGCAGGCGTGCTGGCTAACCGCCGAATAATCCCACCATCACGCGGGGGAAAGCACGAGTGGGCTTGCCATCGTGAACCCCATCGTCAGCGCACAGCGCGGCACACCTCCAGTACCTTCTCCCTGAGCCAGCGATGCCCCGGATCCCTTTCCATGCGCGGATGCCACATCTGCGACACCGTAATGCTCCGGGTTTTAAACGGCAGTTCAAAGACGTGCACGCGCTCGTTCATCGGCTGATTGAGCAGGTATAACGCCGGCACCATGGCAATCAGATCGGAGACCAGCGCCACGGATAACGCCGTCGGAAACCCGGGCACCACGCTGGCGATCTTGCGCTTTATCCCCCGTTCCGCCAGCGCGTCATCGACAAACCCGTGCAGCGATCCGTCCGGTGAGGCCACCACGTGGCCCCACGCGACATAATCGTCAAGGCTGACGTCAGGCTGTAACGACAGCGGATGTCCCTTGCGCACCGCGCCAACAAACCGATCCTGAAAGAGCCGCTGCAGCCGTATTTCCGGCCCCATATTGCTCTGCACGCCGATCTCCAGGTCGACCAGCCCCTCACGCAAATAGCGCGAGGTTTTTTCAGGTTTCGGCGAGAAGCGGATGCACACCCCGGGCGCAACGCTCGCCACCGCCGCAATCAGCAGTGGCCCAAACGCCACCACAAAACCGTCGTTGGCTCTGATGGTGAACAGCCGCTCGAGACTTTCCACCTTCAGCGCGTCGGTGGAGGGCTGCAGCACAGCCCTCGCCTCATGCACGGCGCTTCTGGCGCGGTCCCGCGTGGCTTCGGCCCAGGGCGTCAGCACCATATGACGACCGGCCCGCACAAGAATAGGATCGCCTGTCACCTCCCGCAGCCTGCTCAGGGTGCGGCTCATGGCGGAGGTACTGAGGTTCAAACGTCGCGCCGCGCCCGCCACGCTGGCTTCTGCCAGCAAAACGTCGAGCGCAACCAGAAGGTTAAAATCAGGATCGGACACGGTAGCTCCTCAGATATGGCGTTACATGCAATGATTAAGTGCAAATGCTGCGTCTTCCGCCCTGTATACCGCATGATTATAGTTTCGTCATCACGATTCTTATTCGGAGTAACGACGATGACGCTCTTTTCAAACCAGCCCGGCGATGAGGGCTTACCAGGGCATGAACGCGCCAGGGTGATGGCCGCCGTTATGACCACCACGCTGATGGGCGTCTTTGACGGCACCATGATCAACATCGCGCTCCCCTCCATGGCAAGAGCGATGCAGGTTCCCGCGAACGTTGCGGTCTGGTTCGCCAACGGTTACCTGCTGTCAGCGGCGATGACGCTGGCCATTTTCGCCGCACTGGCGGCACGCGTGGGCTATCGCCGGGTATTTCTTGCCGGGCTTGCCACCTTTACGCTCACCTCGCTCGGCTGCGCGCTGGCAACAACGCCGGAAATGTTAACCGGGATGCGAATTCTGCAGGGCATCGGCGGCGCGGCCACCCTGAGTATCGCCCCGGCGATCCTGCGCTCCGTTTTTCCGGGGCGGCTGCTGGGCCGTATTCTGGGGCTGCACGCCCTGCTTATCGCCTCCAGTACGGCGATTGCCCCCGTGCTGGGCGGAACGATACTGGACGCGCTGAGCTGGCAGTGGCTGTTCGCCATTAACCTTATTCCGGGCAGCATCGCCCTGCTGCTGGCATGGCGGGCCTTGCCGCGGGAATCGGCCATTGACCGCACTCCCTTTGACGCGCCGGGCGCCGTGCTCTCCGCCGTCCTGTTAGGTTCGGCGATCATGCTGGCCGACAGCCTTCAGCACATGACGAAAAACATCAACCAGGCAGCCACAGTCTGGGGGCTGCTCACGCTGGTCAGCGCCCTCGCCTTTATCTGGCGGATTCGGCGCGCGCAAAGTCCCATACTGCCGCCCGTCATGTTCAAAAACGGACGCTTTACCCTCGCAGCCCTGACCTCGCTGGCCTCGTTTGTCAGTCAGGGCATCACCTTTGTCGCGCTGCCGTTCCTGGTTCAGAGCGTGTATGGCTACAGCCCGGTGGTGTCGGCGCTGCTGTTTACCCCGTGGCCGATTGGCATCGTGCTGATCGCGCCGCACGCGGGTCGCTGGGCGGATACGATCTCCGCGCCGCTGATCTCGACCCTCGGGCTGATGGTATTTGTCGGTGGGCTGGTCCTGCTGGCCACCCTGCCGGACAATCCTTCCGCGTGGAATATCTGCCTGCGCAGCCTGGTTTGCGGGATTGGCTTCGGCTGCTTCCAGAGCCCCAATAACCGGGAAATGCTCTCTAACGTGGCGCGGGAATATGCCAGCTACGCCTCCGGCGTGTTGTCGATTGTGAGGACATTCGGCCAGTGTCTCGGTGCCGCCGCGGTGGGCGTGCTGTTGGCGACGACCGAATCAGACCATGACCGGGCCGTGCATTTTGCGCTGTGGATAGCCGTGATAGCCTCAACGGGATCGGTGTTATTTAGCGTGAGTCGGCTGCGCCCTGCAGTTCGGGCATCAGCGTAAACTGTTGCAGCGCCTTCCGGCGCTGCTCGTTTATAACGCCTACGCTGTAAGGCGTTCATTCCACGCATCAGTGTATTGAATATTTCCGTCCAGGATTTTCCATGTGATTTTTGCGTATCGCAAAGATACATTTTCCAGGTGACCAGTACCGGGACAATCTCTTGTATCATGCATAACTGGAGTTATTGAAATGACTTTCACACCTTCCATAAGAATATTGAAGTATTCCACTTCCTGACCAGCATCATTGATGTGATAGAACTTTAATTCAGCACTTTGAAGCGTTTGACCTGTAGCCACTGCTTTGTATAGATAGGGTGAAGATGAATCAATTGCTTTTGTTAAACTGAAAGCTGAGTGTTGCCTTGTACCTGTAAGTTTACCTGTTGCCTCATCTGTTGGAATGCTCAGGTTATGGATCAGATCTCTAAGCTCTATGCTTCCTTCACGGTCTGCAACATCAGAACCGCCACGGATCATTGCTCCACCATCGTCTTTCAAAAAGAGGTGTACTGGTACAGCCATTTCTAAAACTCCTTATGCTAATTAATCTCTTATTCCATTTGCTATGAGGTTAATTACAGGCATGATCGCTACACCATCTGCATAGAACAGATCCGAATTAGTGAATGAATAAACCTTACCTGTGATTTTTATATTTACCGTGTTCCCATAAGCAGAAGCTGTAACATTTCTTGTATTGGCTTCAAGGAACGGCGATCGATCTTTAAGGGCCTTTATAATGTTCCCGCTGTTGTCTTTATCTAAATAGAAGCGGTAAACATCAGACACCGTAGCTCCTCCGTCATCATACTTTGTTATGTACAGTGTGACGGTATCAGATAGTTTCTGTTTGCTGACAAAGCTATCGTGAGTAGGTGCATTAAAATAGTATTGATATGTCAGAAACCCACAAACAACGATCAATAAAATCGTTATGAGTAAACAATGAAGCCGTTTAATAACCGTGTTTCTTTGCATATTCAATCCCTTGACTTATCCAAAACTGATCGTGAGGATCATCCCCATATGGCGGTTTTTGATACCAGTGTCCCCATTTCTTTTTGGAGGTTTTAGCTCTTTCCTGCGCCCATCCTGCCCCCATCAATAACGTTTCTGATGGTATCCCGGCAGCATAGCCAGCCGAACCATAATTGAAGTTCCCAAAGTTCGCTAACTCAGGGTGTCCCTGCTTGTAATCCCATGGCCCCTTATTTCTTACTTTTTGATAAAACCAAAGATAGGTTGTAGGAATAGCCATATTTCTACTCATACCATGCGCTCTTGCAATCCTCATGTTTGCTAATGCAAGCGCGATTCCTTCTTTTGGTAACAAAGGTATAACAGCCATATTAACCATTCTTTTCACAAGGATATATGACCGCGTATCGTACACTTTTGCGATAGTAAAAAAGATATCTGTTTCGAGACAAATGACGGAAAAATAACCTATTAAGAAATTAATCGCATTAAAAATCAAAGAAATTTAGGCTGCGTCCTGCGGTTCGGGCATCAGCCTGATTCGCCCGGCGGCGCTAAGCTTGCACGGGCCAACAAGGGAGCTTTGCACAATGTAGGCCGGGTAAGCGCAGCGCCACCCGGCAAGAAAGACGGTGCGTTCGTTTACTCCAGCGCCAACAGCGCAAAGCTCGCCAGCCAGTGCCCGCCGCTGTAGTGGCTGCCGACCACATGCTCTACGCTTGCGGCCAGATGCTTCGTCACCGCCTCGCGCAGCGCTGGTTGTGCCGGATGGTTAACAGGGAGGGCTCTGGCAATGTGCTTCATGCACCAGGCGCGGCTGAGGTTTAACCCGTCGAGATGGGCAATTTTCGGGTCGGTACGATCGCTCACTTCCGCCGGATTCATCAGTGCCGCAACGGAGCCGACATCCGGCAGAAACGCGTCAAACCAGGCCGGGAAGTCTTTTAACACCTTGCTCATCAGCAGCGCCTCGGTCAGCGCCCCGGAAATATACTCATCGCCGCCCGGTTCGTAGTGCGCAGGATAGCGCGTGTCGGCGAGATAAAACCGCTCCGCCGCCGTCACAATCGCCTGTTCAAGCGCGCTATCTTCCACGGCGCGGGCGTAATCCAGCGCCAGCGCGAGGGCAAACGCGGTGTTGTAGTGCGTCCCGACGCGGATCGGATAGGTGAGCTTGCTGAGGTAATCCACCAGCCGGTTACGAATATCCAGGGTTAACGGCTCAAGCGTCCGATACCAGCCTGCGGCCTGCGGCAGCGACGACTGCTTTAGCTCCTGGGCCAGCGCCAGCAGCCAGCCGTAGCCATACGGGCGCTCAAACGAGGCGCGGAACGGCGCGGTGAAATAGGCCAGCTCCTTCGCCACGTTCTCTACGGTCAGATGCTCGTCGACAAGCGCGACGATCGCGTCACGGCTTGGCAGATCCGGGTAGAGGCGCAGGCAGCGCAGCAGCAGCCAGTAGCCGTGTACCGCCGAGTGCCAGTCGAAACAGCCATAGAAAACCGGGTGCAGCTCGCGCGGCGGCAGTACGTCGCCATCATCATTCAGCAGGTGCATGATGTGGTTCGGATATTCCTGTCGCAAATAGGTTAAAGGCATGCGGGCAAACGCGTCGGCCTGATGTTGCGTTAATTCCATAACAGCTCCTTAGCGAAACACGAGGAAATACATGAGGAACACGTTCACCACCAGCAGGGTTAACGCGGTCGGGATCTGGATCTTGATCACCTGATATTTGTCTTTCAGCTCCAGCAGCGCGGCGGGAACGATATTGAAGTTCGCGGCCATCGGCGTCATCAGCGTGCCGCAGTAGCCCGCGTACATGCCAATTGCCAGCAGCGGCGCCGGGTTGCCGTGATGCACGTTGATCAGAAACGGCAAGGCGATCCCCGCGCTCAGCACCGGGAAGGCCGCAAACGCATTCCCCATAATCATGGTAAACAGCGCCATCCCCACGCAGTAAATCACCACCAGCATAAAGCGGTTATCCGGGTTAACGAACAGGCTCACCACCTTCTGCACCGAATCACCGGTGTTGGCCGCTACGAACACGCCGCCGAGCATGGCGAGCATTTGCGGCAGGATCACCGCCCAGCCGATGGTGTCGACAAGACGACGAGACTGACGAATGGCGTGCAGCGGCGTGCCTTTGGTCAGCCACCAGCCGGTGAGGATCGCCGCGACGCAGGCCACGCACAGCGCCGCGAGGGTGAGCTGTTTCTGATCGAGCAGGAACACGCCGCCAATCGACACGCCCTTCAGGAACAACGTGCCCAGCACCGTCACCACCGGGATCATCAGTGCGGGCAGGAATAGCCAGTTTTTAAGGCGGTTTGACGACGCGAGACGTTCGTCTTCGGTGGACATTTTATAGTGCCCTTTCCCGACGAGACCAAAACCCGCCAGCAGCGCGATAGCGATAACGCCCCCGCCGATAATCCGGTACGCCAGCCATTTACCCAGCTCCTGCACCATCAGATCGCCAAACAGGAAGATCCCGCCAAACAAGAACCAGAACAGCGCAGTAGTAAAACGCTTCGGATTGGCGCGATCGCGCAGGGTCATCACAACCAGCAGCATCACGACGAAGCCGATCAGGTAGTACACGCGGTTAATGGTGATAAGAGTCATCATTGCGTGGCCTCCTGCGAGCTCTGCTCTGCACGCCAGGCCATGACGTCACGACGGATGCTGGCATCGAGGCGCAGCAGGCGCGTCATATGAATAACCAGTGCCGCGATGGCGGTTGGGATGGCCCACAGGCCGATATGCAGCGGTTCGATGCCCGCAATACCGTTTTCTTTCAGGAACGCGTCGATCAGCAGCACCGCCCCGAAGGCAATAAAGATATCTTCCCCAAAGAAGACCGCAATGTTGTCGCACGCGGCGGCATGGGCTTTGATTTTGTCGCGGATGTGCTGCGGCAGCTCGCCGTATTCGTTCAGCGCCGCCCCTTCGGCCATCGGCGCCAGCAGCGGGCGCACCGTCTGAGCATGACCGCCCAGCGACATCAGCCCCAGCGCGGCGGTGCCTTCACGGGCGACAAAATAGAGCATCAGAATACGCGCCGAGGTGGCGCTGGCGATCTTCGCCACCCAGGCCTGGGCACGCTCCTTGAGACCGTAATATTCCAGCAGACCAATCACGGGCAGGATCAGAATGAAGGTCGCCAGCGATCGGCTATTCACGAACTTTTCGCCAAAGGTCTCCAGCAGCATCCCGAAATCCATACCGACCAGCAGACCCGTTGCCAGCCCCGCCACCACGACCACCAGCAGCGGGTTGAAGCGCAGTGCAAAACCAATAACCACGATCGGTATCCCGATCAGCGGCAACAGCGTAGTACCGTCCATAACGTTTACCCTATCGAAAGTGAGCGTTGCGCGCCGACGGCTATTTTTTTAATTTGCGGCGAGCGATGTTGTGTTTTGTTGGCAGGCTTCGCAAAACCTGCGCTAAAAAGCTATATCTGAACCTCAAAAACATGTAAACAAATTATCAATAAAATGTTCTTATTTTATCGATGAGTTTACATTTCTGGCTAAGGAACGTTATGACCTCGAAAAAGAGTGCTTCACCCGATCGCGACGATATCAACGATGGCCGGATCGTCTCTTCCCGCCATCTGGTGTCCGAGCGCTGCGCGGAGCTGTCAGAGCTGGAGTACGCGCTGATCATGACCAGCAACGCGTTCAATAAATGGATGGTGCGCTGCATGACGGCAGCCGGCGAACCCGATATGGGCGCATTTGACGTCTCGCTGCTGCATCATGTGAACCACCGCGACCGCAAGAAAAAGCTGGCCGATATCTGCTTCGTCCTCAACGTGGAAGATACCCACGTGGTGACCTATGCCCTGAAAAAGCTGGTCAAAGCGGGCTACGTGACGAGCGAGAAAGCGGGTAAAGAACTCTTTTTCTCTACCACGGAGGAAGGGAAAGCGCTGTGCATGAAGTACCGGGACGTGCGGGAAGCATGTCTGATTGCGATCCACGCGGAGAGCGGCATAGCCGGGAAGTCGATTGGCGAAACCGCGCAGCTGTTACGCACGATCTCCTCCCTGTATGACACCGCCGCCCGCGCGGCGGCATCACTCTAGGGCTAAGGACGTCTGAACAGCGTAATACTGCGTCCGGCCAGTTCGTACTCTACGGTTTCGGTGAACGCTGTCCCGGCGGCAGCGCCATCTGCCGTAGACAACTCCAGCACCCATCCCCCTTCGCCAAACTGCGGGATCTGGAAAGGCACGGTGCCTTCAAACGGGTTGAACAGCATCAGCACGTCGTGCCAGATACCGTCCTCCTGCCGCAGATCCGGCCTGCTGATGGAGACGCCAAGCGTCGAACCTTCGTCCCACTGCTCGGCCTGCTGCGGACCGCCTCCGGCATTGAACCAGCGGATCTCCAGCCCGTCGCGCCAGCTCTCACGGCGCAGCAGCGGCTGCTGAGCGCGCAGGGCAATCAACCGCCGGGTAAACTCGCGCAGCGCTGCGTCGTTTTCGGATAGCCCCTTCCAGTCGATCCACGAGATCTCGCTGTCCTGGCAGTAACCGTTGTTGTTGCCCTTCTGCGTGCGGCCAAACTCGTCCCCCGCCAGCAGCATCGGCGTGCCGTGGGAAAACAGCAGCGTGGTCAGGAAATTACGCTTCTGTCGTTCGCGGGTAGCAATAATATCCGGGTTCTCCGTCGGCCCTTCTTCGCCATAGTTGTACGAGCGATTGTCATTATGCCCGTCGTTATTGTCCTCACCGTTGTCGGCGTTGTGCTTCTCGTTGTAAGACACCAGGTCATTCAGCGTAAAGCCGTCGTGAGCGGTGATGAAGTTAACGCTGGCCCACGGACGACGCCCGCGCAGATCGTACAGATCCCCGGAGCCCAGCAGGCGTGCTGCAAAGTCGGTGGAGACGTTATCGCCCTTCCAGTACTCGCGTACGGTATCGCGGTATTTGTCGTTCCACTCACCCCAGCCCGGCGGGAAACCGCCGACCTGATACCCGCCGGGACCGATATCCCAGGGTTCACCAATCAGCTTGAGTCTCGATAACACCGGATCCTGCGATATGGCGTCGAAGAAACCGCCGCGCGGGTCAAACCCTTCCGGCTCGCGGCCCAGTATCGTCCCCAGGTCGAAACGAAAACCGTCAATATGCATCGATTCCGCCCAGTAGCGCAGCGAATCCATCACCATCTGCAGCACGCGCGGGTGCGAGGTATTGACCGTATTTCCCGTCCCGGTGTCGTTGATGTAGTACCTGTGCTGGTCCGGCAGGGTGCGGTAATAGCTATAGTTATCAATCCCCTTAAACGAGAGCGTGGGGCCAAGCTCGTTCCCTTCCGCCGTGTGGTTGTACACCACGTCCAGAATGACCTCAATGCCCGCGTCATGATACGCGCGTACCATGTCGCGAAAGCCCTGGATCCCCGCCGGGCCGTAGTAGCGCGACGCCGGGGCAAAAAAGCCGAGCGTGTTATAGCCCCAGAAGTTCTTCAGGCCGCGGTCAAGCAGGTGCTGATCGTCGGGGAACCAGTGAACCGGCAGAAGCTCCACCGAGGTGATGCCAAGACTCTTGATGTAGTCGACCGAGGCTTTGTGTCCCATCCCCTCAAACGTGCCGCGCAACTCCTGCGGGATGGTCGGGTTCATCTGGGTAAAGCCCTTCACGTGACTCTCATAGACGACGGTATGCGGCCAGGGCACGTTTGGCCGGCTGTTGTCCTGCCAGTCAAAGGCATTCGGGTCGATGACCTTGCATTTCGGCGTGAACGGCGCGCTGTCACGCGTATCAAAGCTCAAATCTAACTCGTCATGCCCCAGCTCATAGCCGAAATGGGCGTCGTTCCAGTCGATATCGCCCACCAGTTCTCGGGCGTAGGGGTCGATAAGCAGCTTGTGCGGGTTAAAGCGGTGACCGTTTTCCGGATCGTAGGGCCCATAGACGCGATAGCCGTACAGCGCACCGGGTTTCAGGTCAGGCACATAGCCGTGCCAGACCTCATGGGTATATTCCGGCAGTTCCAGCCGGGCGATTTCCGTTTTTCCGGACGGGTTAAAAAGACAGAGCTCTACACGCTCGGCGTGAGCGGAGAACAGCGCGAAGTTAACCCCTTTTCCGTCATAATTCGCTCCCAACTGCTGGCCATGACCGGCCCGAATTTCAAACGTTATATCCTTTGCCATTTTCGTTCTCCACGATTATTCGCAGGTAAGCAGAACCAGTACACATCCCTTTTCTGACGTTAAATCCAGCGTCTCTTGCAGAATGCGGCTTTCACCGCTGAACAGGTCCCGATAGCGCTTCCCGACCAGTTCGTCGGGTATCGCTACCGTGGTATTGATCCACAGCTGATGATTATCGGTGACATCAAAAACCAGACGCGGCACGGCGACAATCAGCGCCTCCTCGTCCTTAACGCGCGCATAGACAATCAGATTCTCCTCGCGCTCGCCGGAGACCTTAAGCGGCAGCCAGTCGCCGTAGCGGAATAGCGCGTCGTAGTGTGGTCGAAGCCGCAGCAGCGTGGCGGTGACGAACTGCTTAACGCGCCCGTCTCGCCAGCAGGCCGGGTTGTCAAACACCGAGGCATCCGCCGCGCTGAGGTTGTGCACCAGCGCGTTGAAATCCGGCTCCCGCCGGTTATCCGGGTCGACAAGGCTAAAGTTAAGCGCCTCGCTGCCCTGATAGATATCCGGCACGCCGGGAGCCGTCAGCTTGATCACCGTCTGGCTGAGGCTGTTCATCAGCCCGGCCCGGATAAAGGGCTGCATCGCCTCGCTAAAATCCTGCAGGAACAGCGCGTTGTCCGGCGAAAGCAGGTGCCGCGCGTAGCTCAGCACCACGCTCTCATAGCTCTCGTTGCTGTCGATCCAGTCGGTGCGCTGTTTTGCCTCGCGCAGCGCTTTCTCGAGGAAGCCGATAAAACGCGCTTCCAGTGATGCAAGCCCTTCAGCGTCGTCCGGAGACAGCGTGGCGGGCCAGACGCCCGCCAGCGCCTGATAGATCATCCAGGTATCGGCGGCGTTCGGCGCGGTGCCGTCATTGAGAAAACGTACCTGGGTCTGGTTCATCTGTCGCCAGCGGGCCAGGTTCTCACCCCAGCGTTCCGGCGCTTCCGTCAGGGTGTAGAGTCGCGCCCGGGCGTCTTCTCCGCGTTTGGTATCGTGCGTGGAGGTGCCCAGCAGCGCGTCGGGCTGTCGGGCCAGACGAATGCGCATCTCCTGGTGGAAGCGGGATAATGAAAACGCGCGCGGCGTCGGGTCGGCGCCCACTTCATTGAGCGCCAGCTCGAGGTTGTGGCGGAAGAACAGCGTATCTTCAACGGACTTCGCCATCAGCGGCCCGGTAAGCTGCTGGAAGCGGGTTCTGAAAAGCGCGGCGGACTCGCGACAATCTTCCGGCAGGTCGCCGGTAAGAATGCGCACAAGCAGGCTCAGCGCCGCTTCAGACGTCTCCACGCTGGCGACCACGCGGTTAAGCAGCACCACGTCAGGCGGGGTTAATCCCTCCCGGGTGCCGTAGGTGCGGTAGACCGGAAAGGCGATAAGCAGCTCGCGCAGCGCGTGGCGGATCTCCTCGCGCGGCAGCGCAACCTCATTGCGGCGGGCCAGATCGTCAGCAAGGTTAAGCAGCGTGGTGAACTCACCCTCAAAATTGCGATCGGTCATCAGGCCCTTGGCATCGCGCAGTTCCGCGTGGCGATCGACCGTTATCCCCAGCGTTTCGTCGTGGATGGTCTCCAGGCGCGACAGGTTATCATCGTCGACCAGCACTTCCGCCAGCGAGGCGATAAACTCGTAGCCGGTGGTGCCGGATACCGGCCAGTCGGCGGGGAGCTGTTCTCCCTTCGCGAGAATTTTTTCAACCGTGATATAGCAGTCGGGCCCGGTTTTCTGCCGCAGGCGCTGCAGATAGCCCAGCGGATCGGCCAGGCCGTCGACGTGGTCAATGCGCAGGCCGTCCACCACGCCGGCGTGAACCAGCTCCAGGATCAGCCGGTGCGTATCGTCGAAGACCGCGTCATCTTCAACCCGAACGCCGACCAGCCCGGTGATCTCGAAGAAGCGCCGCCACGACAGCTGCTTCGGCGCTTCCCGCCAGGACATCAGCCGCCAGCTTTGCGCTTCATGCAGTTCAGCGATGCTCTTATCCTCGCTGTACGTGCCGGGGTTGAGCGGATACGCCGTGTCGTAATAGACCAGAGAGGCCTTTCCCATGACAGTGTCACTCTTCAGGGTGATGGCCCCCTTCTCCAGCTCCGCCTCAAAGGTGTCGCCGAGGAACGGCAGCGTTAGCGGGCGCGACTCGTCGATATCGAAATAGCGGAAATAGCGGCTCTGCTGGCCGTATTCAATTACGTCCCGCCACCAGGCGTTTTCCAGCGAGGTGGACATATGGTTCGGGACAATGTCCAGAATCAGCCCCATGCCGGCCTGCTTAAGCGCCGCGGCCATGCGGTCGAAACCGTCTCGTCCGCCGATCGCCGGGTCGATTTCATTCGGGTTGGTCACGTCATAGCCGTGGGTGGAACCCGCTGTGGCGGTAAATACGGGCGACGCGTAGAGATGGCTGATGCCAAGATCTTTCAGGTACGGCACCAGCGCCGCAGCGCGGTCGAAGGTCATGCCGTTACGAAACTGGATGCGGTACGTGGCGGAAGGGATCATAACGATGCTTCTCCATCAGCAAAGCGAACGACAATACCGTTCGGGGGTAAAACGTCAGTGACTTCAGGCCAGGCAAAGCGCGTCTCACCCGCGAGATCGGGCAGCGCGGCGGGCTTATTACCGATATTCAGCGCCAGAGAGAGCGTCCCCGACGGGAAATGCCAGCTCACCGCCACCATGCCGGGCGCGGTCTTGATTACCTTGCCCTCAACGGCGCCGCCATGACGCAGAAGCGGAACGATATGGCGATGACGCAGCGTCAGCAGGTGGCGCGTGAAGCGCAGCCACGTTTTGCCTTCGTCGGTGGCAATCTTATTCCAGTCGAGTTTTGAACGGATGAAGGTGTTCAGGTCGTTCGGATCCGGGACGGTTTCATCGTGCCCGGCATGGCCGGTAAACTCTTTCGCGCGCCCTTCCCGCACCGCCTTTGCCAGATCGCCGTGAAAATCGGTGAAGAACAGGAACGGGTGCGTTTCACCAAACTCCTCGCCCATAAACAGCAGCGGGATATGGGGGGAAAGCAGCAGCGCTGCAAGCAGCACCCGCGTCTTGTCGGCACCGGCCAGGGCGATCAGCCGCTCGCCCTGGGCGCGATTCCCGGTCTGATCGTGGTTCTGAATAAAATCGACGAAGAACTGCGGCGGCTGCGTCTGGCACTCCACTCCGCGGGATTCGCCGGTTTGCAGCGAAATCTCGCCCTGGTAGACAAAGCCTTCCGCCAGCGCCCGGGCGAACTTTTTCTCCGGCTCAAAGGCAAAATCCTGGTAATACGCGTGGGTCTCGCCGGTGGCAAACACGTGGGCAGCGTTGTGGAAGTCATCATTCCACTCGGCGGTGAACAGCGGCGTGTTGCCCTGTTCATCGCGCGGATGCAGGAAAATCACGTTGCGGCTGTCTTCCGTGGTCAGGTGAACGTGGCGGTGCGGGATCGCCTCGCGGATTTTAGCGGCAATCTCCTCCAGAATGTGCGTCTCAGCGCTGTCTTTAATCTGGTCGATGGCGTCAAAGCGCAGGCCATCCAGACGATACTCCGTCAGCCAGTAGAGCGGCGCATCGGTGATGTACTGCCTCACCGGCTCGCGTTCGTAAGCGATGCCGTTGCCCCACGGCGTCATCCGATCTGCATCAAAGAACGCGGGCGACAGCAGAGGCAGATAGTTCCCCTCGGGGCCGAAGTGGTTAAGCACGATATCCAGCACCACGGAAAGCCCCAGCCCGTGCGCGGCGTCGATAAACGCGTGGAAATCCTCCGGCGTACCGTAGGCTGAGTGCGGGGCGTACAGCAGCACGCCGTCATACCCCCAGCCGCGGGTACCGCCAAACTGAGAGACGGGCATCACTTCAAGCTGGGTAATACCGAGCTCTGCCAGATACGGCAGCTTGTCGATGGCGGCCCGGAAGGTGCCCTCCGGGGTAAACGTGCCGATGTGCAGCTCGTAGATAACCGTGTCTTCCCACGGCCGCCCTGCCCAGTCCCGGTTGACCGGCTGATAGCGTTGGGGATCGATAACGATGGAGGGGCCGTTAACGTCGCCCTTTTGCGCGCGCGAGGCGGGATCGGGCACCGTCATGCCGTCCTGCAGAACAAATTGGTATTCTGCACCGTGCGTGACGCCGGATACGTCTGCCTGAAACCAGCCGTCGCCAGCTGCCGTCATCGGCACGTCGGCGGCGGCCAGACGTAGCGTAAGTTCTTTCTGTCCTTCTGCCCAGACGCGAAAACGTACAACGTCATCGGAAATAAACTCAGCACCCCACTGCTTTTGAAATGTCCTGAATTCCATTCATTGTCCTCGAATGACCCACATTTTACGCGGAACGAAGTACAAGCTTAGTTCAGGATTAAAAGTGTGTTAGGCCAGCGAATTTAACCGCTTCGTCTATTCTTTATGAAATAACTCACTACCGGGAATACTATGCAGATTCGAAAAGGACTCAGTACCGACCTCACGCGCCTTGAATGCTGTGACTTTTCTTTCACCATTAGCCACATTGCGCGAGAGCCCTTTATCCACTGCGATTTGCATATCGAAGCCGTCGCCGTGCCCTGGATTAAAACCTACGAGCTCGATATCCAAACCCTTGAAAACCACTGCGTTAATCCGGACGCCATATTTCTTATTGCCGAAACGGAAGACGGGGAAATTGCGGGATTTATTACCGCGTCGATCGGCTGGAATAAGTTTATCTCGGTGGATTACATTGCTGTAGAGCGCACGAAACGCAGAACCGGCGCCGCGCAAAAATTAATGGCCGCCGCGCACGTGTGGGCCCGCAGCGTAAACGCGCCGGGATTACGGCTTGAAACACAAAATGTGAACGTTTCTGCCTGTCTGTTTTACCGCAACTACGGGTTTACCTTGGGCGGATACGATCGTTATCTCTACAACGCCTTACCGGAAAAAGACGAAGTCGCCCTGTTCTGGTATTACATGCTGGTCTAGCAACGCGGCCTTCATATTTCTGTCATTGAATTTCATTACTCTTTCGGGATTTTAACCACGGTGTTGAGGAAAGAAGTGTGAATTCAATGGCTAAGGCATTACTGCTGGCATTACCTGTTTTGAGTGCAACGGCAACCGCGACGGCTGCCGGGCACGACCTGTGTGAACCCAAAGCGTACGAAATGGCGCTGCGCTATCAGCAGAAATCGGCAGAGATCGTGGCCCTTCAGCTGCAGACGTATCGGTTTGCCACCGAGCGTTTTAACGAAAAGTTAAAAGATCTGGAAGCGCCAGAAAACTACGCCGTGGTGATGGATCTCGATGAAACTGTGCTGGATAACACCCCTCTGCTGGTGCGCGACACCGAGCAGTGTCACGACTATACAAAATGGGACACCTGGAGCGACTGGGAGAAACAGGGAAAACCCGGCTTAATTCCGGGGGCGAAAGCGTTTCTTGACCACGTGAATCAGAGCAAGGTCCGGATCTACTACGTTTCGGATCGTATGCAGGAAAACAAAGCCGATACGCTCAGGACGTTAAAAGCTCTGGGACTTCCACAGGTGTCCGATGAAAGCGTGCTTCTGGACACGGTCAGCAAGGAAGAGCGTCGCCAGAGCATCCTCAAAAAGCAGCAGATCGTGATGCTTTTTGGCGACAGCCTGCCGGATTTCGCCGTGCAGTTTAAAAATAAAAAGCCGAGCGAGCAGCAGCGTGAGCTGGTTGAGGCCAGCGCGGAACACTTCGGTAACGACTGGATTGTGCTGCCAAATGCCGCTTATGGCTCCTGGTCCAAAGCCACGCCGGACAGCTGGAACGCACCTCTGAAAAAATAACGTGTTACGAGCCGGGAAAGGCAGCATCGCCACCCGGCTTCTGCGCTGTGCTATCCACTGCGTTTATAGGTCCTATCATTTCTGGGCAGGTTCTTATAATTTTACGAAGAAGTAAGATGAGCGCTTTCAAAGGAGACTCGTATGCTTACTGTGAAAAAACTTGCTCTTTCTACGCTGATTTCCAGTTCATTGCTTTTCTACCCTGCGCTGCAGGCGGCGGCAGAGACGCCCCAGCACGTCGTTAAACAACCGGCGGGCGGATACAGCGTTCAGGTCGGCGACGTTCTGGTCACCTCGTTTACGGACGGGACCGTCGCGCAGGATCTGCACAAGCTGCTGCGGCGGACAACGCCGCAAAAAATCGATGCGCTGCTCGCGAAAAATTTCCAGACCAACCCGCCTGAAGTGTCCATTAACGCGTTCCTGATTGCGATGCCCGGACATAAAATTCTGGTAGATACGGGCTCAGGCCAGCTCTTTGGCCCCGGCAACGGCGGACGTCTGATTGAGAGCCTCGCCACCCAGGGGGTTAAACCCGAGGACATTACTGAAGTCCTGCTGACCCACGCCCACTCCGATCACGCGGGCGGCCTAGTGAAAGACGGCAAGGTGGTGTTCAGCAACGCGCGCGTTTTCGTTGGTAAACCGGACGTCGACTTTTTCTTTAACGACGAGAACCAGAAAAAAACCGGCTACGGCAAGAACTACTTTGACGTCGCGCAGAAGACCTTAAAACCCTATCTTGACGCCGGTAAAGTGGTGCCTTTTAGCGGCACATCGGAGATTCTCCCGGGGCTGACCGGCACGGTTCATCCCGGCCATACGCCCGGCTCAGCCTTCTACACGCTGACGAGCAAAGGCGAGAAGATCACCTTTGTAGGCGACATCATTCATGCCGCGGCGGTACAGTTCCCGCAGCCTGACGTGACCATTACCTACGATGAAGATCAGAACAAAGCCGCAAGCGTGCGCGAACATGCGTTTGCCGACTTTGTGAAAAATAAAGACCTGGTCGCCGCGCCCCATCTGCCTTTCCCGGGTATCGGGTATGTCACCAAAGGCGAAAACGGCGGCTATGCCTGGATCCCTGTGACCTATACCAACCGGGACGCCGGCAGCGCGAAATAAGATGACGCCCAGCCCTGACATGGACATAGACCTGATCCTGACCCTGGACGCCCTGCTTCAGGACAGGAATATCACCCATGCGGCCGCGCGGCTGGGCATCAGCCAGCCCGCGCTGTCCGCTCGTCTCGCGCGTCTGCGGACGCTATTTGGCGAACCGCTGTTTATTCCTTCCCCACATGGACGTGGGGTGCTGCCCACGCCGCGAGCGGAAGCGCTTAAGCCTCAGGTGGAGAGCGTGCTGCGCGGCATCAGCGCGCTGTTTGCCCCCACCACGTTTGATGCCCAGACCAGTACCCGGACCTTTGTTATCGCCCTGCACGAAAACCCGGCGCTGATGCTGGGCACCGGGCTGCTTAACCAGGTGGGTACCGAAGCTCCCGGTATCCGTATGCGCTTCGCCCTGCCACAGATGTCCGAACTGGCGCAGCAGCTGGAAAACGGAGATGTGGATATCTACATCGGCGTAAGCGCGGGCGCCCATGACGGCTGGGTGAGACGTAAACTGCTCGACGATACGTTTGCCACCGCCCAGCGCAAAGGCCATCCGCGCGGGACCGGAGCGTTAGACCTGGAAAGCTACTGCGCGCTCTCTCATCTGGTGGTGTCATCGGCGGGAGATCCATTTACCGGCTTTGTCGATCAAACCCTGGCCGGGCTGGGCTACCAGCGGTACGTCGCGATGTCCACGCAGAGCTACGCCGTGGCGCCTGCGCTTGTTGCCGGTACTGACCTGGTGTGCACCCTGCCGGAACGGATGCTGAAACAGTTTGCCAGCACGCTGGATCTCTTTGCGCCGCCGCTGCCGCTCCAGCCGATTACCATCTACATGTACTGGCACCCGAAAAACAGCCAGGATCCGGCGAATGCCTGGCTGCGCGAGCAGCTGCTGCAGGCCGCCGGGCGTCAGGTCTGATCGAGGGTAATCAGGAATTTTTTAAGCACTTCTGAGCGAATAATCCGGTGGCAAACCAGCGTCAGCTCGCTTTCCCGGAGCCGGTCGAGGATGTCCACGTAAACCACGTTCTCTACGCTCACCGCCTTTGCCGACGCGGGCAGCAGCGCCAGCCCAAACCCCGCCGAGACCAGGCTTATCACCGTGGGCACGTCGGTCGCGTTTTGTACCACGTCCGGCTGAAAGCCCGCCCCGCTGCAGGCATCATAAAAATACTGTTCCAGCCCCATTCCCTCCGGGTCGCGCAGGGAGATCCATTTTTCGTCCTTCACCGACGAAAGCGTCAGCGCGGAAGATCCCGCCAGCGGATGATGACGATAGAGCGCCAGCACCGTTTTCTCTGACGTGAACGGGCGGCTTTGCAGATCGTCAGGCAGCGACGGCAGCGGCGCCCGGATAATAGCCACATCGAGCTGGTTGCTCTGCACGGCCGCGTAGAGGGTCTGCACGTTTCCCGTCACCAGCGACATGGTAATGGCCGGCCAGCGCGTGTGCATATGGCGCAGCGCGGCGGGCAGCCTGCCGTCAAACATCGCGCTCGACACGCACCCCAGGTTTAATATCCCCTGCTCGCCCCTTGCCGTTTGCCTGGCGTCCAGAACCGCCTGCTCGGTGAGGGAAATGGCGAGCCTGGCTTTCACCAGAAACGCTTCACCCGCGGGCGTCAGGGTTAAGCGGCGGTTCGCCCGGCTGAAAAGCGTGACGCCTAAACGTTCTTCCAGCGCCTTTATCTGCTGGCTCAGGGCCGGTTGCGCCATGTTCAGACGCTCAGCGGCCCGGTGCATGTGGAGCTCTTCGGCCACCACGATGAAATGGCGCATCTGACGAAACTGCACGGAACGCTTCCTTTTTTGATATGAATTTACTTATCAATTTAGCATTAACGATGCAATTGATGCTATTGGTCATTGCCATAAAAATGGAGGTATTCAACCGAGGGAGGAAAATATGGAAAACAAGATTAACGATCTCCGCAGCGCCATCGCCCTGCTGCAGCGCCACGAAGGGCAGTATAGCGAAACCGATCGTCCGGTCGATCCCAACGCGGAGCTGGCGGGAGTCTACCGCCATATCGGCGCGGGCGGCACGGTAAAACGTCCCACCCGTACCGGCCCGGCCATGATGTTCAACAGCATTAAGGGCTATCCGCACTCCCGCATTCTGGTAGGCATGCACGCAAGCCGCGAGCGCGCGGCGCTCCTTCTGGGCTGCGAGCCCTCTGAGCTGGCAAAACACGTTGGCCATGCGGTGAAAAAACCGGTTGCGCCGGTTGTCGTTCCAGCCTCGCAGGCGCCCTGCCAGGAACAGGTTTTCTACGCAGACGATCCTGACTTCGACCTGCGCAAGCTGCTTCCGGCACCGACAAACACGCCGATTGATGCCGGCCCGTTCTTCTGTCTGGGGCTGGTGTTGGCAAGCGATCCGGAAGACAGCTCGCTGACGGATGTCACCATTCACCGCCTCTGCGTTCAGGAGCGCGACGAGCTTTCCATGTTCCTTGCCGCCGGTCGCCACATCGAAGTCTTCCGCAAAAAGGCGGAAGAGGCCGGAAAACCGCTGCCGGTGACGATCAATATGGGTCTCGATCCCGCCATCTATATCGGCGCGTGCTTTGAGGCGCCCACCACGCCGTTTGGCTACAACGAGCTGGGCGTCGCCGGGGCGCTGCGCCAGCAGCCGGTCGAACTGGTGCAGGGCGTGGCGGTAAAAGAGAAAGCGATCGCGCGGGCGGAAATCATCATCGAGGGCGAACTGCTTCCGGGCGTGCGCGTAAGAGAAGATCAGCACACCAATACCGGCCACGCGATGCCGGAGTTCCCGGGCTACTGCGGCGAGGCGAACCCGTCCCTGCCCGTGATCAAAGTGAAAGCGGTGACCATGCGAAACCACGCGATCCTGCAAACGCTGGTGGGACCGGGAGAAGAGCATACCACCCTGGCCGGTTTACCGACGGAAGCCAGCATCCGCAATGCCGTTGAAGAGGCGATTCCGGGCTTCCTGCAAAACGTCTATGCGCATACCGCGGGCGGCGGTAAATTCCTCGGGATCCTGCAGGTGAAAAAGCGCCAGCCGTCAGACGAAGGACGTCAGGGCCAGGCGGCGCTGATTGCCTTAGCCACCTATTCGGAGCTGAAGAACATCATTCTTGTCGACGAAGACGTGGATATTTTCGACAGCGACGACATCCTGTGGGCGATGACCACCCGCATGCAGGGCGATGTCAGCATCACCAATATTCCGGGGATCCGCGGCCACCAGCTGGATCCGTCCCAGTCGCCGGATTACAGCACTTCGATTCGCGGAAACGGAATTTCCTGCAAAACCATCTTTGACTGCACGGTGCCGTGGGCGCTGAAGGAACGCTTCGAGCGCGCGCCGTTTATGGAAGTGGATCCGCGTCCGTGGGCGCCGGAGCTGTTCGCTGATAAGAAATAGGGAAAGTTTCGGGCGTATGGCCAGCAGGTCATACGCTGATTTTCTTATCAAGCGTGGCAATATTTTTATCTGCCTTTCTCTCCACCGAGAAACGATCGACGCTCAGCAAAATGAGCATCAGCCCCCTGCCGCTCTCCAGTAACGGCGAGATTTCGCAGAAGCGGTCTCGTCGGGCGGCCTCAAGCCGCTCCAGCGGGAATGCATCGCCCGCGTCGGTAAAGACAACGCGGACATTATGGTCCCGGATGTCGAACTCTACGCTAAATGCGCGTGAGGTATCCTCATGCAGCGCGTGCCGGATAATATTCGTCGCCACTTCACAGACGGCCAGGTCGAGCGCGAAACCCCACTCATCGTCAACGGCAAGCGCGCTCAGACGGTCTCCCAGCCAGCCAGCAAGCAGCGTCAGGGAGCCGAGCTCCGCCGGAAATTCCGCATGCTCCGGCGTCTGCATCTACTGCCCCAGCTGCGCAAGCGCGCTGTTTTTATCCGGATAGATGCGGAAGATGCGATCCATTCGGGTCAGGGTGAACATATTCATGATCCCGGGATTCAGGGAGCACAGCGCCATTTCGCCCTTACCGTTCATCAGCTTAAACAACGACACCAGCATCCCCAGTCCGCTGCTGTCGATAAAGTCCACTTTGCTAAAATCGACAATTAAGGCTTTACGATCGTTGCCAATTTCTTCCGTGACAGTAGCCTTAAACGTCGCGGCAATGGACGCATCCAGCCGCCGGACCGCTGGCGTAAGAATGTTGGCATGCGGTAATCGTTCAGTGTTAATAATCATTCTGTTCTCCCTGACGCTCAATCGCTAACAGTGAAACGTCATCGGTTAAGGCGGTCGGTTCATGTCTATTTGCATTGCGCCAGCCGGTCAGGTGTTGGCCGAACCGCGGCAGGAGCTCGTCAACCGGCAGATGGGTATGCTCATGAAGCCAGCGTTCCAGACGTTGCGGGCCAAACTGCTCGCCATCGCTGTTCTCACACTCCGTGATGCCGTCACTGAATAAGCATAAGCGATCCCCTGGATTGAGGGTAAAAGCGACGTCCTCCCAGCTCAGGTCGGGCATCAGTCCGACAGGCGGTCCACCCTCGCCAACGTAAGTGACGGCACTCTCTGCGTTCACAATCACGGGAGTAGGATGCCCCGCCTGACACAACAGTCCCTGACCACTAACGGGGTCGATCACGCCGTAGATGATGGTGAAATAGCTGGTGATGTCGTTTTCTTCACTGCAAAAGCGGCTGTTCAGTATTCTGACGACCTCGGCAGGCGACTGAATTCCGCCCTCTGCGGTAAACAAAAAACGGTCCACCACCCGGCCGTGCAGGAACTGACGCGCCACGGCCAGGGACATCATCGCGGCCCCCACGCCGTGACCGGACACGTCCACGCAATAGAACCCCAGATGAGAGTCCAGAGGAAAAATATTGAAGACATCGCCCGATACCCAGGCAGACGGTAAGAAAAGCCAGTCGGAAAAGTAGTCCCCGAAGCGCAGGCGGTGTGAAGGCAGAACCGAGTGCTGAACGCGCGCCGCCAGCTCAAGATCCTGTTCAATCTGGCGTAACGCTTCACTCAGGCGCTTATTATGCGCCGCAAGGGTCGCTTCCAGCGTCAAAATACGTACCCCGGCATGGAGCCGCGCCCGTAGCTCAGCCTGTTCGACAGGTTTGCTTAAAAAATCATCCGCCCCGGCATCAAAACCCTGCGTTAAATCTCCTGCATTCTCGCGGGCCGTGAGCAGAATGATATACACATAGTGGCCAAACTGACGGCTGCGGATCGTCTGACAGAGCGTAAGCCCGTCCATTTCCGGCATCTCCCAGTCGCTTATCACCATGCTGATCGGCTGGCTGGACAATATTTCCAGCGCGGCGACGCCATTTTCCGCCTCGCTCACGATATACCCCCACTGGGTGAGCATTCGGGAGAGTAACCGACGATAAATCAGCGAATCTTCAACGATTAACACGTGCAGCGCTGACATGTATCCCTCCTATAGCGGTAAGAACCAGATGAGGCTCACGGTCCCTTCCCTGAATTTTGCGTTACCGTTGCCGTGCCCCGGATAGCGCGTCCCGGCATAGTTTGCGTACTGGATGGAGAACGAACCTGGCGTATAGCCCGCATAGCCAAAGCTGTAGCTGTAATCGCCGTTCCAGGGCTGCTGCTGGCTGCTGTCCGGGAACCAGAACGCCGTTGCGCGAACGAAGAAATGTTGTTTGAAGGTATAGCCGCAGCCGCCGAGCATGACGTTTTTATTTTTGCGGATGTCATCGCTGCTGAGGTCGTAGTAGCGCGGAACCCAGCTGTACCCGACCTGGCAAATAATAGAGTCGCCTTTATTAATCAGGAGCGTGTTTTCGACCGGTTTCGGTAGCGAAAACTTATAGGCCAGCGTAAAGGCACCCTGTTCGAAATAGGTGTGTCTCCGGCTACCCGACGTCCAGAAGTGGTTGTCGCCGTAGTTGCCGTAGACCAGGCTGAACGTATTGGCATGCCAGTCGTCATAGCCGAAGCTGTAGCGAAAATCCGCGGTGTAGCGGTTGGTATTCCTGACCGGCAGCCGGGAGGTAATGTTGGCAAACCAGAAGCTGTAGGGGGAATACTGCAGACTAAGATTCAGCGTCTGGTTAATTTTTTTCGCCTGCGCGGCGCTGTCCGAGCTGTTGGGCACGCTCACCATCTGCTCTTTCAGCCCAGAACTAAAGCTCAGGGCGCCTGAAAATTTCTTGTCATTGCCTGAGAACAGGCGCCCCCACCGGCTGGTAAAAACGCCTGCCTGAACGGGCTCGCCGTTTTTATCGCGCAACGTCTCTTTCTCACTGCTTTGCGCCGCATCCGCCGCGGGTATTGCGGCGAGTAAGAAGCCCGCCAGGAGCCATTTTCCGCGCATAACCGCCATCCTTAGTTAGGTATCCAGCGTGCTGCGACGTTGTATTTTGCCATGAGCCACAAAATGCCCAGTGCCGCAGCATGCACTAACGTATTTTCTATCCAGGCATGACGCCACAAATCGAAGGTGATGAACTGACTCACCAGCAGCACCACGTACACATGCAAAATGAAGGTATAAAGCGAGTGCTGGCCTAACGGAATAAGAAACCATCCCAGCAGGCGGTTGAGCGGCGTCCAGCAGTATGTCAGCACCAGATAGACGGTAACCATCAGGGCGATGTCGTTTAACACCCGCACCGGGCCCAGCCCATTTTTCGCCGCCCAGGTGTGATAAAAGGTGTTGAAGCTGTCAGGCGGAATCACGTGCATCAGCAGCGCGGGGGGCATAAACGGGTTGGTATGGTTCTGTGCTATGAACCCCAGAATGAGCGCCACTATCACCAGCGCAACCACCACCACTTTACCTGCAGGCGTGCGTGCGAAAGAGATCAGTTCGGCTTTATACCACCCGCTGGCCATGCCCAGAACAAAGATGAATTGCCAGGCCAGCAGCGGAAAGGCAAATTCGAATTCCGACGGCGTCAGCCGGAGCGGCCACCGCTGCCACAGGCCGTATACCAGCAGAGACGCCCCCAGCAGCCACCAGACGTTACCCTTCTGTAGCATCCCCAAAAATAGCGGACTCAGTAGCAGCAAAAAGATATACAGCCCCAGAATTTGGGTCTGATGGGGGCCAATCTGCAAATAGAGGATAATGTTGAACCAGGTCTCTTTTATTTGCGGAGTGACCGGATAAAGCGACCAGCTTTCACCCGAAAAGCGGTCGGTAAAATGAGTGACCTCGAAAAGATTAATATGCGGGATATAGGCCAGGAGAATAAACGACACTATGATAATGATATTTACACGATATATTTTCCACGCTCTGAGATAAAGCCCCCACGAAACCGTGAGTAATACAACCTTTTGCAGGCGAGCGCGATTCAACATCCCCAACATAAATCCCGAGAGAATGACAAAACCTTCTGCACCTGTGGTTAATCCAAAACGCTCCCAGGAGAATATATTAAATATCGACATGACCTCCGTATGCGCCACGACCATCATGACGAGAGCAATGCCGCGCATAAAGTCAATTCTCAGGTCCCGGGCACCTGCAATGGCATACCGCCATGATGTTGATTTTACTATATCCGCTTGCGCGATCGGCGGCACAACATGGCTCATAGTGTGTCCTTTGCCTGAAAACGAAAATCAAGGTCTAAATAAAGTAGATAGACTAAAGGAATAGTAACTGCAATTTATCGCCGGCAGATGAGGTGTATTAAGCAGAATTAAATCCGAATTAACTGTTGCTACACATTAATAAAAACGGCGCTGGACACTTTTATTCGGCGTTCTACACTTATCTTAAATCTTGTTTAATCGCTATTTTCTTTCGCTTTTGGGCAACTGCGTGCGCAGCAGAATGGCTCTGCATTTTCACGGAATCAGGAACGCCGGAACTATGGATTTTTATTTTTCCCGTTTTGAACATCGTCGACCTCCGGAACCGTTAAAAACGCCGCGCTGGGTAATGATGACCTGGCAGGTGTTAGCGGTCGCGGCGCTTATTCTGGGCGCAAATTATATTTACTGGCGCTGGACCGCTTCCCTGAATACGGACGCCTTATGGTACGCCATACCGCTGGTACTTGCCGAAACCCTGGCCTGGATCGGTACCGTGCTGTTCACCATCAACTTATGGAAAGAACAGGATCCTCCCCAGAGTCCGCCTCCGAGCGAGATTAACGACTGCCTGGCACCGGAGGAGGCCGTAGAACCCCGTCCCGTTAAGGTGGATCTGTTCATTGCCACCTACTCCGAAGACACCGAGCTGGTGAGGCTGTCCATTCGCGATGCCCTGAAGATGGATTACCCATACCCGATTGACTACCGGATCCACGTCCTCGATGACGGCCGTCGCCCGGAGATGAAAGCCGTTTGCGATGAGGAAGGCGTCAATTACATCAGTCGCCAGACCAACATCGGCTTTAAGGCCGGTAATCTGCGCAATGGCCTTGAGCAAACCGACGGCGATTTTCTTGTCATCTGCGACGCCGATACCCGGGTATTTCCCACCCTTCTCAGCCATACGCTGGGCTATTTCCGCAACCCGGAAGTGGCCTGGGTGCAGACGCCGCAGTGGTTCTTCGATCTCCCGGAAGGAGAAAGTTTATCGCGCTGGGGCCAGCGGAAAGCGGGAAAAGTAGGCTATGGCCTGGGCTGGCTGATCCAAAAGTGTGTTGGCCCGGTCACGGTTGGCCGCGACCCGTTTTTTAACGATCCGCGCATGTTCTATGACGTGATCCTGCGGCGGCGCAACTGGGCTAACGCGGCGTTCTGCTGCGGCGCGGCGTCCATCCACCGTCGCGAGGCGGTTATGCAGGCCGCGCTGAGAAGCTACGTCTGGTCCGTCGAAGAGGAAATCCATCGCCATACCCGCGACATTCGCGATGACGAAACGCGGAGCGCGCTACAGGAGGCGATGCGTCCGCACGTGGCATTCGACACCGAACTCACGCCCTACAAGTTTCACGTCTCCGAAGATATTTACACCTCGGTGCTGCTGCACGGTGACGCCGCAAGACGCTGGCGTTCGGTCATGCACCCGCGCGTTGAGTCGAAGATGCTCTCTCCGCAGGATATGCTGACGTGGATGATCCAGCGCTTTAAGTACGCCGCCGGCTCGCTGGATATTTTATTCCATGACAACATCTTCAGCCGTCGTCGCTTCAGGCTTTCACTCCCCCAGACGCTGATGTATGCCACAACCTTCTGGTCCTATATGGCCTGCGTGTGGAACACGGTATTTTTGATCTCGCCCATTATCTATCTGTTCACCGGCATTCCGCCGGTATCGGCCTGGTCGACGCCGTTCTATCTCCACTTTCTCCCCTTTTTTATTTTCTCTGAATTGGCCTTTATGTTCGGGACATGGGGAATATCGGCCTGGGACGGCAGGGCCTCCTACCTCTCCTTCTTTTCCATGAACCTGCGCGCGCTCAATACGGTGCTGCGGGGTGAACAGATCAAATTTCACGTTACGCCAAAAGAGAGGCAGACGGGCCGTTTTCTCTACCTGGTGAAGCCGCAGATTGCCATCGTGGTACTGACCCTCGCTGGGCTTATCTGGGGCGGCATTCAGGTTGCTCGGGGCCAGGTCGACGATCCTTCCGGCTACGTCATCAATATTTTCTGGGGAGGGGTAAACATCGCCGCCATGCTGCCGCTGATATTCGCAGCCATGTGGACGCCCGCCGAAGACGATGAGGTCACCCAATGAGAATACGTGATGCCCTGCTTTCCGCGCGCAGTTATCTCACTATTCTGCTGGGGTTCCTGCTCGGCTTTGCCATTGTGGTATGGGTTGAGAAACAAATGCCTTCGCGCGTGGAGAGCAGCGGCGGCATCGCGCTCAGTAAAGATTTCCCTCCGCTGCCCGCGAAACGCGAGCTAACCTACGACGAGGCCATCTGGGCGCGGGTGGCCTGGCAATACTATGTGAACAATACCCAGCCAAATGGCCTGGCAAATGCCAGCGACGGTGAGCCCTGGCTGAGCCTCTGGAGCGTAGGGAGCTACCTGTTTGCGACCGCCGCCGCAGAGCAGCTCAATATCATTTCCACCGATGAGTTTGACGAGAGGGTCAGCGCGGCCCTGTTTACGCTGGGGCAGCTGCCGCTCAATGAACAAGGCCTCCCTGCCGCGTATTACCATGCGGACACCCTCAAAATTCTGGGGAAACCCGACGCCTCTGCAATTGGGCTGAGTCGCATGCTGACGGCGCTGCAGACCATTCTGTGGCGCTATCCTCAGCACGCGTCCGCTATCCGCGATCTGTTTAGCGTCTGGCGCACCGGCGCGCTGATGGAAAACAGCACCCAAAGCCACGCGGCGGTACCGCTCCATCACTGGACGCTGGCTGCCGACGAGCAGCGAGATAGCTTTGGCTACCGGCTCTATGCCAGCCATACGCTGCGCTTGATTGACAGTGCGGCGGGACTGGCGGTCACCAATCCGCCCGAAGGGCAAAAGATGATCGACCTGGACGGGATCATGGTTCCCGATGAAGGGCTGCGCACGCCCTGGGGCAAGCAGACCTCTCTGATCAGTCTGCCCTATCTGCTAACCGGACTCGAACTGGGTTTTGACGCACAGAGCGCTGAAATTGCGTGGCGGATTATGCAGATCCAGCAGCGGCGCCACGGCCTGCGTTCACCAAAACCTCCCATCAGCACGGATTACGCCGAACCGGCACCGGATTACGTTACCGATCTGCCCAACAGGCAGCCGGTACAGGCGCGCGCCCTGCGTGACGAAGTGCCGGAGAAAGTCGCGATCGCCTCCACCCGCACCGCGTTTGCCTGGTATGCCCTGTTCCGCAACAGCTGGAGCGAGGCGCTGCGCCAGCAGGTTCTGCCGCTTCTGGTGCCGGGTAAAGGCTGGCAACGCGGCTTCAATCTTAATAACAGCGTTAATAGCGTCGTGGACGCCGACACCAACGCCATCGTGCTGGAAAGTCTGTCGTATATCGCGCACGGCCAGATGCTTTGTCTGGCCTGCTTCTCCACAGCCACTCATTCATCCACTCCCGCAGGAGCAACGCCATGAAGTCAAGATCCCCGATCCTTTTCCACCTGCTCACGGGAATAACGATCTGCTGGCTGGCGCTCTCGACCGCGCGCGCGGAAACCGGGCTGCCTGCATCAGGCTACGCCCCGCGCAGCGGCGAGCTGACGGCCCGAGAGATGACCATTGCGAAAAACGCCTGGCAGTATTTCGTCTCCAACTATCAGCCCACGACGGGGCTGGTGAATGCGGTCAACAAATATCCCTCCACCACCATGTGGGACAGCGCTTCCTATCTTGCCGCAATGACCGCAGCGCGCGAGCTAGGGATCATTGATAAAGCAGAGTTCGACCGCCGGATGCTGAAATTCCTCGCCACGCTTAACACCCTTGTGCTGTTCCGCAACGAGCTGCCCAACAAAGCCTATAACACCATCAGCGGCCAGAAGGTGGACTACACCAACAAGCCCGGCGAAATTGGCTTCTCGGCCCTCGATATCGGGCGAATGCTGGTCTGGCTGAAAATCATCAAAGAGCGTTACCCGGAATACGGCAACAGCGTTGATAACGTGGTGCTCGGCTGGGATTTCAGCCACGCGATCGACCCCTGCGGCACGCTGTACGGTGCTTATCTGGAGAACGGCCAGCCGAAGTATGTTCAGGAAGGCCGCCTGGGCTATGAAGAGTACGGTGCGGCAGGTTTCCAGCTTTGGGGGTTCAATACCTGTAAAGCCAGCCGTCCGCAGCCATACGAGCTGGCCGAGATTTACTGCGTGCTGGTTCCGTATGATTCACGCGACCCGCGCAATACGTCTCAGCATAACTACGTGGTGACGGAATCCTACCTGCTCTACGGTCTGGAGTTCGGCTTCGATAAGCCGACCGATCGGGATAACGCCCCGCGCGACTACTCCCTGACGTGGATGAAAAACTTTGCCGATCGCGTTTATCAGGCTCAGGAGAACCGCTATACCATCACCGGCGTCCTCACCGCGCGCTCTGAGCACCAGCTCGATAAAGCGCCATACTTCGTCTATGACACCGTCTTCAGCGACGGGTACAACTGGAACACCATTACCGACAAAGGACAATTCGTCCCTAACGCTGCTGCGATTTCACTGAAGGCGGCGCTGGGAATGTGGGTCCTGTGGAACTCGCCTTATACCGACCGCCTGCTGAATACCATTGAGAATGCCAACGAAGAGGGAAAAGGCTACTACGAAGGGCTGTATGAAAACGGCGACGGGCCGATCAAGGAGTTCACCGCGAACAATAACGGCATCATGCTGGAAGCCCTGCTGTTCAAAAAAGAGGGAAAACTGCTGGCCTTCAATACCGACAACCCGAAAAGCAAGGATTTTGCGCCGTCGCTGTGGGATCAAAAGCTGCTCGATCAGTTTGAAGAGAACAACGCCCTGCGCAGCCGCCCGTTCCTGACAAGCACGCCAGCCGTAAAAAGCTGGTGCGACCGGACCGGCGTCACGCAGCGCACCAAACCCGCCTGCCAGGCCTGTCAGTGCGCGTCATGCAGCGCGGACGAGCCGGTTAAACTGCCTCCGGTGACTGCGCAATGCTTAAAACCATAGCCAGAGGGCTCGCGGGATTACTCCTCGCAGGTGTGGTCATCTTTGCTCTGTTTGGCCATCAGGGGGCTGGCTGGCGTTGGCTAATCAATGGTGGCTGGCACTCCAGCGCGCGTATCGCTGCCCTGACGCCGGAAGAACAGAAATGGGCGGCGATCGCCTGGCGCTATTTCGTCAATAATACCCAGCCGCAAACGGGCCTGGTCAACGGAAGCGACAAACAGCCACGCGTCACGCTCTGGCAAATGGGCGATACGCTTATCGCCCTGCTGGCGGCAAAAGAGCTGGGGATGATTGATGAGGCCGAGTATGACGCCCGCCTGACGCGGCTGATGGGCACTCTCAACCGCTTGATGCTGACCGAGACCCGGACGCCAGGACGGCTCTATTCCAGCCAGACGGCGGCGCCGATCGACTTTGGCGGCAAGCCCGCTAAAAATGGCTGGTCCGCACGCGACATGGCTCGCCTGATGCTCGCCTTGCGCCTTACCGCTGAGCGGGAGCCGCAGTACAGCGAGTATCTGGATAAAATCATTCTGCGCTGGAACTTCTGTCCGGTCATCGATGGTGAAGGTGAACTGTGGTCCTCTTCCCTGCAAAACGGCCAGCCGGTGGTCCGTGAGGAGCTGCGCCTGGGCGAAAGCGAATATGCCGCGACGGCGTTTCATCTGTGGGGGTTTTCCCCGGATAAAGCGTTTACGCCCCCGGCGCACCACGTCATCATCGCCCAGCGGCGGCTTGCTGTGGACGCCCGCGATCCGCGTACCACGTGGCAGCCCTCCCTGATAACTACCCTTCCCTATATGCTGCCGGGCCTGGAGTTTGGCTGGGAGCCGGAAGGCGTTGCGGCCGATCTGCAAAAGCGCCTGCGCAAGCAGGCGGAAAACGTCTGGCTCAGCCAGAAAAGCCGCTGGGAGACCGATAAGATCCTGACGGCCAGAGCGGATTTTTCACTCCCTCAGGCACCCTGGCATATACAGGATACGGTCTGGGGAAATGGCTATGCCTGGAACTCTGTTGGCGATGATGGCCGGGATTACACCCGCTTCGCGCAGGTATCGACAAAAGCGGTTTTTGCGCTGTGGGCCTTGTGGGATACCTCTTATACCGACGTCCTGATGTCGGTCACCGAGCACCTTAACGATCCGCAGAAAGGCTGGTACGAAGGCCGCCTTGAAGCCACGGGCGATACCAACGCCTCCCTCACCCTTTCTACCAATGCCACGGTTCTGGAAGCCCTTTTCTTTAAGCACAACGCCGGGCCGCTGTTTGACGCCCGCCGGTCTAAGAAAGAGAGCTACTTTACGCGCCGTGTAGCAGAGGAATATACGCCAGTCGGACACTGTCTGCCGGGCGAAAACGCCGTAAGGAGGACGCCGTGAAGTTTTACCGCGATCTGTTTGAATCCAGTCTGAACCGCGTCTTTCCGGATAATGACAAAACAGCGTTTTTTCAGACGTTCTATGACGCCTTCGTCCATATGTCACCCGAGACGGAGCAGCATTTTTCTCGCCTGCCGGATCGTGAAGGTCAGCAGACCCTGTTTAAAAGTTTCTTCGCATGCTTGCGGTAGACGGCGCCCTGATCGTCCCTGATTTTCTCGAGCGTCTGGCGCGGGAGCAAAACGACGACGGCCTGCACCTTCCCCCACGATTTTTCGCGCTCTGGCGCGAAGCGATGTTGAACGCGGTGAGCGAGCGCGATCCGCAGTGCGACGATGAGATCCTGACGGCCTGGGCGATGGCTATCGCGCCCGGGCTGGAATACCTGCGCCGACAGGCAGAACTGCACTACCGCGAGTAGGGAGGATCACGATGAGTTCATTCACGTACGATCTTAACGCGCTGCCGGCCGCCGTCATGATTTATGACTGCGATGAGCGCCTGCAGACCTGGAATGATAACGTGGCCCTTTTTTATCCCGTCATCACCCCCTGGCTGCAGGTGGGTATGCCCCTTGCTGAGCTGGCGGAACGCTTTATCGATGCTGTTTATAACGTCGACCCCGGCCTGCGCCAGACGCTGCGCGAGTCGGTCGTGCGCAACTGTCGGCAGGATAAACACTGTGAGGTGCGGCAAGTTGGCCAGCGGCGGATCTTCGTCCAGCATCAGCGCCTTGCGGACGGCGGTATTGTTAGCCTGCACAGCGATATTACGGAGCTGGATGAGGCGCAGCGCGCGCGCCACCAGCTGCATGACGATTTTTTGCTGACAGCGGAATCCATCCATATTGGGATCTGGGACTGGCAGGTTTCCGGCGACGCGTTACAGGTTAACGACACGCTGCTTGCCATGCTGGGTCAGTCGCGCACACAGTGGCGATATCCGGTTCGTTTTCTGCTCAATCAGATCCACGAGGACGATCGTGCAGCGCTGCGCGAGGCGCTGCACGCTTCGAAGCAGGATCATCGTCCGGTCTTTGAATGTGAAATTCGCGTACATCATCCTACCGAAGGACTGCGCTGGATGCTGCTGTCAGGCCAGGTGGTCACACTCTCCATTGAGGGAAACGCCGAGCGCGTTATTGGCACGCTGCAGGATATTACGCGGCGCAAAGAGGCTGAAATTCAGGCGTTCGCCTCGGCCCTTGAGGCACAAAAAGCCAATGAGGCGAAAAGCGCGTTCCTGGCGAACATGAGTCATGAAATCCGCACCCCGATGAACGGCATTATTGGCATGACCCAGCTGTGTCTTGACACAACTCTCAACGCCGATCAGCGCGATTACCTGACGCTGGTGATGAGTTCTGCCCAGTCTTTGCTGCATATCATCAACGATATTCTCGACTTTTCCCGTATTGAAGCTGGCAAAGTGGAGCTGGAGGCGGAACCAGTCCCTGTCCGCCCATTTATCCAGTCGCTTATTCGCCCGCATATGCCGGGCGCAAGCGAAAAAGGCATCGAGCTTCTGGTTGATATTGCACCCGATGTTCCCGACGTGCTGCTGGTCGATGGTGCCCGGCTGCGTCAAGTTCTGACCAATCTGCTGGGTAATGCGCTGAAATTTACGCACCAGGGAGAAGTTATCCTGATTGTTGAATCCGGGGATGACCCGAATCACTGGCGTTTTCGGGTGCGCGACAGCGGTATTGGTATCCCGGCTGATAAGCAAAAGGCCATTTTTGAAGCCTTCAGCCAGGCGGATAACTCAACCACCCGCCGCTACGGCGGTACGGGGCTCGGGCTAACCATCTCTTCGCGACTGGTTGCGGCGATGGGCGGCGAGTTGACGGTCACCAGCGAGCCGGGGAAAGGCAGCGAATTTTCGTTCGTTCTGCCGCTTTCAACACAGTGTCTTATCCCTGAGGAACGCCCGCGTAGCCAGCGCTTTAACGGGGAACCCGTGCTGGTGGTTGATGACAACGAAACCAACCTTCGTCTGCTGGCCGCCATGCTGAGCCAGATGGGGCTAAAACCCACCTGCGTCAACAACGCCAGCGAGGCCATCAACCGGGTTAAAGCGAGTGCCTGGCCGCTGATCCTGCTGGATGCGCAGATGCCGGATATGGACGGCGTGTCTCTGGCCCTTGAGCTTTCGGTTCTGCCGCAGATTTCTGAAAGCCATATCATCATGCTGAGCTCCATGAGCCGACATTTTGACATCAATATGCTGAAGCGGATAGGCATCAAAAACTATCTGCATAAGCCTATCGCCCAGGACGAGCTGCATCAGGCGATTGCCGCGGCGTTTGAACGTGCGCCGAAGACCGTGGGGGAAACCGCGCCCGCCCCCGTCGCCGCCCCGGGCATTACGGGGCTGCGGATCCTGCTGGCTGAAGATAATCTGGTTAATCAGAAAGTTGCCGCGCGCCTGCTGGAACGCCTCGGCCATACCTGTCAGATCGTCGACAACGGCGTCGCGCTGCTTGAACGCTGGCGCACGGGCGTGTGGGACGTTCTGCTGATCGATCTTCAGATGCCCGAGATGGACGGCGAGACCGCCATTCGCCTGCTTCGCGAGGAGGAACGCTCCCGGCACGGACCGGCTCAGCCTGCCGTCGCCATGACCGCACACGCCATGCAGGGGGATAAGGAGCGCTGCCTTAATATGGGCTTCGACGGCTACATTGCCAAACCCATCAGCCAGGAGCGTCTCGCTGAAGAGATTGCTCGCGTGCTCGAGCGTCATGATGATTCCTCCGTTTTTCCTGATGAAGCACGCCTGCTGAAACAGTGCGCTGACGACCCTGTCCTGGTACAGGAGCTGCTGGCCCTGTTTGGCGAAGGGCTGGAGGAGGCCATAAGAGCGATCGCCCTGGCTATCGACAACGATGACCGCGAAGCGCTGCGCCGTAAGGCCCACAAGCTGCGCGGAGAAGCCGTCACGCTGGATTTCGGGCTGCTCGCCCGTCAGCTGCAGGCGCTGGAGAATGAGGCGCACACGCAGGACAGGCAACAGCTTGCGACGCTAAACCGGCGTCTTCAAATGGAATCGCAGCGCCTGATGGCGTGGCTCAACGCGCGAGGGGTAAACGAACCATGACCCGTAGCTGCGCGCTGCTCTTTGCGCTGTTTATTCCACCGCTGGCGGCGAACCCGACACCGGTCAGCTGGTCACTTGCTGGCACCTGGCGGGTTCAGGATGCCAACGACGGCACGCCTCCTACCGCGTCAGGCTGGCGCGGGCTGAAAGTCCCTGCCAACTGGTACAGCGCGGGGTACGATCGTCAGGGCGCGCTGTGGTATAAGCACGCCTTTACGCTACCCCTTCAACCGCCCGACGTGATGAGCACCCTGGTGTTTGACGGCGTCGATTACCTTGCCGATGTGACGCTGAACGGCCAGCCGCTGGGCAAGCACGAGGGCTATTTTCAGCGCTTTTCGCTGGACGCCAGCGCCGCGTTACAACGTCACAACCAGTTAGTGGTTCGGGTGGATAGCCCTTACGAAGATCCGCACAAGGTCTGGCCGTTGCATAAAACGGTCATGAAGGGGATTCTTAATCAGCATGACACGCGTCCCGGCGGCGCCTGGTCGCCGGAAGGACAGGACGCCAACTCTGGCGGCATTTGGGCTCCGGTCAGGCTGCATCTGAGCCGGGGCGCCACCTTGGATGAAATCATCCTTCGGCCTGACTGGTCGCAGGGGCTGAAAAGGCCTGAACTGAAGGCTGAGATTCGCTATCGCGCGCTCGGTCAGGGCCCGGCAACCGCGCGGCTCACCGCCACACCTGCCAATTTCAACGGTAAGCGCTTCCAGGCAGATTTTCCGGTTAACCTGGAAAACGGCGCCCATTCCGCGCGCGTCACGCTGCCCATGCCTGCGGCAAAACTGTGGTGGCCGGTCGGCACCGGGAAACCCCATCTGTATACGGTTCGCGTCTCATTACGGGATGAAAAAGGGTTAATGGATACGGCGGTCACCCGCACCGGGCTGCGCAAGATCGTTGAGCAGCCAGACAACAAAGGCTGGCTCATTAACGACAGGCGCCTTTTTGTTAAGGGCAGCAATTACATCGGTTCTCCCTGGCTCGGCACCATGACGCGAGAAAAATATCGTCGCGATCTTCGTCTGGCAGAAGCCATGAATGCCAACGCCATTCGCGTGCACGGACACGTTGCCGGGCGCGCGCTGTATGACGTTGCCGATGAGATGGGAATGATGATCTGGCAGGATGTTCCGCTGCAGTGGGGCTACGACAGCAGCGACGCCTTTACCAAAAATGCGGTTCGACAGACGCGGGAGATGATCGAACAGTTTGGCAACTCACCCGCCATCATCGTCTGGGGCGGCCATAACGAACCGCCCTGGAATTCGCCGTGGATGGAAAAACGCTTCCCGGACTGGAACAAAAACCTCAACCGCGAGCTCACGCAGCGGGTAGCGGATACGCTTGCCGAAGATACCTCCCGCATCGTGCATCGCTTTTCCGCCGTTGAGGAGCACTACTGGGCGGGCTGGTATTTCGGTAGCGTACGTGACCTGCTGACGCCAGCTAAAACGGGGATCATTACCGAGTTTGGCGCGCAGGCGCTGCCCCGCTTGTCAACGCTAAAAACCATCATCCCGGCTGCGCATCTCTGGCCAAAAACCACCGCCGCTGACGATCCCGGCTGGAGCGTCTGGAAATACCATAACTTTCAGCCCTTCCAGACGTTTAAATTTGCCGGTATCCCGCGCGGAAACAACATTCAGGAAATGATCCGCAATACCCAGGCGTATCAGGCGCGGCTGGTGGCCACGGCGGCCGAGAGCTACCGCCGACAGCGCTACCAGCCGGTGACGGCCCTGTTTCACTTTATGTTTGTCGAGACCTGGCCCTCCATTAACTGGGGCGTGGTGGACTATCTCCGTAAGCCTAAAGCCGGTTTTTACGCGTTAAAACGCGCATACCAGCCGGTTCTGCCTTCTATTGAACCGGTCACCCCGCAGTGGAAATCCGGCACGGCGGCGACCGTGCGTCTCTGGGCCATCAACGACACCTGGAAACCGTGCAGCGAGTGCCGTCTGTCGTGGCGTATCACCCAGCGCGATAAGGTGCTGGCAAAGGGCATGATGACGATGACGATCCCAGCAGATTCGGGAAAGATGGTCAAAACGCTGACGGCCACGCCCGTGGGTCAGGATGAGGTATCGATCGGGTTTACGATTGAAAACAGGGCGGGAAAAAGTGTTGGTGAAAATCAGCGCACGGAGTCCGTCATAAAATGAGCGAGAGAAAAGGAAAATTGCCGCTTCCCCTGCTTTCTTGTACCCTTTCAGGGGTTACCCCAATCCCCTAAAAATCGAGACATCCGGACACCTATGACTGCACATATTTCCAAAGATCCTTTGCATGGCGTAACGCTGGAGATGATGGTCAATGCCCTGGTGGCAAAATATGGCTGGAGCGAACTGGGCGACCGAATCAAAATTAACTGTTTCAGAAAAGATCCCAGCGTTAAATCGAGCCTGAAATTTCTGCGCCGCACCCCGTGGGCGCGCTCGGAAGTGGAAGCCCTGTATCTGGACTCCCTCAACGATGAGGTAAGCACAGAACAGGCGGAGCCCGCCTTTAATCCCTGGGCCAACAGTCGGATTATCAAGAGCTAATACGCAAATGACGCGACACGTAAAACGGATTGGTGCGCTGGCTGCCTGCGCGCTTTTACTTGTGAGCTGCTCCTCAAAACCACCCAAATCACTGGTTACCCCTCTCCCCACCGCGAGCAAACCGACGCCGCAGGCAAACGAGCCGATGCGCGGGATCTGGCTGGCAACCGTCTCTCGTCTCGACTGGCCGCCAGTAGCCTCGGTGAACGGCCGCAGCGCCGATCAGCGCATCGCGATGCAGAAGCAGGCGCTGATAAGCAAGCTCGACAACCTTAAGCACCTCGGTATTAACACGGTGTTTTTCCAGGTGAAGCCGGACAGCACGGCCCTCTGGTCATCAAAAATTTTGCCGTGGTCGGATATGCTGACGGGCAACATCGGCGAATATCCGGGATACGATCCGCTGCAGTTTATGCTGGATGAAGCGCACAAGCGCGGCATGAAGGTCCATGCCTGGTTCAACCCATACCGCGTGTCGACCAACACCAAACCGTCAACCATCGCCGCCTTGAACCGGACTTCCTATCAGACTCCGTCCAGCGTCTATGTCCAGCACCCTGAGTGGGTGCGCATCTCGGGTGACCGCTTTGTTCTCGACCCCGGCATTCCGGAAGTGCGCGACTGGATAACCAAAGTGGTGACCGAAGTGGTGGCGAATTACGCGGTAGACGGCGTGCAGTTCGATGATTACTTTTACGCCGAATCTCCGGGGTCCGCGCTCAATGATTCGCAGACCTGGCGGCAATACGGCCAGGGATTTGCCTCAAAGGCCGACTGGCGTAGACACAACACGCAGCAGCTGATCGTCCAGGTTTCCCGCGCGATTAAACAGACTAAGCCCGACGTTGAGTTTGGCGTCAGCCCGGCGGGCGTGTGGCGTAACCGCTCCTTTGACCCGGCAGGCTCGGACACCCGCGGCGCCGCGGCCTACGATGAATCCTACGCCGATACGCGTCAGTGGGTTCAGCAGGGCCTGCTCGACTACATCGCTCCGCAGATTTACTGGCCCTTCTCCCGGGACGCCGCGCGCTACGACGTGCTGACCAAATGGTGGGCCGACGTCGTTAAGCCGACCCACACTCGCCTGTATATCGGCATTGCGTTCTACAAGGTGGGCGAGCCGTCGAGAAACGAGCCGGACTGGACGGTTCAGGGCGGCGTGCCGGAGCTGAAAAAACAGCTCGATCTCAACGATTCGCTGCCCAACGTGAACGGCACCATCCTGTTCCGGGAAGATTACCTGAACCAGCCGCAGACGCAGCAGGCGGTGAACTACCTCCGAGGACGCTGGGGTAGCTGATTGATGACCAGGCAGAAACATCCCGTTTCTGCCTGTTTTTTTTACGGCTTCGGCCCGAACATCGCCTCAAGCTGCTGCGCATCCGGCATACCGACCACCTGCTGCAGCTCATTTTCCGCATTCAGATAGTAAATGGCCGGCGTGGCGTTAGCGCCCAGGCTGTCCATCAGCGTCTGGTGCTTCTGCAGGATCTCAACCGTCTCACGGGAAGCCTCGCCCTCTGGCTTCGGTAATTTTTTCCCACCGGAAAGCTCGTATTCGCGCCACGCCGAAACCGGATCTTTCGCATTCAGAATCGCCGAGGCGTTACGCCCGCTGTTGGGGTTGAGAAACGCCACCAGCAGCGTGTTGAGCTGCACCTCGCCCGCCTTCACCCACGGCTGCGCTTCGGCCCAGAACTGCTTGCAGTACGGACAGAACGGATCGGCGAAAACAAAGACTTTACGCGGGGCGTTATCCGCCCCTTCCTTCAGGGGATGCGCCGCGTTGAGGTTCTTCCACATTTCGCGGCCCATCGGGGCGTAGATCTCTTTCTGGAAATAGCCTTCGCTGAGGTTTTTTCCTTTGTCATCGTACAGATAGCCTGAAATGACGTGCTTGCCGTCCGGGGTTAAAAAGAGCGTCACGCCCATGTCCTGATACTGCCCCAGCCAGGCGGGCGCGCCGCCGGGCGCATCCAGCTTCTTGATGATTTTAATGTTCTGCTGCTCGCCGAAGTGCTTCACCACGTCCGGTATGGCTTCAGCGGCCTGCACCAGCCCTGACGTCGCCAGCGCTGAAAGTAACAGTAATTTTTTCATTTCCCTCTCCGGTTTGTCGGGGGCATTCCGCCCCCTTCAGGTTAGCGGTTTTTCAGTGCGTCACTGACCATTTCGTCGAACTGTTCAAACGGCACCCAGCCGGGCAGCAGTCCCTCGCCGATGAGCGTGGCGGGCGTGCCCTGGATCCCCATTTTTTCCGCGACGATCAGGCTGCGCTTGATCGTCATCAGGCTCTCGTCATCCGGCGCGGTGACGCTCACGCCCGCCCGCTTCTGCGCCACCTGAATGCTGGCGTCATCGTGGTAGCCCTTCTTCGCCATCAGAGTGTGGTTAAGCTTCATAAACTGCCCCGGATCCTGACGCCAGAGCGTTAACGCATCGCGCGCCGCGGTTAGCGAACTTTCCGAGCGGAAAGGTAAAAATTTAAAGACCACCGCGACGTCCGGATGCTTTTCGACGATCTTCTCCAGGTACGGATCGAATTTTTTACAGTACGGGCAGTTGTAGTCGGTAAACACCACCAGGGTGAGCTTTGGGTTTTTCGCGCCGATGCGCGGGGAGTTCGGATCGTTAAACAGGAAATCAGCGATCATCTTCTGCGCACGCTGCTCCTGGTCCGGCGTCAGCGGCTGGGCAGCGAACACCTGAACCGGGGCCAGCAGGAGCAGAAGCGTAATAAGGATTTTTTTCATAACACAGTTAGCCTTTTGCGTTGTTCAGGGTGGTGATGAGGGTGCGCTTGTCCAGCAGCGGCGAGAGGATTTCGCCGTCAGACAGGCCGGGGCCATACACCGCGTTAAACGGAATAGCGTAACGGTTTCGCTTCGCCAGAAAATCCGCGATAAACGCGGACGGCTGGCTCCAGTCTCCGCGCAGGGCCACCACGTCCGGCTGGCGCAGCGCGGCAATGACGTCCGGCTGATTCAGCACCCGATGCTCGTTAACTTTGCAGGTCACGCACCAGTCCGCCGAGATATCCACAAACACCCGCTTCCCCTGCGCCAGCGCCTGCTGGATGGCCTCCTCGCTGAGCGGCTGCCACGGGATGGACTGAGCGGCATTCTGCGCCGGAGCGTCAGGCGGCGCGTTAAGCAGCCCGCGCGCCTGATACCCGCCGAGCGCCGACAGCGCGATAATCACGAGCCAGAACAGCGGTGAGGATTTTTGCCCCTTCAGGGCTAACAGCGCGAGCGCGACGGCGATGAGCACCAGCATCACAATCTGGCTGACCGCCTCGCCCAGATGCACGCTTAACAATGTCGCCAGCCACAGGCTGGAGGCGAGCATCATCAGGCCCAGAACGACTTTTAGCGTATTCATCCAGCGGCCGGGTTTCGGCAGCAGCATGGCCGTTTTCGGCACCAGAGCGACAAACAGCCACGGCAGGCTCATGCCCACGCCGAGCATCAGGAAGATCAGCCACAGGGAGTGCAGCGGCGCGCCAAGGGCAAAGGCGACCGCCGTACCGAGGAACGGCGCGGAGCACGGCGTCGCCAGCAGCGTGGCGAACATCCCTTCGCAGAAGCTGCCGCCAATCCCCGCGCCACCTGCCGTAGCCAACCGTCCCGTAGCGGCGGAAGGCAGCAGCATCTCAAACACGCCAAACAGGTTCAGCGCAAACAGGAAGGTGACGGCGACCATCAGGCCGATAAACCACGGGTTCTGGAACTGAATGCCCCACCCCAGCGACGCCCCGGCCAGCTTCAGCGCGGTCACCATTCCCGCCAGCAGCATAAAGGAGGTGAGGATCCCGGCGCTGGTGGCCAGAAAGCGCAGCCTGATGGCGCGCCTGTCCGATCCCGCCAGCAAGATGCTGTTAAGCTTCATGCCCATCACCGGCAGCACGCAGGGCATCAGGTTCAGGATCAGCCCGCCCAGCAGGGCAAAGAGCACCATTTTTCCCGTCCCGTCCGGCACGGAGGTCTCTTCGGGCGTTGTCCCAACGGTCATGGTGGTTTGCTGCGCCCGATCGCCGTTGGTCAGCACAAACGATAGCCTCTTGCCCTCCAGCGAGGCGGGCTTGTCTCCCCATTCGTCGGTCACGGGTACCGTCACCCGAAGCGTATTGCCGTCGTGTTTGATGACCGGCTCGCCGGGAAGAATGTCATCCTCCAGCGGGTCAAAGTAGATCCCCGGGTTATCCCACTTCCCGTCCGTCGTGCCGGTAATCACCAGCTTGTCGCCAGCGAGCCAGGCGGAGAGATCCGCGGATACGCCTGACGTACCGGGCACGGCACGCATCGCCTGCGCGAACTCGCTGCGGAAGCCTTCGTCCACCGGCTGGGTAAAATCGAGATGCAGCGGGTAGTCCGTCAGCAGGCAGACGTTACTGCACGTCGAGAGCGTGAGCGTCCCGTCAAGCGTGTCGCCCTTCACCCCGTCGAGCGTAATCGGGATAGTGACCTTATCGTGATAGCCCTGCGTGGTCATGCCGGAGATATCGAAGCGCGACGGGACCGGCCAGGACCAGCTATCCGTTACGCCTTCCGGCCAGCTGATTTTTGGCGCGACGCCGCCCTCGCCCGGCGATCGCCAGTAGGTTTTCCAGCCGGGCTTTAGCTCAACGGTGAGCAGGCCTTTAACGTGCGTTTGCTCCCTCTCCGCCTGAAAGCGGATGCGGGCGTGATCGTTTTGTGGGGAAACCTGCCAGCCGGTGTCTGCCGCATGGACAATGCCGATGCAGGACAGCCACAGGAAGACGAATCCCCTGAAGAGGTTAACCATGTTTTACTCCGTGAACAGTGAAAATTATCGTGTGAGGACGATGATTTTCATTCACGGAAAACGCAGTTTTTCAGGTGTATTCGGGGAGGCGGTGCCTGAACGGGCTGTTCTGCGGGAGCCAATGCCCGCCCTTGCGTAAACAGCTGCAGCAGCGCGAAGAAGATAATAATGGCCGGTAGCGCGCCGTCGAAGAACAGCGGCTGGGCGCAAAGCAGCGAGTGTGCGCCAAGTTGGCAAGGCGACGGGCCGGGCTGTTCGGTGCTGGTTTGCGTTGGGGCATCAGCACTCAGAGAAATCTGCGGATCCAGTCCCTGTAAAAAATGGTTGAGCATCACCGCACGCTGCACGAGGCAAAGCGCCATCGCGAGACAGGTGATAATCAAAAGCCATTTTCCGAGGAGCTGACGGTTGCGCATAACGTTCCAGAGTGACAAGACGCCCCGATCATAAACGATAGTGATGAATCTACAAGTGCCGGAAGTGTAAGGTTTTGTCTGTCGCCGCTATTCGCCCGTCAGCGCGTCATAGACGTCCCGCAGCCGCGTGCGCAGAAACAGCACCGCCTTGTGCTTGCGGGATAACAGCGCCTGCTCGCTGGCGCCCGTCTCCTCTGCCAGCATTTTAATGCTGTAGCCGTGGAGTTCGGTCTTTTCAAACACCTCGCGCTGCGGCGGCGGGAGTTCAGACAGCGCCTGCCCAAGCTCTTCCCACAGCAGCGTCTTGAGGTACTCCTCTTCCGGCGTGTGCGGTACGCCGAACAGGGTTTCGGCCAGCTCGTCTTCCGGGAAACCGTCGTCGTCTTCGCCCGTAAAATAACCGGAGAGCGACACCTCACGCTTTTTACGCGCCCGGTCGGTCATCTCGTTACGCGCCGCGCGGAACAGCCAGGCGGCGACGTTTTCGACCGGCTGCTCCACTTTCATCAGCTGATAGGTGACTTCCTGCAAAATGTCGTCGGCATCATCGCGAACGGAGGTCCGTCCGCGAATGAAGGCTGTCAGCCGGGCGCGGCAGGCATTGAGCGCCGACATCAGCATGGATCCGCCCGCCTCCCCGGCTTTCATTTCGCTCACTCTGCTTCCGGCGCTTTTGGCGTGGCGTCGTCGCGCTTATCGTCACGATGACCGTGCCAGCCGCAGTGGCCGCGACCATGGCGACCAAACCCTTCGCGGCGCTGCTGAATAAACGCCTCGCGCTGTTCGGGCGTCATGTTCATCCAGCGCTCGTGCATGCGGCGGTGCGCGCCAAACATCCCCGGGCGGAAACCTAACCCGCCAAACAGAATGCGGCTCAGCACCAGAATGCCCAGCGCCTGCCAGAAGCCAATAGCCTTAACGCCGAGAATGGCCGGGAGCAAGGCGTTCCACAGGGTCATCACCACCAGGCCGAGCACGATGAAAATCACCGCGCCGATGACTAAACCCTTACCCATACGGTGGCGACCGAATCCGCGCCCGTGACCTCTGCCGTGCAGTTCAAAATCTCTCATGGTGTTTACCTCGTTTACAGTAACTGATTATGGCTTGTGATGAGGTAGACGGATGAGGAAGGGAAATATTGCTGGGGTGAATAAAATTTTTTGGGCTGACGATTTGGACTCATAGCGGTAACGGCTGACGGGTGCTATGAGTCGCTCGAAAGCAAATCATCGCGTACGAAGAAGTCGCTTAACCAATGCGATAGCAATAATGGCCAGTATGATTGACACCAGTGCCAGGAAGATAAGCAAGGATAATAGTGGATTTAACAAGCCACCTAAACTGGTGAAGTCGCTGATACGGCCAAGTTGCTCGGACGTGCATACACGCAAAATGATCTCAGGAATAATAAGCAAAAATATAATGACGGTCAGGACATAAACCAGAGCACCCTTGCGCTTTCCCATTTTCGATGTTGCCCCTTTCTCAATCATGATCAATGATAATAAAGTAATGATAATGCAAGGTTGTATAAAATGTCACAAAATTAATTAATTGCAGACCGTCCGAGGCATTAAAGTTTTGCTAACAACTGCCGATTTATGAATTACCACCTAATATTGAGGCGCCAAAATGTTCCTTGAAAACTTTAAAAATAAGGATTTTATAATTTACTTTATCTATGTCGCTGTATTTATCGTGATTGTGAATAGAGCATATGGAATGTCTAACTTACTAAGATTTGTCTTTCGCTATCTGGCAATTGGTTACTCAGATGCAAGAATGAAAAAACTTGATGACAAATGGTTTGATATCCAACTATTCAAAATAACCAATGGAATTAACACCACCAATTTAAACGACGCAAGACTAATACAAAGAGGGTTAAATGAGGGGTTACTAAAACCATCATGGTTTTTATTTACCAGTTCATGGGGAGACATCACCATAAAGATGTCGAAAAAGAAATTAATCTTATCCTATCTAATGGGACTGGTTATATTTATCATGGGGAATTATGCATGGATTGAGCAAACCCAAATTGTTGATGGATTCGTCAAGATCGACCACAAGGAATTTAGTTATTATATTTCTAAAGAAAAACTGATTATAACATCATTTAACAGATCTATTGATAATGCCACCGTCCATAGTAAAGAGGATTGCAAGAGTATTACAGGTTCAATTCCTAAGGACTCAATGTTCTCTATAGCATGCACGAAGCTACTTGATGATAGACTGTCGTATAAATGGTGGCTTGAAAAAGAAATCCAGTCCGTAAATAGCAGGAAAAATACGCTAAGGCTTATTTCTTACATTTATTGTATCACTAGCGTTTTGTGGGGATTTTCATTATACCAATTCAATCGCGCCAGCACTCATGTCGTAAATTATAAATTATCGATGCAAAATCAAAGTTCATAGATAAAAGTATAAAGCCGCCTTTCACAGAAAGGTAGCTTTCGATAATGGCTCTGTAAGGGGGTATTGCGACTGTAAGTGTACCCGTTATAACTCCATGCATTTTTTGAGATGTCCATTAGTGGAGGTAGTAAACGGCGAGGCTCCAGAGGGAGCCTCCCCTGATACCATCAAGCCTGCACCGGTAAACTAAAACTCGAAATACTCCGCGAAAGCTGCTGCGCCTGCTCTTCCAGCGATGCCGCTGCCGCAGCGGACTGCTGCACCAGCGCGGCGTTCTGCTGGGTGACGCCGTCCATCTCGGTCACCGCCTGGCCGACCTGGCTGATCCCGCGGCTCTGCTCTTCGGAGGCGACGGAGATCTGCTCCATCAGCGTATTCACTTTATTCACTGACGAAATAATCGAGTCAATCACCTCGCCCGAGCGGCTCACCAGCTCCGCACCGTTTTTCACGCTGGAAACCGACTGCGCAATCAGGCTCTCGATGTCCTTAGCCGCCACCGCGCTTTTCTGCGCCAGGGTGCGTACCTCGCTGGCCACGACCGCAAAGCCGCGTCCCTGCGTACCGGCGCGCGCCGCTTCAACGGCCGCGTTCAGCGCCAGAATGTTGGTCTGGAAGGCGATGCTGTTAATCACGCTGGTAATGTCTTCGATGCGCTTCGAGTTCGCCGCGATGGTGTTCATCGTGTCGATCACTTCACGGGTCACCGCTTCACCGGTGTGGGCATTTTTCACCGCGTCCTGCACCAGTTTCCCGGCCTGATAAACGTTGTCGGTATTGTTCGCCACCGTCGCGCTCAGCTCTTCCATGCTCGCTGCCGTCTGGGTCAACGCGGAAGCCTGCTGTTCGGTACGTGACGCCAGGTCGATATTCCCGGAGGCAATCTCCTGCGCTGCGTGCGTTACGGTATGGCTCGCATCGCGCACTTGGGCGATGGTCGCCAGCAGCGCCTGACGCATCTGCTCCATAGAACTCATAAGATGATCGATTTCGTTATGAGCGCTCCCCTTGACCGGGACCGGAACGTCCAGCCTGCCCGCCGCAATCTGGCTGCAGTGCTCGCGCGCCAGGTTTACCGGCGCAAAGACAAAGCGCTTCATCAGCAGGCTGACGGCGACAATCACCACCACAAACAGGCTGGCGATAGCGGCAATGATCGCCAGGCCGGAGACGAAATTGCTGCTCGCATCCTCGTTCAGGCTTTTGGCGTATTTCTGGTGGACGGAAAGGACCTGGTCGAGAACGATCTCGTACTGGCGGTCGAGGCGGGAGACTTCCGGGATCAGCGCGTTAAATTTGGCCACATCGTGCGCCTCGGCGGCATCGATCAGCGGCGCCAGCCCCTGGTTGCGGTAGTTTTGCCAGGCGTCCTGATAGGCAGTCACCAGCGGCGCTTCATCCGTCAGACGCGGCGAAGCCATAAAGGCCGCAAAGGCGTGGTCCGCTTTGGTCAGCGCCTCTTTCACGGCGGTTAGCTTTGCAGCCCCGTCTGCCGAGTTGCCCGCTTCCACCATCTTCACATACTCCATCACCCGCACGCGCAGCGTACGGCTGTGGTTGATGGGGTCAATAATAGACAGCACAACCTGGATCTCTTTGTTGACGTTATCCAGGGAATTATTACTTTTTATGATGAGGCCAACGCTGGTGACAATGCTGACAACAAAGAAGAAAAGCAGCGAGAACAGGACGATCAGGGACGACTTTTTCAACGACATAAACCAATACCTCAAGGAGAATTATTCCTTATGGTTATCGGCCATTCCAAAACTTAAATTAATTAAAGTTATTGAAGTATCGAACCGGGCTATTTCGCTGGCTTATAGCGTCGCTGCAGGGTGGCATTGAGCTTGCGCTGCAACGGCTGCGGCGTCTCCCCTTCGATCAATTTGCTAATCAAATCAAAGCAGTGCCACGCCAGCTGGCGGTTATCCTGACGAATGGTATCCACGGGAATCGTCAGCGAATCGTAGAGATAGTGATCGTCAAAGCTGGCTAACCTGATATCGTTTTGCAGCAGGTTGTGCTGGCCCATATAGCGCAGCACCCCTTCCAGCAGCCCGCAGGCGGCGGCGAACAGCGCTTTCGGCGGACGTCCCAGACGGGCGCAGAGTTCAGCAAACATCTCGTAACCGGAGCTCGGGTGATAGTTGCCGTGAATGATCCACTCGGGACGCAGCTCCACGCCGGCCTCTCGCAGACCTTGCTTAAACCCTTCCAGACGATCGCGCGTCGGAGAAAGGCGCGGCTGGCCGCCGAGAAAATAGAATTCATCAGGATGCTGGCGCGCAATGTCGGCCACCAGTTCCGCCGTCGGGGTAATGGAGTCGGTGATCACCAGCGGCAGCGCGCTGTCGTTGATGTGGCGGTCAAACAGGACAACGGGCAGCTGCTCGCTCAGCTTGTGGTAGTCCGCATCGTTAAGCATGCTGGAGGCCACAATCAGTCCGTCAACCTGACGCGCCACCATGTTGTTCACCACCACCGTCTCCTGCCCCGGGTTTTCATCGCTGCAGGAGATCAGCAGCTGAACCCCCGCCTCGCGGCACAGCGTTTCCAGCTCGTGAGAAAACACGGCAAAACCGTAGTTGGTGATCTCCGGAACCACCAGACCAATGGTGTGGCTGCGGTTATCGCGCAGCGACCGGGCGTGAATGCTGGGCTGATAGTGGTGCTCTTTTGCAATCGCCAGCACGCGCTCGCGCGTCTCCTCCGCCACGCGAAGCTCTTTGCTACGCCCGTTGAGGACCAGGCTGGCGGTGGCTTTTGACACGCCCGCCAGCTCCGCGATGTCTTTAATGGTGACGCGTTTTGTTTTTCTCACAACGACTTAGATCCGGCTGCCAAAACCCTCATTCTATCATGCAGGCGCGCAGCGACCAGTAGCGTAATGTGATATCGGACGCACCTTCGAATCGCACCCGGGCCGGATGGTCAGGAAAATAGCGGCTGCTCATCACCCCTTCGCCATGGTTTATGAAGATTTCAACGCTGGAGCGGTCGCAGAGAACGCATAAATGAGTGACGTCGCCCTGCCAGTAGCGGGTCAACGTTTCACCGGTTTTCAGGCTCGCGCGTTCAAGACGTATACCCTGCTCATCGACCGTGAGACGCAGCGCGCCGCCAAAATCGACATTCACCTGCGCTGCGCTCAGCTCAAACTCCAGGCGCGTCGCGTCCAGGTCCGGCGCCTCGCTGGCGCGCCCCTGCCAGCGCTGTTCATCTTCACGCAGCGCCGCCAGCTCGCGAGCCGGGGTCTGCCAGAGCCTGCCGTCGCGATAGCGTAATTCGCGCGGGCAGGTCATCTGGTGCATCCAGCCGTGTGTCCGGGTTGGCTGAAGCATCTCTTCCCCGTCCGGTACGCCCATCCAGCCGATCAGAATGCGTCGTCCGTCCTCCGCCAGGGTCGTTTGGGGTGCGTAAAACTCAAAGCCCGCGTCCAGCTCGTGCAGCTCGCTGTGATCGAATGCGGCGTTTTCATAGTCAAACGCCCCGCTCATCCAGGTAGCCGGATAGGTGTTGAGATAGCGATGCGGCTCGCGCGCCAGCCCCTGCGGACAGCTGATCAGGACGTGCGTTCCGTCGAGGGCGAACAGGTCCGGACACTCCCACATATACCCCGCGTCCGTCAGGCCGTTGACGCCGTGACCGGCGATTTCCCCGCAGGACGTCCAGGCGTGCAAATCGGCTGAGGTAAACAGCAGCACCTTGCCGCGCTTTTGCACATCCTGCGCGCCGAGCACCATGTACCACTCCCCGTCGTGCTGCCACACCTTCGGGTCGCGCACGTGGCCGGTGTAGCCTTCCGGCAGCGCCAGCACCGGCCCCAGCTTCTTAAAGGTCCCGTCCGGCTGTTCCACGGCGAGGCACTGCCAGGCCGTGCGGCTGCCGTCATCAAATTTAACGTTGCCGGTGTAGCACAGGGTCAGGACGCCCTGGTTATCCACGGCGCTACCGGAGTAGCAGCCGTTGCGGTCATACTCTTGATCCGGCATCAGCGCCAGCGGCTCATGCTGCCAGTGCACCAGGTCAGCAGAGCTCCAGTGCCCCCAGCATTTAAACCGATGCTCGCAGTCCAGCGGGTTCCACTGATAGAACAGGTGGTAGCGGCCGGCAAACCAGATGAACCCGTTGGGATCGTTCATCAGCCCCGTCACCGGCGCGGGGTGCCACTGCGGATAGTGGCTATCCGCCAGCGCCCGCGGCTGACCTTTCATAACGGCCTGCAGGATCGCAGGCCAGCGGGAAGGTAACGTCATTATTCAGAGTCCGTTTTATATTTCAGCAGCAGTGAGACGGTAAACGCCACGCCGAAGGCAATCACCATACCGATAATATAGTTGAGCAGCGAGCTGGCCTGCACGATGGCCATGCCCGGAATAGCGGTCAGCCCAACGGCGGTCATGTAAACATGAACAGATACCACCCAGGCCCCGCCCACCGCGCCGCCGATCAGCGCGGCGATAAACGGTTTCACGAAGCGCAGGTTGATACCAAAAATAGCCGCTTCGGTGATGCCCAGCATCGCAGAAAACGCCGACGGTAAGGTAATGGCTTTAATTTTGGCATCTTTGGTTTTGAACCACACCGCCAGACAGGCGCCGCCCTGCGCCACGTTCGCCATGGCCCAGATCGGCAGCAGGAAGTTCACGCCAATCGACGGGTTGCCCAGCAGACCGGCTTCAATCGCGTGGAAGCTGTGGTGAATACCGGTGATCACAATCACCGAGTAAAGCCCACCGAACAGCAGCCCGGCCAGCCAGCCCGCGTGTTCAATTAACGTGCTCAGGATAAAGGAGATGCCGTCGCCCAGCGCGCGCCCCGCCGGGCCGATAATCAGCAAGGCGATAAAGCCGGAGATAACGACGGTGAGGAACGGCGTCAGGATCAGATCTAACGCGTCCGGGATCGCGCGGCGCAGATTTTTCTCCACGATGCTCATAAACCAGACGGCCAGCAGCACCGGGAACACCGTGCCCTGATAGCCAATCATCGCGATCTCAAGGCCGAAGAAGTTCATGGTGTGGAATCCGGAGGCCACGCCCCAGGCGTTGGTCAGCGCCGGGTGCGTCAGAATGCCGCCCAGCGTCGCGCCGAGATACGGGTTACCGCCAAATTCCCGCGCGGCGGTAAAGCCGATCAGAATAGGCAGAATGATAAACGCCGCGGAGCTGCACATGTCCAGCATGATGTAGAGAGCGTTATCCGCATTGACCCAGCCGTAGGTTTTCACCATGCCGAGCAGGCCCATCAGCAGGCCGGAGGCCACAATCGCGGGAATGATCGGGACAAAGATGTTGGAGAGCAGACGGGCAATGCGCTGGAACGGGTTCAGCTTGCGCGCCGCCAGATCCGCGGCCTCAGATTTACTGGATTCGCTAATCCCCGCAGCCTGAATAAACGCGGCGTAGACCTTGTTGACCACGCCCGTGCCAAAAATCACCTGCATCTGTCCGGCGTTACGAAAACAGCCTTTTACGCCGTCGACCTTGCCGATCGCCTGCTGATCGGCAAGCGCGTCATCGACCAACACCAGACGAAGACGCGTTGCGCAGTGCGCCGCGCTGGCGATATTTTCCTTGCCACCGAGCAGCGGAATAAGCTCGCGGGCGATTTGATTAAAATCCATAGATACCTCTGCCTGACTTCTTTTTATGATGTGCGAAACGCTCCCGCAAAGCGGGAGCGTGATGGGTTAAAACCAGGTTTCCATCTGGACCCCAAAGTTCCATTCCCCGCCGGCGTTGAAGCCGCTGCTGCCAAAGGCATCATCGCTGGCGTAATGATCCAGTTTGCTGCTCCAGTCCATCCAGGTGGCAAACAGACGCAGCTCCGGACGGCTGAAGAAATCGCCGATTTTGCTCGCTTTTAACGTTGGCGCAAAGGTCAGCTTGTAGAAACTGCCGTTGACGGCGTTGCGGTCCTTATAGCCTTCCGGATTTAAATCCATGTACTGATAGCTTCCCTCAAACGCCAGGGCGAAGTTCTGCGTCACCTCTTTAATCAGACGGGTGTTGAGCGTAACCCACTCATAGCTATCGCCCTTGACGTAGCGATCTTTACTGCTCTGCGCCAGGACGGCGGGCGCAACGCTCCAGCCGCCGCCGACAGGCGTGACACCGTAACTTGCGAAGCGCCAGGTATCCGCCTCAGACAGCAGCGCGCCGTCGGAACCGATGCTTTTCACTTCCGCACCCAGCCCGTGACCGTACAGCAGCGCCGTTTTGGCTGTCCCTTCCCGCACGCCGTAGAAGCTCTCATTATGCAAGCCGACCAGGGCATGAACGCCGGTATTGGCGGCGTCGGTTTTGATGAGATCGCCGTTGGTGTCTTTACGGTCGTCGTTATCCTTCGCCCGCAGGCCGCTCACCATCAGCTGGAACGGTCCGGCGAAGTGGTTCATGCTGAGGATATAGTTCTGAACGTCATTGTCGGTCTGCTCCACGCTGCCGAAGTTGCGGCCGTAGATGGAGAAGTTGCTGCGCAGCGAATCGTTCCATTTCACGTCGTAGACGCCGCCGCCGGTACCGGCGAGGAACACCACGTCGGAGTCCAGCCAGTGAATATCAAAGTTGTCGCGGTCGAAGCGTTTACCCGCCCAGAAGGTGCTGCCCTTCAGCGCGCCGGTAAAATCAGGCAGGTTGCCCAGCTCCGCGAAGGCCTGGCGAATATTGAGATCGCTGGTATCGGCTGACCAGTCGTTATAGGTTCTCTGACCGTCGGCCAGCATCGCTTTGAAGCGCGTGGTGGCCCCGTTATCCAGAGTTTGCTTGTGCTCCAGGTTCAGCTCGACGTAGGTGTCGGCTTCGTTACCCAGACGCCCTACCGCGCCGCCGGTTTCTCCGGCCGGGGTCAGATAAGGACCGCTTTTGCTGCTGGAGGCCGCATCGTTCATCAGCAGGCCCGAACGGGCGTAGCCGTGGAACTCAAACCCGCTGCTTTGATCCGCCTTCTTCTCCAGCGCGGTGGTGCGCTGCGCCACCGCCTGGGTTGTCGTTTGCGTCTGCTGCTGCACGGCCACCAGCTGCTGCGTTTTTTGTTCCGCATCCGTGGCGCGTTTCTCAGCCACCTGCGCACGCGTTTCCGCCGCCTGGAGGCGCTGCTCCATCGCGGCAAGACGCGCTTCGATACTTGTCATATCCGTTTGGGCAAAAACAGAGGTACTTCCGGCCAGCATGCCTATCATCACGGCAAGTCTGCGTTTTTTATACATTTTGTCGCATCCCTAAAAGAAGTCATTAAACGTGCTAAATTGCTAAACCGGTTTAGGTTGCTGATACTAAACCTCTGAATTTTGGATCGGCAATCTTTTTTGCTAAACCGTTTTAGTAAGTGTGATCGAGGCGACAATTCAGGCCGCCGGATGGCGGCCAGTGGAGGAAGGAATTACAGATCGTGCTGCCAGGGCAATGCAGTCATCGCCCCTTTGGCCGTGGTGGCTAATGCGCCGCAGCGCTGGGCTAAGGCGATGACCGGCGTCAGATCCTGCCCGGCGGCCAGCCCGTAGAGTAGCCCCGCCACGAAGGCATCGCCCGCGCCGGTGGTATCGACACACTCTACGGGCGTTGCCGGATAGTGCTCCACGGCGCCGTCATGCCAGGCGATCACCCCCTCTTTTCCCTGGGTGACCAGCACCAGATGCGCCGGGCAGCGCGCCATCAGCGCGTCCAGACCGACGTTTACCTCGACATGTCCGGTTAGAAACGCCAGTTCTTCAACGGAGAGTTTCACCACGTCAGCGCTCTGCAGGGCCAGCTCCAGGCAGCGGCGCAGCGCGTTCTCATCCGGCCAGAGATCCGGGCGAATATTGGGGTCGAAGCTGACGTAGCCGCCCGCCTCGCGAACGGCGGCCATCGCCTCAAACGTCGCAGAACGGCTCGGCTCTGCGCTTAACGCGATGGAACAGACGTGCAGCCATTCCCCGGCGCTGAACGTCGGCAGATCGGCGGATTCGAGAAACAGATCGGCGCTCGGGCGCACCATAAAGGTAAACGAGCGTTCGCCGTGGTCGTCGAGATCGACCACCACCGTTGAGGTGCGGTGCGCCGGGTCAAGGCGCATAGACTTCACGTCGACCTTTTCGTCAGCGAGCGTTTTCGCCATAAAGCGCCCGAAGGGATCGTCGCCAACCCTGCCGATAAAGGCGCTCTGGCCGCCCAGCCGGGCAATACCGACCGCAACGTTTGCCGGTGCGCCGCCGGGACACTGCAGCAATCTGCCTTCTCCATCGGGCAGCAAATCCACTACCGCATCGCCAAGTACCCAGATTTTTTTCATGCTTTCCTCGTAGCTAAACAATGTTAAACCGTTTTAGCTATTTAAGCACAGGCAGTGCGAAGGGGAAATAACGCGGGAGGAAAATTGGCTAACGCACCAGATGCGGCCAGTGAATATCACCGACGCCATTAAGCTGCGGGCGGGCAAACAGAAAGCCCTGGAAGCGGCGGATCCCGGCAGACTCGAGCCAGCACCACTCCTCTATCTTCTCGATCCCTTCCGCCACCAGGGTAATTTCAAGATCGGAGCAACAGCTGACGATGGAGCGCACAATCGCCTGCTTCGGGCCGCTGAGGTGGATATCGCTGACTATCTCCCGGTCGATCTTAATTTTATCCGGCTGGAAGCGGGTCAGCAGCGAAAGACCGGCATAGCCGGAGCCGAAATCATCGATCGCCAGGCCAATCCCCTCACCGCGAAGCTGCTTGATGGCGCTATTAAACTGGTTGAAGCCGGAGATCATCTCGTTTTCCGTCACTTCAATGACCACCTGCTCCGGCTGAAGGCCATGTTTTTTTATCTCGCTGACCAAAAATTCCACGGCGTTGGGGACATTCACCAGCGACATCGGCAGCAGGTTTACCGCAATCTTATGGCTGCCAATGCCCAGCTTTTCCGCGAGAGCAAAGGCATACGCTTTCGTCTGGAGATCGACTTCGTAGATTTTGTCCGGGTCAAGGGCGCTGAAGAAATGCTCCGGGCTGCCGCCTTCGTTGCCGCGAATAAGGGCTTCAAGCGAACTGATCTTCCCTTCCGAGGGCTCAACGATGGGCTGGAGCGCAAACTGACAGGTTTGGTTGGCCATCAGCCCCAGGTGTTCGCCAAAGGGCAACGCCTCGGATGAAAGCGTCCATTTTTCAGGTACGTAGCGTGCACCCGACAGGGCCGGACGTTTGCCTGTGATAAACGTCTGGATAAATTTGAACACCCGGTCATCGGATGTGAGATAGCTTTCCAGCTTGCTGTAATTCAGAACCGACTGCAGCACCTCTTTCGGTGACTGCGTCTGCAGATCGAACAGCAGCATACCGACGTTTTCGAAGCGCCTGCGCGGGCCATAGTCCCGCATCAGCTCAACCACTCCACTGTGCCGCTTGTCGTCACGGATTTTATGGAACAGCTTAAGCACGCTCTCTTCCGACCCTTCGAGTATTTGCAGCACGTCGCTACCTTTTGCGAGCAGAACCCCGGTGATATTCAGACTGGCATTGCGGATCCGGGCGCGCTCCACCAGTTCCCGCAGCTCGGTGGAGGGGCGGGATAAATTCAACTGGCTTCGGTAAATCAGAGTCGTCAGCACAAAAATGGGTTCCGATGAGAAAGTGAGGTGCCTTGAAGCTACTATTTAACATACTTAATCAATGCGACCTAACATATTCACACCACAGGGGAACGTTACTTTTCACCGTTGCCAATTCGGCTGTCGATCCTCTCCTGCATATAGTCGTAGAACGGATTCGAGGTAACCCGCATCAGCGCCTCTTTTCCGACGCTCAACACGGAGGTTTCGCCCCAGAGCGCAATCGTCCCCAGGCTGATGCCGTAGCGGTTTTTCACCCCAGGCTCACGGCCATAGAGATCGTCATCCGGCGGGAACGGCACCGCAATATGCGACAGGGAATAGACATCCTGCGGCCAGGCCTGCGCCAGCGGCACGACCGTCTCCCGGGTGCTGCCTGCCGGAGTGATCTTCGCCACCGTCGAGAAACTGTGCTCGCTGGCATTGGTAATAATCGTGACACCGTAACGCCTCTGCGCAACCGGCAGCAGTGCCGAAGTTGCCGTCCACGACGACGGTTTGAACAGCGGGCGGAAGCTCGCCGCCTGGTTGATGTCAAACATCACCAGCTCGCTGCCGTTTGCCGGAAGCTGGTCAAACAGGCCGGTCACCACCGCGCGGGTGCTGACCGTGGAATCCATGACCGACTGGAACGCCAGGATCGGCGGCAAATTCGCCAGCCTGTTCTCCCGCGCCTCGCGGCCGATTTGCTCCTGCAGGGCCTTCGTCAGAAGCCATGACTGGCGGGCGGCGTTGACCGGGAACGAGTTATATTTGTACGGGTTATATTCCGGAGAGATATTCAGCCACGCCGCTTTGGCAAACGCCGGCAGCAGCGCCGGTAACCCGGCGAAACCGGCAAACCGCGCAAAGGCCGTCACGCCAATCATAGGTGAGAGGAGTATCACCTGCTGCGGTTTACGCAGCGAAGGCGCGTCCAGCGCATCGAGGGCATATTTCATCGCCAGCGCCCCGCCGTTGGAGTAACCCACCAGATGCAAAGGCGCAGCCTCGCCCGCCAGACGCGTGGCCTCCCGCACCGCAAGACGCGTCGCCGCGAGCCACATTTCCCAGTCGACGTCCGTCAGCGCGCCGGGCGCGGTGCCGTGCCCGGGCAGGCGCGGGACCACGGCCACAAAGCCGTGCTGTTGATAGTTCACCGCAAGGCGCCTGACGCTGTAAGGCGAGTCCGTCAGACCGTGCAACAGCACCACCGCGCCGCGCGGCTTTCCGGCAGGCATCAGCACAAAGGAGCGGTTGGCATCGGGCGTAAACTGTCCCGGCCACACCAGGCTCTGGCGATAATAGCGGTTTAACGGCGTGCGTTCCTCGCCCTCTGTTTTCGCCGTCACCGCATTATCAAGATCGGCGAAAATGGCGTTTTCCCGGGCGATATACCGGGCAAAATCGGCGTTATCCATCTCGCGCACGGACATCTCATCGGCCCGCCAGGTATGCCAGAGGTGCAGTTCCGGTCCCTGCTGCGAGAGATAGACCCGAACCGCCAGCAGGACGACCAGTACGATCCCAACGACCATCCCTATTTTCTTTGCAAGCGCCATCAGGCGCACGCTGACTCGCCAGGGCAAATTTGCCATGCCGGGATCCCTTTTATATTCACAGTACATCTATCTTATCAAAAATGTGAACGGACTGACGTATTCACCAAATTCATACCTGCCCGCTCAGCCAGTGCACCAAAAGTGAACTACGCTGCACAAATGTTGATCATTGGTTAAACAAATATTGCATGAAGTTTACTGCACAGCGGGTTTCACCCGCCCTGTGAACCTGGCACGCGTCATGCATTGTTAACCCGGTAACAAAAATTCGGCCTTTGACAGCCTGTTAACAGCGAGGCGGTATGACGACGAAACCTGAGATGTTGAGCCGTATCGAAGCGACGTTCAGCCAGCTCACGCCCAGCGAAAAGCGGGTCGGAAGCTGGCTGCTGGCGCACGCCGCGCAAATCCCGTTTGAAACGGCGGAGAGCATCGGTCAGGCGAGCGGGACCAGCGGAATTACCGTCGGACGCTTCCTGCGCAAGCTGGGGTATCGCAACCTGGAGGATGCCAAAAAGAGCCTGCGCGATCCGTATCAGCCCTGGGGCATGAACGAGCGGCTGGACTCCTGGCAGCAGCAGCGCCCCCTTTCCAGCCGCCTTCAGCACGCCCTGTCGCTGGAAGTGGATGCCATCACGCAGGTGTACCAGATGGCGCAAACGGACGCCTTTCGTCAGGTGGTGCACAACCTCGCCCACGCCGACGCGGTGTTTGTGCTGGGGATCCAGTCCACGCGCGGGATTGCCAACGCCTTCTTCAGCCACCTTGAATACCTCCGCCCGCGCGTGAGCTATTCGGAGGGGGCTTCCGGCAGCTGGGTGGAATCCCTCAACTCGGGTTTTTCGCATCCGTACGTCGTGCTGACCGATACGCGCACCTACTCCACGATGGCCCGCCAGTACTGCCGCGTCGCCAGCGAGAAAGGCATTCCGCTGGCCTTAATCACCGACATCTGGTGCCCGTGGGCGCGGGATTACCCGATTGATTTACTGCAGGTGAAAACCGATACCGGTCACTTCTGGGATTCGCTTGCCCCCGTGAGCTGTCTGTTCAACCTGCTGCTGTCGGGCGTGGTGGAAGCGCTGGGTGATGCGCTCCCGGCGCGTCTGGCGGTCAACCGACAATTACAACAAGAGTTTGGTCAATTCGAACGCTAAAGGAGCGGAGCTATGCCCGAAGAGAGTGAACTGATTGATGTGGCGAAGACGTTTCCCACGCTGCATATCGATCTGAAGTACGCCACCGCCGACAACATCACCGGCCGTCCGATCTATCAGGAGGCGCTGTGCCTGCTGCATACCGACGCGGCCACCGCGCTGGCAAAAGCCATCAGCATTGCCTCGCTGGCCGGGCTGAAGCTGGTGGTGTACGACGCCTATCGGCCGCAGCAGGCGCAGGCCCAGCTGTGGGATGCCTGCCCGAACCCGGAATACGTGGTCGACGTGGCGATTGGCTCCAATCACAGCCGCGGTACGGCCATCGACGTCACCCTGATGGATGAACATAACGCCGTGCTGGATATGGGTGCCGGTTTTGACGAAATGCACGACCGCTCGCATCCGTATCACCCTTCCGTGCCGCCGCACGCCCAGCGCAACCGTCTGCTGTTGAACGCCATCATGTTCGGCGGTGGTTTTGTCGGTATCAGCAGCGAATGGTGGCACTTCGAACTGCCGAACGCCGCCAGCTACCCGCTGCTTGACGACCGTTTTGCCTGTTTTCCCCTGACGCACACTTCTCTTTAAACCTGGAGCACTGCCATGAAAACATCGCTTGTTTCGACCCTGATCGCCGCCACGCTGGCCCTGAGCGCCCCGCTGGCGCTGGCTGCCGTTCCGAAAGACATGCTGGCGATCGGTAAAGCCGCCGACCCGCAAACGCTCGATCCTGCCATCACCATTGATAACAACGACTGGACCGTTACCTATCCGTCCTACCAGCGTCTAGTCAAGTACAAGCCGGGCTCTACCGAGGTGGAAGGCGATCTATCGACGGGCTGGAAGGCGTCTGAAGACCAGAAAGAGTGGACCTTTACCCTGGCGGATAACGCGAAATTTTCCGACGGCACGCCGGTTACCGCCGAGGCGGTAAAACTCTCCTTTGAGCGCCTGCTGAAGCTCGGCCAGGGGCCGTCTGAAGCCTTCCCGAAAGATCTGAAAATAGATGCCGTCGATGACCATACGGTGAAGTTCACCCTCAGCCAGCCGTTCGCGCCTTTCCTCTACACCCTGGCAAACGACGGGGCGTCAATCATTAACCCGGCGGTGCTGAAGGCCAATGCGGCGGACGATGCGCGCGGTTTTCTGGCGCAAAACACCGCCGGTTCCGGGCCGTTTATGCTGAAAAGCTGGCAGAAAGGCCAGCAGCTTATTCTGATCCCTAACCCTCACTGGCAGGGTGAAAAGCCGCACTTTAAGCGCGTATCGGTGAAAATTATCGGTGAGAGCGCCTCGCGCCGACTGCAGCTTTCCCGCGGCGATCTGGACATTGCCGACTCCCTGCCGGTCGATCAGCTCGCAGCGCTGAAGCAGGAAGGTAAAGTCGCCGTCGCGGAATACCCGTCCCTGCGCGTGACTTACCTCTATCTCAACAACGGTAAAGCGCCGCTCAATCAGGTGGATTTACGCCGGGCCATCTCCTGGGCGACGGATTACCAGGGGATGGTGAAAGGCATTCTGAGCGGCAACGGCAAGCAGATGCGCGGCCCGATCCCGGAAGGCATGTGGGGCTTTGACGCCACGGCAATGCAGTACAGCTTTGACGAGGCCAAAGCCAAAGCGGCGCTGGAGAAGGTCAAAGACAAACCCGCCAGCCTGACCTTCCTCTACTCGGACAACGATCCGAACTGGGAGCCTATCGCCCTCTCCACTCAGGCCAGCCTCGGCAAGATCGGCATTAACGTCAAGCTGGAAAAACTGGCCAATGCGACCATGCGCGACCGCGTCGGAAAAGGCGATTACGACATTGCCATCGGCAACTGGAGCCCGGACTTTGCCGACCCGTACATGTTCATGAACTACTGGTTCGAATCGGACAAAAAAGGGCTGCCGGGCAACCGCTCGTTCTATGAGAACAAAGAGGTCGATTCCCTGCTGCAGGCCGCGCTGAAAACCACCGACCAGGCAGAACGCACCAAAGATTACCAGCAGGCACAGAAGGTGGTTATCGACGAGGCGGCCTACGTTTATCTGTTCCAGAAAAACTACCAGCTGGCGATGAACAAAGAGGTCAAAGGCTTCACCTTTAATCCGATGCTCGAGCAGGTGTTCAACATCGCCACCATGAGCAAATAACGGTTCTCGCCGGGGGAAAGCGTATGACGTTCTGGAGCATAGTGCGCCAGCGCTGCTGGGGGTTAATCCTGGTGGTGGCCGGTGTCTGTATTATCACCTTTATTATTTCACACCTGATCCCCGGCGATCCGGCCCGTCTGCTGGCTGGCGACCGCGCCAGCGACGAAATCGTGCAGAACATCCGCCAGCAGCTAGGGCTGGACCAGCCCCTGTATATACAGTTTGGCCGCTACGTGGACGCTCTGGCCCACGGTGATTTAGGCACGTCCATCCGTACCGGACGCCCGGTCGCGGAAGACCTGAAGGCCTTTTTCCCTGCCACGCTGGAGCTGGCCTTTTGTTCTCTGCTGCTGGCGCTGGTCATCGGCGTGCCTCTGGGGATTTTGTCCGCGGTGTACCGCAACCGCTGGCTGGATCACCTGGTGCGTTTAATGGCGATGACCGGGATCTCCACGCCGGCCTTCTGGCTCGGGCTGGGCGTCATCGTGCTGTTCTACGGGCACCTGCAGATCCTCCCGGGCGGCGGCAGGCTGGACGACTGGCTCGATCCGCCGACGCACGTCACCGGCTTTTATCTGCTGGACGCGCTGCTGGAGGGCAACGGTGAGGTCTTTTTCAACGCGCTTCAGCACCTGATTTTACCCTCGCTGACGCTGGCGTTTGTTCACCTGGGGATCGTGGCGCGCCAGGTCCGTTCGGCGATGCTGGAGCAGCTCAGCGAGGACTACATCCGTACCGCGCGCGCCAGCGGACTGCCCGGCTGGTACATCGTCCTGCGCTACGCTCTGCCGAATGCGATGATCCCGTCCATTACCGTGCTCGGGCTGGCGCTGGGCGATCTGCTTTACGGCGCCGTGCTGACCGAAACCGTCTTTGCCTGGCCGGGCATGGGCGCCTGGGTGGTGACGTCCATTCAGGCGCTCGATTTCCCTGCCGTGATGGGCTTTGCCGTCGTCGTTTCGCTGGCCTACGTGCTGGTTAATCTGGTGGTCGATCTGCTTTACCTGTGGATTGACCCGCGAATCGGGCGCGGAGGTGCCGAATGATGTTAACGCAGGAAACGCCCGTCCCGGCTAAAACCGCCGGACAACGCATCAACTGGGCAAAGCTGTTCTGGATGCTGCGTCAAAGCCCGCTCACGATCGTTGGCGGCATCATTATGATTGCGATGCTCTTCCTGATGGTGGCTTCGCCGTGGATTGTGCCGCATGACCCGAACGCGCTGGATCTGACTGCCCGCCTGCAGGCGCCGTCTGCACAACACTGGTTTGGTACCGATGAGGTGGGACGCGACCTGTTCAGCCGCGTGCTGACGGGCAGCCAGCAGTCGATTACCGCCGGGCTGGCGGTGGTGGCGATTGCGGGCGGCATTGGCTCACTGCTGGGCTGTTTTTCCGGCGTGCTGGGCGGGCGCGGCGACGCCATCATCATGCGGGTGATGGATATCATGCTCTCCATTCCCTCCCTGGTGCTGACCATGGCGCTGGCCGCCGCGCTCGGGCCGAGCCTGTTCAACGCCATGCTGGCGATTGCGATTGTCCGCATCCCGTTTTACGTCCGCCTGGCGCGCGGGCAAACCCTGGTGGTGCGCCAGTTTACCTACGTTCAGGCCGCCCGCACGTTTGGCGCCTCCCGCTGGCATTTGATCCGCTGGCATATCCTGCGCAACGCCCTTCCGCCGCTGATTGTGCAGGCTTCGCTGGACATTGGCAGCGCCATTCTGATGGCCGCCACGCTGGGGTTTATCGGCCTGGGCGCGCAGCAGCCGACCGCCGAATGGGGCGCGATGGTGGCCGTTGGCCGTAATTACGTCCTGGACCAGTGGTGGTACTGCGCCTTTCCCGGTGCGGCAATTTTGATTACCGCCGTAGGCTTTAACCTGTTTGGCGACGGTATCCGCGATCTGCTGGATCCGAAATCGGGAGGAAAACAGTGATGACCGAACCGGTATTACGTATTGAGGACCTGCACCTGAGCTTCCCGATTTTTCGCGGTGAGGTCCACGCGCTGAACCACGTCTCGCTGGAGATCGGCAGGGGCGAAATTGTCGGCGTGGTGGGCGAGTCGGGATCGGGTAAATCCGTGACCGCCATGCTCGCCATGCGGCTGTTGCCGGAAGGGAGCTACCGCATTCATAACGGACAGGTGAAGTTACTCGGCGAAAACGTCCTGACGGCGTCCGAGAAGCAGCTTCGCCAGTGGCGCGGTGCCCGAGTGGCGATGATTTTTCAGGAGCCGATGACCGCCCTCAACCCGACGCGGCGGATTGGCAAACAGATGGTGGAAGTGATCCGCCAGCATCAGCCGCTTTCGCGGCGCGAGGCGCAGCAGAAGGCGATTGCCCTGCTGGAAGAGATGCAAATCCCGGACGCGAAGCAGGTCATGGAGCGTTATCCGTTTGAACTCTCCGGCGGCATGCGCCAGCGGGTGATGATCGCCCTTGCCTTCTCCTGCGAGCCGGAGTTGATCATCGCCGACGAGCCGACCACCGCGCTGGACGTTACCGTCCAGCTCCAGGTGCTGCGCCTGCTGAAGCACAAGGCGCGGGCCAGCGGGACCTCGGTGTTGTTTATCAGCCACGATATGGCCGTGGTGTCGCAGCTCTGCGACAGGATGTACGTGATGTATGCCGGGAGCGTGATCGAGAGCGGTGCCACGCAAACGCTGATCCACCGACCCGTGCATCCCTACTCCATCGGCCTTCTGCGGTGCGCGCCGGAAAACGGCCAGCCGCGCGACCTGCTTCCCGCCATCCCCGGCACGGTGCCCAACCTCAGCCAGCTTCCGCAGGGATGCGCTTTCCGCGAGCGCTGCTTTGCCGCCGGGGCGAAATGCAGCGAAACGCCGCGCTTACAGCCCAACGGTGCAGAGGGCCATCAGGCTGCCTGCTGGTATCCACAACGGGAGAAACACCATGTCTGATGTACTGCTGGAACTGGATAGCGTGCACGTGAACTTTGCGGCGCGCAAAAACTGGCTGGGCCGCGTGACGGAACAGGTCCATGCCCTCAATGGGCTCGATCTGCAGATCCGCCGGGGGGAAACGCTGGGCATTGTCGGTGAATCCGGCTGCGGGAAAAGCACGCTGGCCCAGCTGCTGATGGGCATGCTTAAGCCCAGCGCCGGCGCGTGCCAGCGGGCTCACCACGCAGGCGGCATGCAGATGGTGTTTCAGGATCCGCTCTCGTCGCTCGACCCGCGATTGCCGGTCTGGCGCATCATCACCGAGCCGGTGTGGGTGCAAAAACGCAGCAGCGAGCGCGAGCGCCGTCAGCTGGCGGAGGATCTGGCGCTGCAGGTGGGCATTCGCCCGGAATACCTCGACAGGCTTCCGCACGCCTTCTCCGGCGGGCAGCGCCAGCGCATCGCCATCGCCCGGGCGCTCTCGTCCGATCCCGATATTATCGTGCTTGATGAACCCACCAGCGCGCTGGATATCTCCGTGCAGGCGCAAATCCTCAACCTGCTGGTGAACCTGCAACAGCAGCGTAATCTGACCTACGTGTTAATCTCGCATAACGTCTCGGTGGTCAGGCACATGAGCGACCGGGTGGCGGTGATGTACCTCGGGCAGATTGTGGAGCTGGGCAGCGCCGCGCAGGTGCTTGGCGAGTCGCGCCATCCCTATACCCGTCTGCTGCTCGACTCGGTTCCCCGCACCGGTGAACCGCTGGATGAAAATCTGGCGTTACGCAAAACGGAGCTTCCCGGCAACCGTCACCTGCCCGAGGGCTGTTTTTTCCGCGACCGTTGTCCGATGGCAACGCAGGGGTGTGAACGTCCCCAGCCGCTACAGCCCTCACGCGAGGGCCGTAACGTCCGCTGCTGGCGCAGTCTGGATTAGATTTGCGCCATTCCGCCGTCCACAAACAGCTCGATGGCGTTAATAAAGCTGGCCGCGTCGGAGGCCAGAAACGCCACCGCTTTACCCACCTCGCCCGGCGCGCCTAAACGCCCCAGCGGTACCTGGGCGGCCAGCGCGTCGTACAGCCCCTGACGGTGTTCTTCCGGCACCAGATCGCCGAGACCTGGCGTTTTGATCGGGCCCGGGCTCACCACGTTGACGCGGATCCCGCGGCCCTGCAAATCCAGCGCCCAGGAGCGGGCAAAGTTGCGCACGGCGGCCTTGCTGGCGCTGTAGACGCTGAAGTTGGCCGTCCCTTTAACGGAGACCGTCGAGCCGGTCAGAATAATCGACGATCCGGCGGAGAGCAGCGGCAGCGCCTTCTGCACCGTGAACAGCACTCCGCGGACGTTGGTGCCAAAAATCCGGTCAAACTGCTCTTCGGTGATCGCGCCCAGCGGCAGCATATCGCCGCCACCGGCATTGGCGAACAGGATATCAAGACGGCCTTCATCTTTGGCTATCCGGGCATAAACCTCATCCAGATCGGCAAGCTTTGAAACGTCCGCGCGAATGCCCACGGCGTCAGAAGCAATTTCTGCTACCGCGGCGTCCAGTTCGGCCTGACGACGACCGGTGATGTACACCTTCGCGCCCTGCGCCGCCAGCTCCTGCGCCGTGGCAAGACCAATACCGGTGCTGCCGCCGGTGACCAGTGCGATTTTTCCTGAGAGAGTCGTGTTCATGTCATTTACCTTTTGTTGGGTTTGTGGTGCGCGCTTTCGCTCGCGTTGAACAAACTTTAGCCCTTGCGGCATTAGTGAAAAACAGGCAAAAATGAAAATGACTATTCACATACAGAAATAATCAGAGGTCATCATGGACCAGCTCATGGCGATGCGCGCCTTTACGCGGGTCGTGGAGTCCGGCAGCTTTACCCGCGCGGCGGACTCGCTGAATATGCCGATCGCCACGCTGAGCAAGCTGGTCAAATCGCTTGAGTCGCACCTGGAGATACGCCTTCTGCACCGGACCACTCGCCGGGTGGTCGCGACGCCTGAAGGGATGGAATATTATGAAAAAGCGCTCAGGGTGCTGATTGATATCGAAGATATCGACACCTCGTTTCGCGTTTCCCGCGCGACGCCAAAAGGGCATTTGCGGGTTGACGTGGGCGGCTCCACCGCCCGGGACGTGCTCATTCCCCTGCTTCCGGAATTTATGCAGCGCTACCCTGAGATCCGCATCGACCTTGGCGTGGCCGACCGGCCGGTCGATCTCATCAGCGGTAACGTAGACTGCGTGATCCGCGGCGGTCCGCTGGACGACTCAACCCTCATCGCCCGTCATCTCGGTAACGCCGAAATGGTCACCTGCGCGACGCCGGGTTACCTGAAAAATCACGGCGTCCCGGCCTATCCGCAGGAGCTGTGCAACGGCCACAAGCTGATTAGCTATCTCTCGCCCGTCACCGGACGGCCGTTTCCGTTTCGCTTCCGGCAGAACGGCGAGGCGCTGGAAATCAACATTCCGCACTATCTCGGCGTCAATGAAAGTAATGCCCATCTGGCGGCTGCCGCGGCGGGGCTGGGGATCGTTCAAACCTTTGAGTATTCGGCAAAGGCGTATTTGCAGGCGGGAACGCTGGCGGCGATCCTGGGCGGCTGGCACCCTGCCGCGTATCCGTTTCATGTGGTTTACCCGCAGAACCGGCATTTGACGCACAGGCTGAAGGTGTTTATCGCCTGGCTGGCGGAGGTGTTCCCCGCCGCGCTGAAGGGGTAGCCGGGCGCAAACCCGGCTGCGGCTTAATTAAGCTTATAGTCCAGCGTAATCTCAGCTTTCAGGAGCTGCGAGACCGGACAGCCCGCTTTTGCTTTCTGAATAATGCCGTCGAACTGCTGCGGGGCGATGCCTGGAACGGTCACCTTGCTTTTCAGGGCAACCTTAGTGATGGCAAAGCCGCCGTCGGTTTTATCCAGAGAGACGTCCGCCGTGGTATCAATGGAATCGGCGGTATAGCCCGCTTCGCCGAGCATCAGCGACAGCGCCATTGAGAAGCAGGCCGCATGTGCCGCGCCAATCAGCTCTTCGGGGTTGGTCCCCTTTTCGCCCTCAAAGCGGGTATTGAAACCATAAGGCTGCTGATTGAGAACGCCGCTCTCGGTGGAAACCGTTCCTTTTCCGCGCTTAATGTCGCCAGACCAGTGTGCCGAACCGTGCTTATGAATAGTCATTCTTGCTCTCCTTTTGGCTTACAAAGGGTTAAGTATAGACTACGCATCTGCCCCACCCTGGAACACAGACAATTCCGGGACTTTCACCTGCTGTACCGACAAAAAGGATAATGATATGGCGCTAAAAATCAGGATGGCCGTTGCCGTCACCACGCTGGCTCTGTCGCTCTCTTCACTGGCGAAAACGCCGGAGAACTTTATTTATACCAGCTCGGGCGATCTCGACGCGGCGTTTCCGCTCGTTGCGCGAAGCGATATCGGCGGCGTGCAGATCGTTTACAACTGGCGCCTGCTGGAACCCGAGAAGGACAGCTATGACTTCTCGCGGATTGAACAGGATCTGGCGCGCGTTAAGGCCGCCGGAAAAAAGCTCTTTATTCAAATCCAGGATCGTTTCTTTGAGCCGGACGCCCGCTACGTTCCGGACTATCTGATGCACGACACGCAGTACGGTGGCGGGATTGCGCCGCAGTTCGATAACCCCGGCGAAGGCAAGCCGGTCGGTTCAGGGTGGGTGGCGCGTCAGTGGGATCCTGCCGTGCGCCAGCGCTACCAGGCGCTGCTGGCCGCCCTCGCGAAACGCTTTGATGGAAAGGTGTATGGGGTAAACCTGCCCGAAACCGCCATTGATATCGACGAAAAAAATCCGCCCGCCGGATTTACCTGCGACAGCTATTTCGCGGGTGAAATGGAAAACCTGGCCTTTGCGCGAAAGGCTTTTCAGAAATCACGCGTGGTGCAGTACGTGAACTTCTGGCCGTGCGAATGGGATAATGACCACAACTACATGGGGCGACTGTTTGCGTATGCCAGCGCCAACAATATCGGCCTGGGTGGGCCGGACATTGTTCCCAACCGCAAGGCACACATGAAGAATGCCTATCCCTTCTTCCATAAAAATAAACAGACGCTGCCGCTCATCGCCATGGCGGTTCAGGAACCGACCCTGACCTATAAGAATCCTCAGACCGGAAAACCGTTCACCAAAGCGGAATTTGTCCGCTTCGGCGAAAGTTATCTCGGTGCCGATATTATTTTCTGGAGCACGACGTCTCCCTGGCTAAAGGCGAAGTAATGCCCTCTTATGCCAGGTAGCGCGACAGTTCGTCAAGGAACACGCGCAGCGCGGCAGGCTGGTATTCCCGGGACTGATAAATGCCATGGATGGCAAGCGGTTTCGGCTCAAGCGCCTCCAGCACCGGCACCAGTAATCCCTGTTCCAGCGCGGCAGACGCTTCGCGCTCCGGCAGCATGGCAATACCGCAGTGCTTGATCGCCGCGTCCATCAACAGCGAAGAGATGCTGGCGCTCAGGTTGCCGCTGACGGCCACGCTCAGGCTTTCCCCTTCCGGCGTCAGAAAGTGCCAGGACTGCCCGGCAAAAAAGCTGTAGTGCAGACAGTTGTGCTGCGCTAATTCTTCAGGGCTGACGGGGATACCGTGCTGTGCCAGATACGCCGGCGAGGCGCAGAGCACCGAGCGACATTCCCCCAGCGGGCGGGCAATCATGCCGGGTTCGGGGTTGTCGGTAATGCGCACGGCGACATCAATGCGCTCTCCCACCAGGCTGACCGGGTGGTTGTTCACGTCCAGCTCAATGCGCAGCTGCGGGTAGCGCGAGAGCAGCTCAGGCAGGACCGGCGCAATCAGGTGCATGGCGGTAAAATGGGCGCAGGCCACCCGCAGCGTGCCGGAGGGCAGATCTTTCTCCGACTGGCCCTCGATTTCCTGCGAAATCTGCGAGAGCGTCCGCGTTTTTTGCAGCACCTTTTCCCCTGCCGCGGTCAGCGTCAGCTTGCGCGTGGAGCGGTTTACCAGCCGCGTACCCGCCCACTTCTCCATTTGTTCCAGGTAGCGGCTCACCATCGGCCGGGAAATGCCCAGCGCGCGCGCCGCCGCGCTCAAACTTCCCAGCTCGCATATCCGGTTGTAGACCTGAGCGGCAATAACGCGATCCATAAAAGCTCCATCTGCTCGATTTATGAAACTAAGCATGTCTTGTTTCAGGAATTCTGGCAAATGCGAATATCCGTACAATAGACACATTCCTGAACAACTGAGACAACAGCATGAAACTCACTCATATTGCCCTGCTATCCACTCTTTTCACGCCGGCGGTTTTTGCCGCGCCGTTAACCATTGATACCTGGAACCCGCAGGAAAAAGGCATTTTCCCGGTCTCCTCCACGCTGGTTTCCGGCCCGAAAGAGGCGGTGCTGTTTGACGCGCAGTTCAGCGTGAAGGATGGCGAAGCGCTGGTAGAAAAAATCCGCCGCAGCGGTAAAACCCTGAATAAGATTGTGATCACCTCCGGCGATCCGGATTTCTATTTTGGCCTGCAGCCGCTGGTCAAAGCCTTCCCGAATGCCAAAGTGGTGGCCACGCAGCATGTGGTTGACCATATTAAAGCCACCAAAGATGCCAAGCTCGCCTTCTGGGGGCCGCAGATGAAGGACGGCGCGCCAACGGAGCTGGTTGTCCCGCAGGTTCTTGCCTCCACCACGTTCATGGTTGACGGGGAAAAGGTCGATATCGAGCAGTCAGACAGCTACGCGGCCTATGTGTGGATCCCCTCAGCAAAAACGATCCTCGGCGGCACCGGGGTAGCCTGGGGCATTCACGTCTGGACGGCAGACACCCAGACGCCGGAAAGCCGCAAGCAGTGGCAGGAAACGCTGGAGCATATGGCCGCGCACAAACCCGAGCGCGTGATCCCGGGCCACTACCTGGGCACCCCACCAGCGGGCACTGGCGCGATTGATTTTACCCGCGACTATCTGCAGCGCTTTGAAAAGGCTTTAGCCGCGCATAAAGATTCCGCAGGCGTTATCAATACCCTGAAAAAACAGTATCCGGGCCTGGCTGATGAAAGCTCGCTGGAATTAAGCGCCAAAGTGAATACTGGCGAAATGAAGTGGTAATTTAAAAACGGCTCCTGCTATATTTCCGCGATAGCAGGAGCCCCGCCAAAATATCCCCGCCGTTACCCGTCGATATAGCCACATCTTTTAAAAGTGCATAAAAGCATGCACTTATGTCATTTTTATTTCTAAGATGAATCTGAACCACAACCGGGAAAATATTTGCCATTCTGTTTATGAATTAAATTTTTTGCGAGCCGTACCATTAAACAGACAACGACACGGAGGCAGCATGTTTACTTATTACCCGGCTAATACCGCAGCAGCACAACCTGAACTCGTTAACGCGATTGCGCAGGGTCTTCACGCCGAGCACGGTGCTGTGACTGAAGATGACATTTTGATGGAACTAACCAAATGGGTGGAATCCACGGATAATGACATCCTCAGTGACATCTACCAGCAGACTATTAACTACGTCGTCAGCGGGCAAAACGCACCCTTGTAAAAACCTGCTAAGCTGGATCTGCAACCTAAGGGGTTACATTTCGTTTGCGTAAGCAAACTGGTCCTTAAAACTATCAACAGGATTGAGGAGTTAACATGAAATCGAACCGTCAGGCACGCCATATTCTGGGACTGAACTACAAGCTTTCAAATCAGCGTAAAGTGGTGATTGAAGGCGACCACGAAACGCAGGTCACGCACGCCACCGGCAGAAAACGCCACGCCGGCAAGTAAGTTCCAGACTGAGATCCAGAACACCATCGGTAATCCCGATGGTGTTTTTGTTTATGTGTTGCGGTAATTAATATTTAGCTCCTTTATAATACCGCCTGACCGCACCCCATCGCACAGGCCAGAAAGATGACAAACAGCAGTGTCAGGGACGGATCTTCATAAAAAGAGTGAGTGACATGGACAACAAACTGAAAAAACATCGTTCCTTATACATCCCATACGCCGGACCGGTTTTACTCGAATTCCCCCTGCTCAACAAAGGCAGCGCCTTCAGCATGGAAGAGCGCAGCAGCTTTAACCTGCTGGGTTTACTGCCCGAAGTGGTTGAAACCATTGAAGAACAGGCGGAGCGCGCGTGGATCCAGTATCAGGGTTTCAAAACCGAAATCGACAAGCACATCTACCTGCGTAACATTCAGGACACCAATGAAACCCTCTTCTATCGCCTGGTGCAGAACCATCTCGAAGAGATGATGCCGGTGATCTACACCCCGACGGTGGGTGCGGCCTGCGAGCGTTTCTCAGAGATCTACCGTCGTTCACGCGGAGTTTTCATCTCCTATCAGAACCGCCACAACATGGACGATATTCTGCAGAACGTGCCGAACCACAATATCAAAGTGATTGTGGTGACCGACGGCGAACGTATTCTCGGCCTCGGCGACCAGGGCATTGGCGGGATGGGGATCCCAATCGGTAAGCTCTCTCTCTACACCGCCTGCGGCGGCATCAGCCCGGCGTATACCCTGCCGGTGGTGCTGGACGTCGGGACCAACAACCAGCAGCTGCTCAACGATCCGCTCTATATGGGCTGGCGCCATCCGCGCATTACCGACGACGAGTACTATCAGTTTGTCGACGACTTCATCCAGGCCGTGAAGCACCGCTGGCCGGACGTTCTGCTGCAGTTTGAAGACTTCGCGCAGAAAAACGCGATGCCGCTGCTGAACCGCTATCGCGATGAGATCTGCTCTTTTAACGACGACATCCAGGGCACCGCAGCCGTGACCGTGGGTACGCTTATCGCCGCCAGCCGCGCAGCCGGCAGCCAGCTGAGCTACCAGAAAATCGTCTTCCTGGGCGCAGGCTCTGCGGGCTGTGGCATCGCCGAGCAGATCATCGCCCAGACGCAGCGCGAAGGCTTAAGCGAAGAGCTGGCCCGCTCCCGCGTCTTTATGGTTGATCGTTTCGGCCTGCTGACCGACGCTATGCCGAACCTGCTGCCGTTCCAGAACAAGCTGGTGCAGAAGCGCGAGAACCTGAAAAACTGGGATACCGACAACGAAGTCCTTTCCCTGCTGGACGTAGTGCGCAACGTGAAGCCGGATATTCTGATCGGCGTTTCCGGGCAAACCGGCCTCTTCACCGAAGAGATCATTCGCGAGATGCACAAGCACTGCGAGCGCCCTATCGTGATGCCGCTTTCCAACCCGACCTCCCGCGTGGAAGCGACGCCGCAGGACATCATCGCCTGGACCGAAGGTAACGCGCTGGTCGCCACCGGCAGCCCGTTCGACCCGGTGGTGTGGAAGGATAAAACCTATCCGATCGCCCAGTGCAACAACTCCTATATCTTCCCGGGCATTGGTCTGGGCGTGATCGCCTCCGGCGCGTCCCGCATTACCGATGAGATGCTGATGTCGGCGAGCGAAACACTCGCGGGCTACTCGCCGCTGGTCAACAACGGTGAAGGGCTGGTGCTGCCGGAGCTGAAAGACATTCACAAGGTGTCGCGCGCTATCGCGTTTGCGGTGGGTAAAATGGCGCAGCAGCAGGGCGTGGCGGTGAAAACCTCTGCGGACGCGCTGCAGCAGGCCATCGACGACAACTTCTGGAAACCTGAATACCGTAGCTGTCGCCGTACCTCGATTTAATTCTGCCTTCCGACCATTCCCTCTCCCTTTGGGAGAGGGAACCACAGTAATTTCTCTACCCGAAGCGATGGATCTTGCTTCCGGAAAATAGATGACTTACAGGGATACCCTGGTCCGGCTGTAAATCGCTGAGGCGTTTCCTGCAGGCCGGGGCGAGGCGCAGGGATGCGCCGAGAGGGCGGGCTTTACATGGACGTTGCCTCCGCCCGTCCCCGATAAGCCGGAAGGAATAAGCCGAGGGCACCGCGAAGCGGCGATTTACCGCCGGGAGCCCGGGTCGCCAGGGTGGTGGCGACTGAGCCACCCTGGCACGTTCACAGGTCATGTCGTTACAGAGTAGCAAGGAACATAAAGTGAACGGAATGACCACTACAGCCGTATGTTCCCCTCACCCTAACCCTCTCCCAAAGGGAGAGGGAATTAGATTCGCCCCCCACTAGCCAAACCCCTTTTCCCCCGCTACACTCCCTTCATCCATTAACCTACTGAATATATAAGGAGGCCAATTATGCTGTACTGTGAAATTTTCAATGTTTCACATACATTTGGTGATCGCACCAGCTCAAGCGTTATCGGTATCGTGCTGCGATAACTTCTGCTTGAGCGAAGACACCAACCCCTGAAATCCCTTCTCTCGGGCTTACTGAGTTATCGTCAGCGATGTTTGACGAGGCATAAACATGCCTGTAACTCTTGGGTAAGCAACAATGAGCACTTTACTCACTGCACAATCTTTACGCGTTGATACGGCGTTTGGCACGCTCTTCGACTCACTCTCCTTTACGCTGAAAAAAGGCGATCGCATTGGCCTGCTGGGCGACAACGGCTGCGGCAAAAGCACGCTGCTGAAGGTGCTGGACGGCACTGACTCCCCCGCCGCCGGCACGGTAGCGCTGGCCGGGCACTGCCTGATGGCGCGCGTGGAGCAACATCTTCCGGACGCCATTTTCCCGCTGACCATGCTGGATGCCGTGCTCGCACAGCTGCCTTTAGCCGAGCGCGATAGCCTGCGCTGGAAAGCCGAAACGCTGCTGGCAGGCATGGGCTTCACGCCTCAGGATATGGCGCTGCAATCCGCCACGCTGAGCGGCGGGCAGCACACCCGCCTGCTGCTGGCGCGGGCGCTGATTCACGACCCGGATCTGCTCCTGCTCGATGAACCCAGCAACCACCTTGATTTGCCGACCATGCTCTGGCTGGAACACTTTCTGCAGAACTGGTCAGGCAGCTTCGTGCTGGTCTCCCATGATCGACAGCTGCTGGATGCCGTAACCAACGGCAGCTGGATCCTGCGCGATAAAACGCTGCACTACTTCGCCCTTCCCTGCACGGCCGCCCGCAAGGCGCTTGAAGCAAAGGATGAAAGCGACGCGCAGCGCCACAAGGCGGAGCAAAAGGAGATTGACCGCGTGACCGCCAGCGCGAAGCGGCTGGCGACCTGGGGCAAGGTTTACGACAACGAAGATCTGGCCCGCAAAGCCAAACAGATGGAAAAACAGGTCGAACGGCTGAAGGAGAGCCAGACGGCGCTCACGGCAGGCAGCCAGTGGACGTTAACACTGCGCGGCGACGCGCTGCGGGCCGACCGTCTGCTGGAGATGGAAAACCTCAGCGTCCCGCCTGCGCCCGGGCTACCGCCGCTGTTTAACATCGAAATGGCGCGGCTAAAAAGCGGCGATCGCGTGGCGATTGTCGGTCGTAACGGCTGCGGCAAATCGTCGCTGATGAGGCTTATCTGGCAACAGTTTGCCGATGAGTCCGCAGAAAGCGGGTTGAAAATCCATCCGCGCGTGTCGCCAGGCTATTACGACCAGACGCTTAATCAGCTGCCGGATGACGCCACGCTGCTCGACGCGCTGGAGCCTTTTGCACCGGATCCGCAGAACCGCAAAATGGCGCTCATCAGCGCCGGGTTCCCGTGGTCCCGCCATGGGCAGAAAATCAGCACGCTCAGCGGCGGCGAACGCTCGCGCCTGCTGTTCGTGGGCCTGACGCTTGCCCGCTACAGCCTGCTGATGCTGGATGAGCCCACTAACCACCTGGACATGGAAGGCAAAGAGGCGCTGGCGCAAACCCTTCAACAGTTTGAAGGCGGCGTGCTGCTGGTCAGCCACGACCGTCAGTTAATTAGCCAAAGCTGCAACCGTTTCTGGCTGATTGAAGAGGGAAAGCTGAGCGAGTGGCACGATGCAGAAGCGGTGTTTGAGCGCCTGCGTGAAAGCGCGGGGCTGGCGACATCCACCGCGCCCGTCATCGATACTGCGGCGGTTCAACCCTCGCCGTATGACGATCTGCTCGAACGGCTGGTCGCGCTTGAAACGCTGCTGGAAGACGATCTGGCGCGTAAGCCGAAGCATCAAAAGCCGCATCTGCAGGCGCAATGGCGTAAAGAGATAGAGGAGATAGAGGCACAGCTGTAAGTCTGCGCCCGGCGAGTCTCTCGTCGGGCCAGTATTTTCCCCCTAAATTATTAGAGGAACGCCGTATTCTTATTCTGAAAATGGATTAAATAATGACATTATGTTGCCGTTGCCTTGCATTACAGCGCCAAACCACTAATCCTTGAGGAGTATTACACCTGCTATGCAGATACTCATCATGAACAAGGAGATACACATGAAGGCTGCTGTTGTCACTCAGGATCATCAGGTTAATGTCACCGAAAAAACCTTACGCCCGCTAAAGCACGGGGAGGCCCTGCTGAAGATGGAATGCTGTGGCGTATGCCATACCGACCTCCACGTGAAGAACGGTGATTTTGGCGATAAAACCGGGGTTATCCTGGGCCACGAAGGGATTGGTATCGTAAAAGAAGTCGGCCCCGGCGTGAAGTCGCTGAAAGTCGGCGATCGCGCAAGCGTGGCCTGGTTTTTTGAAGGCTGCGGCCACTGCGAATACTGTAATACCGGCAACGAAACCCTGTGCCGCGACGTGAAAAACGCCGGTTACTCCGTTGACGGCGGCATGGCGGAAGAGTGCATCGTCACCGCTGACTACGCCGTAAAAGTGCCGGACGGTCTGGAATCCGCTGCGGCCAGCAGCATCACCTGCGCCGGCGTCACCACCTATAAAGCGGTGAAGGTGTCGGGTATTAAACCGGGCCAGTGGATCGCAATCTATGGTCTGGGCGGTCTGGGCAACCTTGCGCTGCAGTACGCCAAAAACGTCTTTAACGCCAAAGTCATCGCTCTCGACGTTAACGACGAACAGCTGAAGCTGGCGGCCAGCATGGGTGCGGATTTAACCATCAACTCCCGTAGCGAAGACGCCGCGAAAATTGTGCAGGAGAAAACCGGCGGCGCGCATGCCGCAGTCGTTACTGCCGTCGCAAAAGCGGCCTTTAACTCAGCCGTTGACGCCGTGCGTGCCGGTGGCCGCGTGGTCGCGGTTGGCCTGCCGCCGGAAGCGATGAGCCTCGACATTCCGCGTCTGGTGCTGGACGGCATCCAGGTGGTAGGTTCCCTGGTCGGCACCCGTCAGGATCTGCAGGAAGCCTTCCAGTTCGCCGCAGAAGGTAAGGTGGTGCCGAAAGTCACGATGCGTCCAATCGAGGACATCAACGCCATCTTTAAAGAGATGGAACAGGGCCAGATCCGCGGCCGTATGGTAATCGACCTACGTTCATAATCGTTCATCTTTCATTACCGCTCCTCGCTGGAGCGGTTTTTTTATAGCCATTTTCCGGCAATCCTTATCTTAATTCCTTTGTTCCCTTGTTTTCCCCCGCGCCCGATGATGAATCCGACGCTAACAAGAAGATAACAAAGGAATTCACCATGCAAACCCCATTTCGTCTGCCGCTGCTGACGGCGCTGATTCTGGCGACAACCGCAGCCTGGGCAGCAGATGCGCCCGTCAAAGGCGGCACGCTGATTTATCTGGAGCAACAGGCGCACACCAACCTCTATCCGCCTGCCGGTGGCTTTTACCCGAACGGCGGCATTCTGAATCAAATCACCGACAAACTGACATGGCAGAACCCAAAGACGCTGCAGGTCGAACCCTGGGTGGCCGAAAGCTGGACCACCAACGCCGATAAAACCGAATACACCTTTAAGCTTCGTCCCGGCATCACCTTCTCCGACGGCACGCCGCTGGACGCGAACGCCGTGGCGAAAAACTTTGATACCTACGGTTCAGGCAATAAGGCGCAGCGCCTGCCGGTGTCAGAAGTGATTAATAACTACGATCGCAGCGAAGTCATCGACCCGCTGACCGTGAAGTTCTACTTCAAAAAACCGTCGCCGGGGTTCCTGCAGGGCACCGCCACCATTGGCTCGGGTCTGGTCTCGCTCAGCACGCTGAAGCGCAACTTCGAAGAGCTGGGAGATGCCCGCCACATCATCGGTTCCGGCCCGTTTGTGGTGAAGGACGAGAAGCTGGGACGTGAAGTGACGCTCGAAGCGCGCAAAGACTATCAGTGGGGGCCGAAAAACCTGGCGCAGCAGGGGCCAGCTAATCTCGACGGCATCAAGTTTATCGTGACCCAGGAAGACAGCGTGCGCGTCGGCGCCCTGCTGGCCGGTCAGGCCGACTTTATTCGCCAGGTGCAGGCGTATGACGAAAAGCAGGCGACAGACCAGGGCTATAAGATCTACGCCGCCCCGACCCGCGGGGTGAACGACAGCATCAGCTTCCGCCCGGATAACCCGCTGGTCGCCGACGTTCGCGTTCGCCAGGCGCTGCTGCATGCCACCAATGCAAAACAGGTGGTCGAGACCCTCTTCTCGGCCAACTATCCGCAGGCGAAGTCCGTGATTGCCGGTTCCGCCGCGGGCTTTGTCGATCTCAGCGACAAATTGACCTTTGACCCGGCAAAAGCCAACCAGCTGCTGGACGAGGCGGGCTGGAAAGCAGGCGGCGACGGGATCCGCGCCAAAGACGGCCAGCGTCTGGCGCTGACGGTGTATGAATCCCTGCCGCAGCCGCAGAACAAAGAGGTTCTGCAGCTGGTTGCCCAGCAGTGGCGACAGGTGGGCGTGGCGCTGAGCGTCAAAGCCGGAGATGCAGGCAGCCGCACGCTGGATAACCTTGATCCGCTGAAAACCCCGTTAACCGTCTCCGAAGTGGGCCGCGCCGATCCGGACGTGGTGAAAAGCATGTTCTACCCGGCTAACCGCGACGCGCTGCTGCAAAAAGGCGGATCCAGCGACAAGGTCAAAAACTTCCGTGACGACAGGCTGAATGAACTGCTGGTGAACATTTCGGCTGAGGTCGACCCGCAAAAACGCCTGCAGCTGGCGGGGGACGCGCAGCGCTACCTGCTGGATAACGCCTACGTCATTCCGATTTTCGAGGAGCCGCAGGTCTTTGCCGGCGCGCCGTGGCTGAAAGGCGTGAATTTCGAAGCGGTTGGCCGCCCGTCGTTCTACGGCGCGTGGATTGAGAAACACTGAGGAGCTGACGATGCGCCACGCACTTCTTCAACGTTTAGGGCACGGGCTGCTGGTACTGTGGGCCGCCTTTACCCTCTCGTTCGTGTTGCTCCAGGTGCTGCCGGGCGACGCGGTGCTGATTAAATTTCAGAACCCGGACCTGGGCTTAAGCCCGGCGCAAATCGAGGAGATGCGCGTGGCCTACGGCGCGGACAGCCCGCTGTGGCAGCAGTACGGCCATACGCTGCTGGCGATGCTGCGCGGGGATTTCGGCTATTCGCTACAGGCCGGCGTGCCGGTCAGCGAGCTGATTGCCAGCAATCTGCCGGATACCCTGAGCCTCGCCCTGCCCGCGTTTGTGCTCGCGGTCCTGCTGGCCTTTGCGCTGGCCTTTGCATCGCGTCTGCCGGGTCTGCGCTGGCTGAGCAATACCCTTCAGTCTCTGCCGGTCCTGTTTATCTCCTTACCGACGTTCTGGCTGGGGATTGCCCTCATCCAGCTTTTTTCTTTTCAGCTGCGGCTGATCCCGGTGATTAACCCGACGCCGCTGCAGGGGCTGATCCTGCCGATCGTGACCGTCGCGATCCCGATCTCCGCCCCGCTGGCGCAAATTCTGATGCGCAGCCTGGACCAGGTGGCGACGCAGCCGTTTGTCGCCGTCGCCCGTGCCAAAGGGCTGAGTGAAACCGCCGCCCTGTGGCGTCACGTGACCGGCAACGCCCTGCTGCCGGTCCTGAACATTGCCGGGCTGCTGCTGGGCGAGCTGATTGCCGGGGCGCTGATCACCGAAACCGTTTTTGGCCGCAGCGGGCTCGGGCAACTGACCCAGCAGGCGGTGAATAATCAGGACATCGCCGTGCTTCAGGCGGTGGTCATGATTTCCGCCCTCGGTTTTGTCCTGATCAATCTGCTGGTGGATATGCTGATGCCGCTGCTGGATCCCCGTCTGCAAACCGTTACCGGAGGTGCATCATGAGTCTGGTCGATTACGCGGCCGCCGCGCGAAAACGCGTTCCAGCGTGGCAGGGAGTGGAATGGCAGCCGGGACTGTGGCTGGCATGGGCGGTGATTATTCTCGCCACTTTTGCCGCCGTGGCGCCCGGCCTGTTAACCCACTTCAGCCCGATTGAGGGCATCGCCGGGGCACAGCGCCTGGCACCACAGGCCGGTCACTGGCTCGGGACCGACCAGCTTGGCCGAGATGTTTATACGCGTATCGTTTATGGTGCCTCCCATTCCCTGAGCGCGGCGCTGGCCGCCGTGACGATGGGTCTAGTGGTAGGCACCGGTTTAGGGGTGATTGCCGGGGCGTTCGCCGGACGCGTCGAGTCTCTGCTGATGCGCTTCGTCGACGTGCTGCTGTCCATCCCGTCTCTGCTGCTCTCGCTGACGGTGATTATTCTGCTCGGGTTTGGCACCGTTAACGCCGCGATTGCCGTAGGCGTTGCCTCCATTGCCAGCTTCGCCCGCCTCGCGCGCGGTGAAGTGGTGCGCATCCGCCACACGGATTACGTCGAGGCGGCGTTCGGCAGCGGCGGGACGTTTTTCGCCGTGCTGTGGCGACACATCCTGCCCAACGCGTTAACCGCCGTCCTCGCCTTTGCCACGCTGCAGTTTGGTCAGGCCATCCTGGCGCTCTCCACGCTGAGCTTTCTCGGTTACGGCACCCCGCCGCCGGTGCCGGAATGGGGCTTACTGATTGCCGAAGGCCGTAACTATCTCTCTACCGCCTGGTGGCTCACCACCTTCCCCGGCGTCGTCGTCATCACCGTGGTGCTGGCCACCAACCGCATCAGCCAACAGTTCAGCGGAGGTCGCTAATGACCGTGCTCTCAGTGGAAAATTTGACGATCAGCTACCGTACCGCGCGCCAGTGGCGAGAGGTGGTGCATAACGTCAGCTTCACGCTCGGACGAGGGGAAATGCTGGCGTTTGTCGGCGAATCCGGGTCCGGCAAGACGACCACGGCGCAGGCGATCATTGGCCTGCTGGCCGATAACGCCCGGCGCGATGCGGGAAAAATATCGCTCAACGGCGAGGAGATTAGCCGATGGTCCGCAAAGCGTCTCGATACCCTTCGCGGGGCGCGAATTAGCCTGGTTCCGCAGGATCCGGGTAATTCGCTCAACCCGGTGAAAACCATCGGTGTGCAGGTCGGAGAAATCATTCAGCTCCACCAGAAGGTGACCCGCGCCGAGCGCGACGAGCAGGTGCTCGCCCTGCTGACAAAGGTCGGCCTGAGCCACCCCGAACAGCGCATGACGCAGTATCCCCATCAGCTCTCCGGCGGGATGAAACAGCGCGTGCTGATTGCCATCGCCATTGCCCTGCGTCCGGACGTGATCGTTGCCGATGAGCCCACCAGCGCGCTGGATGTGACGGTGCAAAAACGTATTCTCGATCTGCTGGATATCCTGCGCCGGGAATCGGGTACCGCCGTTCTGTTTGTCACCCACGATCTGGCGCTGGCCGCACAGCGCGCGGACAGGCTGCTGGTGTTTCGCGATGGCGAGGTTCAGGAACAGGGTAACACCGCCGATATCGTCCGCACGCCGCAGCACGCCTACACCCTTCAGCTGTTGAGCGATCTCCAGGGCCAGCGCCTGACCATCGCCCCGGTGGCCGGTCGCCCGCTCGCGTCCCCGGCCATTCGCGCCCGCGGCATCAGCAAGCAATTCTCCCTGGGCAAAGGTCATCAGCTTCAGGCGCTGGATCGGGTAACGTTTGACGTCAGGCGCGGCAGCACGCATGCGCTGGTCGGTGAGTCCGGCTCCGGGAAAACCACCCTCGCCCGTATTTTGCTGGGTTTTGAACAGGCCGACAGCGGACAGGTCATCATTGATGATATTGATGCCACCGCGCTCAGCCGCGAGGCACGCCGTCAGCTGCGCCAGAAGATCCAGTTTGTCTACCAGAACCCGTTTGCCTCTCTCGATCCGCGTCAGACGCTGTTTGACATCATCGAGGAGCCCCTGAAGAACTTTTCTCGCCTCGGTAAGGCGCAGCGAAAGCTCCGGGTGGAGACGGTGGCGCAGCGGGTTGCCCTGCCCGTCGAACTCCTGACCCGCACCGCCCGGGAACTTTCAGGCGGACAGCGGCAGCGCGTTGCCATCGCCCGGGCGCTGATCCTGGAACCGACCATTCTGGTGCTGGATGAAGCCACCTCCGCGCTGGACGTCACCGTGCAGGCGCAGATTCTGGCTCTGCTTCAGCAGCTGCAGCAGCAGCTGGGATTGACCTACCTCTTTATCACGCACGATCTGTCTACCGTCCGCCGGCTCGCCCACAGCGTCACGGTGCTGCGCAGCGGTCAGGTGGTCGAACAGGGTAATGTCGGAACCTTATTCGCGTCGCCGCAGAACGACTATACCCGCGAGCTGATTGACGCCATTCCCCATTTTTCACCCGCTACGGAGGAGTTCGCATGACGCGAAAACGCCTGGGATTTTTCACCCGCCTGCTTGACGACGCTACGCCGAAGGAGCGCTATCGTCTGGCAACTGAACAGATCCGCCACGCCGAACGCCACGGTTTTGACAGCGCCTGGATTGCCCAGCACCACTTCCACGAAAGTGAAGGCGGCCTGCCGTCGCCGCTGCTGTTTCTGGCGCACGTAGCCGCGCATACCGAAACCATCCGACTGGGCACGGCCATCATCACCCTGCCGATGGAAAACCCGCTGCGCGTCGCGGAAGATGCCGCCGTGCTCGATTTACTCGCCGATGGTCGTCTTGAGGTCGGTTTTGGTTCGGGCGGCACACCGACCTCATTTCTACCGTTCGGCCTGACGTTTGAGGAGCGCGGCGCGGCCTTTGCTGACCATTTGCATGTGATCCAGAGCGCCTGGCGCGGGGATTCGCTGACCCATCCGGATAACCACCTTTACCCGCCTGCGCCGCAGCTGGCCGACCGTATCTGGATTGCCACCTTCTCTGTTGACGGAGCCGTTCGCGCCGCACGGGCCGGACACGGTTTAATGCTCTCCCGCACGCAGCCGCGCCCGGCAGATCGGCTGGATTTAACGCTCGACGAGATCCAGAACCCGATTGTGGATGCCTACCTCGAGGCGCTGCCTGAGAGCATCGCACCGCGCATTCTGGCCTCCCGTACGGCGTTCGTCGCCGACAGCGACGACTATGCGCTCAGGGTCGCGACGCCGGGCCTTACGAAACAGGCCCAGCAGCATCGCGCTGCCGGGCACGTGGTTAAAGGTGACAACGTCACCGATTATCGCCGCCAGTTTGACGCGCATATTGGTTCGCCCGATACGGTGCTGAATTCTCTGAATGCTGACTCCATTCTCAGGCGCGCCACGGATATCTCATTCCAGGTCCATTCGGTCGAACCCACGCATCGCGACACGCTGCGGTCCATCGAACTGATCGCCGAACGTATTGCCCCCCACATCCTTTGAGGAGACACCTATGTCGTTAAGTCAGGACATTCTCGCCGAGCTGGCGGAAATTAAACCCGGTTCCCCTCTGGCAGAGGCGCGCGCCACGCGTGATGCCGCCACGCGCCACGCGCAGGGCAGCTACGAAATTCTCTTTAGCCAGCAGGATGCTGATTTTGCACTGGACGAGCGCTTCGCCGTAGCGGCAAAAGTCGCCAGGTGGCACAGCGCGGAGGCGCTGGCCGCGCACTATGCGGGATTTGGCCTGGCCGATCCCACCTCAGAACGCCTGACCCCGGCGCTGAACTTCGCGCGCCTGCTGACGTTCTCCCCCGTCGAAGCGACGCCCGCAGCGTTAAGGGCGCTGACCCAGGCGGGATGGAGCAAGGAAGGCATTGTTACCCTGGCGCAGCTTATTGCGTTTGTGAGCTTCCAGAGCCGACTCATCACCGGGCTGCGGCTGCTGAACGACAGGCCCGTCGCCAAAAGCGATGCGCCGGTGGCGGCAGGCATCTGGCACACGACCGCAACAACGGTCACCGGGAAGGCGGCACCCGTCGCGTTTACCCAGCAGGAGCTGGGATGGGAACCGTGGATAGCGGCCAAACCGCTGGCGGATTTCCGTGACGATGAGGTTGCCATTCTGGCGAAATTTGGCCATACCGATTCCGACTACTTCCGCCTGCTGGGGCGCAACCTGCCGGTGCTTGAACAGCGCACGTTAACGGATAAAGGAATTTTTTATACATCAGGGGGATTGCCGCGCGCCGAGCGCGAGCTGGCCGCAACGGTCGCCAGTAAAATCAACGGCTGCATTTACTGCGCATCTGTCCATGCGCGTAAAGCCAGCCAGTTGTCAAAGGATGACGCGGCGGTAGAGGCCCTGCTGGCCGTGAGGCCGGGGCAGTCCCTGAGCGAGGGGCAATCCGCACGCTGGCAGGCGGAAATCGATTTTGCGGCGGCGCTGTCGGTCACGCCGCCTGCCGCCACGCCGCTGCACCTTGCCGCGCTGGAAAAAGAGGGGCTGGATACCTTAGCGCAGCTTGATCTGGTGCAGTCCGCCGCGTTCTTCGCCTGGGCCAACCGCCTGATGCTGACCCTGGGTGAGCCCTGGCTTGCCTGAAGCCTGTCAGGCTAGCGCGCGAGCGTTAGCCTGAGCCCGTCTGGCCCGCAGGTGACCGTAGATCAGCAGTGCGCTCATGGCCGAGAAAGAGAGTATTGCCGCCGGCAGCGTAACGTAACGCCAGCTAAAGCCGAGGACAATCATCATCCCGCCAAAGTACGCCCCAATCGCACTGCCGAGATTAAACGCCATCTGTCCCCCTGCCGCCCCCAGCATCTCACCGCCCTTCGCATTTTGCAGAAGCAGAATTTGTAGCGGCGCAGAGAGCGCGAACAGTCCGGCACAGCAGATAAAGCCCATGACCAGCGAGGCCGTTTTCAGTTCACCAAAGGCGAAAAGCAGCAGCAGCGAGGCGACAATCACCATGTCGGTGGTGGCCGCAATGCGCAGCGGGCTAAAACGCCCCGAGAGCTTACCGCTCAGCAGATTGCCCAACACCATGCCAAGCCCCATCAGCATCATGATGGCCGTCATCATCCCTTCTGAATAACCGGAGACGTTAACCATAAACGGCTTAACGAAGCTGAACCATGCGAACACCCCGGCGTTGCCAAACATGGTGGCGGCAAAAATCAGCCAGGGTTCTGGTTTTTTTAGAAAGTGGAACTGCTCGGTCAATTTGATTTCTGAAGTGTCGCGGATGTCCGGCACCCAGAGCAGAACCGAGAGGATCACCAGCGCATCGAACACGGCAATCAGAAAAAAGGTATAACGCCAGCTGAACTGATGTCCGAGCCAGGTCCCCAGCGGAACGCCCATCAGGTTGGCCACGGTCATACCGGCGATCATCCCTGCCACCGCGACCGTCACCCTGCCCGGTGGCGCAATTTTAGACAGGATAATCGCCCCGACGCCAAAAATAGCCCCGTGCGGAAAGCCGGAAATCAGCCGCCCCACCGCCAGCCAGAAATAGGACGTGGAAAACGTGAACAGGGCATTGCCGACAGCGGACATCGCCACCAGAAACAGCAGCGTGGTCTTTAACGAAAACTTGCCTGAGAACAGCGCCACAATCGGGGCGCCAATCACCACGCCGAACGCATAAAACGAGATCATATTCCCGGCGGAGGGAATCGAAATACCGGTGTCATGTGCCAGCTCGGTTAACACGCCCATAATGCCAAATTCGGCCATTCCCAGGCCAAATGTGCCAAGCGCCAACGAAAAAATTGTCTTTTTCATACTTCAACCACTGGTTAATCACACGCGACGGACATTATTGAATAATCTTGTATGGTGAGCCAGCTCAAATCAGCCGACTGGCAGGTTAATCCATTAATTCAGGAGTTTTCTCCAATTGCTACGCGGCGGGAATGGCAAACAAAAAGCCACGACTGATGTCAGGGCTTCAAAGGGTTTAAGGTTTAGCTTTTACAGTTCGCTTTCTGCCGCTGATTTAGCGCGTGTAATAGCGCCAGCATTGAAAATTGGGTGCTCGTGATTGTTCGTTATGTCACGAACGCGATAAATTTTCCATGCATCACCTTCACGACGAAGAAATACTTCAAGATGTATACTTCTCCCGTCACCCGCCCCCTCAATGACCTGGACTACTTCACCGTTTAAAAATGGTCTTGCGTTCCCCACCCGCAACGCAGGTATCCATTCGCGAGAGTAATCCTGGGTATACGTAAAATAATCAGATTCGATTAACTCTTGTTCAGAGATTTCCTGAATGGTGCTAATGCGAGCAATAGTATCAGCAGAAACATATTTACGCAGTGCGTCGGCAGGATAAGGCCTGGCTTCATCGCTGCCGAATGCGGAAAGATAGGATTTATAAAATGATTCGGTAGCGTCTTGCGCGCTCTGATCTTGACGGGCAGCCGAACTACATCCCACCAGCAGCATAACGAACGATAAAAATATCCTTTTCATCAGTGCATCCTGTAAATTTTAAAGGATGGTTGCATTTTGCGGTACCCAGGCCCCGGATACATGCTTTTTTGAACAAAGTCAGAAATCCACTGCGTACCGTCATACATAGTCATGTGACCTATGCCATTTCCGCCAGGATACGGCTGTATCACAGCCACATCGCCAGAAATTAAAGTAGAACCGGGCGGCAGCTCACTGAACCCAGCACGTAATAACTCCGCCCCATAATCTTTTGCATAATCTGTGTTCGGCACCTTAACGCCTCCAGCCAGAATGGCCAGGCGGGTAAACTTAGCACATTCACTATGAGAGTGCCCCAGAGCGTGTGAACGGAGATACGAAACCGCAGCTTCTTTATTCCAACTCATTCTTAGTTCCTTTAAGTAAATAAGAATGAAATTATTACTCTAACCACATATAGCGTGTGGGTTTAAAAGTGCTGATTTTATTGCATCTACATAGGGGAATGGGTGCTAAACACCTTCGCGAATACCTCAGTATCTGCTTAAAAAAAGTGTTGTGAAATTAATTACCTAAAAAAATTACGCATAATATAAGGTGGATTACACTTCATAGTGCGGCCTCGCTTTTTTCCGCGCCGGACAACCTGAGGATGACCATCATGGGAAACAAAAAGAAAACCAGTGTCGCTGTCGCTGTTGATGTCGTAAAGAATGCACCGTTAAAGACCAAAGAGTATGAAAAAGAGCTACGTCGCCTCCACGTTGAACTGGTTAAGCTCCAGCAGTGGGTCGTCGCAAAAGGGCTAAAAGTGTGTATTGTTTTTGAAGGACGCGACGGTGCCGGTAAAGGCGGCACCATTAAAGCGATAACCGAGCGCGTCAGCCCTCGCGTGTTTCGCGTTGTTGCCCTCCCTGCACCCACCGAGAAAGAGAAAACCCAGCTCTATTTTCAACGTTATGTTCCCCATCTGCCTGCCGCCGGGGAGATTGTCATTTTCGACCGCAGCTGGTACAACCGCGCGGGCGTCGAGCGGGTAATGGGATTCTGCACCCCCGAGCAGGTTGAGAAGTTTCTTGATGGTGCGCCGGTGATGGAAAAAGCGATGGTGGATGCCGGGATTATCCTGCTGAAGTACTGGCTGGAGGTCACGCCTAAAGAGCAGGAGCGCCGCCTGCGCGACCGTATTAACGATGGTCGTAAAATCTGGAAGCTATCGCCGATGGATATTAAGTCCTTTAACCTGTGGGACGAGTATACCCTCGCGCGCGACGCCATGTTTGAAGCGACAGATACCGCATGGGCGCCGTGGTTTGTGGCACGTTCAGAAGATAAAAAACGCGTGCGCCTGAATATTATTTCGCACCTGCTCACCCAAATTCCTTATAAAGAAATTCACGTCGAAAAGGTGGATTTACCGAAACGTAAAATTGGTAAAGTCAAACCCACAAAATATCCGTTCCGGTATGTGGAAGAGCGGTTCTGAAATTACTGGAATACGCCTCGCAGAATGTAGATTACCAGGGGATACGGTATTGTTTTTTGTTGGCTGCGGTTGATAATGACCGCACCAACAAAGGAGCTGAAAATGAAGCCAAACCGTAACAAAGACTATGGCAAAAGGGAGAGCATGGCGAGTGGAGTCTCCCGCGAGGCCCGTACACCAGAGGCGCGAAGACAAGAGCATCAGCAAGATAAAGAATTCATAAAAGCCATGAATGAATTTACGGCTAAAGCGGGATTATTATCAGACGATCCTTTCTTTGGAGGGATTTAATGTGCTTTCAGTTTGACGTTTACCGTAACCCTTCAGAAAGAACACGGGACTACCAGCCTTATTTTATGATAATTCAACATGATTATTATGATGATTTATCAACAAGACTGATTATTCCATTAAGCTACCATAGCTATCTACGTGGACATATCAATGCCGCGATGCTTTTAGTGAATATTGATTTCGAGCGATATTTCCTTAACACCGCTGGCATAACACACGTGGAGAAACAGAAACTAAATAATAAAGATTATGTATGTAATCTTCGCAGCGCGAGAAGTACTGTTATCGCGGCGATAGATGCGTTAGTGACCAATACATAACGTAGGCCAGCGCAAGCGCAGCGCCGCCGGGCAAAGCCGACGGCGCAGGTCTTACTTCATTCCTTCTGTACTTTCCTGTTTCGCTTCCAGTCGCTCCACATCACGATACCAGCGAGGGTGGTGTTTCTGCGCCCAGCGGCGGCTCACCTTCCCTTCAATCATCCCTTTAATCGATCCTTTTACCCAGAACGCCATATACATATGGATCAGGATGGCGTGGATAAGAATGATGGCCGACGTGGCGTGGATCAGCAGCGCGTAGCGAATCACCTGAATCGGGAAATAGTGCGCAAAATACGGACGCCAGATAATCACGCCGGTCACCAGCAGCACAAAAATCATGCTCATGATGGTCCAGAACATCATCTTCTGTCCGGCGTTGTATTTCCCCACCTTCGCGACCTTATGTTCGTTGCCCTTCAGGACTTCGACGATCCCTTTCAGCCACGGGATATCCTGCTTGTCCGGGATGTTATGGTGGACAAAGCGCACGAACATAAACATCAGCACCACGAAAATCAGCACGCCAAAGAACGGATGCAGAATGCGCCCCATCTGCGGCGTGCCGAAGGTTTCGGTCAGCCACTGCAGCGTCGGGAAGAAGAACGAAATCCCCGACACCGCCACCAGGAAGAAACAGATCACGACCGTCCAGTGACAGGCGCGGTCAACAAACTTAGTGCGCACTATCATTTTCGATTTACTCATGATGATCCTCCTCGTCGTCATCCACCTCTTTGTTCGGCCCGATTCCGATGTAGTGATAAATCAGCCCGGCAAAGGTGGCGATAAAGCCCGCCGCCGAAAGCGGCTTAAGCGCACCTTTCCACAGGTTGATGGAGGTATCGATCGCCGGATCCTTCGGCAGGTTGTGGTACAGCTCCGGCTGGTCGTTATGGTGCAGCACATACATCACGTGCGTACCGCCCACGCCCTGCGGGTTATAAATGCCTGCATTCTCGTAGCCGCGCGCTTTCAGCTTGTCCACGCGCGCCTGCGCCACGTCAAGCATCTCTTTTTTAGTGCCGAAGTGGATCGCCCCTGTCGGACAGGTTTTCACACAGGCAGGCTCCTGCCCGACGCTGACGCGGTCCACGCACAGGGTGCATTTGTATACCCGGTTATCCTCTTTATTGAGTCGCGGGATATTAAACGGACAGCCCGCGATGCAGTACCCGCAGCCGATGCAGTTGTCCTGCTGGAAGTCGACAATCCCGTTGGCGTACTGAATAATTGCGCCGGCAGACGGGCACGCCTTCAGGCAGCCCGGATCTTCACAGTGCATGCAGCCGTCTTTGCGAATCAGCCACTCCAGCCTGCCGTTCTGCTCGGTTTCGCTAAAGCGCATTACCGTCCAGGATTTGGCGCTCAGATCCGCTGGATTGTCGTAGACCCCCACGCAGTGCCCCACCTCGTCGCGGATATCGTTCCACTCCGAGCAGGCCACCTGGCAGGCCTTACAGCCTACGCAGGAGGAGACGTCGATAAGCTTAGCGACCTCTGCCTTGTAGTCCCGCGCGCGGGGCGCGGGGGTAATCGGGTTGGTCGCGGAGCGTTTGATAACGTCTTGTGTTTCCATCGCCATTTAATCGCTCCTTACGCTTTCTCGATGTTGACCAGAAACGCCTTGTACTCCGGCGTTTGCGAGTTGGAATCGCCGACGTTTGGCGTCAGGGTGTTGGCGATGTAGCCTTTCTGCGCCACGCCCTCAAAGCCCCAGTGCAGCGGGATCCCGACGGTTTCCACCTGCTGGCCGTGCACGTTCAGGCTTTGGAGACGACGCGTCACCACCGCCACCGCGCGAATAAAGCCGCGCTTGCTGCTCACCTTCACGCGGTCGCCGTTGGCGATGCCTTTCGCCTTCGCCAGCGTCTCGCTGATCTCCACAAACTGTTCCGGCTGCGCGATAGCGTTAAGCCGCGCGTGCTTGGTCCAGGTATGGAAATGCTCGGTCAGGCGGTAGGTCGTCCCCACGTACGGGAACTTGTCCTTTTTACCCAGCCGCAGCACGTCCTCTTCGTAGATGCGCACCACCGGGCTGGAGATGACGTTTGGATGCAGCGGGTTGGTGCCGAGCGGCGTTTCCATCGGCTCGTAGTGTTCCGGGAACGGCCCTTCCGCCAGCTTGTTGAGGGCAAACAGGCGTCCCAGCCCTTCCGGCTGCATGATGAACGGCCCGGTGTTGCTGCCCGGCTGGGCGGTGTTGTAGTCCGGGATATCGTTCCCCGTCCACTTCGCCCCGTTCCACTGGATCAGCATACGTTTCGGATCCCACGGCCTGCCGTTTACGTCTGCAGACGCGCGGTTGTAAAGCACGCGACGGTTCAGCGGCCACGCCCATGCCCAGCCCAGCGTATTGCCCAGCCCGGACGGGTCGGCGTTATCGCGGTTGGCCATCTGGTTACCCTGCTCCGTCCAGCTGCCGGTATAGATCCAGCAGGACGACGCCGTCGTGCCGTCGTCGCGCAGCAGCGCGAAGCTGTTCAGCAGCTGGCCTTTCTTCGCCACCAGGTTGCCGCTGGCGTCATAGAGATCCGCCAGCGCCACGCCGTTGTTCTCCTTCGCGACTTCCTCTGACTCAGGACGATCCGGCTGCTTGTAGTGCCAGCCCATTTTCAGCAGCGGCTCAGCGCCTTTGCCGCCTTCGGTGCGGTACATCTCGCGCAGGCGGTGGTAAATCCCGGCGAGGATCTCACCGTCATTACGCGCTTCGCCCGGCGCATCCTGACCTTTCCAGTGCCACTGCAGCCAGCGGCCGGAGTTTGCGATGGAACCGTCCTCTTCCGCAAAGCAGGTGGACGGCAGGCGGAACACTTCGGTCTGAATCGACGCCGGGTCGACATCGTTCGATTCCCCGTGGTCCTGCCAGAAGGTGGACGTTTCGGTCACCAGCGGATCGATAACCACCATGTACTTCAGCTTGCTCAGGCTGCGAACGACTTTGTTCTTGTCCGGGAAGGAGGCCACCGGGTTAAAGCCCTGGCAGATATACCCCGTGACGCAGCCCTTATCCATCATGTTGAAGTACTTGATGACGTCGTACGCCTGGTCCCACTTCGGCAGCCACTCAAAGCCCCAGTCGTTCTCCTTCTGCGCCGCGTCGCCGTAGAAGGATTTCATCAGGCTGACGTAGAACTTCGGATAGTTGCTCCAGTAGTTCACCTGGTCCGGCAGCGTCGCTTTCGGCGTATTGGCCTCAAGATACGTTTGCAGATCGGCCTGCTTTTCCGACGGCAGCGTCAGGTAGCCCGGCAGGCTGGTGGAAAGCAGACCGAGGTCGGTAAGCCCCTGAATGTTAGAGTGCCCGCGCAGCGCGTTTACTCCGCCACCGGCCATGCCCATGTTGCCGAGCAGCAGCTGGATCATCGCCATGGTGCGGATGTTCTGCGCGCCGACGGTGTGCTGCGTCCAGCCAAGCGCATACAGGAACGTGGTGGTTCTGTCGGCGGCGCTGGTGGAGGCCAGTACCTCACACACCTTCAGGAAGTCCGCTTTCGGCGTGCCGCAGATGTTTTCCACCACGTCCGGCGTATAGCGGGAAACGTGCTGCTTCAGCAGGTTCCATACGCAGCGCGGGTGCGTCAGGGTTTCATCACGCAGCGCGTAGCCGTTTTCATCGAACTGATAGTTCCAGGACGTTTTATCGTACTGGCGTTTTTCGGCGTCATAGCCGCTAAACAGCCCGTCATCAAAGGCAAAATCATCCCGCACCAGCAGGTTCGCGTTGGTGTAGTGCTTAACGTATTCCGCGTTAATTTTATTATTTTCGATCAGGTACAGCAGCACGCCGGACAGGAACGTAATGTCCGTACCGGAACGGATTGGCGCATAGATATCGGCCACCGATGCCGTGCGCGTAAAGCGCGGATCGACGACGATAAGCGTCGCATCGTTGTTGTTTTTCGCCTCCATCGCCCAGCGGAACCCCACCGGATGGGCTTCCGCGGCGTTTCCGCCCATCACCACCACGACGTTAGCGTTTTTGATATCAACCCAGTGGTTGGTCATCGCACCGCGACCAAATGTTGGAGCAAGACTTGCTACCGTTGGTCCGTGTCAGACGCGCGCCTGGTTGTCTACCGCCAGCATGCCGAGAGAGCGCACAAATTTTTGCGTCAGCATGCCGGTTTCATTACTCGCCGCCGAGGCGCACAGCATACCGGTGGATAACCAGCGGTTAACCGTTACGCCCTGGGCGTTCTTTTCAATAAAGTTAGCGTCGCGGTCGGCTTTCATTAATTTGGCAATACGGGAGAAGGCCTCATCCCAGGAGATACGCTGCCATTTATCAGAACCCGGTGCGCGGTATTCCGGGTAGCGCAGGCGGTTTTCGCTGTGTACATAGTCCAGCAGCCCCGCCCCTTTCGGGCAAAGTGCGCCGCGGCTTACCGGATGATCCGGATCCCCTTCAATATGGTAAATCGCTTCTCTGGCGTTCTTCGCGCCATCGCCCAGGCTATACATTAAAAGCCCACAACCTACGGAGCAGTATGTGCAGGTGTTACGGATCTCTTTTGCGCGCAGCAGCTTATAGTTGCGTGCCTGTGCCAGCGCCATTTTGGGAGCAAATCCCAGCATGGCTGCCGTTGTTCCGGCCATACCGCCCGCGCAGATTTTAAAAAATTGTCTGCGGCTGACGTCCATTGTTGTCCTCGTTATCTGAAAAGACTTCGCGCCGCAAACTAACAGCAAAGCCCCTAATTTTTTTGCGTCAAATCAAGGTCATCTGCCTTCCCCCCCTTAATAGTCCCCCCCGGAACCTTTAAATACTCCTTTTTGATTAACGGTTTAAGAGAATAATTGGCGACAGCGTCAGGATGAATGCGATACATTTTTCCTTTGATTGTTATTACAATGGCGAAGTAATGGACAGAAAAAGAGCAACGCTTATTGGGCTGGCGGCAATACTGTTATGGAGCACCATGGTCGGCCTTATTCGCAGCGTGAGTGAGGGACTGGGCCCGGTAGGCGGTGCGGCGATGATTTACACCCTCAGCGGATTACTGTGTCTGGTGACGGTAGGATTTCCTGATATCAGGCGGTTTTCACCCCGCTATCTTATTGCCGGCAGCGTTTTATTTGTCAGCTACGAAATATGCCTGGCGCTGTCGCTGGGCTATGCCGCAACGCGCTCGCAGGCAATAGAAGTGGGCATGGTCAATTACCTTTGGCCAAGCCTGACCATTGTGTTTGCCATCTTGTTCAACGGGCAGAAATCGACCCTGTGGGTGATCCCCGGCTTAGCCGTCTCATTGCTGGGTGTCTGCTGGGTATTGGGCGGTGAACAGGGTTTACATCTTGATGAAATAACCCGCAATATCGTTTCCAGCCCGCTGAGCTACGCGCTGGCGTTTGCCGGGGCATTTATCTGGGCCGCCTACTGCACGGTCACCAGCAAATTTGCGAAAGGACAAAACGGCATCACGCTGTTTGTTTTGCTGACCGCGCTGAGCCTGTGGGTGAAATATTTCCTGAGCGATCAGCCTGAGATGGTGTTTACGCTTCCGGTGATAGTGAAACTCGTCATGTGCGGTATTGCGCTTGGGTTTGGTTACGCCGCATGGAATATTGGCATCCTTCACGGTAACGTCACGGTACTCGCTGCCGTATCCTATTTTACCCCTGTCCTCTCCGCCGCGCTTGCCGCCGCAGTGCTGAGTTCGCCCCTCTCATTCTCGTTCTGGCAAGGCGCGCTGATGGTCTGCGCCGGGTCGTTGCTCTGCTGGTACGCAACAAGACAATAATGTCGGTTTTGCTGTCGAGAAATATTTATCCCGACAGCAAATAATTAACATAAATTTAATATGTGAGCGCACGCCAAAATATTCATATGAACAGTAGAGCACGTGTTTAGATTCTGTTTATATTCCACCCCCTTTCGTAAATTCCGGCCCTCCCGCATTGACATAAATTGACACCGGCGGGTGATTAATACTGTCCAAATACTCACAGGATTAATAGCACAAAGTGCAATAGTATGTTTCTGTTTATTTCATCCTTCAGAACGGAAATTCCGTGCATTAAAGCTATAAAACAAGGCATTACGGCTATAAATACCATCCACCCCTCAAAAATGAACGGAAATACCGATAATTACCACTTTTTATAAAACCATAAAGAAACTATATCCACAGCAATCAACCCGGCAATTAATTGATTAAATGCTAATCATTTGACGCTATTTCATCGTCATTTACCCGATCTCGATCACACTAAATGAAATTATTGCTAATAATTTGAAACTTATTATTGAAATAGGACTACAAGATTTTTAAAAATAGCATGCCATTGACGATCAGCCTCGTTTAGAAATCGTTCAAAGTGGCTCAGGAAATACCAAAGAAAATTATAAGGAACATTTAAGATGAAACTTAAATTAGTTGCAGTGGCAGTGACTTCCATGTTGGCAGCAGGCGTTGTAAACGCGGCTGAAATTTATAACAAAGACGGTAACAAGCTGGATCTGTACGGTAAAGTAACAGGTCTGCACTATTTCTCTGATGATACTGATAACGACGGCGATAAAACTTACGTTCGTCTGGGCTTCAAAGGCGAAACCCAGATCAACGATCAGCTTTCCGGTTACGGCCAGTGGGAATATGAGTTCAAAGGCAACCGTTCTGAATCACAGGGCTCTGACGGCAACAAAACCCGTCTGGCCTTCGCGGGTCTGAAATTCAACGAATTCGGTTCATTCGACTACGGTCGTAACTACGGTGTTGCTTACGACATCGGCGCGTGGACTGACGTTCTGCCAGAGTTCGGTGGTGATACCTGGACTCAGACCGATGGCTTTATGACTGGCCGTACGACTGGCGTTGCAACCTACCGTAACACCGACTTCTTCGGTCTGGTTGACGGTCTGAACGTTGCCGCTCAGTACCAGGGTAAAAACGACCGTAACGACATCACCGAAGCGAACGGTGACGGCTGGGGTCTGTCTTCTACCTATGAAATGGACGGTTTCGGTGTCGGTGCAACCTACGCGAAATCTGACCGTACTGACCGTCAGGTTGCTGCAGGTCGCGTCGCTAACACCGTTAACGCTGGCGGTGAGAACGCAGAAGTATGGGCTGCTGGCCTGAAATACGATGCGAACAACATCTATCTGGCAACCACCTACTCTGAAACCCGCAACATGACCAACTTCGGTGACGGTTATATCGCGAACAAAGCTCAGAACTTCGAAGTTGTTGCTCAGTACCAGTTCGACTTCGGCCTGCGTCCATCCATCGCTTACCTGAAATCCAAAGGTAAAGACCTGGGTTCATACGGCGACCAGGATCTGGTTGAATACGTTGACGTTGGCGCGAGCTACTACTTCAACAAAAACATGTCTACCTATGTTGATTACAAAATCAACCTGGTTGACGACAACAGCTTCACCAAAGCAACTGGCGTTGCTACCGACAACATCGTAGCTGTAGGCCTGACCTACCAGTTCTAAGATTTGTCACGATAAAAGGCCAGCCCATGCGGCTGGCTTTTTTTATACGGATTTCTGGCGTCAACAAGGAGTACGCCATGCACATATTCAAAGGACGCTGCTTGTGCGGAATGAGTCAGTTCAGCGTGAGCCTCAATAATTTTGACGTATACGCATGTCACTGCACCCAATGCCAGAAGTGGTCGGGCGGCATTGCCATGTATCTTGAGCCGCAGGGCGAACCGCTTCTTGAGCAAGACTCTATCGCCCCTTCTCATTTCGCGTCATCGGCGCGCGGTGAACGCTGGTTCTGTCCCGGCTGCGGCTGCCCGCTGTGGTTCAAACTGACCTCCACGTCGCGCTATTTCATTCCCTGGACGCTGCTTGAGATGGGCGAAGATGAGCGACGCCGGCTGGTGCTCGCCGCGGAAATCTACACCGAAACCCAGCCCGCGTTTTTTGGCCTGACCGGGCAATACGCGCGCTACAGCGGTTCGGAAATTGAAGCTCTGGATAAGCAGTGCCTGCTTACGCCGTAAGCGGTTCAACGCCTGCAGCACGACGAAGCCAGTTTTGCAGCAGCTTACCGTCCTCGGTCATCTCTGAATCGGCACGCGTGCAGAGATAATAGTCGCGCCCGTCGTCAATGGGTAAGTCAAATATCTTAACCAGCTCGCCGCTCTCAAGATAAGGCGCGATCAGCGGCTCGCGCATCAGCGCGCAGCCCAGCCCGGCCTGTACGCCCGCCAGCGTCAACAGTCCGTCTTCAAACAAAGGGCCGCTGCGCCGCAGAGACCGTTTTACCCCCTGCAACTGAAACCACTGCGGCCAGCTGGTGCGCTCCTCATCATGCAGCAGCGGCATTTGCAGCAGTTGCTCAGGCGTATCGATATGGCCATGAATGCGCAAAAACGCGCGGCTGCACACCGGCACCATCTGTCCGGAAATCAGCTTTTCGCTCTGATAGCCCGCCCACTGGCCGTTACCAAAACGAATCGACATATCCGACGCATCGCTCAGATAGTTACGATGGTTGGCATACACAACGTTGATCTCGGTCTGCGGGTTGGCACGCATAAAATCAGGCAGACGCGGGATAAACCACCCCATGCCAAAAAGCGGGATCAGGCTGATGGTGACCTGACGCGTTTGTGCCTGCTCGGCCAGATGCTCCGTTGCCTGGCGCAGCACGTTAAACGCCGCACGGATCGAGCGGTAATATTCACGTCCGTGCTGGCTCAGCACCAGCCTGCGCCCCTGACGTTCCGTCAGCGGCATTTGCAGATACCCTTCGAGGACCTTGAGCTGATGACTGACCGCCGACGGTGAGATATCCAGTTCCTGCGCGGCCAGCGTGACGCTGCCCAGCCGGGCGATGGCCTCAAAGGCACGGACGGCCCGAAGCGGCGGATCGTTTGCCAGACGGCTGTCTGCATACGCAGACAAAGCTGACAATTGTTCTGTTTTATTCATATGTTGATTTCTTTAGACTTTTCACCTGAAAATACGATTGCATTATCTTTATATAAATCATAAAGATAAAGAAATGCCGGTTTATCATAAGAAATAATATATGTGTATTTTACAATTAAATTCATTTATTGGATGGTAGCCGCAGAAAAAAGACTTTGCGGGAACAGACGTTGGATACACTCATACAACAACTGATCAACGGTGTGATGCTGGGCAGCATTTACGCGCTGATCGCGCTGGGCTATACCATGGTGTATGGCATCTTGCGCATTATTAACTTTGCTCACGGCGATATTCTGATGGTCGGTGCGCTCACCACGCTCTCCGCCATTAACGCCCTGAATACCACCTTTCCACACATGCCGCTGCTGTTGCAGCTTGGCGTAGCCCTGGCGGTTGCCATGGCCGTTTGCGCCCTGCTGGCAATGGCCGTGGAGCGCTTTGCCTATCGTCGACTGCGCAACGCCCCGCGCCTGGCACCGCTTATCTCGGGTATCGGCGTCTCGGTCCTGCTGCAAACCGTGGCGATGATCATCTGGACGCGCAACCCCCTGATGTTCCCGCAGATCCTGCCCATGGAACCGATCGCCGTGACGTCAGGAAGCGAACTGCATCCCCCCGCCATTGTGACCGTCACCGGCATTGTTACCGTGGCGCTGGCGCTTGCGGTGATGACCGGGCTATGGCTGCTGGTTGAATACACCCGCCTGGGCCGCGGCATGCGCGCCGTGGCGGAAAACCCGCGCGTTGCCACGCTGATGGGGGTTAACCCCAATGCCATTATTACCCTGACGTTCGCCATTGGCGGCGTGTTCGCCGCGCTGGCAGGCGTCATGATGGCGAGCAACTACGGTAACGCCAGCTTCTCGATGGGCTTTTTGCCCGGGATCAAAGCCTTTACCGCCGCCGTGCTGGGGGGCATTGGCAACATTCGTGGCGCCATGATTGGCGGGATCCTGCTCGGCATTATCGAAGCGCTGGGCGCAGGTTACCTGGGTGAACTGACCCATGGCGTCTTAGGCAGCAACTATCAGGACGTCTTTGCCTTCATGGTTCTGATTCTGGTGCTGGTCTTCCGTCCGGCAGGCCTGCTGGGCGAGCGCGTAGCGCACAGGGCGTGAGGGAAACAATGACCACGCTTCAACTACAAACCCCGGCGGCGACGCGCAAATTCTGGTCAGGCATGGTCCTGTTCTGCCTCGCGCTGCTGGTTGCTCCCGTGGTGGCCACGCAGCTTGGCGGCAACTACTGGGTGCGTGTTATCGACTTCGCCCTGCTCTACATCATGCTGGCGCTGGGGCTCAATATTGTGGTGGGCTATACCGGCCTGCTGGACATGGGCTTTATCGCCTTTTACGCGGTCGGCGCCTACCTCGCGGCACTGATGGCCTCGCCGCACCTGCTGGAGGTGTTTCCGATCCTCAACGTCTGGTTCCCGGACGGGCTGCACACCTCATATCTGCTGATTATTCCGCTGGCGGCGCTCGTCGCTGCTGTCTGCGGCATTTTACTGGGTGCTCCCACGCTGAAGCTGCGCGGGGACTACCTGGCGATAGTGACCCTCGGCTTTGGCGAAATCATCCGCATCCTGATGCGCAACCTCGACCGTCCGGTGAACATTACCAACGGTGCGAAGGGCATTACCGGGGTGGATACGCTGAATCTGTTCGGCCTGAAGTTTAGCGGCGTATATCACTGGTTAGGTTTCAAAGTGCCCGCGCTGTGGCTGTGGTACTACCTGCTGATGCTGGTGATTGTGGCGATTATTTTTGTCTGCCTGCGCCTGCAGCATTCCCGTATTGGTCGCGCCTGGCACGCCATCCGTGAAGATGAGGATGTGGCTCGCGCGATGGGCATCAACGTGCGTAACTATAAGCTGCTGGCCTTTGCGATGGGAGCCTCTTTTGGCGGCGTGGCGGGAGCCCTGTTCGGCGCGTTCCAGGGCTTTGTCTCCCCGGAATCCTTCACGTTACAGGAATCCATTGCCGTGCTGGCGATGGTGGTGCTGGGCGGGATGGGACATATTCCGGGCGTGATCCTCGGCGCGATACTGCTTACCGCCCTGCCGGAACTGCTGCGCAGTCAGGCAGCCCCGGTTCAGCAGGCGCTGTTCGGTACGGTACTGATTGACCCGGAAGTGCTGCGTCAGCTGTTCTACGGCCTGGCGCTGGTGCTGGTCATGCTGGTGCGTCCTGCCGGGATCTGGCCGGTACGCCACAAGGAGGTGAATACATGAGTCTGTTAACCGTACGCAACATGTCCAAACGCTTCGGCGGGCTTACCGCCGTGGATGACGTTTCGATCGCCGTGAACAAGGGCGAGATCTACGGCCTGATTGGTCCTAACGGGGCGGGAAAAACCACCTGTTTTAACCTGATCACCGGGCTTTATCCGGCGGACAGCGGTGAATTTTCAATTGCCGACAAGCCCTATTTCCCAAAGCACATTGAGAAAGTCACCGCCGCCGGGATCGCACGCACCTTCCAGAATGTGCGCCTCTTTAACGACATGTCGGTGCTGGAAAACGTGATGGTGGGCCGCCACGTGCGCACCCGTAACGGCCTGTGGGCCGCGCTGAGCCGTCACAAACGCGCTCGCGAAGAAGAGAAACAGACTCGAGAACTGGCCTGGCACTGGCTGGAGTACACCGGCATTGCGAAGTTCGCCCACTACCGCGCCTGCGATCTGGCCTATGGTCATCAGCGCCGTCTGGAGATTGCCCGCGCGCTGGCAACGGAACCGCTGCTGCTGGCGCTGGACGAACCCGCCGCCGGGATGAACGCAGCGGAAAAAGTGGCGCTCGGCGAGCTGCTTATCCGACTGCGCGATGACGGCAAAACCCTGCTGATGATTGAACATGACGTCAAGCTGGTGATGGGCATCTGCGATCGCCTGACGGTGCTTGATTACGGCAAAACGCTAGCCAGCGGCACGCCGGAGAGCGTGCGTCGCGACCCGGCAGTGATCGCCGCCTGGCTTGGAGGCAACGCCCATGTCTGAATTACTGAAGGTGGAACGTGTGGACGTGCATTACGGCGGCATTCAGGCCGTACGCGATGTCTCCTTTACCCTGCACGAGGGCGAACAGGCTACGCTGATCGGCGCGAACGGCGCGGGGAAAAGCTCCACCGTGCGCGCCATTACCGGGCTGGAAAACTTTAGCGGCCGTATTGAATTCAACGGTAAAGCGGTGCGTAAGCACAGGCCCGAAACCCTGCTCCGTGACGGACTGGTGATGGTCCCGGAAGGACGGGGGATCTTCTCCCGAATGACGGTGCTGGAAAACCTGCAGATGGGTGCCTGGCTCAGGCGTGACACTGTCACCGTCAGGCGCGAGATGAACGAGATCTTCGAGCGCTTCCCGCGCCTGGGCGAGCGCCAGCATCAGCTTGCCGGGCTGCTGTCCGGTGGCGAGCAACAGCTGCTTGCCCTTAACCGCGCCCTGCTCAGCCGCCCGCGGCTGCTGATCCTCGACGAGCCGTCGATGGGCCTTGCCCCGAAGATGGTCGAGAACATTTTTGCCGTTATCGCCGGGCTGCGCGAACGCGGCGTTGCCCTGCTGCTTATCGAACAAAACGCCCGTCTCGCGCTGGAAGTCACCGACAGCGCGTGGGTGATGGACAGCGGCAGCATCGTCCATCACGGCGAATCGAAAGCGCTGCTCAATGATGACCAGATTGCACAGATTTATTTGGGCGAAATGCCTGTTTAACAACACCAGTCAACATCAGGGAAAAACAATGAAAACAGTAAAAATCAGTGCGCTCAGCGCCGCTATCCTCCTCGGCAGTTTTGCCTCGACGGCCGCTTGGGCAGTCGACGGTGAAACCGTGGTTATCGGTCTGGCAGGCCCGCTCACCGGCCCGTCTGCCCGTATCGGTAAGGATCTGGAGAACGGCGCGCAGCTGGCCATTGACGACATTAACAAGCAGCACCCGACCATCGGCGGCAAAGCGGTAACCTTCAAACTGCAGTCCGAAGACGATCAGTCCGACCCGCGCACCGCCGTGGCCGTGGCGCAGCGTCTGGTGGACAGCGGCGTGGCGGGCGTGGTCGGCCACTGGAACACCGGTACCAGCATTCCTGCGGCGCGCATTTATCACGATGCGGGCATCGCCCAGGTTGCACCGGTCGCGACCGGTCACGCCTATACGCAACAAGGTTTTGATACCAGCTTCCGCGTGATGGGACATGACGATGACGGCGGTCAGCTTGCCGGTCAGTACGCGGTGAATACCCTGAAAGCCAAACGCATTGCGGTGATCGACGACCGTACCGCATTTGGTCAGGGGCTTGCAGACCAGTTTATTAAATCGCTTGAAGCGCAGGGCGTGAAAATTGTCGATCGTCAGTACGTGGATGACAAAACGGTCGATTTCAGCGCCGTACTGACCGCCATCCGCAGTAAAAACGCCGATCTGATCTTCTTCGGCGGCGTCGACAGCCAGGCCGCACCGCTGGCGCGTCGCATCAAACAGCTGGGCATGAACGCCACGCTGATGGGCGCAGGCGGATTCGTCAGCCAGACGTTCCTGAAGCTGGCGCAGAAAGAAGGCGAAGGCGTGGTCGCGCTGGAGCCGGGTCTGCCCGTTGACCAGATGCCGGGCGGCAAAGCGTTTGAGCAGGCCTATCAGTCCCGCTACCACACCCATATCGAACTGCACGCCCCGTTCGCCTATGACGCCACGCGCGTGCTGGTTGCGGCAATGGAAAAAGCAAACTCCGTTGAGCCGTCCGACTATCTGCCCGCCCTGCGCGCCATCAGCTATTCCGGCGTCACCGGACAGATCGCGTTTGATAAAGAGGGCAACCTGAAATCGCCGTCGTTCACGGTCTACAAGGTGGTCGACGGAAAATGGCAGCCGCAGACCGTGCTGGGCGGCGCAAAAGCGAAGTAACGCAGCGAGGCAATGTGATGAGTGATAATAACGAGCTGGGCATTCTCGCCCGCCGCAAAATTGAAGCCGAAATTATTAAGCCAATTTATGAAATCCTGGTGCGCGAGATAGGGAAAGCCCGCGCCCAGGCGGTGATTGGCGAGGCCATTGAGCAGGCCGCGATTGACGCTGGTAAAGCGTTTGCCAGCAAAGAACCCAACGGCACGGACGTAAAGAGCTTCATCGCCCTGCAGTATCTGTGGGAAAAAGATAACGCGCTTGACGTGAAGGTGATCGACGCCGACGACCAGCAGTACAACTACAACGTGACCCGCTGCCGCTACGCGGAGATGTACCACGAAATGGGGCTGGGCGAGATTGGTCATCTGCTCTCCTGCGCGCGGGATGAAAAATTCATCGTTGGCTATGCGCCGGACGTTGAGCTAACCCGCACCACCACCATCATGCAGGGCGGTGCGTGCTGTGATTTCCGCTACCGCAGCAGCAAGGACAAGCCATGATCCGCGTCAACGCCGAACGGCTGTGGTCAACGCTTGAGATGATGGCGCAGATCGGCGGCACGCCCGCCGGTGGCGTGACCCGTCTGGCATTGAGCGAGGAAGATCGTGTTGCGCGTAATCTGCTGCGCGACTGGGCACTGGACGCCGGTTTTACCTGCGATGTCGACAGCATGGGCAACATGTTTATCCGCCGCGCGGGGAAAAACCCGCAGCTTGCCCCGGTCATGACGGGTTCACATGTGGATACCCAGCCGCTGGGCGGTAACTACGACGGGGTTTACGGCGTGCTGGCCGGGCTGGAGCTGCTGCGTACCCTCAATGACCATCACGTTGAGACGGAGCGTGACATCGTGCTGGTTAACTGGACCAACGAAGAAGGCGCGCGATTTGCGCCAGCCATGCTCGCTTCAGGGGTCTGGACGGGGCAGTTTAGCGAAGCGTACGCCCACGCCCGCGCGGATAGCAACGGTATCACCGTGGGCGAAGCGCTGGAGAGCATTGGCTACCGGGGTGAAACCCCTGCCCGTGCGTTTCCCGTTCACGCCTGCTACGAGCTGCACATCGAACAGGGCCCGATCCTGGAAGACGAAGCCCTGGATATCGGGCTCGTCCGCGCGGCAATGGGCCAGCGCTGGTTTACCCTGACGCTGGACGGATTCGCCGCTCACGCGGGCACGACGCCGATGCACAGCCGCCGTGACGCGCTGACCGCCTTCGCTGAGCTTGCATTGAAAGTGGAAGAGATTGGCTATCGGCATGCGCCGGACGGACGCGCGACGATCGGTATGGCGAAGGTTACGCCAAACTCGCGCAACGTCGTGCCGTCTCGTGTTGAATGCAGCGTGGAGTTTCGCCATCCGGCGCAGGCGGCTCTGGAAGCCATGGAAGCGGCGCTGCATAAGGTGGCTGAAAGCCTGAGCCTGCGCGGCGTGTCGGCTCTCGTTGAGCGCATTTTTGACTACGCGCCCATCGCGTTTGATGCCGAATGCCTCGCTCGTACGGAGAAGGCCGTGACGGAGCTGGGCTATTCGTCGAAACCAATGGTCTCCGGTGCGGGACACGACGCCTGCTATGTCAGCAAAATGGCGCCCGCCAGCATGATCTTTATCCCCTGCGTGAAAGGCATCAGCCATAACGAAGCGGAGAGGATCTTGCCAGAATGGTCGGAAAAAGGGGCGAACGTGCTATTGCATAGCGTTCTGTCCGCGGCCCTTGAGAGATAGAACGGTGCGAAAGCAGAGGAGCTCTGCTTTCGCCAGAATCTACACGGCAACGCGTCGGCTGATTTCGACAACCCGATCGCTGGGAAGGTGATAGTGGTTAATGACGTGCGTACAGTTGCGCTTCATGAACGCAAAGATGTGCCGTTGCCAGGCCGCCATACCTGCCTCACCCTCGCCTGCCACAATAGTTTCATGCCCGACATACCAGGTTGCGTCGTCCGTGGCAAAAAGCGCGTTAATCTCGCTGACCCCCTGCAACAAACGCGGGATGTCCGGATGTTCCATAAAGCCATACTGCGCCACGCCGTGCCAGTAGCCCGGCGCCCGCTGCTCTACCCTGATGCGTTGTTCTTCCCCCACGTATGGCACATTCAGAATATCAATGGTAAGCGACAACACGTCCTGCTGTAGCGCCCGGTTTCGCGCGACGTGCCAGCGCATGACCGGCGGAATATTGTTCTGTGTCCGGGTCAAAAAGACGGCGGAGCCAGCCACTCTTGGCACCGTCTTTTGCTGAAGCTGGGCAAAGAACGCATCCACGCTGACGCCCTTCTCGCCCACCGATGCGGATACCGCCTTGACGCCGCGGTGCCAGATCAGCATCACCGTACAAATCGCTGCGGCCATCAGCAGCGGAATATAGCCGCCCTCCAGGACCTTAATCAGATTGGCAAATAAGAAGGTGGCATCAATCACCAGGAAGCAGAGGGCAATCACCGCGCTGCTGGCCAGGCTCCAGCGCCACACTTCGCGCATTGCCACAAACAGCAGCCCCGTGGTCATCAGCATGGTTAACGACACGGCAATGCCGTACGCGGCGGCGAGCTTATCGGAGGATTTAAAGAACACCACCAGCCCGATGGTTACCCCCATCAGCAGCCAGTTGATTATCCCGATATAAATCTGACCGTAGCTTTCCGCCGCCGTCTGCTTGATGCGTAATCGGGGTAACCAGCCAAGCTGTATGGCCTGGCGCGTCATGGAAAAAGCGCCGGTGATAATCGCCTGACTGGCGATTATCGTCGCCAGCGCGGCAAGAATGATGAGCGGAACCTGGAGCACAGGCGGACAGAGCGTGTAGAAAAGGTTTTGCTTGCTGTCGGCACCGGCCAGAATCAGCGCTGACTGGCCGGCATAGTTGAGCAGCAGCGAAGGAAAGACGATGCCGTACCAGGCAAGCCAGATGGGCTTTTTGCCAAAATGCCCCATGTCTGCATACAGGGCCTCGGCACCCGTCACGCAGAGAAAAACGCCGCCCAGGACCAGAAAACTGGTGTACCCGTTCGAAAACAAAAACGCGATGCCGTACGCAGGGTTGAGGGCCAGCAATACCGACGGGTGTTGAACGATCCCCCGCACGCCCAGCGCAGCAATCGCCAAAAACCAAACCGCCATAACCGGGCCAAATATTTTCCCTATGCGAGCAGTACCAAAAGGCTGAAGAAGAAACAGCGCCAGCAGGACCGCCACCGTCAGGGGCAATATGTACGGCTGAGATTCAGGAATGACCATCTCCAGCCCTTCAAGGGCAGAAAGCACGGAGATAGCCGGGGTTATCGCGCCGTCACCGTAAATTAAAGCGGCACCGATAAGGGCGGAAAAAATCACCCAGCGCCCGCCTTTGCCTTTCTCCACCAGAAGCGACATTAAGGCCATGATGCCCCCCTCGCCATGATTATCAATTCGCATGGCAAAGGCGGCATATTTTATGGACGTTACCAGGATGAGTGTCCAGGTAATCAGGGAGAGCAGGCCCAGGATGACGCCGGGCGTAGGGTCATGCTCAGAGAGCGACAGCACCGTGCGGAAGGTATAGAGCGGGCTGGTGCCGATATCACCAAAAACGACGCCCAGCGCGCCTCCTGCAAGCAGGGTTAACCGGGAGAGCGGTTGGGACGGTTCACTGCTGTGGCGAGGGCTCATATTTTCCAGCAAGAGTCAGATAATCCTTTAAAAAACATAGCCCAACTGCCCCACCCGCGCCAACCGCGCGCCCTGTATTACTGCGGCCTGGCCTTCGCCAGGCTAAACCAGATCCCCACTGCCAACAGCAGCAGCATTCCGCCCGCGCTGCCCAGCGCCACGCTGTGCGAAGTGATAAACGCGCTTTTCGCCGCCTCAATCACCGACTCCGCCAGCGTCGGGGTCAGATCCTGCGCCACCTTCATCGCCTCACCAATGGATGACGAGGCTTTATCTGCGAGCGAGGCGTTCAGCCCCTGCGGCAGGTCAATCGACGCCGAGAAGCTGCGGGTCAACAACAGACCAAAGATGGCGATCCCCAGCCCTGCGCCCAGCTCATAGGACATGGTTTCAATCGCCCCTGCGGCGGCGGCCTTCTCTTTCGGCGCAGCGGCCATAATCGCCGAGGTCGAGGCCAGCAGCGCGCTGGCGGCGCTGAAGCCGAGCAGCACCATCATGGCAGAAGCCAGTAGCTGCTGCGTGCTGAAGTCGAGCATCGACAGGCCGATAAAGCTGACGGCGCTGAGCCCCATTCCGCCAGCCGCCACAATGCGCAGACCGAGACGACCCACCAGCACACCCGCGATCGGTCCGCTAAACCCGCTCGCCACCATCAGCGGCAGCATGAACATTCCCGCTTCAAACGGCGTAAAGCCATGAACAAACTGCAGCTCCTGGGCCATCAGCAGCTCAAATCCGACCAGGGCAATCATGGCGGTCATCGCCATCACCACGCCGCTTAAAATGATGCGATGGCAGAACAGACGCATGTCGATCATCGGCACGCGGGCGCGGAGCTGAATACGCACGAAGATAAACAGCAGCACCGAGCCGGTCACCAGCGCGGACGCGACCACCCACGGTGACAGGACGCCTTTTAGCGCGGTTTTCGCACTGTAGACCAGCAGCAAAATCGCCACAATCAGCATAATGGCATGGCTGATATTCAGCGGCTGCTCCGGACGCCCCTTCTGAGGAGGCACCAAACGCGCTGCCAGCGAAACCACCACCAGCACGATCGGCACGTTGATTAAAAACACCGATCCCCAGTAAAAATGCTCGAGCAGCATACCGCCAATCAGCGGGCCAAACGCCGCGCCACCGGAGCCCACCGCAGCCCAGACGCCGAGCGCAATGTTACGATCCCGCGCGTCGATAAACAGCGTGCGGATCCCAGCCAGCGTGGCCGGAATAATCATCGCCGCGCCGATTGCCAGCGAGGCGCGCGCCGCAATCAGCCACCCTGCTGAAGGGGCAAATGCTGCCGCCAGCGACGACAGGCCAAACAGCGTGCTGCCAATCATGAGCAGTCGTTTAAAACCAATGCGGTCACCCAGGGCGCCCATCGGCAGCACCATTCCCGCCATCACCAGCGAGTAAATATCGATGATCCACAGCAATTCATTGCCGCTGGCGCCCAGCGTCATGCTCAATGTCGGCGCCGCCACGTGCAGCACCGTCGCGTCGATCGCCACCGGGATATACACCAGCACGATAATCACTAACGCTAACCACTGACGAAACATAAATTTCCTTTTCTTTTAAAACATGGACACATGTCCAGGATGCGATCCTACGTAAAGTTGAACGCATGTCCAGCTTTTTGTTACACTCGTTTCATTCCCATTGAGAGTGAGTAAACATGCGATATCTGAGCAAGGATGAACGGCGGGAAGCCATCTTACAGGCCGCCATGCGCGTGGCGCTGGCTGAAGGACTGGCTGCAATGACGGTACGCCGTATTGCCGCCGAGGCCGGAATCGCCACCGGCCAGGTGCATCATCATTTTACGTCCGGCGGCGAACTAAAATCGCTGGCCTTCGTACGGCTAATTCGCGAGCTGCTGGATGCGGATGTTGCGGGTAAACAGGCCGGCTGGCGGGAACAGCTCCATGCCATGCTCGGCAGCGATGACGGGAGGTTTGAGCCTTATATTCGCCTGTGGCGTGAGGCGCAGATCCTGGCCAACCGCGATGCCGACATCAAAGGCGCCTATGTGATGACCATGGAGATGTGGCACCAGGAAACGGTGGCGCTTATCAAAGCGGGAACGGAGGCCGGGGCATTAAATCCGGGCGATCGGGCGGAAAATATTGCCTGGCGCTTGATTGGTCTGGTGTGCGGTCTTGACGGAATGTATATCTTAAACATGCCCGAAATGGACGAAGCCGCCTTTAACAACCATCTTGATAAATTAATCACGCTCGAGTTGTTTAATACGCCGTCTAAGCAGTGATGTTGCCGGGTAGCGGCGACGCCTTACCCGGCCTGCGTATTATTTCCCGGCCTGAGGATGTGTATCAAACCCTGCCATCACCGCCGTCAATTCTGACAGTGTAAAGCCGTGCTTCGGATCGTCAACCCCAAGACCAAAGCGCTCCTGCATTAGCTGGTATAGCGCCGCAGCGTTGGGAAGATGGATCTGCTCCTCCACATGGCCGTTCCGCCAGTGGGTAAAGTTGAAGTTGGTCAGCGTCAGCTTGCCGCCGTCCGGCAGATGGCGACACATCAACAGATGATGGCGGAAATGCGACTGCGGCCAGTGCGCCGACCAGAAATTCCCCATCACGTAATCGCTGAAATACTGCGTCGTCAGGTCAAACTGGTACATCGACTGCCAGTGCTCGTGGTGCCGGAACTGCAGCACCCAGTCGTTCCCCTCGCTCAGCAGACGATACAGCCCGTGCGGCGTCTCCTGTTCTTCATTAGCGAGCAAGCGAATCGGCGCCGTCAGCGTCTGGCCTCCAAAGCCGACGTCGGCAATCCAGCGCTCACCGTTAAGCTCAACCAGCAGCAGGCGGTGCGTGCGCGGCGGCATTTGCGGCGGATTCGCTAATACCACGCGCCCCAGCACGCTACGCACCGTAAACCCGACTTCACGCAGGACGCGCTCGAACAGGCCGTTTTGCTCAAAGCAGTACCCTCCGCGACGTGCGGTGACCAGCTTGTCGACCAGGCACCGATCGTCAAGCTGGATTTCGCGAGGCAGAACAACATCAATATTCTCAAAAGGGATCGCACAGTTGTGATGTAAATGCAGCGCGCGCAGGGTATCGATATCCACCCGCGTCGGTTGCGCCCAGCCGATGCGGGCAAAATAGGCGGTCAGAAATGGGGACATACATCAGTTTCCTTTGATTGAGATGTTCTGTTTATAAACTAATTTTACGCATCCACTTTGATTTACGTGCTTTTTCGTCATACTCATCGGTGTAGATGAGGAGATCCTATGAGCCACTTTCGCCCTGTTGAATTACGTCATGCCAGCCGTCTGCTGAACCACGGCCCTACTGTGCTTATCACCAGTCGGGATGAAAGCCTCGACAGACGCAACGTGATGGCCGCCGCATGGTCAATGCCCGTTGAGTTTGAACCGCCGCGCATCGCAATAGTCGTGGATAAAAGCACCTGGTCGCGCGAGCTGATTGAGCGCAGCGGGAAGTTTGGCATCGTCATCCCCGGCGTGGCGGCGGCCAACTGGACATACGCGGTCGGTAGCGTCAGCGGGCGCGATGAGGACAAATTTAACTGCTACGGGATCCCGGTCGTGAACGGTCCTGAACTTGGCCTGCCGATGATAGAAGAAAAATGTCTGGCGTGGATGGAGTGTCGGTTATTACCCGTCACCTCAGCGGCAGAAAAATACGATACGCTGTTTGGTGAAGTAGTTTCAGCGGCAGCCGATGAACGCGCGTTTGTCGCCGGACGCTGGCAGTTTGACGGGGATAAGCTGAATACCCTGCATCATCTTGGGGCCGGGACGTTTGTGGCGAGCGGAAAAATGGTGAAGGCACCGGATTGAGAAAACCCTCCCCCTACAGGGAGAGGGTAACCGTATTACTTCGCACGCCGCGCAATAATCTCATCCGCAACATTCCGCGGGGCTTCCGCAAAATGATGGAACTCCATCGTATACGTCGCGCGTCCCTGGGACATCGAGCGCAATGTCGTGGCATAACCAAACATCTCTGCCAGCGGCACGTCAGCGCGAATAATCTGGCTTCCGTACTGCTCCGCCATCCCCTGCACCATGCCGCGGCGGGAGGAGAGATCGCCCATGATGTTGCCGGCGTACTCTTCCGGCGTTTCCACCTCCACGTGCATGATCGGTTCGAGAATCACCGGATCCGCCCTGCGGGCGCCCTCTTTAAAGCCGAGGATCGCCGCCATGCGGAACGCCATCTCCGAGGAGTCGACGTCGTGATACGAGCCAAACGTCAGCGTCGCTTTGACATCGACAACCGGATAGCCCGCCAGCACGCCGCTGTTCATCGCTTCCCGCAGCCCTTTCTCAACGGACGGAATATACTCGCGCGGCACCACGCCGCCCTTGGTGGCATCTTCAAATTTAAAGCCACTTCCGGGCTCCAGCGGCTCCAGGCTCAGCACCACATGGCCGTACTGCCCTTTACCGCCGGACTGACGGACAAATTTACCTTCGATATCCTTCACCGTTTTACGCAGGGTTTCACGGTAGGTTACCTGTGGGCGGCCAATATTGGCCTCGACGCCAAACTCACGCTTCATGCGGTCGACGATGATCTCAAGGTGTAGCTCACCCATCCCGGAGATAATGGTCTGGCCGGACTCTTCGTCAGTATGCAGGCGAAACGATGGATCTTCCGCCGCCAGACGCTGCAGCGCGATCCCCATTTTCTCCTGATCGGCCTTAGTTTTCGGCTCGATCGCCAGCGAGATAACCGGGTCCGGGAACTCCATGCGTTCAAGCGTGATCACTGCATTAGGATCGGTGAGCGTGTCGCCGGTAGTCACATCCTTCAGCCCAACGCAGGCCGCGATGTCTCCGGCGCGCAGTTCGTCCACCTCGTGACGATCGTTGGCATGCATCAGCACGATACGCCCGATGCGCTCTTTCTTCCCTTTCACCGGGTTATACACCGCGTCACCTTTGCGCAGCACGCCAGAGTACACGCGGATAAAGGTCAGTTGCCCGACGTACGGATCGCTCATCAGCTTGAACGCCAGGGCCGAGAACGGCTCATCATCGCTCGGATGACGCTCCGCGTGCTGCCCTTTTTCATCCACGCCATCAATGGCCGGCACGTCCAGCGGCGACGGCATGAGCTCAATGACCGCATCGAGCATTCGCTGCACGCCTTTATTTTTGAACGCGCTGCCGCACAGCATCGGCTGAATTTCACCCGAGATGGTGCGAATACGCAGCCCTTTGATAATTTCCGCTTCCGTCAGGTCGCCCGTTTCCAGGTACTTATCCATCAGTTCATCGCTGGCTTCCGCCGCCGCAGAGACCATTTTTTCCCGCCATTCCTGGGCGGTACTGACCAAATCGTCCGGCACGGGCGCATAGGTAAACACCATGCCCTGCGTCGCGTCGTCCCACAGAATGGTGCGCATCTTGATGAGATCCACCACGCCGGTGAAATGATCTTCTGCGCCCACCGGGATGACAATCGGCACCGGATTGGCCTTCAGGCGCTCCTGCATCATCCGCACGACGCGGAAGAAATCGGCACCCGCACGGTCCATTTTGTTGACGAAGGCCAGTCGCGGAACGTGATATTTATTGGCCTGACGCCAGACGGTTTCCGACTGCGGCTGCACGCCTCCCACGGAGTCATACACCATCACGGCGCCGTCGAGTACGCGCATGGAACGTTCCACCTCAATGGTGAAATCCACGTGCCCCGGGGTGTCGATGATGTTGATCCGGTGCGGCTCATAGCCTCTGTCCATACCCGGCCAGAAGCAGCTGACGGCCGCGGAGGTGATGGTGATCCCGCGCTCTTGCTCCTGCGCCATCCAGTCAGTGGTTGCCGCGCCATCGTGTACTTCACCCAGCTTGTGGCTCATCCCGGTGTAAAACAGGATGCGCTCAGTGGTGGTGGTTTTACCGGCATCGATATGCGCGGAGATACCGATGTTGCGATAACGTTCGAGAGGGATGGGTCGGGGCATGATATTTCCTTAAGTCTTATGACTTGTCTGTGACGACCAGGATGGTCGTGCATTCGTTCGTTTGCTATAATAGTCCTATTGTACGAGTATTATCGAACTATTTTTTAACGGTTGACCTATTGTTGATATAGCTCAATCTGACGCCAAACGCAGGAAAACGATGATCCCAAACCACCCTGAAACTGAACAAATACTGCTGGAAAATGTGCTGTTTGCCCTCGGCAATCCGCTCCGGCTGTCGATCATTCGCCGGCTGGCCGATGGCAGCGAACTCAGCTGTAACGCGCTGCGCCCGGAGGAGGTAGTAAAGTCGACAATGACGCACCACTGGCGCGTTCTGCGCGACAGCGGCGTGATCTGGCAGCGCCCGCAGGGGCGGGAGAACATGATTTCGTTGCGAAGAGAGGATCTGGATGCCCGTTTTCCAGGGCTGATGGAGATACTTTTACAGGCCAAATCATAAGGGCATGCCTGTTTTTTCCTGAAAAATGCCCCGTACATATTTGAGGGGGCATTACGTCAGCGAAGGGATTTATCTAACCTGCATACGATATTCAATCATTCCACTTTTCTTCGCAATCCAGTCGTACAATCGTTGCCCGCGATAGTTAGCTTCATGCGTATGCCAGTAAAGATGACTGGCATGATGTTTTCTGGCTTCTCTCTGAACATATTCTATTAACTGTTTGCCAATGTGTTTGCCCCTTACGGCTTCGCAGACGTATAAATCTTCGAGGTAGCAGTAATCGCTCTCAGCCCAGGTCGAGCGGTGAAAAAGATAATGCGCAAAACCCACTACGTCTCCATTACATCGTGCAACCACGCAGAATAGCGGCTCAACGGGGCTGAAAAATCGTTGCCAGGTTCGTTCAGTAATTGCCCCGGACAGATCGACGTTGTAAAACGCCTGATATTTTCCCCATAGTGGCATCCAGCTTTCAAAATCACGTTCTTTAACTGCCTCAATTATTACGCTCGTATTATTCATATTGCCTCTTTGGTCACCAGTTTATTCGTTTCAGGAAGAGTGTATTCGCTGAATGGCACGTTTTGCCCCGCCAATTCTCGCCATCAAGGCAGACCAATTTTTCATCCTTCTGCATGCAATATTGCTTTAGAATCAAAAGACACACAGGAAAAGTGGACAACGTAATGTTTAAGCACGCACAGCTTGAAACGGTTAAGGCATGGATTATCGACCCCGCTAACGGATCGCTACCGCTTCATGAAAGGATCCAGAGAGCAATACGGACGCTGATACTGGAAGGGGTATTATCTCACGGTAAGGCCCTTCCTGCCTCACGCGCTCTGGCAGCTTCTCTCAGCGTTTCCCGGGATACCATTGAAGCGGCCTACTCCAGCCTGCATGCCGAAGGTTTTATTGAGAGACAAACAGGCAGAGGGAGCTTCGTCTCTTCCAGCGCGCGTTTTTTAAAACCCCGTCCTCGACAGCATCAGCCAACCGCTGAGATACGAAAAGCAAAACTCAGCGTCCGGGGAAAGATCGTTTATGAAAGCGGCGGGACCCGAGAATTTTCCTCCCCTCGCCCCCTTGCGCCCGGCATTCCTGAAACCCGCATGTTTCCCATTCCGATCTGGGAGCGTCTTCAGCGACAGGTCCTGAAGGAGTTTCAGCACCAGGCATTAGAGCAAAGTCCCCCACAGGGTATAGAACGCCTGCGACGGGCAATTGCGGAATACGTCAATCTTGAGCGCGGAACGCGTGCGAGGGCGGAACAGGTCATCGTTCTGACAAGTTCTCAACAGGCGCTTGCGCTCTGTTCCCACGTGCTGATGGACGCCGGTGATGGCATTGTCATTGAGGATCCCTCCTATCAAGGGGCGCACAAAGCGTTCAACGCTGCAGGGCTTCGCTGTATTCCGGTTCCTCTTGATGAAAAAGGCATCTCGGTTGACGGTCTTAATTCTCTGACCGAGCCTGCCAGGGCGATCTACCTTACGCCTTCTCATCAGTACCCTACCGGGGTGACGCTCTCTCTTGACCGACGACTGGCAGTTGTTAAATGGGCAAACCGTTACGGAGCCTGGATTATTGAGGATGACTATGACAGCGAGTTTCACTACGAAGGCAAGCCTATGGCCAGTCTTCAGGGGCTTGATACTTCCAACCGGACAATTTATATCGGCACGTTCACCAAGTCTCTGTTCCCTGGGCTACGTATTGCCTACACCATCGTTCCCTCAGAACTGATAGAGCCCTTTACCATGGCGAGGACATTAATGGATGGTCACACCGCCTCAATAACCCAGCTGACGCTGGCTAAATTTCTGGAGGGGGGCCATTTTGGCGCCTATGTTCGTAAGATGCGGAGTATTTATGTTGCTCGTCGCGACGCGCTGGCAAGCATGATGGACGAATATCTCTCCGAATATGTTACCTGTGAAACGCCTGCGGGGGGAATGCAAATGCCTTGTCACCTGAAGCACGGCATATCCGAGAAAGAAATAGCCACCGCCGCCCGCCGCGCGGGTGTTGATATACTTGGTCTTACCAATTTATATGCAGGTCCTCCCGCGTCCACCGGTTTTTTGATGGGATTTGCTGCTTACACGGAAAGGGAGATAGAAGACGCTGTAAAAAAACTGGCCGCAATTTTCCGTCATGTTTGATGCCGTCGACCGGTCAGCGGCGAATACTCATTCCGGGCGAGCAAGGCTATAAACAGGGATCCGCCGGGTAGTTTTGGTGAGCGTATCAAACACCTCGGCGTCGGACGTCACGATCCTCATCCCCGTTTTGCGTAATCTCTGCACATCGGCCGCGATGCGCTGAATGCCAAACCAGAAAAGCCCGTCGAGTGCCGTTATCGCTAACCCATTTTCCAGCGCCAGCTTAAGTCGTTCGCGGGGGGCTTTAACCTGCTGGGCAATTTGCCGGTAAGGCGCTTCATTGCATCCTGTCGCGTCACTGCGCTGGATACGCGTTTTCAGCTGATAGGTAAATTCGTCAGGTATTCCGTCGAGATCCCTTTTCAGGCTATAGACGCAGCCAAAGCGCTTGCCGTTAAACAGAACATTTTTCTGACTGAGCTGAAACTCTTTTCTGACAATGTCTATCAGCTGGGGCGCACGGGTAAGGAGCAGCCTGAAGGGCAGCTCGAAGCTGGTGACGTAATCCACATTAAGCAGCGCGAGACGCAGCCGCTCCTCTGCACCGGACTGTTGCTCACGACACTCCTCCATCACCTCTGCCCACTGGCGCGTCAGGCGCTCCGGTTCGGAGGCTTCAGTAAGGAGGTATTTTTCAATCTGATAATCAACTCTTCCGGTCATCGTGTGGTATCCCGTCACTGTGGATGCGGTAATTCTATACAGCGCGGTGAGTTTTATAAAGGACTGAACCGCAGCGGCACCCTGAAAATGTCGTTGCGATTCAGCATCCTGACGTTTCGGATCAGTGCGCCATAATCCAGCCCATCAGCAGCGTGGCGAAAATCACCGTCGACGCGCCGCCGATGCGGGTGGCAATCTGCGCGAACGGCATGAGCGACATCCGGTTAGACGCGGACAAAATGGCCACGTCCCCCGTTCCGCCCAGCCCGCTGTGGCAGCAGGTCACAATGGCCGCTTCCACAGGATACATATTCAGTCGCGACGCGATAAAGTAGCCGCTCAGCGCCATCGCAATCACGACCGAACCGCATACCACCACGTATCCCACCGAGAAGACCGACACCACGCTCTCAAGCGGTACGTATAACATCCCGAGGCCGATCATCAGCGGCCAGACCAGCGCAGCCGAGACGAATTTATAGCAGCTGTGCGCGCCCTGCTCCATTGAGGCCGGGATCACCCTGAAGTATTTACACAGAACGGCAATCAGGATCATCAGCACCGGGCCGGGAATGTGTACCAGTTTTTCAAACAATCCGCCGACGATGAAAAACGCGCACACCATCAGCAATCCGCCCCCCATCAGATGAAAATCCGTCTGCTGCGTGCTTTGCGCCCCGGCAAACAGGCTGGCGTCGTCTTTACTCCGCGTAAGCATGCCATTTCCCGAAAGCGCAGGACGTTTCGCGCCGAGACGCGCCAGCGAGCCCGCACAAATAATGGCGAAGATATTCCCGACGACCGCAGCGGGTGCCAGCTGCGCAACGTAGACGTCCGGCGTCTGCCCCAGTATTGCCGAATAGGCCAGGGACAGCGGCAAAATCCCCTCGCCGATCCCGCCGCCGATAATAGGCACAATGATGAAGAAGAAGGTGTGGTAAGCCGTATAACCAAACAGTGAGCCCACAATGAGGCCGCTCAGCACGGCCATGCATGTTCCCGCCACCAGCGGAACAAACATGCGCATCATCCCCTGGATCAGCAGCACCCGGTTCATCCCCAGAATGCTGCCGACCACCAGGCAGGCGATGACGAAATAGAGCAGATTCGCCTCTTTCATCAGCAGATGCACGGTATCAAGGGTATGTTTCCCGAATACGCCAAAATAGACCAGCACGGAGGGGACCATCAGGCACAGGATCGCCGGGCCGCCGATATCTTTCAGCACCGGGATTTGACGCCCGACTTTGGCAAAGGCGAAACCGAGGGTCATGATGACCGCGAGTCCACCTATCATATTTTTCGGCAGCAGCCCTGCCCAGGCGGACGTCGCCACAATCGCGGCAATCCCGACGAACAGCATCAACGGGACCGTGCCCACCTCGGTATTATTGAGCCCAAAGGCAAAACGCGAGGTCGACAGTTCTGAAGTCGGTACAGGATTATCTTTCATATAATCACCTGAATTTATGTTCGGATAAACAGAGAAAGGAATAACTGAAACTATTCCTGATACGAATAAATGTTCTTAAATATAAATAAAGACTTAGATGGCCTTTTCTAAAAACAGGCTCACGATGAAATTATCATGGACCTGCGGGTAGAAATGTGAACAATCTGGCTCTTTGCTTTTAAATAACTTAATTCAGCATTAAGTAACTAAAGTTATTTATAACGACTAATGTTGCTTTCTTGCGTCTTATCAATATTTGACGAAAGTATTAGTTATCCAACTAATGCAATCTTTTTGAAATTAATAAAACCAGAGAGAGTGTGACCCTTGTCACTCCTGCCCTGCTTTCTAAGCGCTAGATTAGCGCTGCAATAAAACGCATAAAATACCCTACAGGAAATACTATGCCTTCATTACTATTACAGTCACTGTTTCCGCTCGTCTTTATAATGTTACTTGGATGGCTAAGTGGAAAGCTGGGATATTCCCGGCGTGAAGATGCAAACGTCATGGCAACCGTGGTGATTCGTTTCGCCCTTCCTTTCCATCTTTTTATCGGTGCATTGCATACCGATCCCAATAAAATTAAGAACCTGACCTTTATGGCCGTTTTAGTTGTCGGTTTAATGGGGTCGTATTTACTGACGCTATTTATTTCGCGCTACGTTTTTCGCCACGATATCAAAACCAGCGCCATTCAGTCTCTGGTTTGCGCCTTTCCCGATATGGCCTACTTTGGCGCACCGGTCCTGGCGGTCTTGATTGGGCCGGAAGGATTTATCGGCGTGCTGATTGGCAATATTATTACCAGCGTTATCATGATCCCCCTGACTATCGTCCTGATTCGTATGGGTGATAAAAACGGTCAAGATGGCCTGGAGGCGCTGCACCCGGGCGCGATGATCGTGCAAAACCTCATCAAGGCGGCACGCAATCCTATCGTCTGGATCCCGGTCTCCGGCGTATTGCTCAGTCTGGCCGGCGTGCAAATCCCTTCTATTCTCAGCATGCCTATCGAAATGGTTGGCAAAGTTTCAGGCGGACTGTCCCTGTTTGCCCTCGGCCTGTTGTTTTACGGTGAACGTCCAAAACTGAACGTGCAGACGTTTACCAATATCAGTATTAAAAACCTTATTCAGCCGGCAATGATGGCCGCCGCGGGGATCGCCTTTGGCCTGAGCCATACCTTACTGCAGCAGGTCGTGATTATTGGCGCAACGCCTTCCGCTATTGCCGCGGGGATGTTTGCCTTACGCAGCGATACCTATATTGATACCGCATCCTCTTCCATATTAATTGGCACTGCCGTCGGGGTCGTGACCGAAGGCATTATGATCTATTTTATTTCTTAATCTGCTTTATATAAAATTCAGGAGTTAACCATGTCCCGGAAAGAAGTTCTGTACACCCCCTATAACGGGGCCGTATTGCTGGAAAATCCGCTGCTAAATAAAGGGCTCGCATTTATTAAAGAAGAGCGTGACAATTTTAATCTGCATGGGTTATTGCCGCACAACGTTGAAACTATTGAGGAACAAACCGAGCGCGCCTGGGTGCAGTTCTGTCATTTTAAAAGCGATATTTCGCGTCATGTATACCTGCGAAATATTCAGGACACCAATGAAACTCTTTTTTATAACCTCCTGCGTTCGCACCTGAAAGAGACGTTACCGATTATCTATACCCCGACGGTCGGTGAAGCCTGCGAGCATTTCTCCACGATATATCGACGAGCGCGCGGCCTGTTTATTTCATGGCCGAATCGCCATCGTATTGATGAGATGCTGCAAAGCTTTTCGCGCAACGACGTTCGCGTGATTGTGGTGACGGACGGGGAACGTATTTTAGGGCTTGGCGATCAGGGTATCGGCGGAATGGGCATCCCAATTGGCAAGCTGTCGCTGTATACCGCCTGTGGGGGGATCCATCCGGCCTCTACCCTGCCGATTATGCTGGATGTCGGCACCAATAATCAGCAACACCTCGACGACCCGATGTACATGGGCTGGCGCCACCCGCGCATCAGCGACGACCAGTACGCTGAGTTTATGGATATGTTTGTCAGCACCGTTAAAGCGCGCTGGCCCAATGTGCTCCTGCAATTTGAAGACTTTGCGCAGAAAAACGCTACCAGGCTGCTCCAGCGCTACCGCGACCAGCTGTGCTGCTTCAATGATGATATACAGGGCACGGCCGCCGTCACCGCCGGTACGCTGATGGCGGCGGCGCATGCGGCGGGCACGCGAATTCGCGACCAGCGCGTGGTCTTCCTGGGCAGCGGCTCTGCCGGATGCGGAATAGCTGAAAAAATTGTGGCGCTGATGGTGGATGACGGCCTGACCGAGCCGGAAGCGCGCAGTCGGATCTTTATGGTCGATCGGTTCGGCCTGCTGACCGACGACATGACGAACCTGCTCGATTTCCAGAAAAACCTGCTTACCGCGCGCGACGCCGTTTGCAGCTGGCAGGTTGACGCGAAGAACATTTCCCTGCTGGACGTTGTGAAGAACGCGCATCCCACGGTGATGATCGGCGTTTCGGGCCAGCCGGGGCTGTTCAGCGAAGAGATTGTCAAAGAGATGCATCGCCACTGTCCGCGCCCAATCATCATGCCGCTCTCGAATCCGACCTCGCGGGCGGAAGCCCAGCCGCAGGATCTTATCGCCTGGACCCAGGGTGCCGCGCTGGTGGCCACCGGCAGCCCGTTCGCCCCGGTATTCTGGGAGAATGAATACTACGAGATCGCCCAGTGTAACAACGCCTATATTTTCCCGGGCCTGGGGCTGGGCGTGCTGGCCTGCAACGCGCGCCGGGTGACGGAAGAGATGCTGATGGCAGCAAGCCGCAGCCTGGCCGCGCAGTCTCCGCTGGTCACCACGGAAAAAGGCGGATTGCTGCCGCCGGTAGATCAGATTGAAACGGTTTCACGCCAGATTGCCGTCGCCGTCGCCCGGGCCGCGATTGAACAGGGCGTGGCTCCGTCGATAGATGATGAGACGCTGATGGCGCATATTGAGAAGACCTGGTGGCAGGCGGACTATGCGCCGTACCGCCGGTCTGCGCTGTAGCGCTGGTCATGCCCTCACCGCAGGGTGAGGGCATGACTGAGGGTTTAGTGCTGTACGCCTGAGCGGTCAGAAAATTCGCTGGCGGAGAGAATATCACCCCGTATAGCCGCCTGTTTCTGGCGAGCATAACGGTCAGGTACACCTTCAGGTCGCGTTTTGAAGCGACGGTGCAGCCACATATATTGTTCAGGCGCCATGCGTACGGCCTGCTCAATTGCCTTGTTCATCTGCGTCGCCACGGCTTCTTTATCGCCGCCCTGCAACGCCTCACTGATATCTTCCAGAATGATCAGCTCGTAGCCGGTGCCGTCCGCCCTGCGGCGCGGCACAAAGGGAATGACGGCAGGCTTAGCGCTTTTGACCAGCATATAGCTTCCAGCGGTCGTGGCGGCATCCGGAACCGCAAAGAACGGCACAAAGACGCTATTGGTTTTGCCGTAGTCATGATCCGGGGCGTACCACAAAATCTCATTCTGCTTCAGCGAGCGGATCATGCCCTTTAAATCATGACGATCGAGCATGGTTTTATTCGAGCGCAGGCGTCCGCGCGTCTGAAGCCAGTCCAGCAGCGCGTTATTATTCGGACGATACACCCCAATGCCGGGATTAAGCATGCCAAAGATCCGCGCGCCCAGCTCAAGGGTGAGAAAATGCATGCCAACGAGCACCACGCCATTACCCTTTGCCCGCGCCTTTTCCATGTGCTCATACCCCTGCACGGTAAAGCATTTCTTCACCCGCCACGCGGGCCAGAACCATGCCATCCCGGTTTCGATTACCCCCATTCCTACCGATTCAAAATTACGCTGCAGCAGTGACTCGCGTTCATCCTTTTTCATCTCCGGAAAACAGAGCTCCAGGTTACGGCGGGCAATCTCAACGCGGCGCGGAAGCAGGCGCATCGCCAGTCGACCAAGGCCGTGGCCGATTCGGAACAGAAGCGGATAAGGGAGCAGCATGATGAGCCACAGTGCGGCAATTCCGGCCCAGCTTAGCCAGTAACGGGGATGAAGAAAGGCGAGTGAAAAGCGGGGTAATTTTGTCATGGGAAAATTATCCTTTAACGTGTCTGTCCTTAATTGATTCTGTTGAAGATCTTTCCTAAGGATTAATAATGTGTCAGTCAGAAACGTAAAGTGTAACGGATAAGATAAAACGCATTTTTATCGATTTTTGCGAAAAAGCGGGAAGACGAGACGGGAAAACCGGGGAGGAGAGTTCCCCCCGGCAAGTGCGCTTACATTGAATAGCCGGGCTTTTTAATTAACTCGTCCAGCTTCGGGCCTATTTCCGTATCCCAGACCTGCGCTTTCCAGTCCTCCTGGTTCACCTGATTCAACGCAACGGAGACAGAGCTGTCTTTGCTGTTGAAATGGCGAATAATGACCTCAGCAATATCCTCGGCCAGTGCGGCTTTTTGTTCGTCGTTCAAATCGCGGGGAAAACATTTGATATCTACGTGTGGCATATGCAGGCTTCCAGTTGTGAGTCAGGGCTCCACGTTATCAGATAATACCGTTGGCCTTTAACACCTTGTGCAGTTCCGGCAGCTGGCATACGGTGTCCGCAATAGCCGTAAACCTCGGCGTATTGGTCGCAAACCAGTCATGGCGTGGCCCCCAGGTTCGCGCCACCGCGATATACACATCCAGCAGCGTCAGCCGTTCCCCCAACGCAAACGGGGCGGCCTTGAGCTGAGTTTCGAACCACAAATAGAGGGACTTCCGGTATTCGATGCAGTTTTTCTGCAGCTGTTCAGGCGCATCCGGCGCCCAGCGTTCGGGATAGTCTGCATACGTAAACGTGGGATAGACGTTAGCCACAAACCAGATCAGCAAGCGCTGAAACTGCTGGCGTTCGGCCTGCCCCACGGGCGGCGCGAGATCGGGGCATCTGTCGAGCACCATCAGGGCGATCGCCGCCGTTTCGGTCATAATGGCGCCATTTTCCAGCTCCAGCGTAGGCACCTGACACAGCGGGTTGAGCTTTTGCAGCAGCTCGCGCTGCGGACCGGGCTGGTCAAACCCGTCCACGTTGATAAATTGATAGGGGATATCGGCCAGGGTTAGCATCACTTCACCGATCGCCGAGCCCCAGCCGGGTACGCCATAGAGTTTAATCATGTTGCCTCCTCAGGGATGAAAACCCTAAGTGTATACCCGTCATACTTCAAGTTGCAGGTGCGTTGGCTGCAATCACTCACCCCAGTCACGTACTAGTGTACGCTCCCGGGGATTCGTTCCCTTGCCGCCTTCCTGCAACTCGAATTATTTTGGGTATAGAGCACCATTAGTAGGTTATCCCTGGCGGGTTGACCTCCGACTGCGCCACCGCTTCGCCCTGCTCGCCCCAGCGCGCCAGCACCTTCTGATAATCACCTCGCTTAATCGCGCCGTCCAGCGCGGCCTGCAGCGCGTACACCAGCTCATTGCCCTTTTTGGTGGTGGTCGCGACATAGGCTTTTTTCGGCCCTAAACCGACGACGCGGGTTTTGCCCGTGAGCGCAGCCTTATAGGCCGATACCGACTGCGGACCAAAGAACACGTCCGCCCTGCCGGACTGAATATAGAGATTGCCCGAGGCATCGTCGTGGAGATAGACCGGCAGCGCAGGCGCCCTTCCCGCCTTTTTGTTCTCTTCGTTCCAGCCCAAAAGGATGCGTTCCTGATTGGTACCAGAGCCGACGATCACCTTTTTCCCGGCCAGATCTTCCGCGCTTTTGATTGACTGGATCTCGCTGGTGGATTTCACCGAAAACGCCAGCGAATCGACGCGGTAGGTCGCAAAATCAAACTTCTCTTTACGCTGTTCGGTCACCGCAATGTTCACCAGCGCCACGTCATAGCGCCCGGAGGCGATCCCCAGCGGCCAGTCCTCCCACGCCGTCGGCACCAGCTTTAGCTTCAGCCCCAGGCTGCCCGCCAGCAGGCGGGCAATATCCGGATCGCTGCCGATGCGCGTACGGTTATCGCTGGCGAGCAGCGCCAGCGGCGGAGAATTCAGCGCCGAAACGGCGACCGTGAGCGTACCCGGCTCAACGAATTTGTAATTGGCGGGGATCTTCGCCACGGCCTGCCGATCCACCGTCACCGGCAGCGGCTGCTCGTTGGCTTTCAAATCAATGCTGGCGTGGCTCGCCGTCGTGAAGACCAGCCCCGCCAGAAGTCCATATTTCATTGGCGCTCCTTACAGCACTTTTGACAAGAACTGGCGCGTTCGCGCATGTGACGGACGGTTTAATACCTCGTCACTGCTTCCCTGCTCGACAATTTTTCCGTCGACCATAAACACCACCTGATCCGCCACTTCCCGGGCAAAGCCGATCTCGTGGGTTACCACCACCAGCGTGGTGCCGGACCGGGCCAGCTTTTTGATCACGTCCAACACTTCCCCCACCAGCTCCGGATCCAGCGCCGAGGTGGGCTCATCAAACAGCATCACGCGGGGACGCAGCGCCAGCGCGCGGGCAATGGCGATACGCTGCTGCTGACCGCCGGAAAGATGGCGTGACCAGGCATCGGCTTTATCACGCAGCCCGACCACGTCCAGCAGGCTGTACGCCCTTTCCACCGCCTCTTTTTTGCTGAGCTTTTTATGCGCGATGGGCGCCTCAATCAGGTTTTCCAGCACCGTGAGGTGCGGAAAGAGATTGAAGTTCTGGAACACATAGCCGACGTTGACGCGCTGTTTGAGGATCTCTTTCTCCTTCAGCTCGTAGAGCTTATCGCCCTGACGACGGTAGCCGATGTAATCCCCGTCGATCTGGATAAAGCCTTCGTCGACGCGCTCCAGGTGATTAATGGTGCGCAGCAGCGTCGATTTGCCCGACCCGGACGGCCCGAGAATGACCGTCACGGACCCGGGCGGGATCTCAAGCGAAACGTTGTCGAGCGCCTTATGGCGACCGAAATACTTGCTGACGCCGGTAATCGAAATATGTCCTTCAGGAGAGGCTTGCATGGATAGGCTCCTGTGCTGGCGTGGTGGTGACGGAACGGGTACGACGGGTGGCACGGTTCTGGTTAACGGCAGAGCGGCGTTCGCTGCGGGCAAGCGCGCGCTCGACGCCATACTGGATAGCGGACAGGACGGTGGTGATCGCCAGGTACCAGGCGGCACCGACCATCAGCAGCGGGATCACCTCCTGCGTGCGGTTGTAGATCATCTGGATGGTATAGAACAGTTCCGGCATCGCCAGGACATACACCATCGCCGTGCCTTTGGCGAGGCTGATGATTTCATTGAACCCCGACGGCAGAATGGTACGCAGCGCCTGAGGCAAAATGATGCGCACCGTGCGGCGCCAGGCGGGGAGGCCGAGCGCGGCGGCGGCCTCATACTGGCCGTGATCGACCCCGAGGAAACCACCGCGAACGATCTCGGCGGTATAGGCGCTCTGCACCAGGGTGAGCCCCACCACGGCGGTAGAGAACTGCCCCAGCACGTTGATGGTTTCAAAACTGCCCCAGGTGATGCCGGTGAACGGCACGCCGAGCGAGAGCGTGTCGTAGAGATAGGAAAAGTTGTAGAGAATGATCAGCACCACGATCAGCGGCAGCGATCGAAACAGCCAGATATAGGCCCACGCCAGGCTGCTCAGCAGCCAGGATGAAGAGAGTCTCGCCAGCGCCAGCATGCCGCCAAACACCACGCTCAGCGCGGTGCCGATCAGCGTCAGCAGCAGGGTCTGCCCGACACCTTCAAGGATCACCGGGTCAAAGAACCAGCGGGCAAACACCGCCCACTCCCAGCGCGGGTTAAAGGCCACGGACTGAATCACGACCGCCAGGACAAACAGCGCCACCGCGGCGCCGACGGCCCGCAGCGGATAACGCGCCGGGACCACCTTAATGGTTTCAACGTTGCTCATCGTCGTTCCTCATGCGGTTTTACTGAACGCTTCGCGTACCAGCGTTTTGGTGAAGCGCAGCCGGCCGTCAAACGGCGGCTGGCTGTACTCTTCCGGATCGCGGTTCAGATCGAACTGCGCCTGATAGCCCTGGCTGAGATAGAGCCGTACCGCTTCCGGCTGGCGAAAGCCGGTTGTCAGGTAAATTTGGCTGTATCCTGCCAGCACCGCCCTGCGCTCAAGCTCCTGCACCACGCGCCCGGCAAGCCCCTGCTGACGCAGGGTTTTGTCCGTCCAGATGCGTTTGATTTCCGCGGTGCGTTCGTCGAAAGGTTTGTACGCGCCGGTGGCGATAATCTTCCCGTCGCGCTCCAGTACGATAAACAGCCCCTGCGGCGCTAAATACCACTCTGTAAGCTCAACTTCCGCGTCTTTGGAGAAGTAGTCCCCGTATCGGGCGGCATATTCACCGAACAGCCCTTCGATAATGGGCTGAAGCTCGTCGTCTTCCGGGGAAACATCACGAAATCGTTCGCTCATCACGCCTCCTTAATCGCCCAGGCCAGCCGGATTCACTTCTGACTGAGGAATACGCTCAACGCCTTCCCCCCAGCGGTTCAGCACTTTGTCGTAGTCGCCGTTTTTGATGACGCCGTTCAGCGCGGTTTGCACCGGCTCAACCAGCCCGCTGCCTTTCTTCAGCGTGACCGCAATGTGCGCCGCCTTCGGCCAGCCGCCGTCGACGCTACCCACCAGTTTGGTTTTCCCGTTCAGCGCCGCTTTCCAGGCGCCAATCACGTTCGGACCAAAGTAGGCATCCGCGCGCCCCGACTGCAGCGCCAGCGTTTGTGCCGCATCGTCTTTGGTGTAGATCGGGGTAAAGGGCTTCAGGCCCTTCTTCAGATTTTCGGCATTCCAGGCCAGCAGGATGGCCTCCTGGTTGGTGCCGGAGCCGACGATAATCCGCAGCCCGGCGATGTCTTCCGCCTTCTGCAGCGACTTGATCGGGCTGGTTGATTTCACGTAGAACCCGAGGGAATCTTTGCGGTAGGTGGCAAAGTCAAATTTCTCTTTACGCTCTTTGGTGACGGTAATGTTGCTGATGGCGGCATCATATTTCCCGGAGGCCACGCCCAGCGGCCAGTCTTCCCAGGAGGTCGGCACCACGTTTAGCTCCAGCCCCAGGCTGTCAGCGACCAGACGGGCGACGTCCACTTCACTCCCTAACAGCGTTTTGTTGTCATCGGAAAACACCGTCAGCGGCGGTTGATTGAGGCCCGCCACCGCCACGGTAAATTTCCCCGGGACGGCAAAGCGATAGTCTTTCGGCAGCTGTGCCACCGCATCATTGTTTTTAGCGGTATTAACCGGCTTTTTATTGGCCTCGATGCTCACGCCGGTGCCGTTAATATTCACATTCTCTGCCCAGACGGCAGGGGAAAAGGCCAGCGCGAGCGCCAGAATAAGCGTTGTTTTCTGCATAGCGGGGTTCTCTTTTATTGTTGTGTGTATTGGTTTTTAGGTTCGTCTAAACCCAGACTTTCGCGCAGCGTGGTGCCCGGGTAGTCGGTACGGAACAGGCCGCGCGCCTGTAAAACAGGCACCACCTGGTCAACAAAGCGCGGGAAGGTGTCCGGCGTGCCGCCCTGAATGATGAAGCCGTCTGCGGCATAGCCTTCAAACCAGGCCTGCAGGCCGTCGGCCACCTCTTCTGGCGTACCGGAAAAGCGCGGGCGAGGCGAAGCGGCTTCAAGCGCCACCTGACGCAAGGTTAAGCTGCGCTCGCGGGCGTTACGCTTGATTTCATCGGTGGTGCTGCGGAAGCTGTTTTTGCCTAAGTCGCCGATATCCGGGAACGGCTCGTCGAGCGGATACTGGCTGAAATCGTGATGCTCGAAATAGCGTCCGAGGTAGTTGAGGGCATCGTTAATCGACACCAGCGCCGCCGTGGTTTGATACTGGTTTTCCACGTCATCGGCGTCTTTACCCACAATCACGCTGACGCCCTGGAAAATATGTAAATCCGACGCGCGGCGTCCGTTACTTTCCAGCTGCTGCTTCACGTCGCGGTAAAAGGCTTTCGCTTCGTCGAGCGTTTCGTGATGGGTAAAAATGGCGTCGGCATGTTTCGCCGCCAGCTTTTTCCCGTCGTCCGACGCGCCTGCCTGAAAGACAATCGGCCGCCCCTGTGGCGTTCGCCCAATATTCAGCGGACCGGCGACCTGGAAGAAATCACCGTGGTGGTCCAGGGTATGCAATTTTGCCGGGTCAAAAAACTGACCGCTCTCTTTATTGCGCACAAAGGCGTCGCCTTCCCAGGAATCCCACAGCCCTTTCACCACGTCGAGATACTCATCCGCAATGCGATAGCGCAGCGCGTGCTCGGGGTGTTTTTCGCGAGAGAAGTTCTTTGCTGATCCTTCCAGCGGGGAAGTTACCACGTTCCAGCCCGCGCGCCCGTTGCTCAGGTGGTCGAGGCTGGCGAACTGGCGCGCCGTGGTGAAGGGTTCGCTGTAGGAGGTGGATAAGGTTCCCACCAGCCCCAGGCGCGAGGTGATGCTGGCGAGAGCGGATAACACCGTCAGCGGTTCAAAGCGATTTAAAAAATGCGGGATCGATTTCTCGTTGATATAGAGACCGTCGGCAACGAATAAAAAATCGAGTTTGCCCTCCTCCGCCTTTAACGCCGTCGCTTTGACGAAATCAAAATTGATGCTGGCATCGGCGACGGCCTCAGGGTGACGCCAGGCGGACATATTTCCGGATGCACCATGCAAAATGGTCCCGAGCCGCAGTTGACGATGTGCAGACATATTCACCTCTTAAGAATTAAACGTGTTGCAGGGCTTTTTCCGCAAGCTGTGCAAAATAGCGGGCAGCGGGCTCAATTAATGCTTCATCCGGATTGAATGCCGGATGGTGTAAACCGTAAGGGCTGTTGCTGCCGATGCTGACAAATGCCCCCGGGATCTGCTGCAGATAGACCGCGAAATCTTCCCCGCCCATATGCAGCTCGGCGTGCCGGGTTTCGTAGCCTGCTTCTCTGGCGACCGAGGTGGCGAAATCGGCCCAGCGCTCGTCGTTCACCAGCGCGGTGGGCCCGGCATACCAGGTGATGTCAATCTGCGCGCTAAAGGCGCTGGCAAACCCGGCGGCGATTTCGCCCACGCGGGCCTTCACATTCTGCTGCACTTCCGTGCGGTGGGTGCGCAGCGTGCCTTCCAGCTCGACGCTTTCCGGCAGCACGTTCCAGGTGTTACCGCCTGCAATGCGCGTCACGCTCAGCACCACCGAGTCCAGCGTGTTGACGTTGCGGCTGGCGACGCTTTGCAGCGCCGTTACCAGCTGGCTCGCCAGCACGATGGCGTCGTTGCCTTCGTGCGGACGTGCGGCGTGCGCGCCCTTACCGGTAATGCGGATCACGAAGCGATCGACGTTGGCATAAAACGGCCCGCCGCGGGTAGCGAACTCACCGACCGGCAGGCCGGGCTCGTTATGCATGCCGAAGATGGCGCTGACGTCACGCAGGGCACCGGCCCGCACCATGCTCTTCGCACCGCCAAAGTTCTCTTCGGCAGGCTGAAACAGGATCCGCACCCGGCCGTTAAGCGACGCTTCCCGCTCTTTCAGCTTTAACGCGGCGCCGAGGATCACGCTGGTGTGGATATCGTGTCCGCAGGCATGCATTACGCCTGCACGCTGGGAGCTAAACGGCACGCCGCTGCGCTCTTCAATCGGCAGGGCATCAATATCTGCGCGCAGCGCAATCAGTTTGTTGCCCGAGCCGATTTCCGCCACCAGCCCGGTCGACAGGTCGTAAGGCTGCGGAATAATCCCGGCATTCGTCAGCCACTGGCGCAGGCGCGTTGTGGTCTCCACTTCCTGGCCGGAGAGCTCCGGGTTCTGGTGCAGCTCGCGACGCCAGGCAATCAGCTGTTCGCCAAAGCTCATACGGTGACCTCCTTGTTAAGACGCGCCTCGGCAAGCAGGCGCAGCGACGCGACGCGCGTTGCCCCCTCCGCTACCGGCGTGTCGATGATAAATTCGTCAATACCCCACTTTTCATGCAGGGCGTTAAGCTGTTCGAGCACCGACTCAGCCGTACCCGCCAGCAGCGACTGCGCCCGACGTGCAATGCGCACCGGCTCGCTGCCCGCCTGGCGCGCAAAGGCGTAGGCCTGCTCTTCGCTGGCCACGGTGACACGCTGGCCGTTTGCCAGCTCAACGCCCCACACTTCAACCTTCTGCGCCAGGGCTTCCGCCTCTGCCTGCGTCGGGGCAACAATCGCCTGTACCGCCACAATCACGTCCCGCGTGCTGTTCTTACGCCAGGTCGAGACCACCTCGCGCAGCAGCTCAGGGTCACCGTTCAGATGCGCGGCAAACACAAAGTGCCAGCCGAGCCCGGCGGCCAGCAGCGCGCTATCGATACTCGCGCCCAGCAGGAACCCCTCTGCAGGCAGCGGCGGCAGCGGCGTGGCGCGAACGGCCTCATCATTAGACTGATGCTCAGGACGGATCCAGCGATCGAGCTGGGCCAGCTGTTCGGCGAAGCTGCCCTTTTCCAGTTGATTCAGACCCTGCTGAAGCGCGCGGGTTGAGAGCGGCAGCCCGCCGGGGGCTTTTCCGACACCGAGATCCACGCGGCCGGGCGCCAGCGCGGCCAGCACGTTAAAATTCTCGGCGACTTTATAAGGGCTGTAGTGCTGGAGCATCACGCCGCCGGATCCGACGCGGATGCGCGTTGTCTGCCCAAGGATCCAGGCAATCAGCAGCTCCGGCGAGGGGCTGGCAAGATGGGGAGTGTTGTGGTGTTCGGCAATCCAGAAGCGGTGATAGCCCAGATTTTCTGCCTGCTGCGCCAGCGCCAGCGTACGCGCCAGTGCATCGGCAGCCGTTTCGTTTTCAGCGATGGGGCTTTTATCCAGAATGCTGATTCGCCATGACATGTTGCGTTCTCGTTTGACTTAACATGTCGACATTATTAAAGGCGCATTTCACCACTGAGAAACAATTAATTTACATTTAGTTTGCCGGAAATCAGATATATAAAACCATGCTAAGAATAAGACTTTAAGTCGGCGATCAGCGTTTTCCCCTGCTCGCGCCGGGTAATGCGGACGAAGCGAATATGCCCATACTGCGGGTTTTGCAGATCGGCTTCATAGCGCGTGCGGTTGTTACGCCAGGTTTTCATCGTCCAGATGAGAATGGACTCTCTGCTGAAGAACGCGCGCCGGAAACTCTCTTTGTTCCCGGTTCCGGGCCAGAGCTCTTGTTTATGCCGGGCGCGTTTGACTGCCCTGTTGACGGCCTGCCAGAGGGTGCGTGCAAAGCCATAATCGACCCATACCACAACGTCGACGTCACGCCATTTAACCGGGCGCGTGCGGTTATAGTTGCCGTCAAGCACCCAGTCTGGCGAAGCCTGTAGCGCCTGCTCCAGCTTTTCCTGAAACACATCGTCCGGCGTTCCCTGCCAGTCAGGCCGCCAGTAGAGTCTGTCCATCTCGATATAGGGAATAGCCAGTTCGGTCGCAATCTGCTTCGCCAGAGTGCTTTTTCCGCTCCCGCTGGTTCCGATGATGTTAATTTTCACCTCAGCCTCACTGTAATAACGAAAACTGACCAAATCATAGCGTTTTCATCCTGTTAACGAAACGCTATTTCAGCATGGCAATTTATCCTGAGAGACGATCTCCCTCTTTCAGTTTGGGTTATGTCGTTTATTTGCTGCGACTCCAGAATACGCCCCTGAAAATATTTTCATTTTTATTACATTCGCCAGCATTAACAGATTAAAAATAATGAACAACGGGTATTTCAGGCAGTCATAAATTCAGACAGAATATGCAGCAGAGCGTTATATAAAAATAATCACATTTATCTTGCCGGAGCATTTTCCGGACGTTTTTTATTCTTGCACATCATCATGGAGTTACTCATGAGGCGTAACAGTCCCGTTACACAAAACGAGTATTTACTTAACGATGGTTCGACGTTAATGTCGACCACCGATACCAAAAGTCATATTACCTATGCTAATTCCGCTTTTATTGAAGCCAGCGGATATAAAGAAGAACATCTTCTGGGTGAGCCGCATAACCTCATCCGCCATCCCGACATGCCTGCCGAAGCGTTTGGCGACATGTGGTATACCCTGCAGCAAGGTGAGACCTGGACGGGGCTGGTGAAGAACCGTCGTCATAATGGCGACCACTACTGGGTGCGGGCAAACGTAACGCCGGTCTGGCAGGGTGGATCCCTGACGGGCTATATTTCCGTGCGAAATATACCCGCACGGGAAGAGATTGCGGCCAGTGAAAAACTGTATGCAAAAGTGCGTAATAACGAATTAAAACATTACCGCTTTTATAAAGGGTTACTGGTTCGGCGCGGTTTATTTTCGTTTATCTCGCTCTTTAAATGTCTTAGCACCAGTAAACGCATCCATCTGGGTATTGCGACGACGGCGTTACTCTCCTGCCTCACGGTGTATTTATTCCCTGATAAACTTATGCAGTCGGGAAGTCTGGCGCTGCTGTTTATTGCCCTGACCTATTATCTTCATGCGCAGATCGCCCGTCCGGTAAAATCTATTGTGCAACAGATGCAGCGCGTGGTTTCAGGACGTAAAACGGACTATTACCATTTTGACAGGATCGACGACATCGGGCTGATGATGCGCCTGGTGAATCAATCAGGCTTGAACCTGAATTCGCTGGTTGACGATGTCGGGGCGCAAATCAGCGGGATTGGCACCATCAGCCAGCAGGTCGCGAAAGAAGGTGCGGCGCTGCAAACGCGTTCAGAAGAGACCGCAGACTTTCTGCAGCAAACCGCGTCAGCGGTGGAAGAGATCGCCAGCGCGGTGAAGCAGACGGCAGAAACCGCGAAAGAAGCCACGGAGATGGCGGATCGCACCCGCGACAGCGCCCACCGCGGTGAAGCGATGATGAAAGAGACCATCGGTATGATGCAATCCGTGTCGCAGGATAACAGCCAGATCGTCGATATTATCAGCGTTATCGATCGTATCGCCTTCCAGACCAACATTCTTGCGCTGAATGCGGCCGTGGAAGCGGCGCGTGCGGGTGAAGCCGGGCGCGGTTTTGCCGTGGTGGCGGCTGAGGTGCGCAATCTTGCGCAGCACTCCGCGACGGCGGCGAAAGAGATCAAAGCGCTGATTGAGAAAAACGTCGCCAGCGTCAACGCAGGCGTGGAGAAGGTAGAACAAACCGAAACGCAGCTGACGGTCATGATCGACAACGTGCTGCGGGTCTCCTCCCTGATTAAGGAGATCGGCCACGCCACGCAGGAGCAAACCCAGGCGCTGACGCTCATCAACGCATCCATCTCCCGTATCGGCGCAATGACCCACAACAATACGGGGATGGTGGATAACGTCACTCACGCCGCGAATCACCTGACGCAGCGCACCACGCGCCTGCAGCAGGCGATTGCCGTTTTTGGCGGTTAGCCGTTCGGATACTGCTCGTCGGTGACTTTTTCCAGCCATGCAACCGGGCTGCCGTTAACGGATTCGGCGATGGCAATATGCGTCATCGCCGTTTGCGCGCTTGCGCCGTGCCAGTGCTTTACGCCGGGTGGGATCCAGGCGATATCGCCCTGATTCAATATTTCCGCCGCTTTGCCCCACTCCTGTAACCAGCCGCGACCCTGCGTCACAATCAGCGTTTGCCCAAGGGGATGCGTATGCCACGCGGTGCGCGCGCCCGGCTCAAAGGTCACGGTTGCCCCGCCGACGCTGGCAGGTTCGCTCGCCTGAAATGGCGCGTCAATGCGGACGGTGCCGGTGAACCAGGCTTCCGGCCCTTTTGCTGAAGGTAGTGATCCGCTGCGGATAATTTTCATCTTATGCTCCTCGTTTACTGTTGCGTTAACAGTAGCGCAAAGCAATCCGGAGCATTAGCGTGCATAATCAGATAGGAAATATGATTGAAATTCATAAATAGAGGCAATCGCGATGCTAAAAGATAATTTCAACGACCTCCTCTCTTTTATGGTAGTCGCCAGCGAGCGCAGCTTTACGCGCGCGGCGGCGCAGCTGGGCGTCTCGCAATCGGCGCTGAGTCATGCCATGCGCAAGCTTGAAGCGCGGCTCGACGTTCGCCTGTTAACCCGCACAACCCGCAGCGTTGTTCCCACCCAGGCGGGTGAGCAGCTTTTTACGCGCTTAAGCCCGCATCTGCTGGAGATCGAACAGGAACTCACGGCGCTTCGCAGCGCACGCGACAAACCCGCAGGCGCTATCCGCATCGTCGCCGGCGAACACGCGATGGACGCCGTGCTCTGGCCGGTACTGAAGGCGTTTATGGTGCAGTATCCTGACATTAACGTCGAAGTGACGGTCGACAATGGCCTGACGGATATCGTCGATGGCCGTTTCGACGCGGGAGTACGCCTGGGTGAACAGGTGGCAAAAGATATGATTGCGGTACGGATAGCGCCGGATATGCGCATGGCCGTGGTCGATTCTACGGACTATCTGGCTCGCTTAGCGTGCCGCAGACGCCGGAGCAGCTCGCTGACCACCGCTGCATCAACATGCGCCTGCCCACGCGCGGCGGACTGTATCACTGGGAATTTGAACGCGACGGGCGCGAGCTTCGCGTGCGGGTTGAGGGGCAGCTTACGCTGAGCAGCCTGTCGCAGCGCATCGACGCCGCTGAGAATGGACTCGGATTAGCCTACGTGCCGGAGGCGTCGGTTCTGGAGGCGCTTAATCACGGACGGCTGGTCAGGGTCCTTGAATCGTGGTGCCCTACCTTCGAGGGATATCACCTTTATTATCCGAGCCGTCGCCAGCACACTACCGCTTTCAGGTTACTGTTAGATGCTCTGCAGCAGTCAAAATCTTTACCACCTGGTAATAATTAAGAGATTCTGATGATTAAATAATCAACCCGCCGCATGTTTTGTCTAAAAACTCACCACGATTCAGCGTGTTGTGATCGCCGTCTGCTCTGACCACACGATTTCCTTCGACGTGCATCACTTTCGGCACGGTTATATTTTGCGTCGCTTATGAATTGCAGGTAGGATGCCTCGCCATGTTTCGCCTTATCCATACGCAGAATGACTGGGAAGGCGACATGTGTTTGCGCAGAAGCAATCGTTTGTATTGCGCTCTGCCAGGCAGGACTATCACGATAATGGTTCAGACAGGCAAACAGGTAACTCAATGAAAACAAGCAATAAAAGCGCAGCCGATCATCATGCTGCTAAACGTCGCTGGTTGAACTCCCACGAAGAGGGCTACCACAAAGCGATGGGCAACCGTCAGGTTCAAATGATCGCCATCGGCGGCGCTATCGGAACGGGTCTGTTTTTAGGTGCGGGTGCGCGTCTGCAAATGGCTGGCCCTGCTCTCGCCCTGGTCTATCTGGTGTGCGGGATCTTCTCTTTCTTTATTCTTCGTGCGCTGGGCGAACTGGTACTGCATCGCCCTTCCAGCGGAAGCTTCGTCTCTTACGCCCGTGAATTCCTCGGTGAAAAAGCGGCCTACGTTGCGGGCTGGATGTACTTCGTCAACTGGGCGATGACCGGTATTGTCGATATCACCGCCGTTGCGCTGTATATGCACTACTGGGGCGCGTTTGGCGATGTGCCGCAGTGGGTCTTTGCGCTTGGCGCGCTGGCGATTGTCGGCACCATGAACATGATCGGCGTGAAGTGGTTCGCGGAGATGGAGTTCTGGTTTGCGCTGGTTAAAGTGCTGGCCATCGTGGTGTTCCTGGTCGTGGGTACCGTCTTCCTCGGCAGCGGCAAGCCGCTGGACGGCAATGCCACCGGCTTCCACCTGATAACCGATAACGGCGGATTCTTCCCGCACGGTCTGCTGCCTGCGCTGGTCCTGGTTCAGGGCGTGGTGTTCGCCTTCGCCTCCATCGAACTGGTGGGTACCGCAGCAGGTGAATGTAAAGATCCGCAGACCATGGTGCCAAAAGCCATTAACAGCGTGATCTGGCGTATCGGTCTGTTCTACGTCGGTTCCGTGGTGCTGCTGGTTCTGCTGCTCCCGTGGACTGCCTATCAGGCCGGTCAGAGTCCGTTTGTGACCTTCTTCTCTAAGCTGGGCGTGCCTTACGTTGGCAGTATCATGAACATCGTGGTTCTGACGGCAGCGCTCTCCAGCCTGAACTCAGGCCTTTACTCTACCGGCCGTATCCTGCGCTCTATGTCAATGGGCGGTTCTGCGCCGAAGTTCATGTCGAAAATGAGCAAGCAGCAGGTTCCCTATGCGGGGATTCTGGCAACGCTGGTGGTTTACGTCTTTGGCGTGTTCCTGAACTATCTGGTGCCGTCCCGCGTATTTGAGATCGTTCTGAACGTGGCTGCACTGGGGATTATCGCCTCCTGGGCTTTCATTGTGGTCTGCCAGATGCGTCTGCGCAAAGCGATCAAAGAAGGCAAAGCGGCTGATGTGAGCTTCAAGATGCCGGGCGCACCGGTGACCTCCTGGCTCACCCTGCTGTTCCTGTTCAGCGTGCTGGTGCTGATGGCGTTCGACTACCCGAACGGTACCTACACCATCGCGACCATTCCGCTGCTGGCGGTACTGCTGATTGCCGGCTGGTTCGGCGTGCGTAAGCGCGTTCACGAGATCCACAGCACCGCGCCGGTTCATCACGACGATGAAAAACACGACGCACCGCTGGTGGAAGAAACCTCGCGTTAAGCATCCGGTAAGCATTAAAAAGGGAAGGCAAATGCCTTCCCTTTTTTATCTTACAGCGCGATACGAATTACGTCGTCAGGCTGGGTGGCTTCCTGCTGGCGAGTGGATTTTTGTTTCACCGTCACGTACAGGGTTTTGCCATCCGCAGAGAGCGCCAGGCTGTTTGGGTAAACCGGCGTGTCGAAGGTTTTTGTGACCTTATACGTTTTCGCGTCAATCACGCTCACCTTACCGGCTTCACGGTGCGTCACGTAAACCTCATTGCGCGTTGGGTTAAACAGGACGGCCAGTGATTCAGGCGCGGCGATCTTCTCCATCACGCTGCCGTCTTTCAGGCTCACCACCAGCACTTCCGGCTGTTTTGAATCGGTCAGGAACGCGCGCTGGCCGGCGGTATCGAGGCTGATGTTCAGGTAGAAGTGCTCTTTGCCGTCATCCTGCACCTTTTTGCGGCTCAGGATTTTATTGGTCGCCGTATCAATGGTTACCAGCTCGCCGTCCGCATTCGTGGTGTACAGACGTTTTGCCTGCGCATCCAGCGCCAGGCCGGTGCTGTACGTACCGGTATTGGCAATGGTCTCTTTTAGCTTCAGCGTTGCGCCATCCACCACCCAAATCACGCTCTCTTTGCCGACACCGGTGATGTAAATCGTGTTGCTCGCGTCATCCGCCACCAGCTGACGCGGCTGCAGCGGTTTGACGGTTTCACTGCGCTGGCGATTATCGAGCACCAGTCGCCCTTTCACGTCGCCCGTTTTCGCATCGATGGCCGTCACCGCGCCGTTGAGGGTGTTGCCAAACCACAGGGTTTGCGTCGCGCCGTCGAGCGTGGCGCCAAAGGGTTTGAGATCGCTGTGAATCGCCTGCGTCACGTCCAGCGTAACCGGATCAAGGCGATAGATAACTCCGCCCTTATCGGTTTTGCGGCTTTGCGAGGTCGCCACCCACAGCGCATTCTCCTGCTGGCTGACCGCCATTTCATACGCCCCTTTGCCCACCGCTTTACGCAGCACCTCTTCGGCGGCATGCACCTGGAACGTCCCGGCAAGCAGTAAAGTGGCAGACAGCAGTGACAGGCTCAGACGCGGCGAGCACAGATGACGTAAAGACATAACAATTCCTTTTCTGAAAAGAGGGGTTTGGGCTGACATCACTTCCGGCAGACAACGTCATGGCATTGTCTTTTGATAATGAGAATAGTAATCATTAATGGACTGAATGTGGAGTTTTTCTTTCGCGCTTCGCCTTTCATTAACGCAATGTGCGGTTATAGTTTTCAAAACATTTACAAAACCTTTAACATGTATGGACATGTTCCATTTGGTTCGTTTATACACCACAACCGGTTTTATTCATGAAAATCATTTCTGCCCGTAAGGCCTCTCTCCCGCTGCTGCTGGTTCCCGTTATTTTGGCGCCGCTTAGCGCAATGAGCGCGGAAGAACAAACCATGATCGTCAGCGCCACGCCGCAAACCGTATCGGAGCTCGATACCCCGGCCGCTGTCAGCGTCGTTAACGGCGATGATATGCGCCAGGCCGCGCCGCGCATCAACCTGTCTGAATCTCTTGGCAGCGTCCCGGGACTGCAAATTCAGAACCGCCAGAACTATGCTCAGGATCTCCAGCTTTCAATGCGTGGGTTTGGTGCCCGCTCAACGTTTGGCGTGCGCGGTATCCGTATGTACGTCGACGGTATCCCTGCCACCATGCCGGACGGACAGGGCCAGACCTCCAACATCGATCTCTCCAGCGTGGAGAGCGTTGAAGTGCTGCGCGGCCCCTTCTCGGCCCTGTACGGCAACGCCTCCGGAGGCGTGATTAACATCAACACCCAGACCGGGCAGCAGCCGCCAACCATTGAAGCCAGCAGCTATTACGGCAGCTACGGGACCTGGCGCTACGGCATGAAAGCCACCGGCGCGATGGGTGACGGCACCCACGCCGGGGACGTGGATTACACCGTTTCCACCACCCGTTTCACCACCAAAGGCTACCGCGACCACAGCGGCGCGCGGAAGAATCTGGCCAATGCCAAGCTGGGCGTGCGCATTGACGACGCGAGCAAGCTGACGCTGATCTTCAACAGCGTGGACATGAAGGCCAACGATCCGGGCGGGCTGAGCTATCAGGAATGGCAGAACAATCCGCGTCAGTCTCCACGCGGCGATCAGTACAATACCCGCAAGACCATCAAGCAGACCCAGGCCGGCCTGCGCTACGACCGCCAGCTCAGCGCTCAGGACGACCTCAGCGTGATGATGTACGCCGGCGAGCGTGAAATGACGCAGTACCAGTCGATTCCGTATCAGCCGCAGCTAAAACCCTCCCACTCCGGCGGCGTGATTGATATGCAGCGTCATTATCAGGGTATCGATACCCGCTGGACGCACCGCGGCGAGCTGCTGGTGCCGGTGACCTTTACTACCGGCCTGAACTACGAAAACCTGAGCGAAGATCGTCGCGGATACGAGAACTTCGTGATGAACAACGGCGTGCCGGATTACGGCGTGAAGGGTGACAAGCGTCGAAACGAACGTAACCTGATGTGGAACGTCGATCCTTACCTGCAAACCAGCTGGCAGCTGACGCAGAAGCTGTCTGTGGATGCGGGGGTGCGCTACAGCTCGGTATGGTTTGATTCCAACGACCATTACGTTACGCCGGGCAACGGCGATGACAGCGGTGACGCGAGCTATCATAAGTGGCTCCCGGCCGGTTCCGTGAAGTATGCGGTGACGGACGCATGGAACCTCTACGCTGCCGCAGGGCGTGGATTCGAAACGCCAACCATCAACGAGCTTTCCTATCGCGCCGATAACCAGGGCGGCCTGAACATCGGCCTGCAGCCGTCCACCAACAACACGTATGAAGTGGGCAGCAAAACCCGCATCGGCAATGGCCTGCTGACCGCGGCGCTGTTCCGCACCGATACGGATGATGAGATCGTGGTGGATGCAAGCTCTGGCGGGCGTACCAGCTATAAAAATGCCGGTAAAACCCGTCGTCAGGGGGTGGAAGTCTCCCTCGACCAGCAGTTTGCTGAGAACTGGAAGCTGAAGATGGCATGGACGTATCTGGATGCCACCTACCGGACTAACGTCTGCAGCGACGCAGACTGTAACGGTAACCGTATGCCGGGCATTGCCCGCAACATGGGTTACGCCTCGTTTGGCTGGCAGCCGGAGGAAGGCTGGTACGCGGGCTCTGACGTGCGCTACATGAGCGATATCATGGCCGACGACGAGAATACGGCGAAAGCGCCGTCGTATACTGTGGTCGGGCTGAACACCGGGTACAAATTCAACTACGGCAGCTGGGGCATGGATGTCTTTGGCCGCGTCGATAACCTGTTCGATAAAGAGTACGCGGGCTCGGTTATTGTCAACGAGTCTAACGGTCGTTATTACGAGCCAGCACCGGGCCGTAACTACGGGGTCGGGCTGTCGGTCTCTTATCGCTTCGAGTAAGCGAAAAGAAAAGTTTATCTTATTAATGAAATAACGCTCCTGATGGCAATAAACCATCAGGAGTTATTCACCAGATAAATAATTAGGGGCGGAATATAGTCGCTCTGCTAAATAATCTCTTAGTTAAAATATTGTCGCTGTAAAAGCAAATTCGCTTCATCAATCACCTTATCAATCGCCTTCTGGCAGGCAACAACATCTCTTCGCTCAAGGGCGGAAAGCAGTTCGTCATAGTGATATGTCGAGGCTTTGATGTCGTTAAGCTCCTGATGCAGATAGTTCATACAGGGCCCGATGCGCACCCAGAGCTGCTCAATTAAGGCATTGAGCGTTGGCATTTCTGCGTACTGATAAAGCGTAAACCGGAAGACGCGATTCGCATGCAATGCCTGCTGGACGTTCCCGTTGCGCATGGCCTCATGAAAGGCATCCGACAATTTGCGCAACGCCTCCAGTTTGCTATCAGACATATTCTGACAGGCTGCGGCGACCGCCATCGGCTCAAGCTGCTTGCGGATGGCGTTAATCTCGTTATAGCGCTCCAGCGTGACCTCCGGAACCAGAAATGCCTGTGCCGGCGTGGCGTGTAACGCCCCTGATGACACCAGGCGCAACAGCGCCTCGCGAACAGGGGTAATACTGGTTCCTAATTTATCGGCGATCTCTTTCGTAATCAGTCGTGCCCCAGGTTTGAGTGAGCCTGTAATTAACGCTCCTTTCAAACTGTGTTCAACTTGCATGGTAAGACTGACCCTTTGGGCTTTTTCTAAGTGGTCCAAATCAAGCATGTTCAATTCCTGTAGCTAAAACTTAATGCTATTTTTAAACGCCAGTTTTAATAAAACGACGCCGGTCCGATATATCCTGTATCGTCATGCCTGGTGGTGGGAAGTACGTAAAAACATCAAAAAAGCAAAATTTGTTTTTTTATTGGTTTCGGGCCCATCCGGGATGCGGACGCGAAATGCCATGTCCGTTAATTAAAGACAATATATCGTATCTTCACAAATAAATATGGCGGAAACCCCCGCCATAGTGCCGTTTATTTATTGTCACTCGCGACGCGAATCACGACTTTGCCGAAGTTACGCCCTTCAAGCAGGCCAATCAGCGCCTCGGGCGCGTTCTCCAGCCCGTCCGTTATCTGTTCGCGATAGTGAATTTTGCCCTCCTGCACCCAGCGTCCCATCGCTTCCTGGAACTCCTTAATGCGGTGACCGTAATCCTGGCCGATGATAAAGCCCTGCATACGAATGCGTTTCTTCAGGATGGTCGCCATCAGGAGCGGCAGGCGATCCGGCCCCTCGGGCAGGCCCGTCGCATTGTAGCCGCTCACCAGGCCGCACACCGGCACGCGCGCGGAGGTATTCAGTAACGGCAGCACGGCGTCAAATACTTTCCCGCCGACGTTTTCATAATAGACGTCAATCCCGTTCGGGCATGCGCGTTTCAGCTGTTCGGCAAAGTCGGCCGCGTGGTGATCCAGACAGAGGTCAAACCCGAGGACCTCAACGGCATGGCGGCATTTTTCAGCCCCACCGGCGACGCCGACTACCCGGCAACCTTTGATTTTACCGATCTGCCCGACGGTCGCGCCAACCGGGCCTGTCGCCGCGGCGACCACCAGCGTTTCGCCCGCTTTTGGCTGCCCGATATCCAGCAATCCCATATAGGCGGTAAAGCCCGGCATGCCCAGAATACCCAGCGCCCAGGAAGGATGTGACGGATTTTCTCCCAGCTTCACCAGGCCGCTGCCGTCCGAGAGTTCATACTCCTGCCAGCCGCTGTAGCCCAGCACCCACTCACCGGCTTTGAAGTCGGGATGATTTGACTGCTCAACGCGGCTAACCGTTCCCCCCACCATCACAGCGCCCAGCTCAACCGGTGGTGAATAGGATGGCGCATCGCTCATACGCCCCCGCATGTAAGGGTCCAGCGACAGCCAGACGGTGCGCAGCAAAAGCTGTCCCTCAGCCGGGGCGGGAACAGGCTGCGTTTCGAGACGAAAATTTTCCGCGACCGGCGCACCCTGCGGACGAGAGGCCAGCACCCAGCGGCGATTTTGCGAAACAGGTTGATTCATCGGGATCTCCTTCTTGTACAAATGTCATTACAGCCTGGCTCACGATCGGCGTTATCGCATTAGCATTACGAGGCAGACTGGTTAAGCCGTACAACCAGATAGATGCAGGTTTCATTCGTTTCGTTGATGAACCTGCAGTCATTTGGCGGCCCCAGCTCGAGACAGTCTCCGGCGTGCATTTCGTGGCGCGTATCGCCCTCCTGAAACACCAGCTCGCCGGACTGGAGCCATATAAGCTGACGTGCCAGCGCGTAAGAAGATGCAGGCATCGGAACATCGCTGCCCGCGGGCAGTTCAACCTGAACAAGGTCGATGGGCAGATCGGTGCGGGGAGAAACATGGCGGCGGAGATAGTGCGTCTGCGGATCTCGCCAGACGGGCTGGTTTGCAAGGCGCAGCAGCTTGCCCTCCTGCATTTCGGCCCGGGCAATAAGCGTTGACATGCTGATGCCAAACGCGCCGGACAGGCGAGCAAGCAAGGTGGCCGTCGGGCTGCTGTCTCCGCGTTCAATCTTGTGGATCATCGCGCGCGAGACCCCTGCCCGGTCAGCAAGCTCGCTCAGGGACCATCCGCGAGACTCGCGTTCAAGGCGAATTCTTGCGCTAATCCGTTGATTCATCGTGTCTGTTATGGTGTTCATGACGTCATACTATAGTGTATGAAAGGCATTTCAATGTGCTTTTGATAACAAAAAAATATGGCTTATGCCGTAGCGTTCGGGCTATACGGTTGTGTAATATCGTAGGAATAACGTAACACTATAGTGAACAACACACAGAGGGTTAATCATGATCGTTCGTCATGCCTGCAAGGAAGACTGCGCTGCGATAGGCAAAATCTACAACCATGCGGTGCTGCATACTGCCGCGATCTGGAACGATAAAACCGTCGATACCGATAACCGAATCGCCTGGTTTGAGGCGCGCACGCTCGCGGGTTACCCGGTTCTGGTGAGCGAGGAAAACGGCGTTATCACCGGTTACGCCTCTTTCGGCGACTGGCGCGCCTTCGACGGTTTCCGTCATACGGTTGAGCATTCGGTCTACGTCCACCCGGATCATCAGGGCAAAGGGATTGGCCGCACGCTGATGAAGGCGCTGATTAACGAGGCCCGCGCCATTGGGAAACACGTGATGGTGGCCGGCATTGAAGCGCAAAACCATGCCTCGATTCATCTCCATGAAACGCTCGGCTTTGTGACGACCGGACAAATGCCGCAGGTGGGAACCAAGTTTGGCCGCTGGCTGGACTTAACCTTTATGCAGCTGCAGCTGGACGAGCGCAGCGATCCGGACGCGATCCCATGAATCAGTCACTGACGCTGGCGTTTCTGGTCGCGGCGGGCATCGGTCTGGTGGTGCAAAACACCCTGATGGTGCGTATCACCCAGTCCTCCTCCACCATTCTCATCGCGATGCTGCTGAATTCGCTGGTCGGCATCGTGCTATTTGTCGGTATTCTGCTGCTGAAACAGGGCGTGGCCGGGTTCAGCGAGCTGGCCGCGACGGTGCGCTGGTGGACGCTTATCCCGGGGCTGCTGGGGTCGTTTTTCGTGTTTGCCAGCATCAGCGGGTATCAGAACGTTGGCGCGGCGACGACTATCGCCGTGCTGGTGGCAAGCCAGCTGATTGGCGGGCTGGTGATGGACGTGCTGAGGAGCAACGGCATTCCGCTCCGCGCCCTGATTGGCCCGGCGTGCGGCGCGGTGATGCTGGTCGTCGGGGCCTGGCTGGTGGCGCGACGCCAGTTTTGATCGTTACAGTATGGTGCCGCCTTTGGTCAGCTGTTCCTCACGCGCGTCCAACTCCTCTTTATGCTGCTTACCGTGGTGCGAAATCGCGGTACGCAGACGCTGCTGCTGGGTGTAGCGATCTTCACGGCTGAGCTCAGCGTCATCGCTTAATTCGATCAGCAGTTCATTCATATGGGTAATCACGCTCTCTTCGATAGCGGCATCCACACGGGCGGTAACTTCGCTTAAATGTGACATTGTCACTCCTTGTCATGTGCCCGGTGGCGCTACGCTTGCCGGGCCTACGGGTGCCAAATGTAGGCCGGGTAAGGCGTAGCCGCCACCCGGCGATAAAACGCTTAGTTCAGCTTCGCTTTGGAGAAATCGCTGCCCATCAGGCTCACGCTGTATCCGGTCACGTTGCTGCGGGTTGCATAGAACGTTTTCCCGTTTGCCAGTGCGATCCACGGCGCCTGCTGGTAGAAAATCTCCTGCGCCTGGCCGTAAAGTTTCGCGCGCTCGGCCGGGCTGCTGGTCAGCTTCGCTTTTTGCACCAGAGCATCATAACCCTTATCGCACCAGCGCGCGGCGTTTGATCCGGTTTTAATGCTGTTGCAGCCCAGCAGCACGTCGGCAAAGTTATCAGGGTCACCGTTATCGGACATCCAGCCAAACAGCGCGGAGTCATGTTCGCCTTTACGCATTCCGGAGAGATATTCACCCCACTCGTAAGAGACAATTTTGGCCTTCACGCCGACTTTCGCCCAGTCGCTCTGGATCATCTCTGCGATACGGCGCGAGTTCGGGTTATAAGGACGCTGAACCGGCATTGACCACAGCGTGACTTCCGCGCCCTTCTCCAGCCCCGCCTGCTTCAGCAGCGCTTTCGCTTTTTCAGGATCGTAGCTGTAGTCCTTCAGGTCTTTATTAAAGCCCAGCATATTTGGCGGGATCGGCGATTTTGCCACCGTGCCCGACCCCATAAAGACCGCGTTAACAATGGCCTTCTTGTCGGTCGCGTAGTTAAGCGCCTGACGCACCAGCACGTTATCAAACGGTTTTTTCTCGGTGTTGAACGCCAGATAGCCGACGTTCAGCGCATCGACCGAGTGCAGCGTCAGGTCTTTGTTGTTCTTGATGGCGTCAAACTGAACCGGGGACGGTGCAGGAATGATCTGGCACTCGTTGGTCTGCAGCTTCGCCAGACGGGTTTCCACGTTCGGCGTGATGGAGAAGATGAGATGCTTCGTCGGCACCTCGCCTTCCCAGTAGTTCGGGTTCGCGACGTAGCGGATCAGCGAATCCACCTTGTACTGCTGCAGCACATAAGGCCCGGTGCCAATCGGCCAGGTGTCTACGTTTTCAGGCGTGCCTTTTTTCAGCATCGCGTCGGCGTATTCGGCGGAGAGAATGGAGGCGAAATCCATCCCCCAGTCGGCCAGAAACGCGGCGTTGGGTTCGCTGAGGGTGAACTGGACGTGATAATCGTCGACCTTTTTAACGTCCTGGATCAGCTTATCGAGACCGACATCGTTAAAGTATTCGTAGTTGCCCTGCGACACGTTGTGATACGGGTGTTTAGGGTCTTTCTGACGCAGAACCGAGAAAATAACGTCATCGGCGTTAAAGTCGCGCGTCGGTTTGAAGTATTTATTGCTGTTGAACTTCACCCCTTTGCGCAGGGCAAAGGTATACGTCTTACCGTCCGGCGAAATCGTCCAGGACTCCGCCAGCGACGGAACCGGTGTGTTTTTCACCGGGTCGAAATTGATCAGGCGGTTGTACAGTACCTGAGAGCTGGCCACAAAAGACGGGCCAGAGCTGGCGATTTGCGGGTTGAAGGACTCGGGAGACGCTTCAGAACAGTAAATAAGGGTGTCGTTGTTTGCCGCCCATGCGGCACCGGCTGGTAACAGCGCGCTCAGCGCAAGGGCGAGCAGTGTTTTCCCTGTAGACATGGTTATAACCCTGACAGTTTTATTATATAAGACAGTAATAACAGCACAGGCGATATGACCTGGCAAATAACGAAACACTATCAGGTTATTCTAAAGCCGCGTTTATTGCTGTTTTAACAGCCAGCGCCCAAAAAGGTGATTTGCCTTAAGGGCCATTATTCGTCAAGCACAACCGTCACTTTCTATGCCGCAAGAAATCGGTCCTTTTAGCGTCTCTTCCCCCGTTTGGTTGCTTCCTCGTTTCGTTAAAGTAACGGTGTGAAGAAGTATATGGGATCAAATCGTGGCAAAAACTCTTTTACGCAGCGGTAACCTGGATGACTTTCAGGCCGTTGGGGGCGGCGGACAAGCCGTTTTTGAATCAGCGTTACAAATCCGGGAAGCGCTCCGGTTGCGCAAACAACAGGCCATCGTCGACTGTCTGGCTATTCCTCAGGTCAACGACAGCGGTGACCGCGTGGACTGGTATTCCCCCGTTGAAGGTAGCGTAACCAGTTGGAAGGCGGCCGATGAAGATGACCGTTATCGCGCCCTGCGCTATCTGGAAAACACGCTAGCCAGCGTTGAGTCGTTAAGCAAGAAATGCCTCCAGTCGCCCAAAACCGCACAGCAGCTTTTTGGTTCTCTGCTGTCAAAGGCGTTTCAGTTCCCGGGTGAAAACTTCCTCTTCCTGGTGGACGGAAAGCCGGTCATCAGCTTCTGGGGGTTTGTAAACCTGAACGAAAATGCGCGCGACGATGTCCTCGACTGCCTGCGTGAATCGCTGGTCCCTGAGCCTGCCCCCGTTGTGATTGAAGATCCTGAACCCGAGCCTGAGCCAGAACCGGTTGTGGCCTTCGAACACGCCGACGAGCCGCTGATCGCCCCTTCCACGGTGGTGCGTATCACGCCGGAAGATCTGTATGAGCCTGAGCCGGCACAGGCCGTTGCGCAACCAGTCCAGGAACCTGTTCCGGCGAACGTCGTGAAAAAACGTCGCATTCCCATGTGGACGCTGCCGGTTGCCGCGGTGATCGTTGCCGCCGTTGCTGCACCGCTGCTGTGGCCAAAACAGTCCCCTTCCGCTGAGCCCGTGCCGACACTGACACCTGAGCCAGTAGAGATTGCGCCAAAGCCGATCAAAGCGGTTGAGCCGCTGGCCATGAAATTACCGCTGCATCAGGCAGAGGTCCTGGCAAGCAAAGAAAAAGAGCCTGCTCCCGTTCCTGCACCACAGCCCGCTCCGGTGGTGATTGTCGCCATCCCGAAAGACGCCATGGTGATGGAAGCGAATCAGGTGAAAGCGGGATCGACGCGTTTCCTGAACGGCACCTGGCGTGCGGTTCTCGACGTGAAAGATCCGGTCACCGGCAAGCCGCCGTCAATGCGCTATCAGATCCAGAACAATAAAGGCTTCGCCCGGGTTGTCCATGGCGACAACGTTGTCTGCCGCGCGGAGGTCTTCTCCGGCCTGCACAGCAACGGTGAGCTGATGATTAAAAGTCGCGGTACTGCCCGCTGCACCGACGGCTCCCGCTACCCGATGCCGGAGGTTGCCTGTAAAGCAGGCGCCAGCGATATCGCAGAATGTCGCGCCCGTTATGATGCCAATACCGTCGTTCCCCTGACGTTCAAGAAAGCAGGTGCCTGATCCTATGCTGGTTAATCTTTGCGACTATAAACAAAGCGTCACGCTTATTGCCAACAGCGGCGTGCAGTTCCTTGATTTCGGTCTGACGCCGCAGGACACCGCCAGCAACGGGCGCTTCGTACGTAAAACCGCGAACGGTCCGCTTTTGCGCCTCGATTTCGACCTGGTCAACGGGCGCTATACCCTCCCGGGCACGAACGGCGGGCAGCCTGAAGTGGTCAAACCGGAAACCACCCTCCCGCTGCATCAGTCTCTGACGGTGCTGGACGGCGTCTGGCTTCCTGTTCCGTTCCTGCGCTTCAACCCGCCGCGAACCTTCGTTGAGGGGCCTGATAACTGGGCCCGCGTTCAGGTGCGCAGGCTGGATACACCCGATACGGCAGGCAATACGCACCGCGTCACGCTCGCCCTTGACAGCCAGATTGCAGAACACGCCACGTCCGCCCTGTCCCCGGTTGAAAACGATATTCTCAACGGGACCCGTTTCGCGCTGGCCTGGCGAGACAACGAAGTTGAAAGTTTCCTCGACCAGACCTGGATTGACGGCTGGCTGCGCGAGGCGTTTACCCAGTATGCCGACGGCGTTGAGAACCGCTCTGAACGCGACCTGCAGCAGGCGATGCGCAGTTTTGAATATCAGGCCCACTGGCTTAACCTGCTGACCATGCTCGGTGAACAGCTCACCGTACCGGAAGTGAAATTTGTCACCCATACGCTCAGCACGCCAGCCATTCCGGTCGACCTGATCCTCGACGTGGGCAATACCCACACCTGCGGCGTCATTATTGAAGACCACGGCGACGCCAACGATGGCCTGCGCCAGACCGCCGAGCTGCAGGTCCGCTCGCTAAGCGAGCCGCAGTTCCTGAATGCGCCCCTGTTCACCAGCCGTCTTGAGTTTTCGGAAGCGCGCTTTGGCAAGCAGCACTTCTCGGTTGAAAGCGGTCGCGAAGATGCCTTTGTCTGGCCGTCAATTGTTCGCGTGGGCGATGAAGCCCGCAAGCTGGCGATGCAGCGTCTGGGGACCGAAGGCAACAGCGGCATCTCCAGCCCGCGTCGCTACCTGTGGGATGAAACGCCGGTCGTGCAGGACTGGCGCTTTAGCCAGATGAACAGCAAAACCCAGCGTGAGCCGCTTGCCACCGCGTTTCCGCTGATGAACCTGATGAACGACGACGGCGAGCCGCTCTTCACGCTGCCGCAGGACGAGCGGCTGCCGGTCTTCTCGCCGCAGTACAGCCGCAGTACGCTGATGACGCACATGCTGTGCGAGCTGCTGGCGCAGGCGCTGGGGCAGATCAACAGTGTCGCCACGCGCCTGCGTCTGGGCTTCCCGGCGTCGCCGCGCCAGCTGCGCACCCTGATCCTGACCCTGCCCTCGGCCATGCCCAAGCAGGAGCGCGAAATTTTCCGTCGCCGCATGTTTGAAGCCATCGCCATCGTCTGGAAAGCGATGGGATGGCACCCGCAGGATGAGGATTTTGTCACCCGCAAACAGCAGGATAAAAGCGTGGTGCCGGTTCCTGAAATCCAGATGGAGTGGGATGAAGCCAGCTGCGGTCAACTGGTCTGGCTGTATAACGAAGCAATCTCCCGCTTTGGCGGTCAGACCGAAGCTTTCTTCTCCTCCCTGGCCCGCCCGGACCGTGAGCCTGAGCCGGGTAGCCAGCCGGGCCGCGCGCTGCGCGCTGCCTCCATCGACATCGGCGGCGGCACAACGGATATGGCGATCACCCACTATCAGCTGGACGACGGCTCCGGCAATAACGTCAAAATCACCCCGCAGCTGCTGTTCCGTGAAGGCTTTAAAGTCGCGGGCGACGACACGCTTCTGGACGTGATTCAGCGCTACGTGTTGCCCGCGCTGCAAACGCAGCTGCAGAAATCCGGTATCGCGGACGCTTCGCTGCTGATGGCGTCGCTGTTCGGCGACTCCGGGCGCATCGATACCCAGGCGGTACTCCGTCAGCAAACGGCGCTTCAGCTCTTTATGCCGATTGGCCACGCTATTCTTGCCGCGTGGGAATCGAGCGACGTTGACGATCCGCTGGCCGGTCTGCATGCCACCTTTGGCGATCTCCTGCCGCAGAAACCGACCCGCAACGTAATGAATTATCTGCAGCAGGCGATCGACCATGCCCTGCCTGCGGGTTCAGACGCGTTTGACCTGTTCGCTGTGCCGCTGCATGTGAACTTCCGCGAAATGCAGGATGCAATGCTGGCCGGGCAGTTTACGCTGGCCTCGCCGCTTCACGCGGTGTGCGAGGCGATATCCCATTACAGCTGCGATATTCTGCTGATCACCGGACGCCCCGGCTGCCTGCCTGGCGTTCAGGCGCTGATTCGTCATCTGCAGCCGGTGCCTGTAAACCGTATCGTCTGGCTGGATAAATACCAGGTGCACGAGTGGTATCCGTTCAGCCAGCAGGGGCGCATTGGCAACCCGAAATCGACGGCCGCCGTGGGGGCCATGCTCTGCAGCCTGGCGCTGGACCTGCGTCTGCCGCGCTTCAACTTTAAAGCCGCGGACATTGGCGCGTATTCAACCGTGCGGTATCTCGGCGTGCTGGATAACACCGTTAATACCCTGCGCGAGGAAAACGTCTGGTATCAGGATATCGACCTCGATAAGCCGGGCGCGAAGCTCGACGCGCGTCTGCACTTCCCGCTGCGCGGTAACGTTACCCTCGGCTTCCGCCAGCTGGCGAACGCGCGCTGGCCCGCCACGCCGCTCTACACGCTCAGCATCAACTCGGCTGAACTGGCGAAAGCCATTGCCGGTGACGGCGTGCTGAACGTGCGGCTGAAGCTCTGCGGCGGCAGCAAGCAGGAAGGTCCTGAGGCCTTCGAGCTGAGCGATGCCTGGCTGCAGGACGGCACGCCGGTTGCCCCTGACGCATTAACCTTCAAACTGAATACCCTGGCCGATCGCCGACATAGCGGTAGCCACTACTGGATCGACAGCGGGAGCGTATACCTGAAATGACAGCGACGACGACCACCACTCAGGCCTTAATCGGGTGGATTAATGAGACGCGCCTGAACGCCCCTGTGCTGGATAACGATGCTGACGCCCTGCTTGCTCGCATCAACGCGGCGCAGGCGCGGGAGCAGGCCATTGAACGCGCCATGACGCGCCAGAGCAGCATTGGGCTTTACGGTCATTCGCAGAGCGCGAAAGCCCATCTGCTGTTATCCCTGTGCGGCAGCGGTAATGGACGCCTGAACGTGACGCCGGGCCAGCGCACCTTTGACTATTTTTCGCATATCAATCCGGGACATGCCCTGACCAACATGGCCGTCCGCTTCACCCGGCAAAGCCCGGAGGTGGCGGATGAGGCGTTCCCGCTGCGTCTAAGCCTGGTCACCGAGGCCGAGCTGGTACAGCTGTTTATTGCCCGCTCGACGCTGCATCCGCAGATGCGCGCGGTAGATAAGGCGGTCATTGAGACACGTCTGGAGAAATGGCGCGGGCTGCGCCAGCCGCAGGGCGTGCCCGGCATCACGGCTCAGGAAGTGGGGGCGATAGCCCGCTTCTGGCAAAGCACCGTACCCGCCGCTAAGCAGCAAATTGATGATGCCCTGTGGCATGAGTTCGCCAGGCTGGTGCCTTCTCTCGATCTCAGCACGCGGGCCAGCGTCTGGTCGCTGCTGTGGGGCGAGCAGCAGGAGTTGACCCAGCAGTGGTTAAAACTGGCCCATGTGCTGCACCAGACCAGCCATGCCGGAGAGCTTGCTGCCCCGCTTAGCCTGCTGGTGGACAGCTTTGGCCTGCCGGGTGAAGGGTTCCTGACGCACGACGGCACGTTAGATCTTCAGGACGCGCAGGAGACGCTGCTTCATCCGCTGAATAGCGGTATAATGCTAAACGCCATCAGCATCCCCGTCGACGTGCTGGCCTTCCTGACCCGCGAGCTGGTGCTGCCGGTTGAGAACGGCGCGCTGGATAACGTCGATATTATTGATATTCCGGTTTTTGAAGATAACCGTGCCGACCCGCTACGCCAGGCGAAGTCCCAGTGGCTGCTCGAGCATTACCGTCAACAGCTTCAGCCGGATGTGCTGGTGATTTGCAACGCGACGGCGCAGCACGAACACACGGCAAAAAAAGCAAAAGTGTTGATGAACTGGGTCAAGGAGACGCAGCCTGCTGAAGAATCGGCCCTGCCGGGGCTGGTGTGGGCGATTACCCCTCACGACGCCCGCTTTACCACCCGACAGAATCTCGATGAAGCCGTACAGCATCTGCTTGGAAAGCCGGGTTTACGCTGGGGCACGCTGCAGGCGCTGGACAGCCACAGCATGCAGCGCGTCATTGAGTGGCTCTCTCAGGCCACGCTGCCCGCGCAGCGACAGAAGCGTCTCGGCACGCTGAAAGGCTTGCTGCGACAGGAGCTCTCATCGCTGATGCAGAGCTATCTGGCACCGCTGGTTGAAGAGCCGGGGACAAGACGCGCTCAGGCCGAAAACATGGTGCGCACGCTGCAAAGCAGCGCCGCCCGCCACGGCGAACTGCTTGAAGGCCTGCTGCCGCCGCTGAAAGCCTTTGAAACGCTGCTCGCCGTTCAGCAGCCGCGCGAGGAGCAGGTGAACGGGCTGTTTACGGACACTATTGACCTGTTTGCCGAGAATACCCAGGAAAGCAGCGGCCTGTTCCAGACAAAAGACAAAGCGCGTCTGGCGCACAGAGTCTGGATAAATCATCTGCGTCAGTGGAGCCGCAATGAGGCAACGGCCGCGCGCCTTGGGCTGGAGCCTTCGGTATTACAGCAAATCGCGGATGTGCTGGTGGTCACCAGCTACCGGCTTGATCTGCCTCAACAGCTTCAGCGTATCGTCGAAGCGGATAAAAGCAGCGCGGCACAGCTGCATGCCGTGATGGGCAATTTCATTGGCTGGCTGGGTTACGACCAGACGCCTGTGGCAACACGTCCGGCAAGCCGCATCCGCAAGGGGCAGGCAATCTTCGTTACGCCAGTGGTCAGCAGCGCCGAGCCTCGCTTGACGCGACTGGGAGAACAGCCTGTGCATGCGGCCACCGCGTACGTATACGACTGGCTGGTCGCACTCTATAGCCGCGCGATAGAGAACATTGATTACCAGCATCCGCATGATGTTCAGCCCGGTGCTCGCCGGGCTTTACAGGCGTTATTGCGCTGAGATGTCGGCCCGCAGCCATGCGGGCCATTTTCACCGCGCCATACAGCCAACGATCGTCTGCGCCAGCGCAGAAGGGTTTTCCCACGACATTGAATGCCCTGCCGCAGGAATGATTTTCACCTCGACGCCCTTTTGTTTCAGACTTTCCACATCGTCATCCGGAAGAGAATGCTCGCCGAAAATCAACGTTACCGGGCAAGGAAGTGACAGAAACTGCGCTTCCCATTCCGGTTCAACGCCCGCCACCAGGCTCGATGCACCCCGCCAGACGGCATACGGCGCATTGCTCTGCAGGCACCCGGCCCACGCCGTTTTTTCCGCGCTGAGCATGGCGTCATAGCCCTGCGTCAGAAACTGCTGCTCGGTTTGCGCCGCAATAGACCGGCTGAACATGCCCCCGCCCGCGTGAAAATTGGGCTCTGACACCATCAGCCCCTTCACGCGCGACGCCAGCAGCCCCGCCGTTTCGATAGCAATGCTGCCGCCCATGCTGTGGCCGTATAACCAAAAGGACTCCAGCTCTAGATGGTCAATCAGTTCCGCCACAACGTGCGCCTGGTCGGTGGTTTTATAGCTGTAGTGCTCAGGCTTGTCGCTGTAGCCGCTGCCAGGCAAATCGATGAGAATCGCTCTGCGCGCGCCAAACAGCGGGTCATGAACGACACGGGGATATTCATAGGAAGAGGCGCAGCCCAGCCCGTGAATGAACACCACGGGATCGCCGGTGCCGGGCAGGTCATGCCAGCGCACGGTACAACCGGCCTGCTGCGAGTAAAAACTGTTCATAAGCACTCCTTTTACGATGCACTGTGTATTTATACAGTTGCCGTATCTGGAATGCCATATTCATCTTTTAAAAATGGAAGCGTGCTTCAGAAAAGCGAGACCAGCAGCGCAACGGGAAAGCTCATTGGCCAGGTTGACCCCACCAGAAAAGCGCTGAGCAGGCGGATACGTTTGCGGTCTTTAGAAAGGAACCAGGTAATTAATGCGCAGATGGAAGCCATGATTGCGTAAAAAACCAACATCTTTTGATACAACGTCATTCTGTATACCAGAGCCGAAAAAATAACCGCACGCAATATGCGTCATATGTTGATACAGATCAAGTTTTTTCGTTACAGAATAACCACTTAAAGGTTATGGATAATAACAATTGAGTATCTTACGTAACACTCATGGCGGGCGCGGGGAACGCCTGGCCGCGCATGCGGCCAGGCGTGGCGGGCTTAGTGTTTGATCATCACATGCCGCACGACCGTATAATCCTCAAGCCCGTAGACCGACATATCTTTGCCGTAGCCGGATAATTTCATGCCGCCGTGCGGCATTTCGCTCACCAGCATAAAATGGGTATTCACCCAGGTGCAGCCGTACTGCAGGCGCGCGCTCAGACGATGGGCGCGGCCCACGTCTTTGGTCCAGACCGATGACGCCAGGCCATACTGCGAATCGTTCGCCCAGGCCAGCACCTGCGCCTCGTCGTCAAACTCGGTAACGCTCACCACCGGGCCAAACACCTCCCGCTGAACGATGGCGTCGTCCTGCTTCGCCCCCGCCAGCAGGGTTGGCTGGAAGTAGTAGCCTGCCCCCTCTTTTTTGGTCCCACCGGTGACAACGCGGATGTGGCCGAGCGCTTTCGCCTCATCGACCGCCTGACAGACGCGTGAAAGATGGGCGGCCGAGCTGAGCGGTCCCAGTTCGGTAGAGTCATCCTCCGGCGCCCCCATTTTGAGGCTGGCGACCGCTGCGCCCAGCTTTTCCACCAGCGCGGCATAGATGCCCTTCTGGGCATAAATCCGGCACGCCGCCGTACAGTCCTGCCCGGCATTGTAGAAACCAAACGTCCGCACCCCTTCGACAACCGCATCCAGGTCGGCATCATCAAAGACGATAACCGGCGCTTTACCGCCCAGCTCCATGTGGGTGCGTTTAATGGAGGACGCGGTATGGCCGATGATATGTTCCCCGGTAGCAATCGAACCGGTCAGCGAGACCATACGGACTTTTTCATGCCCGGTAAGCGGATCGCCCACCGTTTTACCGCGACCAAAAAGGACGTTCAGCACACCTGCCGGGAAGATATCTTTAGCCAGCTCTCCCAGCTTCAGCGCGGTGAGGGGCGTGATCTCTGAGGGCTTAATCACCACGCAGTTCCCTGCCGCCAGCGCGGGCGCCAGCTTCCAGGCCGCCATCATCAGCGGATAGTTCCAGGGGGCAATAGAGGCAACCACGCCCACCGGATCGCGGCGGATCATCGACGTGTGCCCGTCAAGGTACTCCCCGGCGGCAAGCCCGTTCAGACAGCGGGCGGCCCCGGCAAAGAAACGGAAAACGTCGACCACCGCCGGAATTTCATCGCCCAGAGCACAGTGCAGCGGCTTCCCGCAGTTGAGGGATTCGAGCCGGGCAAAGTCCTCCCCATGCGCTTCAATCGCATCCGCCAGCTTCAGCAGGCACTCGGCACGGGTTTTCGGCGTGGTTTGCCCCCACTCAGCAAAAGCACGGTCGGCCGCCTGAACCGCCGCGTCGACCTGAGCCGCTGACGCCTCGGCAATCTCCAGCAGGAGTTCTCCAGTGGCCGGGTTATAGACCGGCTGTTTTTCTCCCTCTCCGGTTACCAGTTTTCCCTCTATCAGCAGTTGTGTTTGCATAGCATTTTCCTGTTGAATTCACTGTTATTTCCCGCTGCCGGCGATGTTCTCACCGTCGCGGGTTAGCCACCAGGCTCCCAGAATGGGGATAGTTGTCACCAGCATCACCAGCAGTGCCACGACGTTGGTGACCGGAACGTCGCGCGGACGACCGAGCTGATTGAGCAACCACAGCGGTAACGTGCGCTCGTGTCCCGCCGTAAACGTTGTGACGATTATCTCGTCAAACGACAGGGCAAACGCCAGCATTCCCCCGGCCAGCAGCGCTGAACCCAGATTGGGCAGCACCACATAGCGGAAGGTTTGCCAACCGTCAGCCCCGAGATCCATCGACGCTTCCACCAGGCTCCAGGAGGTGCGTCTGAACCGGGCAATCACGTTGTTAAACACCACCACCACGCAAAAGGTGGCGTGTCCGACCACGATGGTGAAAAACCCAGGCTCAAGGTCGATCGTTTTGAATGCCGTCAGCAGCGCCAGACCGGTGATGATCCCCGGTAACGCAATCGGCAACAGCAGCAGCAGCGAGATCGCATTCTTGCCAAAAAACTCGCTTCGCCACAGCGCCGCTGCAGCAAGCGTGCCAAGCACGAGGGCAATCGCGGTGGAGAGCGCGGCAATCTGAAGTGACAGCGTCACGGATTCAATAATATCGCCGCGCCCCGCCGCCACGCTAAACCACTTCAGCGTCAGCCCCTGCGGCGGAAAGCTGAAGGCCGCCTCTTCGGTATTGAAGGCATAGGTCGCGATAATCAGCAGCGGGAAGTGCAGGAAGATGACGCCTCCCCAGGCTGCCACTTTCAGGAACAGCGGTGCGCGTTCAGAGTGCATCGAATGCTCCCAGACGTTTCACGAACGCCAGATAGAGTGAAATCAGCACGATGGGCACCAGCGTGAACGCGGCGGCCATGGGCATATTGCCAATGGCGCCCTGCTGCGAGTAGACCATGTTACCGATGAAGTAGCCCGGCGGCCCCACCAGCTGCGGAACGATGAAATCTCCCAGCGTCAGGGAAAAGGTGAATATTGAGCCCGCGGCAATACCCGGGATCGCCAGCGGCAGAACGACGTAGCGAAAGGTCTGGCGAGGGCGCGCGCCGAGGTCGGCTGAGGCCTGCAGTAGCGAGGCCGGCAGGCGTTCCAGAGCCGCCTGGACGGGCAGGATCATAAACGGCAGCCAGATATAGACGAAGACCAGAAACCGTCCCAGCCCGGAGGTGGACAAGGTGTTGCCGCCAATCGCCGGGAGCGTAAGGAGTGAGGTCAGGATCGGCTCCAGCCCCATATGGTTGAGAAACCACTGCGCCACCCCATCCTTCGCCAGCAGCAGCGTCCAGGCGTAGGCTTTGACGATGTAGCTCGCCCACATTGGCAGCATCACAGCGATATAGAAAAACGCTTTCCACTTGCCGCGGGTGTATCGCGCCATGTACCAGGCCATCGGGAATGCCAGGATGGCGCTGGCAATCGTCACCGCAATCGCCATGGTTAACGTGCGCAGGATAATGTCGTAGTTTGCCGGGTTGAAAAGCGCCTGAATGTTCGCCAGGGTCAGATCCGGCGTGACGGCCATGGTGAAATCGTCAAAGGTGTAAAATCCTTGCCACAGCAGGGTCAGAAGCGATCCTAAATAGACGATGCCAAACCACATGAGCGGCGCGAGCAGAAGCAGGAACAGGCCGAGCGACGGTTTACGCCAGAACAGCGCCGTCATGCGGCTTAAGCGGCCGTGCGAGGCGGGAGGATGCGCGACACTCATAGACATTTCACCTCTCCTCGTGCAGGCGAATCATCGCCTCGCGTGACCACGACGCCATCACCGCCTGCCCCGGCGCAATGCCGCTCAGCGACGAGGTTTCACTGAGATTGGCCTGGCTCACCAGCAGTTTGGCGCCATCGGCAAGTTTCAGCTCCAGCCGCGTGGCCGCCCCCTGATACTGAACGGCCTGCACGATGCCCTGAACCTGAACGTCTCCGCCCTCATTAAGGCGAATATGTTCCGGGCGCAGGGAATAGCTGCCTTCCATGCCGCATATTTTCTGCGCAAGGCCCGCATCAAAGACGTTGGACGTGCCGACAAAACCGGCGACAAACGGCGTGCGCGGACGCATGTAGAGATCGCGCGGAGTATCCACCTGCTCGATGCGCCCGTTATTGAACACCGCCACCCGGTCTGACATGGACAGGGCCTCGCCCTGATCGTGGGTGACAAAAATAAAGGTGATGCCGAGTTCCTGCTGAAGCTTCTTTAGCTCGAACTGCATCTGTTCACGCAGTTTGAGATCGAGCGCACCTAAGGGTTCATCCAGCAGCAGGACGCGCGGCTCATTGACCAGCGCCCGGGCGATGGCGACACGCTGCCGCTGGCCGCCGGAAAGTTGTGAAGGTTTGCGGGCTATGGCAAAGCTCAGGCCCACTTTTTCCAGGGCATCACGGGCCTGCGCATGACGTTTTTTCTTGTCGATGCCTTTGACCATCAGCCCGTAGGCAACATTGTCGAGGATCGACATATGCGGGAACAGCGCGTAGTCCTGAAAGACGGTATTCACATCCCGCTCCCAGGGAGGCAGTCCGCTCGCCTCTTTGCCGAAGATAGAAATTGTGCCGCCTGACAGCTGTTCAAAACCCGCGATCAGACGCAGGCAGGTGGTTTTGCCGGAGCCCGAAGGCCCCAGCATGGAGAAAAATTCTCCGTCACGAATAGCAATGGTGACCCCATCCACCGCCCGTACGTCGCCGTACAGACGGGAAACGTTGTTAAACTCTACCGCGTACGTCATGTTCTGCTCCCGGGCAATTAACGACCGCCCATGATGGCGATGTAATCCTGCGTCCAGCGGCTGTAAGGGACAAATTTGCCGCCTTCGGCGATAGGGGTTTTCCAGAACATGATTTTGTCGAACTCGTTATAACCGTTTGTTTCGCAGCCTTTATCACCCAGCAGCGTGCTGGCCTTACACCCTTCAGCAACCACGGGCAGGGAGCCAAACCAGGCCGCCAGATCGCCCTGCACTTTCGGCGTCAGCGACCAGTTCATCCATTTGTAGGCGCACATCGGGTGTTTTGCCTGCGCGTGCAGCATTGTGGTGTCCGCCCAGCCTGTCACACCCTCTTTCGGGAAAACGGTGGCAATGGGCTGGTTCTCGGCCTTCAGGGCATTCGCCTGATACGGCCAGGCGCTGGAGGCCACGACGCCTTCATTTTTGAAATCGCTCATCTGAACCGTGGTGTCATGCCAGTAGCGGTGGATCAGCGCGTGCTGGTCGCGCAGCACTTTCAGCACGGCGGCATACTGTGCTTCGGTAAGCTGGTAAGGGTCTTTGATCCCCAGCTGCGGCTGGGTAGCTTTGACGAAGAGCGCCGCATCGGCGATATAAATCGGGCCGTCATACGCCTGAACGCGTCCCTGATTGGTTTTACCGTCCGGCAGATCCTGTTTGGTAAAGACCACGCTCCAGCTGTCCGGCGGCGTCGGGAAGGTTTTGGTGTTGTACATCAGCAGGTTTGGCCCCCACTGATACGGCGTGCCGTAGACTTTCCCGCCGACGTTAAACCATTCCCCTTTCACAATCCGCGCGTCGAGGGTTTTCCAGTTGGGGATGAGGTCGGGGTTAATGGGCTGAACGCGTTTCCCCATGATCAGGCGCAGAGAGGCGTCACCCGAGGCGGTGACCAGGTCATATCCCCCTTTCGCCATCAGGCTGACCATTTCATCCGACGTGGCCGCCGTCTTGACGTTGACCGCACACCCGGTCTCTTTTTCAAACTGGGTGACCCAGTCGTAGTTTTTATCCGTCTGTCCGCGTTCGATGTATCCCGGCCAGGCGATAATATCCAGTCGACCTTCCCCGTCGCCGATGGCCTTTGGTGGTTCTGCGGCTTGCGCTGTCATGATAGTCATGCCGAGCGCGCACAGGCTGCTGCGGGCAAATTTTTTGCTCATAAGGGTTACTCCTGTCGCAATGAAATTTAGCGGCAGCCGTGCCGTAAAAATATCTCCCTTATTAAACGTAGACCGCGCAAATGCGCCGCACCGTACGGCTTCAGGAAATTTCATCAAGGTGTGACCGAGGGCGCATTCCCCGTTAACTGGATTATAGACAAGGAGTTAGCCGCGAGAGACGGTATGCAGATTTCCTATGACAGGGCACCGCGAAATATTCGCAGCGCCGTCATCAGGATAAGAATTGATTATTTAAATAACGGAGAAAAGTTTATTCCAGCATCGTGCTAATTAATTTTCCTAACTGAATGACCGCCTGCTCTTCTCGCTCTCCCCACGCCCAGGAGGTATTAAACCGGAAGAACGGTGTCCACGCGTCGGAGGTGGAAAACATCTTTCCGGGCGCAATGCTGATGTGGTGCGTTAAGGCTTTTTCGCTGAGCAGCCCCGCATCCAGCTGCGCCGGAAGCTCCAGCCATAAAAAGTAGCCGCTGTCGTTATGGTGGATTTTGACGCCGGCAGGCATATGGCGCAAAAGGGACTGCCAGGCCTGCTGTTTTCGCTCGGCGAGCGTACGCCGCAGCCGGCGCAGATGGGCGTCGTAGCGTTTCGTCGCCAGGTAATCCACCAGCGCCAGCTGCACGGGTGAGCTGGTGGAGAGCGTGCTCATCAGCTGCAGCTGCTGAATGCGTCTCGCGTGTTTTCCTGCCGCAACCCAGCCGATGCGAAAACCGGCTACCAGACATTTTGAAAAGGACGAGCAGTGAAGCGTCATGTCCTGGCGATCCCATGCTTTCGCCGGGAGCGGCTTTTCGCGGCCAAAATAGAGCTCGCTGTAGACATCGTCTTCAATCAGGGGGACGTTGTGTTGCGTTAACAGCGCGACAAGCTGCGCTTTTTTCTCCGCGCTCAGCGTGAAGCCAAGCGGGTTTTGACTGTTGGTCATGATCCAGCAGGCCTTAACCGGGTACTCCTTCAGCGCCTGTTCAAGGGCATTCAGGTCAATCCCCTCGCGGACATCCGTCGCAATCGACAACGCTTTGAGCTTCAGGCGTTCCAGCGCCTGCAGCGCGCCGTAAAAACACGGGTTTTCGACTATCACCCAGTCGCCCGGCTCGGTTACCGCCTGCAGGCTGAGATTGAGCGCTTCAAGCGCGCCTGCGGTGATCACGATCTCTTCCGGGGAGATATTCATCCCCTGCTGCGCGTAGCGACGGGCAATGGCGTGGCGGAGATCGACGTTACCCGGGGGCAGGTTCTCAATCACGCTCATCGCCGTCGCGGTTTTGCTGACGTTCGCCAGCGAGCGGTTGAGCTGCTGCAGCGGGAAAAGTCGGGGATCGGGAAACGCGGAGGCAAAAGGAACAACGGACGGGTCGCGGCTGGCCTGTAAGACGTCGAAGATGTAGGTATTAATATCCACCACTTCGTCACGCATCACCTGGGCAGGTGGAGCAGGCTGATGTGCGGTCGGGCGCGAGGCAACGTAATAGCCCGACTGCGGTCTGGCGACAATGCGCCCCTGACTTTCCAGCATCTGATACGCGTGGCCAACGGTCATAAAACTCATGCCGCTGCTCGCCACCTGCTCTCGCAGCGAAGGCAGCTTATCGCCCGGCAGCCATACGCCAAGCTCAATCTGCGAGATAATTTGTTGCGCCAGACTCTGGTATTTTTTCATCAAATTCTCCTTGTGACCGACAGTGTATATCAGCAGGAGAAAAAGAGAAGATTTAGCTAACTGTTATGGTTCCTGAAACGAATTACTTACGGTACTCGGTAATGTGGCTTTGCGCCTGGCGCGCGGCGGCCAGGTGATCGAGCGTAATCATCGACGATTTGCAAAAGATGCATTTCGCGCCGAGTGGGTTTTTCTCGGACATATCAAAGACTGAGGTACGGTACTGCGAGCCATGACAGCATGGGCAGCGGAAATGAATATAAGAAGTCATAGGATTCTCCTGTGAACGTAAAAAACGTAAATTACTAATGGGCCGATTGGGCAATAATGGTTTTAAACAAAACGAATCGGAAAGTAGATAAAGACCCAAGAGAGGCTGCGGAGAGGCACAACGTGATGAGAACTGCTTTATAAAACTACGTCAGATATTTATTTGGACTCAAAACCAGATGGCCATTAACGCACGGCGCAGACGATAAAGCAAGCAGTTTTATGCGTAAAATTCATAAAAAGACGGTTTTTATTACTCACTCGAGGTATATCAGATGGCTAAAGCATGAGTTTTAAGCCAACTGTTATGGTTAAAAATCACTTTTCTGCGTCTGATAGTCCGAACGTTGCCCCTATACCATAACAGCACACCGTTTGACATTGAGGCTGTGCATGTTTGGTTTAGATGCTTTTCACCTTGCACGGATACAGTTTGCCTTTACCGTATCCTTTCACATTATTTTCCCGGCGATCACCATCGGCCTGGCAAGCTATCTTGCCGTACTCGAAGGGCTGTGGCTGAAAACCAAAAATCCGGTCTGGCGCTCGCTGTACCATTTCTGGTCAAAGATTTTTGCCGTCAACTTTGGCATGGGCGTGGTCTCCGGGCTGGTGATGGCCTACCAGTTCGGCACCAACTGGAGCGGATTTTCACAGTTTGCGGGCAGCATTACCGGCCCGCTGCTGACGTATGAAGTGCTGACCGCCTTCTTCCTCGAAGCCGGGTTCCTCGGCGTGATGCTGTTCGGCTGGAACAAGGTCGGGCCGGGACTGCACTTCTTCGCCACCTGCATGGTGGCGTTGGGCACAATTATTTCCACCTTCTGGATCCTCTCGTCGAACAGCTGGATGCAGACCCCGCAGGGCTATGAGATCGTCAACGGTCAGGTCGTGCCGGTGGACTGGTTCGCCGTGGTGTTTAACCCCTCCTTCCCTTACCGCCTGCTGCATATGTCGATAGCCGCATTCCTGAGCAGCGCCCTGTTTGTGGGCGCATCCGCGGCATGGCATCTGCTGCGCGGGAATAATACCCCTGCCATACGGGCAATGTTTTCGATGGCGCTGTGGATGACGCTGATTGTCGCCCCCATCCAGGCCATGGTTGGCGATATGCACGGGTTGAACACCTTAAAGCACCAGCCCGCCAAGATTGCAGCCATTGAAGGCCACTGGGAAAATCCGCCGGGTGAGCCTACCCCGCTACTGCTGTTTGGCTGGCCGGATATGGAACAGGAGCGCACCCGCTTTGGGCTGGAGATCCCGGCGCTGGGGAGTCTTATCCTGACGCACAGTGTGGATAAACAGGTTCCGGCCCTCAAAGAGTTTCCGAAGGAAGACCGTCCGAATTCCACCATCGTCTTCTGGTCATTCCGCATTATGGCGGGCCTGGGCATGCTGATGCTGCTGCTCGGGGTAACGGCACTCTGGCTGCGCTACAAAAAACGCGTGTATTCGTCGCGCCCCTTCCTGTGGTTTGCGCTGCTGATGGGGCCAACCGGGCTGATTGCCATCCTGGCCGGGTGGATCACCACCGAAGTGGGCCGCCAGCCGTGGGTGGTCTACGGACTCCAGCGAACGAAGGATGCGGTATCTGCCCACGGTGACCTGCATATGAGCGTGAGCCTGCTGGCCTTCTTCGTCGTCTATACCTCGGTATTCGGCGTGGGTTACAGCTATATGGTGCGCCTCATCCGAAAAGGCCCGCAGCCGCATGAATCTTTCGCCACCGAGTCCGACGGACGTCCGGCGCGCCCGCTTTCTGCCGTCACAACTGAACATAAGGAGCAGCCATAATGGGTATCGATCTTTCCATTATCTGGTTTGTCATCATCGTCTTCGCCACGCTGATGTATATCGTGATGGACGGTTTTGATCTGGGGATCGGTATTCTGTTCCCGGCCACGCAGAACGCCGACGATCGCGACGTGATGGTCAACAGCGTCGCGCCGGTCTGGGACGGAAATGAAACCTGGCTGGTGCTTGGCGGTGCCGCCCTGTTCGGCGCATTCCCGCTGGCCTATGCGGTGATCGTTGATGCCCTCACCATTCCGCTAACATTAATGCTGATCGGACTTATTTTCCGCGGGGTGGCATTTGAGTTTCGCTTTAAAGCCACGCCGGCCCACCGCCCCTTCTGGGATAAGGCGTTTATTGGCGGTTCCATTCTGGCAACGTTCACCCAGGGCGTGACGGTAGGCGCCGTTATTAACGGCTTTACCGTCACCGGCCGGGCCTATACCGGCGGCCCCTTTGACTGGTTTACCGCGTTTAACCTGTTTTGCGGCGCGGGGCTGGTGGTGGCTTATGCGCTGTTAGGCTCTACCTGGCTGGTGATGAAAAGCGAAAACGCGCTGCAGGAGCAGATGCGTGAGGTGTCGAAAACGCTGTTAATCGTGCTGCTGGCGTTTATTGCGGCGATCAGCCTCTGGACGCCGCTGGCGCAACCGGCCATCGCCGCGCGCTGGTTCACGCTGCCGAATCTGTTTTACCTGCTGCCGGTCCCCGCTCTGGTGGTGATTTTTAGCCTGTACCAGTGGCGCTGCCTGAATAATCCCGCCAGCCATAGCCGTCCGTTTATCCTGACGCTGGGGCTGATATTCCTCGGCTTTAGCGGGCTTGGGATCAGCATCTGGCCGCATATTATTCCACCGTCGATCACCCTGTGGCAGGCCGCCGCCCCGACGCAAAGCCAGGGCTTTATGCTGGTGGGCGCGCTGTTGATCATTCCCGTTATTCTGGTCTACACCTTCTGGAGCTACTACGTGTTTCGCGGCAAAGTTCAGCATGGGGAGGGTTATCACTGATGCAACAACCGGTATGGAAAAGATTACTGTGGCTGGCCGTTATCTGGGGCGGCAGCGTACTGGCGCTGACTGCTGTCAGTATGCTCTTCCGCATGCTAATGACGGCAGCAGGATTTAAATCGCATTAACGTCATTCCGGGCAACCGCTGCGTTGCCCGGTACTTCTCCCCGCACTTTCAGATAAACCCCATTAACGCACGGCAGAGTATCGTTACACTGGAAAAAGATTCACGGTATTTATAGTTTGAGAAGAAAAATGAAAAAGCTCATTGCGTTAAGCGTTATTAGTTTTGTCCTTACCGGCTGCGTTAATCCGGGTAAAGCCTCCGTACAGCCGGAGCAACTTAAAAACCACCGCTTTGTGCTGGAAAACGTAAACGGTAAGGCCGTGAAGACCGCGACAACGCAACCTGAGATCGGTTTTAGCGCGCTGCCAGATATCAGCCTGGTTAATAACATCAGCGTTTCTGGCCAGATGTGTAACCGCTTCAACGGACAGGGGAAATTGTCCGAAGGCGAGCTTAAGGTTAAAACGCTCGCCATGACGCGCAAGCTCTGTACCGAGCCGCAGCTGAATGAGCTGGATCAGGCCATCGGCGACATGCTGCGCAAAGGGGCGCAGGTCGACCTGACTGAGGACCAGTTAACGCTGGCGACAGCCGATAAAACGCTGATGTTTAAGCGTGTAGAATAATCAGTAGTTACCGCAGCTTCCAACGGCAAGCGACTGTTCGCTACAGCGTTTGCCGTTTGGCAAGGCGCACATCCCAATAGCAGAACCATCAAGCTGGCGGGCGACAGACAGCGAACCGCCAATCATCGCGCAGTTGGCCTGACCTGAACTGGACATTGCCGCTTTCATTCCCGGCGCCACGTGGGCTGCCGTTGCCTGCTGGACTGGCTCACTGCTACATGCCGACAACAATAACGCGGCACACCCTACCCAAAATGCTGAACGCATGCTCTCTCCCCCATGAATAATGCGAAACCTATGCATAATAGGCATCACATCCCGTGTCGTCGAGAGCGGAAGTGCGTATTTATGCGCTTCAGAAACAATTTCTCGCAATTTTTTCGCCAAAAGTTTGATCTACTCATTGATGGCAAGAATACCAAGGACACAAAAGCGAAAATCGTAAAATCCCCCGTTTGCTAGAATACACAGATAATATTCAGGGTTTGTTGCCGTAATACAGACCCCTATTTTTTGCGCAATGTAAGGGTGTTGTCCTATGCAAACTATTGACGGTAATGGTGCAGTTGCCTCAGTCGCGTTTCGCACCAGTGAAGTTATCGCCATCTACCCGATTACGCCAAGTTCTACCATGGCCGAGCAGGCGGATGCCTGGGCGGGTAACGGGTTAAAAAACGTCTGGGGCGATGTCCCGAGAGTGGTTGAGATGCAGTCTGAAGCCGGTGCGATTGCCACGGTACACGGCGCCCTTCAGACCGGCGCGCTTTCCACGTCGTTTACCTCCTCACAGGGATTGCTGTTAATGATCCCTACGCTTTACAAACTCGCCGGTCAGCTGACGCCATTCGTTCTGCACGTTGCCGCGCGTACCGTTGCCACCCACGCGCTCTCTATCTTTGGCGACCACTCCGACGTGATGGCCGTGCGCCAGACCGGCTGCGCGATGCTGTGCGCCAGCAGCGTTCAGGAAGCCCAGGACTTTGCCTTAATTTCGCATATCGCCACGCTCAAAAGCCGCGTGCCGTTTATTCACTTCTTTGATGGTTTCCGCACCTCTCACGAAATTAATAAAATCGTCCCGCTGGCTGACGATACTATCCTGAATCTGCTACCGCAGGCGGAAATCGACGCGCATCGCGCCCGGGCTCTTAATCCTGAACACCCGGTTATTCGCGGGACATCGGCGAACCCGGATACCTATTTCCAGTCCCGCGAGGCCACGAACCCCTGGTACAACGCGGTTTACGACCATGTTGAACAGGCAATGAATGACTTTGCCGCCGCAACCGGCCGGGAGTACAAACCGTTTGAGTACTACGGACATCCGCAGGCGGAACGGGTGATTGTGCTGATGGGGTCAGCCATTGGGACCTGTGAAGAGGTGGTTGACGAGCTGCTGACGCGCGGCGAAAAAGTTGGCGTGCTTAAGGTGCGTCTCTATCGTCCGTTCTCGGCTAAACATCTGCTTTCGGCTCTCCCTGAAAGCGCCCGCGCTGTGGCGGTGCTCGACCGTACCAAAGAGCCGGGCGCGCAGGCGGAACCCCTCTATCTGGACGTAATGACCGCCCTGGCAGAAGCCTTTAATCAGGGCGAACGTGAAACGCTGCCGCGCGTTATAGGGGGGCGCTATGGTTTGTCCTCCAAAGAGTTTGGGCCGGACTGCGTGCTGGCGGTATTCAACGAGTTAAGCGAAGCGAAACCCAAGCCGCGCTTTACCGTCGGCATTTATGATGATGTGACCAACCTGTCCCTGTCGCTGCCGGAAAATACCCTGCCCTCGACCGCCAAACTTGAGGCGCTGTTCTATGGTCTGGGCAGCGACGGCAGCGTCTCCGCGACCAAAAACAACATCAAAATTATCGGCAACTCAACGCCATGGTACGCTCAGGGGTACTTCGTTTACGACTCCAAAAAAGCAGGCGGCCTGACCGTTTCCCACCTGCGCGTGAGCGAGCAGCCCATCCGCTCCGCGTATCTTATTTCTCAGGCTGATTTTGTTGGCTGCCACCAGCTGCAGTTTATCGATAAATACCAGATGGCCGAGCGCCTGAAGCCCGGCGGTATTTTCCTCCTCAATACGCCGTACAGCGCAGACGAAGTCTGGGGGCGCCTGCCGCAGGAAGTTCAGGCGGTGCTGAACCAGAAAAAAGCCCGTTTCTACGTGGTCAACGCCGCAAAAATTGCCCGCGAATGTGGCCTGGCTGCGCGTATTAATACCGTTATGCAGATGGCCTTCTTCCATCTGACCAACATCCTGCCGGGCGACAGCGCGCTGGCGGAACTGCAGGGCGCGATTGCCAAAAGCTACAGCAGCAAGGGCCAGGAGCTGGTCGAACGCAACTGGCAGGCGCTGGCGCTGGCGCGCGAATCGTTGTTTGAGGTTCCGCTGCAGCCGGTGAATGCGACAAGCCCGAACCGCCCTCCGGTGGTGTCCGATGCGGCGCCTGATTTCGTGAAGACCGTGACGGCGGCGATGCTGGCCGGTCTGGGCGATGCCCTGCCCGTCTCTGCGCTACCGCCGGATGGCACCTGGCCGATGGGCACCACGCGCTGGGAAAAACGCAACATTGCCGAAGCGATCCCCATCTGGAAAGAAGAGCTGTGTACCCAGTGCAACCACTGCGTTGCGGCCTGCCCGCACTCTGCCATTCGAGCCAAAGTGGTATCACCGGAAGAGATGGAAGCCGCGCCGGCCAGCCTGCATTCGCTGGATGTGAAATCTCGCGATATGCGCGGACAGAAATACGTTCTGCAGGTCGCGCCGGAAGATTGCACCGGCTGTAACCTGTGCGTCGAGGTCTGTCCGGCGAAAGACAGGCAGGATCCGGAGATCAAAGCCATCAATATGATGTCGCGTCTGGAGCACGTTGAAAAGGAGAAGGTCAATTATGACTTCTTCCTGAATCTGCCGGAAATCGATCGCAGCAAACTGGAACGTATTGATATTCGTACGTCACAGCTGATTACGCCGCTGTTTGAGTACTCTGGCGCCTGCTCCGGCTGCGGTGAAACGCCGTATATCAAGCTGCTTACCCAGCTGTACGGTGACCGGATGCTGATTGCTAACGCTACCGGCTGTTCGTCCATCTACGGGGGCAATTTGCCTTCTACGCCGTACACCACCGACGCGAATGGGCGCGGTCCGGCGTGGGCAAACTCGCTGTTCGAGGACAACGCCGAATTCGGCCTGGGCTTCCGCCTGACAGTCGACCAGCACCGCGCGCGCGTGATGCGCCTGCTGGAGCAGTTTGCCGGACAGATCCCCGCGGAGCTCAATGACGCGCTTCACGCGGACGCGACGCCAGAAGAACGTCGTGAGCAGGTTGCTGAGCTGCGCCACGCGCTGCAGGGCGTGACGGGGGCTGAACAGCTGCTGACCGACGCTGACGCCCTGGTCGAAAAATCAATCTGGCTGATTGGCGGCGACGGCTGGGCTTACGATATCGGCTTTGGCGGGCTGGATCACGTGTTGAGCCTGACCGAAAACGTCAACATCCTGGTTCTGGATACGCAGTGTTATTCCAACACCGGCGGCCAGGCGTCGAAAGCCACGCCGTTAGGCGCGGTAACGAAATTCGGCGAACACGGTAAACGCAAGGCGCGCAAAGATCTCGGCGTGAGCATGATGATGTACGGTCACGTTTACGTCGCGCAAATCTCGCTGGGTGCCCAGCTTAACCAGACGGTGAAAGCGATTCAGGAAGCGGAAGCGTATCCTGGCCCGTCGCTGATCATTGCCTACAGCCCTTGTGAAGAGCATGGCTACGATCTGGCCCTCAGCCACGACCAGATGCGTCAGCTGACAGCGACCGGCTTCTGGCCGCTGTACCGGTTCGACCCGCGTCGTGCTGACGAGGGTAAATTACCGCTGGCGCTGGATTCGCGTCCGCCTTCGGACGCACTGGCCGAGACGTTAATGCAGGAACAGCGATTCCGTCGCCTTAACGCCCAGCAGCCGGAAGTGGCTGAACAGCTCTGGAAAGATGCCGCTGCTGATCTGCAAAAACGCTATGACTTCCTGGCGCAGATGGCGGGTAAAGCCGAAAAACCGACCAGCGACTAGTTACCCTGCCCGGCTTGTCCGGGCATTTTTTTGCCATAAAAAAAGCCCGGCGTATACACACCGGGCGAATCCAGATAATCATTGAATATCTATTTAGTTTCCTTAATAGCATTCACGTTAATTATGGATGAATCATCTTACAGGCATATAACGCCGGCTAGATTAGCTTAATTAACGCCTGATTTATAATTTAAATTTAATATAGTTACTTTTAAATCATTCATCAAACCAATGACCATTTCCGCCGTTTTATTCGGTTTAGATTTTACTTAGTTCGTAACAATTATATTTTATTACTCTTACACGGGAGTGATTTAGCATGAGACAACTTTCTCATTTTGAAAGTTCAACAGGTAATTAAATAAAAACAACTGCAAAGGAATATCACAATGCAAAGAAAAGTACTGGCTCTGATGATTCCGGCTCTGTTAATGGCTGGTTCTGCACATGCAGCAGAAATTTATAATAAAGACGGTAACAAATTAGATCTGTATGGAAAAGTAGATGGTCTGCACTACTTTTCCGATAACAAAGGTGCTGACGGCGATCAAACCTATATGCGTCTGGGTTTCAAAGGTGAAACCCAGATCAACAACACGATGACCGGCTATGCGCAGTGGGAATACAACATTCAGGCTAATAACACGGAAGGGTCTGATAATCAGTCCTGGACCCGTCTGGCCTTCGCCGGTGTAAAAGTGGGTGACTACGGCTCCTTCGATTACGGTCGTAACTACGGTGTCCTGTACGACGTGGAAGGCTGGACCGATATGCTGCCTGAGTTCGGTGGCGACTCCTACACCAAAGCCGACAACTTCATGACCGGCCGCGCCAACGGTGTGGCAACCTACCGTAACACCGACTTCTATGGTCTGGTGCAGGGCCTGAACTTTGCGCTGCAGTACCAGGGCAAAAATGAAGACGCCAGCAACAACCAGGAAGGCACCAACAACGGTCGCGACACGCGTCACGAGAATGGTGACGGCTTCGGTATTTCTACCACCTATGACTTCGGCATGGGGATTACTGCAGGGGCCGCGTATACCTCTTCTGACCGCACCAACGAGCAGGTCATGAATACCACAGCAGGTGGAGACAAGGCGGATGCCTGGACGGCGGGCCTGAAGTATGACGCCAATAACATCTATCTGGCGGCAATGTATTCTGAAACCCGCAATATGACACCGTATGGTGATAATACCGACGCCGTGGCGAACAAAACCCAGAACTTCGAAGTGACCGCGCAGTACCAGTTCGACTTCGGCCTGCGTCCGTCCGTTTCCTACCTGCAGTCGAAAGGTAAGGACCTGGGCAACGGCCAGGGCGACCAGGATCTGGTTAAATACGCTGACGTAGGGGTCACCTATTACTTCAACAAAAACATGTCCACCTACGTTGATTACAAAATCAACCTGCTGGATGAAGATGACAGCTTCTACAAAGACAACGGCATCAGCACTGATGATGTTGTAGCGTTAGGCCTGGTTTACCAGTTCTGATGGTCAGAGCCCGCATAATCATGCGGGCTCGCTTGTTTTTTGAAGTTCGTCACAATAGACAGCTTAAGAAAGGGGTTGGTTGAGGGAAAGTTGAAAGTAAGCTGGTTAAACTGCGGTGATAGCCCTTTTATCACTAAGGATAACAACGTTGTTTGGTCGTGTATCCCTTGCCGTACTTACCCTTTTAGCATTGCTGTGGATGGCGTTAATTTTTGATTTTGGTGATATCGTCGGGCATCTCGGCGCGCTGTTAAACCATCTGGATGGCAGTTAACAGGGTTGCCTGGGAAATAAAAAGCCACCAGCAGTGCCGGTGGCGGGTAAACGCGTATGTCGCGTTATTTTTTCACAGGTTGAGGCTTTTTATCACCTGATTCAGGGGCCTCTCGCGGATCGTCTTTTTCAACACAGAGCATAGTTTCTCCTGTTTCAGTTACCCACTGCCTACTATAGCCGGAGGAGTAAAAGAGTGGCCAGGCGGCAATCATGCCTGCTCTTCACCTTTCTCGCGAAAAGAAAGATATCCAAATACCCCACTTTCCCCATCCATGGGATGGTTAACGCCGTCCATCACCTTCACCTCTGGAAAATCAAAAGGAGAAACGTTTTCAAAACAGGCGACATTAACGCCATATTCGTTTGGGTTAGAACGTCGCTGATGGAACGTGTAAATCCCGCACACCGAGCAGAAGAAATGCCGTGCCGTTCCCGTGTTAAAGCGGTACTCGGTGAGCTTATCTTCACCTTTGGTCACCTTAATGCCTGACAACGGCGCAGAAACGACGACCGCGCCCCGCATACGACAAAAGGAACAGCTGCAGCGCCGGGCGGTGTTCAGCCCATCGGTAAGTTCAACGGTGAACGCCACAGCGCCGCAATGGCACTTCGCATTTCGTCTTTCAGACATGGGCTATACCCCTTTTCTCACCAGCTCGGCAGCCTTAACGAAAACCTCATCTTCTACGCCATCGCCTTTTTGCCTGCCGAGCCTGACCAGTTCATCGACAATGCTGTTGCGATGGATCGGTTTCTGCGCTGAAACCAGCCCAATAACGGCGGCCCCAATCGCCAGCCCCACTAATCCGGTTTGTTCATCTTTGTTTTTCATATTCATGCTCCTGGTACAACAAACAAGCGTAGCAGGAATACGGTAAAACGAAATGCCGGACAGATGCTCTGTGAATGTTATTTAAACAGTTCAGAGAGGTACGACTTCCAGAATCGACAGATACGAACGGGTGTCTATTATTTTGTTCAGCTTCAGATTGCTCTGTTCAAACAAGGCCTGATACTCAGACTCTGTTCGTGCTCGTCCTCCATCAAAGCTTGTTAACAGAAGAAGGTCAATTTCAAATCGTCCCTGTTCATTATTTTCTTTTTTAATAAGCGGTTCAAAAATTAATAAGCGGGAGTTATCTTTCATTGCATTTCTGCAGCACTGAAGTATCTGTACCGCCTTCTCATCAGGCCAGTCCATGAGGATATACTTAAGCAGATAAATGTCCGCTGCAGGACAGGCTTCAAAAAAGCTCCCATTAACGGTTTCCCATCGACGATTATCATTTAACAGGTGCAGTCGATTTCGCTCAAGCACATCTTTTTGATCAAAAAGGATCCCCGACAGGGTCGGATTTCGACGTAAAACAGCCAGCAATAAGTTACCCAGCCCGCCGGCGATATCGGCAACCACGGCGTTTTGCGGGAACGAATAGCTATCTGCGATGACTTCATTTTCTACGGATGACATAGAGGCCATACCCGCATGAAAAACGTTGCTGTCAGTCATCGTGTCGTCATGCTGCCAGTATTCGTAAAAAGGCTTGCCAAACAAATCATTAAAAACAGGTTTGCCGTGCAATATCTCATCCATTTTAGCCGCTGGCTGCCAGAATGTTGGGTCTGTCAGCATGAGCACCGCCGCACGCAAGGAAAATTCATGCTCAGAACAGAGGAATTGCGCTGAATGGCTAAGACTGTATTCAGCTTCAGATAATTCGTTGAAAACTCCACGAGAGGACAATAAGCGCATGATTCGATGAAGATAGTTAGCGTCTACATTCAACTCCTTCGCCAGTTGCTTGACGGATTTTTTTCCTTCAACCAGACGATCTGCGACGCCTAATACCGCGACGGCTCGAAGTGCTGCCTGCCAGACAAAACCCATGCTTTGCTCTAACAGACACATTCCTTCTTTACGGCTTAGTAAATCCAGACTATTACGTTGCGACATTTTCTGCTCCTTACCAGTAAAGATGTGTTGAACAACTAAAACGCCGCTAGCAAGCGTAAGTCTGGTAATGAGCTTTATCCATAACGTCAGAAAGGATTATTTATGCGGTTTTGTACCGTTTAGCATACAGTCCGTTTAAATACGTAAAAAACCAAGGCCACTTACCTTTAATATTTAATAGTAATGCATTACAACTATTAACTTAAAAATGATTGCGTTACATCCTAAAAAATGCCTGTCGTAATACAGGCATTTCATAGTTAGAATCTCGGCGCCAGTCCATATTTTGGCGTTTTGATATTTGCCGCCCAAATTTTGATATCGTTTTGCAGAAGAATAGTGAAATCAGATCTCAGGTGCATCACCATGCCATTGACGCTTTCCGCGTCCACCACTGAAAAATGTTCAATTCTGTTTTTCCCTATCTGGACACAATTATATTTTGCGGGCAGCACTTTACCGTTCACATTAAGCGGCAGATTATTCTCACCACAGCGGCCTTCAGTAATATAAGATACCAGTAAATTAGCGGATTTTCTCCCAGGCTGGGAGACGCTCACCATGACAGGGAAACCTTCCGATGTCTGTGTCATATCATAAAGGACCGCATTTTTTATATACCAGGTATTATATTCCCGCTCCTGAAAAGCAGACCAGGAAGGCGCAGAAAAGAGCACCAGCACTGCCAGGATAAGAGATTCTATTTTCATGGGATGTTGTCGTCCGTGTTGTTGCACGTATTATTCAGATTGTGCAAAAAACAGCAACCACTTAAGAATAGTCCTACTACTATTGGCAGTGATGAAGGAATGAATTAAAGATATGCCTTACCGTCAACGGTCCCTGCCAACGCTCATAAAAGAGAATAAGAAGAAAAATGATAAACGGCCGCCATCATGGCGATGCTGACGACGACGCTGATGAAAAAGTAGCTTTTGAAGGGCTGCTTTTGGGTTTTATGGCGAAAGAGCTGTTGACCGACAATGGCGCCAGGCCAGCCACCTGTCACGCCAAATACCAGCATTGTCGCTTCCGGAACCCTGCGCATCCCCTTCCGCGCCGCCATTTTATCGGCGCCATACATGACCAACGTCATCACGTTGATCGCCAGAAACCACATGAACAGAGGATGGGTGGTAAGAAGGCTGCCGATCGCAGCGAAAATCAGGAGTAAATAACAAAAGCGATTAAGGGTCATAGCACCAGTCACGGGGTGTTTACAGTTTGGATAACCCATTATACGCTAGCTGACGAAAATCTCAGAGTGAGACGGCTATTCTAAAAGCAAACTGCGCCCCGGGCCTTTACTGGTTAACATTTAAACAGCGGTAATAAGTAAGCATTATTTCATTTTGCTTTAGCAGCCAGCATTTTTTTCTTAAAAAATTAACCTGAAACATCTTACGTCGAAAACACAGCGTAAGCGCATTGTTTTAACAAAACAACAAGTATTGCATCCATTAATCTAAAGAGGGGTGCGACAATATTGATTAGAATCAAATTAAACGTTAGGCAGCTAATATTCAAGTTCGCCCATCCGCTTCATATTTTCAAAAACAATGTTGAAAACAATTAATTTGACCATTCGGTCAATGCATAACAAAATATTGCCGTGGTTAAAGCAATAATGGTCTGCATTTTTTGGGGGATGATGTCCCCCCTTTTTATTTTCTCAGAAACAACTAAACAAACATTATTCCACCCTGATCTTAACTTTTGGCTTCGACAAGAGAACTTTGACCAGTTCCTTGAAAGGAAGAGGTTTGTAAAAGAAATACCCCTGTAAAAACCGGATATGATTGCGTGTGAGGTAATCGAGCTGCTCTTCTGTTTCAACGCCTTCCGCCACGATGCTAATTGAGAGTTTTTTGGCCAACTCCAGTACCGAATCAAGGATTAGCGTTGAGTCCTCATTCGCGTTAACCCTGGCAACAAAGCTCTGGTCGATTTTAATGTAATCAATATGCAGATCCTGCAGATAGGACAGGCCGGAATAACCCGTACCAAAGTCATCCAGCGCAATGGCAAATCCATTGTTATGTAACTCATTCAATGTATTAACGAGATGTGCATCAATGTCGAGTGGTTCACGCTCCGTCACTTCAACGACAAGGTTAAGATCCTGTTGAGTAAAGCTGCGCTTGTAGTGGAGACACTCTTCAACAAAGGTGGACGCAACGATATGAGAAGCGCTGAAGTTAATCCCTACGTGAAACCCTTCAGGCAGCAATGTCGCAATAGCATTCATGTGTATTGCAACCTGCCTCATTAAGCTCTGAGTCAAAGGAATAATTAAACCGGACTTCTCAGCAAGAGGAATGAAGGACGCGGGAGAAATAAAACCTGATTGAGGATGCTTCCATCTGGCCAGCACTTCCACACCCCGTAAGGTTCCCTCTTTGCCGCTCACAACGGGTTGGTAATACGGAATAATTTCATTTCTGTAAATGGCGATGCGCAGTGACTCTTCGGGTGAGACATCCTTAGAAATATAGCGTTGAAGAATATAAGCAGAGAGAGACGATATTATCAGCAGGAATAGCACCACGCCTCCGGCTCGATTGAATAATCTCTTAAGGCTAAAAAGAGGTGGAGAGTTAAATTGTACCGAGAAAGGATAACCAGAGGCTTTTACCCTTAATAGCTGTTTCTTCGTAGGGTCTGCCGTCGTAACATCGCCTGTCAGGCCTAAAAGGTTATTGCCTACTCTCAGGGAATATTCAACGCCATTTAATGGCATATCCAGCGCATCACGGATATGGCTATCGCTGATGCTAACGATGATTCGGCTTCCGGCGTGAATTGTCTGGTATAAGAGAACCGGAAGACCGTTGACGGTACTGGCCGAAGGGACGAGGAGCAGTGATGACTCAGGCAGGATTGAGCTGTTGACCAACAATACGCGGTTTCCCGGTAACGAGGAGCACCAGACCGCATCATTTTTCAGAATAACGATCGTTCTCAGGTGAGGCTGTAATGCCGCCTCGGTGCCCAGCCGATATTGCCCTTCAGCATCACACTCATTCTCGGCAAGTTGCATTGCCATCTCAGTCGCATGACGAGCTTCTTTAAGAATAACATTCATGTTCCGCACGACGTAGTGCGCCTCTGCCAGGCTATCAGCCCGTGCAGAATACCAGACCTGTAAATTGATGATAAAAACGCCGAGCAAGAACATTGTTGTGGCTGCAGCTACGGGGATAGATGCATGGCGCATTTAGGCTTCTCGATTTAAGTGAAGTAGCCGCTTCAACGATGGTGAAGTGATTGAATTGTCATTGTCTTAAGCATGGTCGATAACGTAATAATTACCATGCCAGGTGTCAGAAATGTTCTTGCCAGCCTGATTGAGGGGAAACAAAAGGCCGCCGAACGGCAGCCCTGGTGGATAAATGTCTATTAATATCGCTTTATTGTATTGATCGGGGTTCTTTCTGACCAGTCTGGCCTTTCGCCGGCCATGATTGCACGCTGTTGCGTTGGC